>ERZ724522.835-NODE-835-length-18404-cov-4.547169_pt1 | contig 18404 bp, 28 predicted proteins | sample MGYA00376055_ERZ724522 | MGnify/ENA primary metagenome ERZ724522 (study PRJEB28724, sample SAMN07190884) | wastewater metagenome | isolation source: effluent of sewage treatment plant in Hong Hong | place: Hong Kong | collected 2016-03-17 ... | reverse complement strand
CAATACAAAATATAATTTCATTCGTGTTCAGCTAGAAGACGGAACTGAAATTCCTTTACTCTTTACAGATGCCGAATTGAAACGTGCAAAAGAACGGGCTGAAAAAAACCCGGAAGATTTACCAAAAACTAATTGGATTCGAAATCTTTTTGATTAATCCACTTTCTTTGGTAATTTCGAAATATCGGTCTTCCAAGTTTTCCTAGACAGATATGTGGCCATCATTTTAGTTGAAACCTCTCCTTGAACGATTTGACTTGGGACATTCAATTTGAAAAAGATGATGAAGTGTTCTGGACTATATAGATTGATGGTAAAAGGAAATTTGCAATCTTTAAAAATCTTGGAAGGACCAACAATTGTCTGATCTTTAATTACCTGTGCATCGTCTTTCAGTGAGGTTTTCCATTCTTTTCGGATGAAAAGTGGCACCAATTCAATTTTAATCGGATTTAATTCGGGAAAAAGTGGCTCTTCCTGTTCTGTTGTTGGTTGTATATATGGTTTTTTGTCAACAATAATAAATTCTGGTGGAACTCTTTCATCATCAATGAAAATTTCTCCATTATCATCTTTCAACATTTTAATAGGAAAGTCTAGAATTCCATTTTTATTCAAATATTCTACATTTTCTCGATATATATTTTTAACATATTTTCCTGAAATTATCATCTGATTACCAAATGATAGTGGATATTCTAGTGGTCCAACCAGTCCTACATAGGTAGTCCCTCCTAAATCATTAATATAAAATGTTTTGTCTTGTTGTTCGTCGTTTTCCATATTGTTAATTTACCAATCAACTCCCTGACTTTCAATACTTGCGATACCAAAAATAGCGGCAACTGCAATATCTTTTAATTCTTCAATTTTATCAGAATCCGATAATCTCTGGTGAATAGAATCATTATATTCTTGGACTTCTTGGGAAATAATACCTAGTATCTCATGGTTACTCGCCATAGTCCCACAACCTTTTTGTCCAATCCGATAAAAAAATTTTTCTTTTACTCCGTCAAGTGCTTTATTGAAATCTTGTGGCGTTAATTGTTGTCTGGTATTCATGTTATAGTTTTAGTTCTTCAAAGTTATCTGCAATCAATTTAGTAGCATCCGCTGGTAAAGCAACAGTCTGTTCTTCTAATTCTTTTCTAAATTTATATTCAGAAATAATTTTTTCAAGTAATTCTTTTGGTTTAATATGTTCTTCCTCTGCCTGTTCTTTCAGCCATTCTTTGTGGTCTTGAGAAACAGGCATCACATAAATCTTTTCAACGTCTTTCTTCACCTGATCCAATCTCTTCAACTGCCATTCGGTAATAATCGCCACTTTTTTAAATTCTTCAATCAGTGCCCGACTTTCATCAGTAAGATTCGTATATGCCCATCCCAATTTTGGATCATTATGGACCTCCAGTTTAAAAATCTCTTCTGCTGTTTTCTTGAATTTCTTATTGTGCCTGCCTGCGGGATTACAGTCATTAATCTTTGCATGTGCATTATACAAATGTGAAAGTTCGTGTAAAAAAGTCTCGCAAAAATCTTCAAACGGACGATCTAGAGTCTCGGCAGAGATAGAAATCTCATGTTGAACGGTATCGCCCACTTGCCATTTCTCTTTCCACATCCACCCAAGAACCCTCTTACGGGCACCTCTGGAAAGGACGGTGATTACAGGTCTTGGAAGTGAATCATCACATAATTCTTTATTGAAATGATCAAATGCTTGATAGAGTAGTTCTTGAATTTTTAGTAGTTCCATTTATTTTGTTTTGTTTTCTATTTTATGAATGATTTTAATTGCTTTATTCCAATCTAGCAGTTTTGATATAAATCCTACATCATTTTTCTTATCAGGATTATCAAGCATTTCTAAACTAATAGTCAATGCCGTTTTATATGATTGATATAAAAGTTCGCTCATTATTATTCTTTAATGTATGTTAGAAGGTCTTCTTTTGCTGCCAGATATAAATGCCTAAGTAAATGGAATTTTTCATCCTTCACCTCTTCCCAATCAGAATATCCGTCAAAGGTATAGTCAAATCCTTCGTCATTAATTCTGTATAATAGATTACATTTATCGTCTTCAGTCATTGTAGTCATTGTGAGGTTCTAATTGGATATAATCAGTAAGAAGTTTCTTAGAGTGTTTATATAGTTGCAAATAAAATTGAAATCGTTGATCCCTAATATAGTCACAAGATTTATTTTCAAACCAGTTTATAAAACCATTTTGTTCTATTTCATGTAGAATTACCTTTTTCTCTGCATTAAGCATATTATTCAAATAGTTTGAGCACCGTATCTTTTGATTGGATGCCCACCAATCTACTCACTTCCTGACCATTGTCAAATAGAATTGTTGTTGGGACCGCCCGTAATCCGAGTGAGGATGCCCATTCAACATTTTCCATAGTATCGCACGAATATAATTCCAATTCTGGGGGAAGTGTGTTCAGCATTTGCTCATATATTTTACACGGATTGCAAAATTGGTGGCCAAATTTTACTACTACTTTTTTATCCTTTAGGATCAGTTCTTTGTTTTGTGTGTTTATCGTTTTCATGTTTAATTGTATTTTTTGAGTTGGGCATTAGACGCCTTTATCCATTCCTTTGCTTCTTTTTCAGCTTTATCCACAATAAATCGATCTTCGTCAATAACCTCTTGTGGCACTTCTCAGTTTTCAAATAATTTTCTGAATTCTGTATTCATTTTAAGTCTTCTTCTGTTAATCCACCTGGAGGAGTCCATCCTTGTAGGATTAAGGCTTTCCTAATTAAATGGTCTTTTACATTAATATTATAATGAATGTGATGGTTTTCTATTTTCTCTTGTAGAAGAATTAGATCTTTATTAACAATCAATTCTAAATCTGGTGAGCGGATTTCAAATTTCTCCACATTATTATGTTTTTCTAATTCTATGTGGTATTCTTTTTCACCATGTATATATCTGGTTGCGTCCAAATACGGCATTTTAATTTCTTCCGGTAAATTATTACCCTGTTCATGCCATTTTTCAATACCTTCAATGAGATCCAATATAATATCCTCTGCTTGGGACACCCGTGCCGCATCTTTGATAAAGTCATCAATACGAGCACCAAGATTTTCCAATGTATGGGTGTTTATATTTCCGAATGGAATTGTGGACATGAGTTTATCCACAATTTTAGCCTTCTTTTGATTATCATCAATTTCTTCCCATAGGGCATCACTTAACACATTTGTATAATAATCTTCCCGTTGTTTATTCAGTCTACTAATTTCCTCATCCGCATTTTTATTTGCATTGTCCACAATCTGATGTGCTTCGTCAATAATATCTTGATTAATTTCGTGTTGCATAACCTTTTAATTTATTTCTAATGTTCTTTCTTTTTATATCCAATTTTATAAGCTTGTCTATTTTATCTGGATTGTATAGATGCATCCAATCAGATTTCATTACCTTTTGAATTGTGTCATAGTATCCAACCAATTTAGATATTTGTCTATCAGTTTTTCTCAACTGATTCCATAATGACAGTTTTTTCTTTTTTGAAATAGTCGAGAAAGTTGGACTCAAACCAACGTTTTGACCACTGCTGGTCATGTCCTTTTCGCCTAGACGATTTCTCGGTTTATTCATTAAAAAGTGTTAATGCGGTTAAAATACCATTTCTTTGCTGGGTTTGCAAGCAGTTTACCCAATTCTTTTTCTTGGATGCCAGATGCCTCCATTTCCAACTTACATTCTTTTAGAACATCTTGGAAGATCCAACGAATGAACTCGCCTGTCCCAGACTGATCTTGGGCCTTATTATTTTCTTTTAGCCAATTATAACCCTGTTCTAGACGACCTTCATTCAAAACAGCGGTCACAAATGCTTGTTCAGATTCATATTTTTCAATATCAACCTTTACCATGGTTTTGACCTTTGAATTTGCATGTTTTGCTCCCTTGCATTTCATCCAAAATTTAGAACTTTCCCATCCGGGAGTTACACAAGAAAATACAATTCCTTCTCCAATCCCAGAAATACCGAATGCCTTTCCAACAGGACATTCTTCTTCAACTTGTAGAACCCATTTATTAATCTGATCAACCGCATATTCAGGTTTTTCAAAATCAATGTCAATATGGAAAACTGAATTTGGGAAACTATAAATATCATAGAAACCGGTTGGAAGTTTCCAACCACGGGTAGAAATCCATTCTTCTCGACCATCTTCTGAGATAATAGCGGCTTTGAACACAAATACAGCTTTATCAATTTGGGAAATAGCCACATTCTTCTGAATACCTCTTCCCGCCCACTCTGAATATATTGCAACCTTTTCAATCTTTTCCCAATCAATGTTTGAACGCAAGATATTCATCTCGTCTTCTGACATAGAATGAATAAACTTTGCTGCACCCGCATTATCAGATTCGGGTGTGATAATTCGTTCACGAGATTGACAATAAAAGTCGTTTTTTGATAGCACTAATGCGAAATTTGTGCCATGGAGTTTGGTTGTTCCAATATATGCAAGGACCGGCATCTGGGCAGTCCTGTCCATAATAGGTTCATTATTTTCATCATGTCCACGATATTGTGCTTTCCATTGGACATTGCGACGGACATGGCTGAATTGTTCGATTGAGGGGAAGGGATAATGTGTTTTTGTCATATTTTATATTACTGTATTGTTGTTGAATTGTCAAGGGTTATTTTAACATTGATCAAAAAATGATCCTAAAATTTCGTCCATTTCCTGGGCAAAGTCTTCATCTTCATAATATGGATTATTCCAACAATCACCTCTGCTACACCGGCCATAAGTCATATATTTTTCCTCTGTTTGATCAAACGAAAATATACATTCACCTTTATCATTCCTTGTAGTGGATTTCTCACCCTGCCGGACAAATCTTCCAATAGATTTCCATTCATTGAAGGTCTTATAAGAAGTGTTGGACATGACTTATTTTGAATAATTTTTATGTGGATATGTGCATATTTCTCCAACCGGGCATTGATCACAATATCGCTCATTTTCAGATGATCGTATACATCCCCATGGTCTGTCTTTAATCCACCAAGATTTTGACCATTTATCCATATCATCTTTAGTCAGAATCTTATGATCGGCAACCATTTGACAAAGATCTTGGATAGTTTTATCCAATTCTTTTCTCACCAATTGTGGTTCATTCACAAGTTTTTTATATTCTTCTTCTGTTAAAATATATTGCATAATCAATCAAATTTCCTCCTCCGATCATTGATAATAGTTTTCTTTGGTTTTCCAAAATAGTTGACCATTAATTTTAATAGATGATGGTTCGGAACAGCAAATCTCTTAACAAGATCTGGCCATGTATAGCCAAGATACTCATTACAAAATTGTGCAATGCATCCCGATCTTGAAATTCCGGCCTGACAGTTCACGAGAATATTTTTATCAGGATTTGCTAAAATGAAATCAACGATTTGTTTTGCATGGTCTGCTGTTGGTGCGGGAATAGTCTCGCAGTTGATTTCGTCATATAGATCTTTAGCAAGATCATAGAAATGTAATTTTAATTTTGGAATATTGTCCAGTATTTCATTTTGACATGGAGCCTGTCCTGGATCAGCAATGGAAATCCATATGGATAAAACCATATGGATTTCCATTTGTCCAATTTTCAGCAGCATGTCGTGGTATGTTAAAAACTTTTGGCATAATTTATTTTAGATAATTTGTGACTGATACAATTTCATTAATATCCAATCCACGGTAGAAAATCCCATCAATTCTTTCAGCAATAACGGTGTGGTAGTGCCCGAATACATTTATGGACGGATTCACTTGTTTTACAAGAGTCGAAATATCTTTTCGTTCTTTTATAAGATCGTCCTTTAGTTTAGGATCATTCTTGAACCATCCTTTGATATTATCAAATCCATAGGGTGGTGCTTCAACTGGACAAGAATGGGATATCAGAACATCACATTGTTCCAATGTCTCTAGATTATCTGGCAAAACAAATTTTTCACCTCTCCAGTAATCCTTTCCTTCTGTTCTATATTGCCGGTCAATGGAGACTGCACCACCAGCAAACAAGAACTTCTTATCATTAATGGTCTTGATCGAATAATCTTCTACCAGTTCTACATTCGATAGTGTTTTATTGATCTGATGATCTGGATGAAAATAATTAGGTGAGTCATGATTTCCCCTCAAACCCAAAAATTTGATATTTTTCTCCACACAAAGATTGTTCAACCAATTTAATTTACTGGTGTCTTTTTCTATATGAGCAAATCCAATTCCAATATCTCCAACATGGATTAATATACAATTAGATATATTATATCCATTTATTACAGTAGACACCACATCAATAGAATGGGTGTCACCAAGGGCCAAAATTTGTTCTGTAGTAATAGGTTCGTTAAAAATCATGGCTCATTCTACCACATCATTTATCAAGGTCAAGCAGAATTTTTGATTTTTAATAAATATGTTCATTATGTCAGGCGAAGTCCAGCAACACATCCAAAAATTTTTATTTCATTTGAGTAATGAAGACCATGCAAATGCAGATCGCGAATTAAAGCAAGTGATTGATCTAAAATATCAAGCCCGATTTGATGACGCAATGGAAGCCGTAAAAGAGCAGTATTCCAAGAAAAAATAATTAAAGAATAAATAAAATCCATGGATAAAGAATTACAAGCTATTTTTGAAAATTTAGACAGTCAAATCTTCACTGATGACCTCAAGACTTCCATTGCTTCTGTTATTGAAGAAGCAGTGAATAAAAAAGTGTCTGATCGTGTGGATCTGGAACTCAAGCAGATGGATGAATCTCATGCTGAAAAAACACAGGTTGTTATCGAACGCCTGAACGAGACTTTCAATGATTACCGCACACAGGTAGATGAAGATCATTGTCAAAAGATGCTTAAAGTCAAACAAACACTGGAAGAATCTTATGGTAAAAAACTTCTTACTGTAAAAGAAGCATATGAGGGTGTTATCTATAAAGATGCGATTGCTCATCGTGATCAACTTGTAGAGTCTGTTAATACTTTCCTTGATACTTTCCTTGAAAAAGCGATTCCTCAGAAACAAGTGGAAGAAGCGGCCAAAAATACGTTTGTCCAAGAACAATTAGAAAACATTCGTAAGATTGCGGGAGTTGATAAGACTTTCATTTCTGAAAATGTTAAACAAGGAATCGTTCAGGGTAAAAATCAGTTAGATAAACTGGCTAAAGAAAATCTGGAATTTAAGCGTGCGGCCTTGATTGCCGAATCTAAAGCAATTTTGGCAGAAAAAACTGCTGTCCTTCCTGCTGAACAAGCAAAATTCGTAAGAGCTAAACTGGAAGGAAAATCTCCAGAATTTATTAACGATAATATTTCGTATGTCCTAGAAATGTTTGCCCGTCAAGAAAAGACGGAAAAAGCAAGCCTTCTAAAGGAACATAAAAACTTGAACATTGATCGGGCACAAATTGTTGCTGATGAGACAAAGAAAAATGAAATTCAGACTGAATCATATACTGATCCTGTAATGGCGATGTATGGACCGGGCCTGGGTTTTAGAAAATAGTTAAATTACAATAAATATAAAAATATGGCAAAATTCTCACCATCAATGTTCGTCGAATCTGCTCCGAGCTTAATGTCTCAGGACAGAGCGAGTCAACTTCAAAATAAATGGGCTGCGTTTCTAGACGCATCCGATTCTCAAACCAAACCTGTCGAAGGTCATCACAAGCGTCTTGCGACTGCTATGGTGCTTGAACAACAGGAATTGTGGTTCAAATCCAAAGGTCTTTTACAGGAATCCCCTGTTCTTGCTGGCGGAACACTAGCATCTGCTCCTTGGGGTGGTGGCACTCCTGGTAGTGCCCCTACTACTAATGGTCAGTATGGTAATGCACTTAAATCAAGCGATTGGTATGCTCCTGGCGATGCACGTCTTCCTAAGACACTCATCCCCATGATTCGCAGAACTTTCCCAGAACTTATCACCCACGAAATCGTCGGTGTTCAGCCTATGAGCGGTCCTGTTGGTCTGGCATTCGCAATGCGTTACTTCTATGATACTGATCCTCTTGCATGTAGTCCTTATACTGACAGCGATTGTGATCGTAGCAAAACCTTCCCAACTGGACACCTAGGTTCTGGTGAAGCAGGTTATCAGAAGCTCTTCACTGGTCACACTGGAACTACTGCTACTGGTCTTAGCGGTCTGGGCTCTACTACTAATAGTGGAACATCTGGTTCATGCTTTGACTTCGTTCCTGGTCAAGATGCGGGTGTTGCTCAGCTTCTTAGCCACTTTGAAGCTAGTTCAAATATTCCTACTATGTCCCTCAAGATCGAGAAGAAGGCTGTTGAGGCCGGAACTCGTCGTCTTGCTAGTGGCTGGTCAATGGAAGTTGAACAGGATTTGATGAATATGAATGGTATTGATATTGATGCGGAAATGACTAATGTCATGTCCTACGAAATTCAATCCGAAATTGACCGTGAAATGGTCATGCGTATGATTCAGATCGCCCTCAATGCGGGTATCAATAACGGTTATTCCATCTGGCGTCCATCACTTGCTGATGCTCGTTGGCTTGGTGAACGTGGTGTAGATTTCTATGCTAAGATCGTTACCGAAGCAAACCGTATGGCGATTAAAAACCGTCGTGGTCCTGCTAACTTCATCATCGCGACCCCTAAAGTTTGCACCATCCTTCAATTGCTTAAAGAATTCAAACCTTTCAGCATTAATTCTGAAGTGACTGCACATCCTAATGGTGTTGCTCGTGTTGGAAGCCTTGCTGGTCAGTTCAATATCTATCGTGATACTCGCACAGAAGCTCAATATCTGAGTGGAATGCGTAGTGAACCTGTAGAATATGCACTACTTGGTTATAAGGGGCAGGAATACTGGGATACTGGGCTTGTTTATTGTCCTTACATCCCTGTCTTAGTTCAGAGAACCATAACTCCTAATAGCTTTGAACCTCGCGTTGGTTTACTAACCCGTTATGCGGTGATGGATAACCTATTCGGTTCTGAGAATTACTACCACTTGATCATCGTCAAGGAGCTTAATCGCGCCCTTACTGATTGCACTAGTAATGCTCCTGCTGCTTCTGCTGTTCGTTACTTCGCTCAGTAATCTACCCTAAGAACTAAATAAAAATCAAAAACCCCGTAAGGAATTAACCTTACGGGGTTTCTTTTGCTATATCAGACTATTCATTGCTCCAGAGGAATCGCAGCTTTCCGCAATCCCACACTCGGTCATATCCATTTTCTCTCATATTGGTCCATTCATCCTTAGTGGGATCATAATTCGCCAGTTTGTGTGGCATAGTATCGTGTCTGAACCCACGCTTATCCATCTTACTAAAGTAGTTTTCCGTGTAGAAATATGACACGGGAACTTCTCCTATTAGTTTGAACCCTAGAGTATGATATAAATCACCTTTGCTCAGTCGCAAGTCAGCAAAGGACACTATACTTTTTGGATTATATGTATCAATGAAGTGCTTCAATAGCTTATGTGCTCCTCCTACTACAACGGTATCTATTTTCCCACAAAATCTGTTCAATTCCCATTCATACTTATTATTCTTAATAAAGCCCATCACTGCAACCAGTTCATCATCTTTATACAATCCCAATTTAACAGAGGCGTTTGCATATCCCTGAATATGATTATCTTCTACGAATTTAGTATACTCTTCTAAGCAACACTCTTGAATATTACATTTACGTGCATATATTTTATTGGCGATTTTCCCAAGTTTGGACTTGATCATAGATTTGATGATCTCTTTTTTATCTCGCCATTCATCATCAAAAAACTGATATAATGTGACGCCTTTCTTTGCACACATATCCGTTTTGTTACGATGATATATATTTGATTTTCCGCCACTCAATTCTGAATGAAAGTAGAGGCCGTTTAACTCCCAAGCAATTTTTCTATCAGGAACATAGATATCAATCTCGAATGGATTTGCCAATGTTCGATCTTTAGTAAAGTTCACTCCTAGTGAATTAATATAGTCCCCGATTTCTCTTTCCCATTTGGATTCGCCTTTAGCACATAACGGGCAGCCACATCCACCATAAATGTGATGGGATGGTGTCTGTAAGAATGATCCGTGCTTTTCGCATATAATTTCCATTTTATTAAGCATTCCATTAGGAACACTCTGGGAATAATTATATCTATTGCCATGAACTTCTATACTACGAGCTATAATAGTATCAACAGATTGTGTTCTAGACTCGGACATTTTTATAATACCACATTTTGGACAACCTCTGCCCATGCGATGCCCATTAGGTTCCTGCCAGAAGAAACCATGTATAGGACATCCAATTTCGATATCAGTCTTATTATTCAAATATATTGACTTTGAATAGTCGTAGAAATCTTTATGGACCTTTTTACATTCGATGAAAAATAATTCACCGTCTCGTCTATAATCCACACGGAATTTTTCATTCCTACACTTTACACATCCCTGCTTATTGGATAAATGATTGGATGGCCGCATTTCAAAATCACCATGTTTTGCGCATGTTATAATCACATTGTTATGTGTTCCCGTATAATCAGATTTTAAGTAACTATATTTGTCTCCATGAATTGATCTAGCTCTGTGAATAAAAGATTTAGTATCGTCCACAACACCTTCACATAATTTACATCCTTTCTTACGAACAATATGTTCTTTATATGATTTTTGAAACTCCCCGTGCTTTGGACAAATAATGATCTCCAGTGAATCCCAATTTTTGTATCCACATTTAGAATAATCATATTTGTCCCCATATATTTCAACACCTTTTTTAGAAAAGATGTTTTCAGTAGATTTGAGACTTCTCTTTTCTATTCCGCACTGTGGACACCCATGACCCTTTAAGTGTGTTCCAGGGTCTTGTTTGAAGTCACCATGAATAGAACAATTGATAATCACATTGGTATGATTGTTTGAATACTCTACCTTGTCATAATTGTATCTGTTTTGGTGAACTTTATTTGCATGTTCAACGAATTGATCCTTTCCATATTTAGGGACTTTGATCGTTATGATCGGTTCTTTATATTCCTCTTTGATAGCAAAATGATTAGAATTTTTTTCACCAATGGAAATAGTTCCACATTGAGGACAACCAGATCCATCTAGATGATTTTTCACCAATTGCTTGAAATCGCCATGTATTCTACATGTAATTGTGATCTGATCATTATACGATTTATAATCATTTCCATATTCGTATTTTGAACCATGGATATTCCTGGCCTTTGTGATAAACTCGCCTTTGGACAATCTTAAACGATCACCTGTCTTTTTATTCCTACATTTCGGGCATCCTGTTCCATTCTTGTGATTTCCAGGTCGGACTTCAAATACTCCATGTGTTTTACAGATGACTTTTACATCAGTTTTATTGTTGATGTATTCAACTAAAGAATAATCATATGTATCACCGTGAACTTCAACGAATTGCTGAATTGCGGTTTCACTTGAATCCCTTTTATTTTCTTTGCTACACTGGTTGCATCCTCTACCTCGCATGTGTTCGGATGCAACTTGAGTGAAATCGCCATGAATTTTACATCCAATTGTAATTACTCCCGCATTTCCAGTATAATTGGTTTTCGTATAATCATAAGTGTCTTCTCCATGTTTCAATTTGGCAGCAACAATAAATTCAGAATTTGATAATTTTTTCCCCATATTATTGTTTACCTCCTTTGATTCTTTTGGATATACCACATTTTGGACAACCAGATTTTTTCAAATGATTGTTTGGTATTTGTGTGAAATCACCGTGCTCTGGACAGGTGATAACGATTTTGTCTGTGCTGGAAATATATTGCACCTTACTATAATCGTAAGTATTTCCGTGAAGGTCTAATGCCTTTGCAATGAATTGATCTGTTGTTAGTTTTTGCATAATTAATGTTTGTTATTTTGATTGTCCTGTTGGACATCTATAACTTACTTTATACTTAATACCAAGTCAACTCATTTCTCAACTATTTTCAAATCATAATCCAATGATCATCATTGACATACTGACCTTCAATAGTTTTCTGACAGATCGGAAATTTTTCTTTCAAAATACCCGAATAATTTTGATATCCAGTTGTTGCGGTTTTCCATCCACGGATATTAAAATCACCAGACTTTATCCATTCCGGTTGATAATATAATTTATGGTCAAATTGTTCTTCCACATGAATTTCCCCATCATGGATGTGCATGGTTGGAAAATAAACACGGTCTGTATATCTGGACGGAAATTTGAATACCATTGGATGGACCTTGGCAATTCCAGGCTTCAGTTTAAAAACCACAAAGCTCCAGTCTATATATTGGGGTAGTTTATTCCACACAGATTCATCAAATTTGAATTGTTTATCAACACGCTCAAAATCTGCAATCGTCGGAACAAATGTGGCTCTAAAATTTCCAACATTATGGACTTCCAATGTTCTGGTTAAACCTTTAGTGTAACCTAATGTCATTGATCTGCTTTGTTCTACAAACATCTGATGCAGGTCATCAAAGAATTTGGGGTGCTTGCTAAAATCAATGAATTTGATTGCATCTTCTGCTGGATTTCTAGGTGTTGGAATTGGTAGAATCATCGCATTATCTTCAACAGAATTGAAATTCATCTGGTATGCCAGATATTGGTGTCCCTCATCCATACGGGCAAAGATTTTGGTATTGGAGACATCTAGAACGGGTTGGGTGAACATGCACATAATTTTATTATTTTTGAATTGGTTTTAACCTACTTCTGTTTGGCATTTCGGTCAACTTATTTCTCAAGTATTTTCAAATCAACCACCACAATATTCCCACAAGTCCCACAAATTTTGAACCAAATTTCATCAAAATAATAATCATCTTTTATACTCTCTGTTCTCAAATCATTCCCACACTTATGACATATATTGGAATCTACCAGTTTTTGATCTGATTCTGATAATATACACTTTTGTAAGTCCCATACTCCATATCTGCCAACAATCTGGCACATAGGATAACATATCAGAGAAACAAGTTCATTATAAGGAATACAAAATCCTGTCTTAGTATCTATAAAGTCTTCGCCGTTCACAATTGTTCAATAATCGCCTGATATAATTCTTCTACTTTCTTATTATGCTCATTTGCCATACATGTGCATGTATCTTTAGGTTCCATATCATTATCACATCCGTCCGGTGCCAGGGGACAACTATACCAATTATCACCGTCATTCCAGAAATGTGATTGTATTGCCAATTCTTTTAATCTTAAAATATTATCTTTCAGATTCATGTAATTTATTTCTATATTTCTGATAATCTCTTATGGCATTATAAATTTCTTCCTGTTGTTCCTGATTCTTTATATCTTTGCCACCATGAATTGGAAAATTATCACTCATTCCATATAACTCATGTAAATTTCTGGTGTATATTCCCATATTAGTGTGATATTCCATCACACCTCCAAGGGGATATGATATTATATCAAAAACAACAAAATTCCCAAACGACAGTGTTTTACTCCACCTCTTATCATTATATTCACATATTTTTGGTAATTTTAACCATTCGCCGGTTAATCCCCAATGTAGTATTCGTCCAAGCATATAATTATGTAGAAGGAACGCAATTGTCGTAATCAATGCGAGCATAATTAGGAACCCCCAAACCCGTTAACCCCATATATAGAAAGGTTCGTCTTGATCCAATCCATTGATCTTGATTATTCCAGATCTCTATTGCGGCTTTCATTCCCCCGCCTTTTAGGCTCGCATCAAATATTTTCCCATTCCATTCAACTGTAAAGGTCTTACATTTATTTGCCCAATTTCCATCTCCGTCATGGATGGCTAGAACGGTGCAAGTGTCGTCGTCATCGGCTTTCATTTTCAACAAATTCTTGCTCCGTTTGTTTTCATACAACGAATCTTTTTTCCTCAACATCAAACCTTCTTGTCCATCTTGAAGAACATTATCAAATAAATCCATCAATTCTTGTTCGTTATGAACAGGGAAATCTGATACCATATTCATATATGGCGGATATAAAGGTAAAATAAATCGATCTATAACATCCTTTCTTTCGTTATATGGTGCGGGTATAGATGGGTTAGACCAATCATATACATAATATCGCACTATTTGTTCACTTTTTACCAAATCTTCCAAACTAATGTTGACCGTTTTTCGGACTAATGAAATTAAATCATTTAGTTTTTGACGAAGATCATAATTATAAAATTCTCCATCAAGAATTTCATCTGGATGATATTCAAAAAATTCTTTAAGGGAATCTTCAATATGGGGAACGGTCAGAAATCGTTCACCTGTTCGAGAAAATGCTCCGTCTTTAGTCAATACCGCACGGACACCATTAAACTTTATTTGCGCCAACCATGTTCCATCAAAGAAGTCAATTTTATCTTTATAATCGACATATTTCTTTGCCAACATTGGTTTGAAATATGTCTGGACATCTACATCATTAACATTATCTTTATATTTCTGTTTTTTCTTCTTAGTGTATAGAGCGCCGATTTCTGCCGTTGCTTGTTCAGTTCCGGTTGTTTCATTAGCCTTTCCAACATTCTTTGGGATCGCCACACTCCATTCACTCACAACTTTTTTACCATCTTCTTGACCACTAGTAATCCGATATTTTTCGTCCTGTTGTTCAACAAACCATGTTAAGATTTTACCGGTTGTTGATCGGGCATATAATGTGGGGTAGATTTTGTTCATTATCCAATCTACTATGAATTGACTGGTGTGTCAACTGGAATTTGAACAATTTCGGCTTCTTGTGCTTGTGGTATTCCACTATCGACCATGATTTCTTTCAAAACCTCTTTATTACCAGAAATTGCTTCCAACATTTTATCAACCGTCGAGAATAAATTGAAAGTATTATTTTGTTGGAGCTTAGGTTGATCAACTTTCTTACCCTCTGCTATTTTTTCTCGACTGGCAATCTCTGCCAATTTCAATTCTTTTTGTTGGGCCAACTGTTTTTCTTTGAAAGTCATTTCCTGGTCTTTCAATTTTTCTTGACTTTCAATCTTTGCTTTTTCGGACAAAAGCATGGACATGGTTTTCAAATTCTCCGTATAGGATTTAGCTAAATTTGAATAGCTATCCATAAATGCCGGATCATCCGATGCCTGGGCCGCTTGCTTTGCAGTCTCCATCATTGACCTATTCATCTCAATAACGGACGCAAGTTCTTCAATTGTGGCCTCTATTGGACGGTCCTTAAATTTATCAACAACCTCTTTTTTCTTTTCTAAAAGACATTCGGTTTCTATAATTTCTTGTGCAGATCCTAAATTGCTTTTTAAAGCACTCAATAACTCATTAATATCAGACATATTTCTGTTACTTATTGCATTAACTGATCTAATGTAGTATAAATTGTCTTATAAAACCATTTTTTATTAGGTTCAAATAAGTTTTTGAAATGGGGTTCTTTTTTAACTCGTTGGACTATTAATTGAGTGGCAACCGTAATATTATTGTTTTTAATTGCGTTTCTAACATATCTATTATCTTGTAGTTCTCTGGAAAGCCATTGGTGGAAGTATGCGTTCATTTCTGCTAAATTGTTTATATACCTTTGTCCTTTACTACGAATTTGTTCATTTTCAGGTCCAGTATAATGTGCAACAGATGGTTGTTTGTCAATGTCTTCAAATTCTTGCATTATATGCTCATGTGCATGGGTTAATTCATGGAATATAACATCTCTTAAAATAGGAGGAAAGGATTTTATTATAGTAGTTGGGTTTATTTTTTTAATATCATGAAATATATTTTTTAAAAAAAGATAAATGGTCTGATCAGAAGGATTATAAATCGCATCATCTGTCCGATGAGCTTTTGGTATGTTTTTGGGAGGAATAGTGAAAAATTGAATTCTTATGGTATGGTCTTCATCAAAATCCACATAAAATTCAATACCTTCTTCAAATTGCATCATTTCGGAAATTTGTGATTTCAACTGTTTTATCATTTTTTCAAATAATTGAAGATTATTAGTAAAGCTTTTGCGCTCTAAAAATAGTTGAAAGAATTCTTTAAATGATTGGGTCATATAGATATTTATTAAATAGCACATATGAAAAAGTTATTTTTATGCCTACTTCTTTCAAGTTGTGTATCGGTTCCCCCTACCCAACAGGTAATAGAGAAAGAAAAACAACTATCCCCGTTTCCTCCAATATCTATACAAGAATATACTAGAAAACCTATCATAAATTCGGTTGACAATAATTTTGTTGTATCTGATGAATTTGTTACCAATTCGTTGAAATATAAAAAATGGGTAGATCATATTTTGGAATGGAAGAAATTAAATAATATCAAATAAATGGACAAATTACTACAAGTATATTTAGAAGAATCAGACCCGTCAGCAAAAATATCCAAATATGTTGATCAGATTAAGGCCCACATGGGATCTGCCTCCATGAATTGCCTCGCACTAGAAACTTTCTTTCGCGGTCAAAATTCACCAGAACTCGCAAGTTTTTGTAAAAATCTGGGAGAGGGACAACACAAATTAATGGCAATGTTAGAAAATAGTTTAGAACGATACTATCCAGGAATATATAGAAAGAAATAGTTATAGATAATCAATAAAAAACCGGAAGGAAATCAATCCTTCCGGTTTTTCTTTTTATCTATTAGAGGAGTTCACTAATTGCAGCCGAGTCTTTCGACAAAGAATTTCTCCAAGTGTATACTTTATTCCCACAATCCCAGATTCTATAATATCCATTGTTTTCCATGTTCTGTTTTTCTGATAAAGTTTCATCAAACTTATCTAACAATTTGTGTAATTTATGTTTTTGGAATTTCAATCGTGAATAACGATTGCCTCGATTTATATAATAATAGTTGGGTTTAGTATCAGGAGATGCGGGAGAAAATCCCATAATTTCATATATTTTACCTTTGCTGAATCTTTTATTAGCATACGAAATTATACTGATTGGATTTTTTATTTTAATGAAAAATTTAATCATTTTATTGGCACCCCCGATAACAGTGGTATTTCTTTTATTACAAAATCTAATAAGTTCCCATTCATACTTCTTATTATATCTTGGAACAGCAAAAGTCATAACTGATACTAAGGTATTATCATAAAACAGACCCAAATTATAGCTAGAAACTGATGCTCCTTGTAAATGATTATCTACAATGAAATTCTTAGCATCTTCATAAGATATCTCTTTTATTTCACATTTTCTAGCAAATATCTTAACCTGATTTTTCCCCAATCTATTGTTGATCATGGATGTTATGATATCCTTTTTGTCATACCATTCATCTTCAAATATATGAAATAGTTCAACACCTTTAGCTGCACACATCTCAGTCTTATCTAAATGTTTAGTGGTTGATGACACATATTTCTCGGAATGAAACCACAATCCATTTGCTTCAATTCCAAAATTATAATCTTTCAAAAACATATCAATTTCATATGGTGAAATTATTTTTCTAGACTTTTCAACATTGATATTTAATGATACTATATAATTAAATATTTCCATCTCCCATTTAGATTGTCCATTGCTACATTTAGGGCAGTTACAACCTTTATAATGATTAGTAGGCAATTGCCAAAAACTGCCATGTGTAGGGCATATTATTTCAATATCAATATCATTTCCTTTATATATTGAGTTGTCATAATTATACCGATCTCCATGTATTTGTCTAGATTTGTTGATAAAATGCTCGGTCGTTTCTTTGTTGTCATGTGTATCTCTGGTATGTTGCCCACATTTCGGGCATCCTCCATTATTATAATGATTTACGGGTTTCTGCCACACACTTCCATGTATAGGACATATGATTTCAACTGGTGTGTATATGTCTACAAAATCAACTTTTGAATAATCATATTTCTGACCGTGTTTTTCTTCACATTTCCGTAAAAAATCATCAATTGTATAACTAAATTTTTCAGAAGTATCTTCCAGCGAACAGTCATGACATTTCTGACCATGTGTATGATTTGCGGGGGTCATGATAAACGATCCATGTTTTTTGCAAATAATTTCAACCTTTTTGTGTTGAGATATATATTTGACTTTTGAATAATCGTATCTATCGCCATGAGTTTTTCTAAAATTGGTTATCACTTCATCTGGTGTGAGTGATATTTTCTCAGCAATAGTATCATACCGACACTTTGGACAACCTTGTCCCTTCATATGCTGTGTCGGTGCTTGCATAAAACCCCCATGTATAGGACATATAATTTCAACTTTAGTGTGACTAGTTATAACATCACACTTAGAATAATCATATTTGTTATTATGTATTTGGATAGACTTTTCCAAAAATTCTTCCTG
>ERZ724522.834-NODE-834-length-18406-cov-12.953191_pt1 | contig 18406 bp, 26 predicted proteins | sample MGYA00376055_ERZ724522 | MGnify/ENA primary metagenome ERZ724522 (study PRJEB28724, sample SAMN07190884) | wastewater metagenome | isolation source: effluent of sewage treatment plant in Hong Hong | place: Hong Kong | collected 2016-03-17 ... | reverse complement strand
CCCGCGTTGTTGAAGATGATCTGGGTGTCGGAGCCGGGGACGGTGACATCTCCACCATCATCCCCCGACGTTCCCCGTGGGACATCCGCCGTCCCTCCCGACAGCAGGTTCAGCAGCCCCTGAATCTGGTTGCCCGTGAACACGAACGGCTGCGTCTGGATCGCCTGCCCCGTTTGCGGGCAGAGTTCGAAGTTAAGACGCTCGCGGCAGGAGAAGAGCTGGACGCTGGGGTTGCCGTCCGAGTCCGGGGCGTCGATCGCGATGAGGCAGATGCAGTTCTTCTTGTCCTCGAGGATCGTGGGCGCCGCGATGACCTCTGGCACGTCGTTGTACGCCACGAGGATCGGGCGCTGGAGCGTCGTCGTGTACTTCCCGTCGAAGCTGCGGGCCTTGTAGGTGAACGCGCCGGCCTGGCCCGTCGGGGGAGTGGGAGGCCCGCTCGGCCCGTTGCGCTCGATGATCACGCCCCACACGAGCTTGACCGGGCGCTGCAGCCGCGGCCGCGCCAAGATCCCGTCCGCGCCCGTGACGGACTCCCGCTGCACCTGGGCCGAGACCCGGACGACCTCGCGCTTCAGGGCGTTCAGGTCCCGGGCGCTCAGGGCGCCGCCCGCCTTGTTCTTCTTGAAGTCCTGGTGTCCGCCGATCACGGTTCGTCAGCTCCAGAGCAGGGGGTAAAAGTCCGCGGGCCGGTACAGGTTCAGGGGCTTGCCCGTGTCGTCGTAGATCGGGACGGGCTTCCAAATCTTGAACGTCGACGGTCCTTCGGGCGGGTCCTGCGTGGCGCCCGATCGCCAGAAGCGGTTCCAGCCCACGGGCCGGTACGCGAACTTCATCACCAGGTCGTGCGCCTTGGTTCCGTCCGGCATCACGATGGGCTCAAGGCGCGGGGGCGTGTAGAGCAGCGTCTCGGGCTCGAACGTGCGGTTGTACCTCTCGGAGGCGACGGGGTCCTTGTTCACGCAGCCGATGAGGTCGAACACCGAGGGGTGGGTGCGGATCACGCGGTGCCTCGTGCGCGTCCACTCTTCCATTTTCACCAGCAGGCCCGGTGCCTCCTGGTCGTCGACCGGGACCGTCTTCGCCGCGTCCCACCACAGCTTCTGGTTCGGCATCGTGATGAACTCGGCCGACGGCTGCAGCGTCTCCGTCACCCACTCGTACAGGCCGGTCGTGCCCTGCCCGCTGGTGTTGGGCACCGGAAGTTTCTTCCAAGTCGGCACCCGAAACGTCGCGGTCACCACCGCCTTGACGTATGTCACGAACCGCGTGTCGACCGTGCCGGCCGACGCCTTGATGTCCTGCAGGGGCTCGACCTCGACGCCGTGCACCACGGGGGGCGTGCCGAGGGGAACGGGCGAGCCGGGGATGACCTGCCCGGCCGAGCCGTACGGGTACTCGAACGGGTCGGTGCGGATCGTCGTGCCGTTCTGGAGGAACGCCGCGCCCGCCAGCTGCTTTGCGAGGTCGATACGGTCGGTCCACGCGCACTCGAACCGCATCACGGCCTTGAAGCCGTCCTCGTCGAACGACTCGTTGGGCGAGTTCGCGAGCTCGTGAAATGTGACGGTGGGGTTTGGCATCCTGCCTGTCAGTCCTTGATCACGGTTCCCTGGCCCATGCGCTTCATCACTTCGGTCTGCTTGTTCACCGCCTGCGTGGTGGACGCCGCCGCACGCGAGACGTTCGAAAGGTCGAACTTCCCGGCGAGGTCCTCGAGCGACACCCGCTCAGAGTGCTCTTTGTCTTTCTTCTTGATCGCGCCGAGCTTTGCGAGCCTGGCCTTGAGAGCAGCGACCTCTTGTTTCTCCGCTTCGTTAAGGCCGGCCTGCTCCAGCTTCGCAATCTCTTCCTCTTGGTCTTTGCGGTCCGCGGCCTCCCTCTCGTCGGCCGTCATCCTGGATCGTTCCTCGGCCTTGATCTGGTCGTTAATCGATTTGATTCGGTTCCTGCGTTTCTCTTCGTCGGCTTCGACCTGCCGCGAAACCTCGCGATCAACGATGCGGTTCTTCTCCGCGTCCCGCTTCTTGTCCGCCTCCAGAATCAGTGCGTCCGCGACCTTCTTCCGGCTCTCCTCGTCCAGAACCTTCTTCCTGTACTTCTCGAACTTGTCATCAACCGCATCGAGTTCTGCCTGAATCCCCGATGGCCTGTCGGCAAACAGAGTCTGCAGATCGTCATGCAGTTTCTGACTGCGTTCGCGTGCCCGGTCTAGCGATGTGACCAGCCCGTAGATTGCTCCCGCAGCTCCGGTTATGAGTCCGATGATCGCCGACCAACCGAGGAACGCCTGCAGCACATGGCCGGCGCCCCTCCTGATAGCCCCAAGCTGCTCGACAACCGCGGCGAACCCGCTCCGGGACTGGAGCTTCCCGGCCGCCTGCTGCTCCATCTTCAGCAGGTCGTCTTTTACGCTCGTCGTGACAGCCTTCAGCTGCGACGCGTCGCCCGTAAACTCGACGCGGCCCTCGCCGGCTTTGAAATCACCGGCCATGTTGGCGCTCCGTTAGCCGTTGCAACAGGGCGTGACGCTGGTACGGTGATGGCATGGATACCGAGCAGAACGTTGCCGTGCTCGTCGCCCGCGAAATCCAGCGGTCCCGCGATCGGCGCTTCCGCGAGACGCTCCCTTGGGTGTTGCTCTTGGCGGGGCTGTTCGTCGCGCTCGGCGTTGCTGCATGGATGGGCGTCCGCGAGCAGCGAGCCAAGGACACAGAGCGAAGGCTGCGGGAAGAACTGCGGGAGTTGTTTCCGTCGCGTTGAGTCATCGCATCACGGCCAGAACGCCGTCGTGTCCGGCTTCTTCATGAACCCCTTGACGCCGCCGCTGAACCCGTTGAAGCCCCAGTTGATCGTGGCTTCCACCAGCCCACCCTCTTCGATCGGGATTGGCTGCGCCACGCTCTCGATCGCGACCCACTTGATCTCGAAGTAGAGGCTCGACGTCACGTACAGCTTCAGGATCTTCGAGTTCTCGCCCTCGGACGGCAGCGACGCGGGCAGGCCCTGCAGCTCCGTCCAGGAGCCCGACCCGTCGACCGGGCCGGCCACCCGCTTGGTGTAGTTCGTGTCGCTCCCCGAGTCGTAGGTCGCCGCGCTGTGGTACGGCTGCGTCGCACACCGGAGCGTCAGCGACCAGCCCGTCGCGTCCGTCCGGTCCGTCCCGTCGTAGTTCACCTTTAGGCCCTTGACGCTCTTGGGCACCGGGACCGCCGAGTCCGTCACCGTCGTGGTGCCGCGCGTGAGCAGCCCGTTCGAAGAGCACTGGATGGTTGCCGTCACCAGCCCGCCGCCCTTGATATCCGCCTCGACCGTCATCTCATCGACGATCGCGTCGCCCGAGTGGCTCCCGCCGTTGGTCCCGGTGTACGCCGTGAGCGTGAAGGCCGTTCCGGGCACCACGTTCCCGACGTAGCCGTAGATCTGGAACGTCGCCTTCCAGTCGCTGTTTCCCTTCTCGCGGCCCTTGCTGCCGTCCGTGGCGCTGGAGCCGTAGACGGCGCTCTCCTGGCTGTACTCGATCTCGATGTTGCGGACTTCCGCCTGCACGGACCCCGTGGTGAGCGCGCCCTTCTTTGCGGAGATGACACCCATGGTTCAGGCCCCTTACACGGTTCCGAGGACGGCCAGGTCGTACTTCGCGACGACCGACCCGCTGGTGTTGACGATGACGATGGTGTGCGTTGACGCCGAGCCCACGACCCAGCCCGCGGCGCTGGGGTTGACCACCACGTAGGCCCCGCCCGGGGTGATGGTGATCGGCGTGGCGGTCGCGGGCACCGACCCGTTGGCCCCGCCGAGCGTGATGTCCACCGTTCCGGTGTTGACGATCGCCAGCGCCTTGACCTTGGTGAAGGTCAGCGTCGCGCCGAACGCGTCGGAGATGCTGGCGTTGTCCAGGCGGGTGGTCGCGGTTCCCGACGCCGCGAGCGCCGTCTCCTGCTTGGTCCACAGCTGGTTGCCCTGGCTGGCGCCCGTGCCGCTGGCAAACACCGAGTCGAGCGAGAGCGTGGGCGAATAGCTCGGGGCGTTCGGCAGGATCCCGGTCGTGCCGTTGGTGCCCGTCGCGTTGAACCGGAGGCTGATGAGGGCGCTGGCGAGGTTCATTGTGCAAGGTCCTCGTGTGCGAACACCATGACGACGTCGATCTGCAGGACGGAGTTCCAGCCGCGGGGCCCCCGCTCGGGCTGCTCGCCCGTCGAGAACCCGTCGGCGAACGAGCCGGTGTTCACCTGCGCGACGAACGGGCAGCGGTCCTTGAGCTGGTCGTTGAGCCGCTCGAGCGCCGACCACGCGGCCCACTTCACGGGGTTCAGCTTCGCGTGCGTGCGTGCGTCCCCGCTCGTGATCACCAGGTTGAACGACTGCGTGAGGCCGGGGCCGGAGCTGCGCCGGTTGCTCGGCGACGCGTTCGTCGGCAGGATCATGACTTCCGGCATGTCCGACGTCTGCAGGCTGTCCCGCACGGGGTCGGTCGATCCGCTCGGGTTCGCGAAGTTCACACGGTTGTTCGCCTTGACGAGCGCCGCGAAGCCCGTGTGGGCCTCGAGCACCTGCCAGATGGCCCGCTCGACCTGCGTGAATGGGTCGGGGCTGAGGCTCACGGCTTTGCCCCCCGCGCGGGAGCGCCCGCGGCCGCGGCGGCCTCGTTGACCGCACGCCGGACCAGGCCGTTGAACTGGTCGACCGTCTGCTCGTCTGGCTTGGCGAGGATGATGCGCCGCGGCAGCCGGCCACCGCCTTCCTGGTGGTACGACGCGATCTGACGAAAGCTCTTAGCCTTGGCTCCGCCCATCTTCATTCCGACGATGCGACGGCCCTTGCGTGCGAACACCAGTTCCTCGCCGTTCTTGTTGCGGTGCACGATTTCCCGCAGGACCACGGGCCGCCCCTTCTTGGCGTCCCCGAATCCGTACACGATCCCGGCGCGGGTTCGCTTGGTGTAGTTGTTGACATCTCCGATCGTGAGCGCCATGAAGAGCAGCCCGGTGTCTCGCAGGATCGCCGGGGCACCCTTGCCTTTCCCGCGACGCCGACGCTTGATCGTGGACGGGGCGAGGTACGGCCACCCGCCGCCGCCGCGGCTATAGGCCACGAAACGCCGCCTGGTGAACGCGCTGTAGACGGCCGCGATGCGCCGGAACAGCCGGTCCATGACGGGGCTCTGAGGGTCCAGGCTCTGCTGGAACCGCTTCAGCGGCCTCACGTCGACCGAGATGCGTACGCCGCCTGCCACGCCTCAATCTCCCGATGAAACGAAACCCGGGACCGACACGGGCGTTCCGGCAGGGCCGGACGCGGTCGCCCGCTGGAGTTCGAGCGACCGCTGCCCGGCCAAAACCGCGTTGATGCCTCGCATCGCGTCCCGCTCCTGCACCGTGATCCGGTTGCGGTCCTGCTCCTCGCCCGACGGGGAGTCCAGCATGCCGCGGCTCTTGTAGAGCCAGGAGCCGGCGATCTGTGCGATCCAGGTCTTGAGCGACGCGGGGAACGACGACCCGCTGGCAACGAACGGGACCGCGTAGAGCCCGCCCCTGAGGCGGTCCTGGACGGTCTCCTCCGCGTAGGCGATGGCGGACGCGATGCGGCTGGTGTCCGCCCCGGTCGTGTCAGGATCGAGCTGCGACCACCTCGCGACGTTCGAGACGCCGAAGACGCTCTCGATATCCGCCTGGGTGATGTACGCGCCCATTGGTTCTCACGGTTGGCCCGATGGTGGTTACGGGGTCACATCGCCGATGGCGATCGCGCCCGGGACCTTGAGGGTCGGCAGGAACGTGTCGCCCGCGTTGTGCTTGATCGAGACCGGGTCGTCCTCGACCTTCGCATAGCTGAACATTCCCTTGACCTCGGTCACGCCCGCGAGCGCCGAGGCGCCGTCGGACGAGATCCCGCCGAGCGCCGTCGGGACCGGGTAGGTCCCTTCCAGGAACTCGAACCAGTCGGGGGTCGGGTCGGGCGTAATCACAATCATGTCCGCGCCCCACCAGCTCTGGTTGGTGCCGGCCGAGTCCTCGAAGAACGCGCCGCTCATGTCGTGCCAGGTCATCCCGAAGAGGCCGGCCGCGATCTGGTTGTTGCGGAAGGCCGAGGCGACCGACGTATCGGTCTTCATCAGTTCCTTGACCGTGTTGTTCGCGGCCAGGTAGCCGCGGATGTTCGCCCCGCAGAACACGTGCATCGGGACGTACCCGTTGAGCTGGGCGAACGCGTTCTTGATGCTGGTGATCTGCCCGGAAATGTCGGTCGTCGCCGTGGCCCAGGAGGCGCTGATGATCGACCCGGTTCCGAGCATGTTCAGCTGCGTCTTGTTGCCGGACGGCACCGAGAAGTCGACCGTTGTCACCGCGCCCGACGAGGTCGGCAGCAGGTTGCCGTCGCCGTCGAAGTAGATCGCGCCCAGGGTGAGCATCGAGCAGAGGGCGGCGACGCGCAGGTTCTGGAAGTAGCGGCGGAACTCGGCGGTCTCATACGCCACGTACTGCTGGCCCATGCGCTGGGCGGTCGGGTTGTCCATGTTCCGCAGCTGCATCAGGACCGAGGCGTCGTGCCGGATGTGCTCGTGTGTGTGGAGCATGATGGCAGAGCGGTCGGCCAGGCCCTTGAGCCCGCGGCGTACGCTCGGCGCGCCGTACTGGACCAGGCGGGCCGTCTGCCGGTTGCCCTTGACCTCAACCCACGTCGCGGTCTTCCCGACGATCGGGCGGCCGGAGGCGGCCATGAACGCGGGCGGGAACAGGTTGGGGACACCACCCTGCGGGTTCTGGATGATCCCGACGAGGTTCTCGAAGCCGAGGATTTGTTCAAGGGTCTTTGACATGTGGCCTTACTCCATCGTCCGTGACGGGCAGGGTGGGGGTGTGCTGGTGGTGTGGATCAGATCGGAACCATCATGACGGTTACGACCACTCCGGCCGATGACTGGATCGCGTTCGCGAAGTCAACCGAGAGGCGGTCGCCGGAAGCCAGAGACAGGTCCGCGGGGGTCGTGCTCAGCGCGCCCGTCTGCACGGTGTTGGCGGTTGCGTTCAGGTCGAACGCGGTCGAGAGGAGGTCGGTCCCGGTTCCGGGTGCGCTGGTGCCGGTGTCCTTCACGACCTGAAGCGCCGACGCGCCGCCCGCGGCCACCGAGTGCACATGGCTGATGGCGAGGATCCGCATCGCGCGGGGCGCGACGAAGAACACCTGGTCGGTCGCGGCCGGGGTGCCGGTGAACTTGTACGTCGCGAACGAAGGCGCGAGCGGCTCTGTGAAGTTCCCGCTCACGAGACCCTGCGTTTGTGAAAGTCCGGGCATGATTCAATCTCCGGTGGAGAGTTCGGGTGCTGGTGATTCAGAACAGGTGGTCGTAGCGGAAGTTCGGGAGGCGGGTCATGATCCACGCCTGCAGCGACGTGTCGGACGGCCAGTGGACGATCTGGCTCGAGTCCACAACCCCGCTGATCGGGATTTGCGCAAGCTGAACGTCGATGCTTGTTCCGTCCGCGTCGGTGACCTTCAGGCCGCCGACCGGCTGGTCAAGAATCGTGAGCGGGGTCTCGCTGCCGTCCGTCGGCTGGATGAACGAGCCCGCGATGAACGCCTTGGTGAGGGCCGTGCACGTGATGGTGGTTCCGGAGGCGGCCGAGTACGTCACGGTCTCGGTCTCGACAACGCCATTGGCCGTCGCCGGGCCCGTGAGCTTGAACGTGCCGGACGCGCCGACACGCCGCACAAGCTCGGTCACGACCGCTGCCGCGGCCTCGATGCTGGTCGATCCGATGGCCTCGGCGTTGGTCGTGAGGCCCAGGATCGCCGGGGCGTATTTGCCGCCGCTGGTGATCTTGCCGAGCAGCATGCCCGCCCGCAGCACGTCAAGATCGCCCGTGTTGCCCGGGTCGCGGGCCTTGGACCCGTCGAGGATCTTGCCGCCGGGCAGGTAGGTCACCTGGTTGCCGACAAACACGTTGCGGGGCGTGACCGTCCGCTGGCTCTTGAGGCCGGGGAGTCCGTTGGATGTGGCGGATACTGGCATTGGTTCATTACCCCTTGCTGATGAGGTCGCGCGCCTTGACGATGGTGCCCGGCGCCATTCCGTTCTTCTCGAGTGCGTCGATCAGTTCTGCGGCGGTCGTTGCCGGCCCGAGCGACTTGAGCGTCGCCTTTGCGGTGTCGATCTTGCTCTTGCCCGTGCCGCTCTTGGCCAGGCGGTCGAGCAGGTCGGTCGGGGAAAGAAGGGCGCCGCCGGTGTTGCCGGCACTGCCGCCGGCGGCGCCCGTGTCCGTTTCGGTTGAGGAGTTGTGGCGCTGAACGCGGCTCACTTCTTCGCGCCTCCGTAGGCCATCGCCGACATTTCCTCGGTGATCTTCGGGTCGTACTTCTTGGTGTCGTCCGGGGTCTCGCGCGAGAACCGCACGCCGCGGGTCTTCTCGCCGAGCTCGACCGGGTTGTTCTTCTCGAGGGCCGCGATCACCGCGTCGAACACCGCGTTCTGCTGGCCGATCGGGCCCATGTCGAACTCGATGGCCTTGCCCTTGTCGCCGATGAACGCGGCCTTCAGGTCGTCGCCCACGGCCTTGGAGATCTTGCCCCCGGAGAGCAGGCGGTCGATCTTTGCCTGGCGGTTCTCCGTCGCGAGCGACAGGACCATGGGCGGGACCGGCTGCGCGTCCTTGGGCTTGGCCTCGGCCTTGAGCTTGTCGAAGTGGCCGACGATCAGGTCCGTGGCGTTGGCCTCGGTGAGCGCGGTTGCCGCGATACCCATCGCGAGAGCGATCTTGGTGAAGTCCATTGCGCGTTTCTCCTGCGCCGGCCGGTAGACCGGGGCTTTGATGGGCTCGCCGCCGTCCTGCGACGCCGCGATCTGCACGAAACCCGACATGCCGGGAACCACCGGGACGGGCGTGAGCGCCACATGGGTGATTGCCCACGGGTAGGCGTTGCCCTTGCCGTCCACAAAGTCCTTGGTGGCGCCGATCGAGACGTCGTTCCGCGCGGCCATCGCGATCGCGTCCTGGCCCACGGCCTCGATGGTCGCGACCAGCGAGTCGCCCTCGCGGAAGATGTCCTCAACCCAACCCTGGTTCGCTTCGGCCTTGGTGGTGTGGCCCGCGGGAAGCGGGACCTTCACGCCCGCGGCCTTCATCTTGCCGAAGGACGCGACGAACGTGTCGAGCAGGGAGCCGTCGATGTTGAACGCGTCCCCGTCCTTGACGAAGGTTCCGGCCTTGACGATCTCTTTGGTGAACCGGCGGGTGGGCTGCCCGGCCGCGTTGGTGGTCGCAGAACTCGCGGGCGATGCCGCAGGAGCGCTGTCGTTTGCGATGACCCGGAGCGAACCCAACGGCGGAGTCCTTCCCGCCGGCAACGCAAGAACCATAAATGCGAATAATCACAATGTCAAGCGGCATCACTCAGCGCGATACCAGGGCGCCAGAGTCGGGCAGCGCATCGCGGAAGACCTCGCCGGGATTGAAGCCCCAGCCCGGATCGGCCTGGCCGCCCTCGAGCGGGGCCTTGCGGCGCGTCAGACTGTCGCCCTCGAAAATCTCGACGACCGAGCATCTGCAGTTCCATCCGCAGGGCGGGAAGATCGTGCGCCAGATCGGGTCGTCCTTGGGCGCCCGCGTTCCGTCGAGCGCCGCGTGCCCAGGCCTCACCCGGTCGTCCCCGACCGTCGTGTACTCGTACCCCCACAGGATGTCGTCGATCGCCGGGTCCTGGTTTCCGTTCCACTGGCCGGCCGAAAACGCGACGGCTGACTGCGTGCGGTAGATCGTCTCGATGATGCGAGGGCTGGCCGGGTTCAGGCCCAGCGCGTCGAGCTTGGCGCGGATGACGCCCAGAGCGCTGCGGGTCGTCAGCCCCTGCCGCACGGCCTCGGCGCTCGCCTCGCCCATCCCGCCGCGGAGGCTCTGCGCCAGCGTGTCGATCGTCTTGCGAGCCTGCTCGTCGTACTGCGCCGCGAGGTCCCGCACCGCCTGGGGGTTGGCGTCCAGCTGCCCCGCGATGCGGTCGATCGTCGTCGCGTACTTGTCGGTCAGCCGGTCGAACCGGATCTCGCGCCCGCGCGCCATGCGCTGGGCCGCGAGCCGCGAGTGCAGGTGCGACGCCACGAGCAGGGACGACAGCGGCGCCCGCAGCGCGTCGAGGTCCCGGAGGTTGATCTCGCGGCCGGCGAGAAACCCGCGGACGAGCTCGGCGCGGATGCGTCGCGCGGTCCCGGACGCGGCGCGGATGGTCGGGCGAAGGATCGACTCCCGGGCCCGCCAACGGGCCTCGGCCTCGCGCTGGGCTCCGGGGGTGCTACGCATGCGTCAGATGATCCGCGCCTGCAGCACCGCGTTGGTCGTCACGCCCGTGCCCGCGAGCGCCGTCTCGACCGCGAAGATGAACTCGTCGTTCCCGTCGCAGTCCCACATGTGGTCCTCGGGGTCGGGCGTCGTGTACTTCAGCGTCCCGTCCTCCGCGTCGGTCGCGGCGGTCGTCATCGTCACCTGGAAGTTGCCCGCGATGTTCGGCAGAAGCTGCCACGCGTCGGTCGAGTTGGCGCGGCCGAAGAGCTTCACCTTCGGGTCCGTGATTCCCGTGAGCCCGTCGTCGTACCCGAGCCGGGCGCGGACGAAACTCCCCTGCCCCTTGCGCCGCTTGAACACGTGGCTCGTGCTCTTGGTGCACTGCGACGTCGGGTTCGTGACGGCCGCCGCGTCCTGGGTGAGCCCGCCCGCGTCGATCACGTTCTGCCACGGTGCCGCAAGCGTCACGTTCGCGACCAGCTGTGCGTTGACCTCGTTCGCAAGATAGACGTCGGATCCGAGTGCCATGGCTTAACTCCCGGCCGCGGCTGCGGCCTTGTCGTTTGTGGGTGGCGGGGGAGGCGGTGGGGGGGATGCGCCTTGGTCTTCCTTCGGCTTGAACGTCGCGAGCGGCCGAACCATCGCGTCGATCTGCTCGGGCGTGAGGGCCGGGAACGCCGCGGCGATCATCGCGCGGGCGGTTTCGAGCGGGAGCTCGCCGTTCGCGACCGACTGCAGCATGCCCTGCAGGGCCGTGACCTGGGCCCCGTTGAACGCCGTGTCCTGCACCACGCCCTGCGCGGCCGCCGCGTCCACGGTTGTTGGTGTCGGCACCTGGGGGCTCCCCATCACGGCATCTGCCGTCGCCGCGTCCTCCGCGCTCTTGGCCGGGTCCGACTCGGGGCCCGCGGGCGCCGCGTCCTCCGCGTCGACAACCTCTTCGGCCTTCGGAATCGCGGCGACATCCAGCGCGCTATCGACGTCGACCCACGCGCTGAGCAGGTCGCTGTTGTTCGGGTTGGTCAGGATCGTCTTGAACAGGTCGCGGAAGAACGCCCGGTCCTCGTCGGTGATCTGGCCGAGCACGATACGGACCTTGCCCTTGGCGCTAGGCCCGAAGTTCACGGCCAGCAGCTGGTCCACCACCTGCTCGTTCGTCTGCCTGATGATGTCCTCGGCCGTGCTGTAGCCGAACGCCATACCCATGTCGCCGTGCACGCCCGCCTCGGCCTTGGTCCCGAACTGGCCCTCGGTCACCGACCGCTCGGGGACCAGCCACCCACGCAGCTTCATCGCGTCGTAGTGCTTGAGAACCTCGAGCATCTCCGACCCATGGCCGACAGCCGCCTCGAGGAACGTCAGCCGCCACGCGAGAAGTTCCTTGAGCGTCTCGCCCCCAACCCCGCCGCCGCGCAGGATGTCCTCGGCCCACGCCTGCAGTTGGTTGGGAATCGTGATCCCGTGCTGCGTCGCGATCGCCGTGATCGCCTGGGCCGCGAGCACTGAGTTGTCGGTCACCGTGCCGTCCGCGCTCTGGCTCGTGCCGACCGGGTAGTGCATGATCGGGACGATGCCGGCGCCCTTGTCGGAGTAGGCGTTGATCCGCTTGCACATGTCCATCCACGGCTTCCACGCCCAGCGCCGGATGTTCTCGTGCCGCGACCTGCCGTACGGGTCGCCCGCCTCGGAGTCGTAGGTGATCCATGCGCACTTCTCCGTTCCGAGCTGGACGCCGTTCGCGATGAGCCCAACGAACTCCCCGGTCTCGGCCGTCAGCAGGGGCTCGGTGAAGTCGGGCACCAGGGGCTTGAGCTTGCGGATGACGAAGGCTCCATCGTCGTCGATCTCCCACACCTTCTCGAACGCCTGGAACCCGTAGTCGAGCGCCCGCACCGCGTCGTTGAGGTACTTATCCCGCAGCCGCATCATCACGCCCGACACGAGCTTGACCCACTCGTCGGGCGCGTCGTCGTCGGCCTTGAAGGTCCAGGGCGCGGTGAAGATCGGGGCGAAGGCCGCGGCCCGGGCCAGCGCGATCGTCGGATCCGTCCGCATGGCGCGGTAGGTTTCGAAGGAGCCGGGGAGCATCGGGCCCAGGTAGAGCGTGGTGGGCACGCTCGCGATGCCGACCATGCCGGCGACCATCTGGGTCCGTGTGCGCTCGCCCGCGGGGGGGCGTTGCGCAACTCCGTTCGGGGTCCCGGTGGTCTTCGTCCGTGAAGCCATGGCCGCAGATACTAGCGGGCGGGACTGTCAGCGGACAATCAGTGGCAGTGTCAGTGAAAGCTCACCGGAGTATCAGCGGGACTGTCAGCGGACAATCAGCAAACGACAAAAGAGAAGGGCGACCGCACCCCGTCGCCGCACTCGATCAGCATCCCGAGGACGCGCTTGCCGTCGCTGGACGCGTCGCACTTCACCAGCCATCTCGCCACTTCCAGGCTTCCGACGACCACCCGGGTCGGGGCCTGCCCAAAGTCCGCGAAGTGCTCCTTGGCCCGGCGCAGGACCTCGGCCTCAAGGGCGCGGGTGTTGTTGATGGACGCGAGCTCGACCACGGGGAAAGCGTATCACCGGAACGCCGGCGCCGGCCCAATCCCGACGACCGCTCGCCCGACCTTCCGCCGCTCCTGGTCCCCGCCCGCGGGCTTCAGGAACGCGACGCGATACCGCTCGCAGTCCGAGGCGTGCGAGAGCTTCTGGTTCGTCTTGTCGATCAGCCCGTCGGGGCTCGCCTGCAGCTCCTCGAAGTCCTCGATGAGCCGAAGGCAATCGGGGTGCACGCGGTAGCGGACGCGGTCGTCCATCCCGAGCAGCGCGTCGTTCAGCGCGTCGACCGAGCTTCGAATCGGGGGCTGCTTGCCGGGCACGCGGATGCGGTACGGGATCTTCATCGCGCCCAGCTTGTTCGAGATCATGTCGTAGCACGACTGCGTGGTCATCACGTTTCGCGACCGCCCCGTCGCGTCGCCGAACACGTGCAACTCCGGCCACTTCCAGCCCTGCCGGCGGATCCACTCCTCGAGCAGCGAGAGCGAGCCGACGAGGTCCAGGTTCGGGGCGTGGATCTCGTGCACGGCCGTGAAGACCCCCGCGTTCTCGTGGTGCTGCCCGATCTCGATGTGCATGCCGGGGTTGATGTTGAAGTCGAACGACGCGTGCAGCGGGATCGATGGGTCCAGCCGAACGGTCGGGTCGATGTTGCGGTCGCTGAAGCGGTTGTAGAGACGCCCCGAGCGCGAGCCGCGCGGGGCCTGGTCGTACATCGCGGCGTACCGCTCCTCGCCCCCGGGCTGCGACTCGATCTCCCGCTTGTGGTCGTGCCCGTCGAAGCGGTCGGGGCAGAGCGACTCCCCGGGCAGGCGGCCGAGCGGGTCGTTGTCGCGCGCGATCTCCGGCAGCGACACGATCTCCCACCCGCCCTCCTTGGCGAGCACGCCGCTGATGTCCTTGGGGTGGAACCGCTGGTGGACGATCACGATCGACCCGCGGGGCTCGAGGCGCGAGTACAGGGTGCTGAAGAACCACGCGAGCGTCTTGTCCCGGACCTCGGGCTTCGACGCCTCCTCCATGGACTTGTACGGGTCGTCGAACACCTCGAGGTTGAAGCGCTTCCCCAGGACCGAGCTATCGACGCCGCAGCACCAGACGAGGCCGCCCGCGTCGGTGTTGAAGCGGCCGGCGGCCGTCGAGTCCTCCGAGAGCTTCACGCGACAGAGCGGGTTGGTCTCGCGCTCGTTGCGGATCTTGCGGCCGAACTCGATCGCGATGTCCGACTGGTAGGACGCGAGGCCGATGTTCGCGGCCGGGAACTGGTCGTGGTACCACATCGGCACCCAGAAGGAGACGAGGTCGCTCTTGCCGTAGCCGGGCGGCAGGTTGACGATCACGCGCCCGTTGCCGCGCAGGATTGCGGCCGTGATCTTGTCCGCGATGTACACGAGGTGGGGGTAGCGCTTCCAGCGCCCGCGGCTGAGCTTGGCCGCGTACATATCGGGGGTGAAGTCCCATGGGCGAGCGGGCATCGGTGAAGTTTACGGTGGCGGAAGCCGGCGGCCCCTTGGTGAATGGGTCGCCAGCTGCGGGGGAATTCCCGCGGTTCACAACACTCTAGCCTCGCACCGCGACCCAGTGCCCACGCGCAACCACGTGACGCACGGTTGTGCTGGCATGGCCGGACGCCGGTGGTCGCGGATGCCTGTGTTTCTCAAAAATACTGGCATCGGTCACGACCAACAGGATCAGTGTGAGAACCGCGCCCGCGACGAGTGCCGGCACAAGACCCGTATCGACCGTCCCGCTCATGAATCGACTTCCTCTTCGCCCGTCTGCTCTTCCAGCAGCAGCTGCTCCCGCACCTTCGCGATGGTCGCGGCCTGCATGTCGGCCGGCACGGCCAGGATGATCGTCTGCATCAGCATCCCGCCCGTGACGCCCAGGGGCGCGGGGCCGCCGGCGCCCGCCTGGATCGCGCGCTCGAGCCGCTCCCTGCCCGCGGCCAGCCGCTCGGCGTTCAGCTCGTCCGCCTGGTTCTGCCGCTCGAGGCTCCCGAGCGTGAGCACGATGCCCTTGACCGCCCGCGCGTCCTTGCCCTCGAGCGCCCACCGGAGCGCGACCCGCAGGGCCGCGATGGCGTCGCTCTTGAACTGCTCGTCGATGCCGCCCCAGCGCTTGTTGTGGCCGCGAAGGTGGCCGTCGAGTTTGCGGCGCACGAGCCCGCGGTCGCGTTCGTCCGCCATGTTCAGGGTGCCGATTTTGGCTTCGGGGGGCGCGCCTTCGAGCATGGGGTAATGGTATCGGGGGCGGCCACGTGTGGCCTTGTCCTTGTGGCATCCGTACGCCGAGCCTTGTGCCATCCGAACACATGAATAAGGGTGCGAATCTGGCCGGAATCATGGGCAGAACGACCTTGATGACGCCCGAAGTCATGGCAACATGTGCATGTCGCGGGGACGAACCCCGCCAGGAGAAACGACGATGAAGACCAGCACGAAGAACGCCATCGGGATCGCTAGCGCCCTGGGCCGCCGGGGCTTCACGGTCGCCAGCGTCGAGGTCCACACCCCCGACGGACGCACATGGGCGATCGACACCACGAACACCGGCGGCTTCCGCCTCTTCGAGATCGACCGGGACGACCGCGACGGGCCGAACGAGCACGACGCGATCGAGGGCGACACATGGAACGCTGGAGACCTGATCGACTACCTCTCGGCGGTCGGCGAGCCGAAGGACACGACCAGTTGGGACCGCAAGAACGACAACCGCCCCACGACCTGAAGCCCGCGAATCGCGGGCTTCGCTGTTTACCAGAGTACCCCGCACAGGAGCACGACCATGACGAAGCGCAAGACCACGAAGCCTGAACCCACCGCCGCCGAGATGTACGCCGCGCGTCGGAACGACATTTCCCGCCTGCTCGACGCGCTGCAGATGCACCTCGACATCAACGACAAAGAGCACGCGGCCGCCCCGACCAACTGGGGGTTGGTCGGCAACCTCGGCAAGGTCCGCGAGGACCTCGTCAACCTCGTCGGCTTCATGGCGAACATGGACCCCGAGCACGTTGAGGAGTTCCTCAAGGACGAATGAACCCCGCGCGACGACGCGGGAGACCGCGATGGCCACGCTTCCCCGCCGCAGCGTGCGACGGGAGACCCAACCCCCAGTTCGGAGATGACCATGAGCACGAAGACGAAGAAGTCCAGCAGCACCCCCGCGATGAAGCGAGCCGTCGGGCCAGGCGGCAAGCGCATCCCCAAGCGCAAGGCCGACGCCACCGCGTCGAGTACGGAGCGCCTCCGCAAAGCGGCGCTCGCCGAGATCAACGACCGGCTGGCGGGCGGGAAGCAGGACCACGAGGTCCCCAGCGAGAAAGAGGTCGCCAACAACGCGAGCCTTGGGGCGGCTACCAAGGGCACGAAGGCCAAGGGTGAAAAGGCCCCCAAGACGAAGGCTGTCAAGGAGCAGAAGCCCAAGCGCGTCAGCGCGCTCGACGCGGCGGCGCAGGTGCTCGCCGCGTCCGAGGTGCCGATGCGGGCGACGGAGATGATCGCTCAGATGGAGGCGAAGGGCCTCTGGAAGAGCCCCGGCGGCAAGACGCCGGAAGCGACGCTCTACGCGGCGATCATCCGGGAGATCAAGGCCAAGGGCAAGGAGTCGAGGTTCGCGAAGGCCGACCGGGGTATGTTCACGAAGGGAGCCGCCTAATGACGCGCGAAGAACTCATCGAGTACCTGGACATGACGCTCTCGCAGGCCGCGGACGGTTCGCCCGTGGGGCCGCGGCCGGAGGGAAGATTCTTTGGAAACCCGAGCGGATCGATCGACGGCATGCGGATGGTCGCGCCCGACGGCTCGGTCTTCTACGTCGCGGTTCTGGACATCAATGGATTCGCCATCAATCCCGAGGGGTTTGCCCGGGTTGCGGAGACCCACGGATGATCACCACCTGCACCACCTGCGGCCGCGCGTACGAGGCCGGATCCGAAGAGCAGGCGAACGAGCCGACGCGGTTCTGTTTCGAATGCCGGAAGCGGAGGCCGGCGCCCACCCAGTACCAGCTCGACAAACTTCGCCGCGACCAGTGCGTCGGCATCATCACCGAGCCCATGGACGGGGGGGACTTCTACGTCGCCCACGTGTACGACAGCGACGGGAAGCTCCGGCACACCACGGGCCGGCACAAGGACTTCGTCGACGCCGATTGCGCCGCCCGCAAATGGGTTCATGAGAACTGCAACGACTCGTGGGGCATCACCAGCCTCGCGTAAGGAGACCATCGATGATCACAACGTGTACGAAATGCGGACGCGCGTACGAGGCCGGCTCGGAAGAGCAGGCAAACGAGCCGGAGCGGTTTTGCTTCGACTGTCGCAAGCCCGACCGCAACCCCTCCGAGATCGCCCAGGCCCGCGAGCGCGGGCGGAAGCTCGGGTACGACATCCCGCGGTTCCGCGAGGAGGAATGCGGCGGGGCGTTCGACGGCAACCGGGTTATCAGCGACGCGGACCCCGGTCTCTAAACCCCCGCGGATTCCTTCGCCCCCGACCCCGCCTTCCGCGGGGTCTTTCTCTTGGCCGTGGCGGGCGACGTTGGCCCGGGTTGGGCCGCGGGCTCCGGCTCGCCCTCCGGGGCCGCCAGCCGCTCGGCCGCGACCTCGGCGTACGTGCGGCCGTCAGACTCGAGGGTGGCCTGCTGGCCCGTTTGGTCCTGCCAGCGCCGCACCGCGACGTCGACGAACACCGGCTCGAGTTCGATGGCGTAGCAGCGCCGGTCGAGTTGGGCCGCGGCCACCAGCTGCGACCCGGACCCCGAGAACGGCTCGAAGCAGATGTCGTTGCGCTTGGTGTGCTTCCGCATCGGGCGGGCGAAGATCTCGACCGGCTTCTGCGTCGGGTGCTCGTTGCCGACCACGCGGCTCTTGCCGTTCCAGTCGATCTCCCACACCGAGTTGAACTCGTGGTTGCTGTCGTGCGGTGGCATCGATCCCTGGGCCCAACCCATCAAGCACGGCTCGTGCTTGAAGTTCCAGAAGACGCGACCGAACACCGCGGTCGGCTTGACCCACACGATCTGCTGGTGGTCGACGATCCCGAGGTCGTCCCAGGCCTTGCGGATCTCGGGGTATCGCTTGTGCGCGTGCCAGCAGTAAATCGCGGCGTTGGGCGCCAGCACCTTCAGCACGTTCGCGAATAGCGCGGAGAAGAACCCGGCCGCGTCTTTGATGTCGACCTCGTTGTAGCTACCCGACCAGTCCTTGCCCGTGTTGTTTGGGCGCTCGCCGGTGTAGTCGACCAGGTACGGCGGGTCGGTCGCGCACAGCGCCGCCTTCTCGCCGTTCATCACGCGCAGCACGTCCGCCGCCTTCGTCGAGTCCCCGCATAGCAGCCGGCTCCCGCCCAGGATCCACAGGTCCCCCGGCATGGTGGCCGCGACCTTCGGGGGCTCCGGCACGTCGTCCTCCTCGACGGTGGTGGGGGCCAGGCGGTCGAGCAGGTCCTTGATGTCGCTGGCCTCGAACCCCGCGACGCTCTTCAGGTCCGCCGGCAGCCCCGCGAGCAGCCGCGACAGCGTCTCGTCGTCCCACTCGGCCAGTTCCGCGGTGCGGTTCAGCGCGATCCCCAGCGCCGT
>ERZ724522.832-NODE-832-length-18425-cov-4.608655_pt1 | contig 18425 bp, 26 predicted proteins | sample MGYA00376055_ERZ724522 | MGnify/ENA primary metagenome ERZ724522 (study PRJEB28724, sample SAMN07190884) | wastewater metagenome | isolation source: effluent of sewage treatment plant in Hong Hong | place: Hong Kong | collected 2016-03-17 ... | reverse complement strand
ATATTTTTAATCCAGGGAATATTGATTTGACTAAGTTATTCAAAGATAGCATTATGTTTGTGTTGCAAACTTTTTAGGAAAATAAACTGAACTGGTCGGTTATTTTGCTGGGGGTGTTGTTGCTGGGGGTGTTGTGTGGTGTTTCCGGTTCGGTTTTTTCCGGCAATTGTGCGGATCGGCTTTTGGTCAAGTCGCTTAGCTGTGTGGTTCGGCTTTCAACTGTCGGCTTCGGCTCGGATTTCTTTGAATTGATATTCGGCAAGTATATATTTAGAAGTTCCTTGTAAGTGTTCTCTGCTTGTTCTTGGTTTATTGAAAAATAGAATCTTAATAATCCATATTCTCGTTCATATTCAAGTCCGATTTTCTGAAAGACTTCACTCATATTCGATTTTGCTCCGGCAAGTTCTATTCTGCTTACTCCATATTTTCTAACTTTTCTTAACTCCATAGAAGAGTTGCCGGGAAACTTTACGGTTTCTCCATACAGTAATACTCTTGTCAAGACTTCATTAAAATCCATAGTTGAAATACTTTTTGTCTCAAAGTTTAAAACTATGTCTTTTATTTTTCTTGGTGGGATTTGTATGCCTACGATTCTGTGTCCGTCATCTGTGGTTGTTCTGACAATTCTCATTTTTTCTTCATCTGTTGCATCTGACTTTTTCAGTTTGTACCATAACGGTAAAATAACTCCTCCTATTATGTGTACTTCCTGCACTGTTACCGGTGGTGTGTTATTGAATGCTTTTTCCCAGTGTGGCTCGGCTTCGTTCTCTGTTACTTCATAGTAGTTATTATTGATTTCATCAAGAGTTACTGAGTCCTTTGCTCTCGGTGTCTGTCTTACGAATCTTCGGGTTAATCTTCCTGTCATTACATCTGTTTTCCCTTCAATCTCATAAATAAAACAAATATTCTTACTTCTTGTATTTATGAAATATCCCTGCAATCTGTTATTAGTTACAATCTTTGCAATTGCCTGAACTTTGGAAAATGGTGTGGGTGTGGTCTTTATATCTTGTTCAAGTTTATAATATTCTGTCTTTGCTCCGGTCAAATGGTCTTCAGCCAATGTTTCAGTTTTGACAAGTCGAATTGATTCGGCTCTTAAGTCTGTCACTCCTTCATCAAATGTTCCTTCGGCTTTCGCTTTCAATACAAGCTCTTGGAATATATCGCAAAACTTATCGAATATTTTATTTTGTCTGTTTAAGTCAATTGTTAATATTCTGTTAAGAAATTTTGGAATATTGGTATAGTCTTCTTTCTTAATTCCGTCTGGCTCTTGAATTATTCTCATATCACTCAAAGTATCATAAGCATTAATACCTTCTATGTCAATTCTTCCGGATTCAATTCCCTTGTATAGTTTCATAAGTGCTGCTGTTCCTTCTTTGGTCTCAAAATTGTATTGTGAAAGACTTCCATCTGTTGCGTCTGCTTGTCCTTTTGTTAATGCTCCCAGACTTGCAAGTCTTTTAGCTATGGTACTTGCGAATCTTTTTTCGCCTCCTATGTTAGTAATTGTCATTATATATTCCGGTGGGTGTGCTTGGTTTGTCCTGTGAGTCCTTCCAAATGTCTGCATTTGCTTGTCTGCACTCCAGCCAACTTGAAGTGTCATTTGTACTCTTTTTTGTGTGTTCAATGCTCCGTTGTCGCTGTGTAAAGATATTCCGCAAGCTCCTGCGTCTGAAATAATGGCAATATGTTTTTTCCCATCTTGGAATTGTTTCATTTCCCAGACGTTTGTTTTATTCATACTCACTCCCTGCGGATTTCTTCTCTTATACTCAACTTTTCCAGTCTGTTCGTTCTTTACAAGTCTTCTTTTCCTTCCGGTTATCTCTGCAACTTTTGAGCTTCCAAAGTAATTAATTATCTGATCCAGTGGGTTATCAGGTAAGCTGAAATCCGATATTCTGTTTAACAAGTCTTCTTTCATCTGCATAGCAACTCTACTATGTATCTCTTTTCCATCTTCCATTGCTGGTACTTTGATAGTGGAATTGCCTTCTTCAACATCCTCGAATTGCTGTGTGGGAAAACATTTTTCTAACAAGTTTACAATGACTTCTCTCGGTGTAAAGTCAACATCCTCCAAGTCTCTCATTTCGGATATTACCTGAGCAACTTTTTCAGAAGTCCTTGATTCAAGAGTATTAATAATAGAAATTACAACACTCTTATCTTTCGCAATACAATCTTCAATTACTTTAATTGCTGTTGGGATTTTCAGTGCTGTTATGAGTTGATTCCAGAATCTTTGGTTGTTACTCCAGAAACTCTGCAATGCTAATTTTTTCTGAGCGCCTCCTCCGTTGGTTATTCTCAATGCGTCTTCAAATGCGTTTAAGATATCCTTCCAAAGTCCTGCAACATTGTTATAGATTTCTGTTTGTTCCGGTGTCAAGGTGTGTAATGCTTCTGTATATTCTACTCCTTCATAGCTTAGATTCCTGCTCATATACATTCCCAGTGCTTTCATATCTCTTGCTACCATTTCCATAGCTCCGATTCCTCCTCCATCAATCTCCTGCAAGAATTGTGAAAATCCTTCCGGAAAACTTGTACCTGCTCCCCATAGTCCTAATCTCTCCATATAGCCAAGATTCTGAACATCTGTAGCTCCGGTGGCACTTGAATAGAATACCTTTGCATTTGGCAATTTCTGTTGTAACTCAACTCCTGCAAGTCCGGTTTGTGTAGGTTGTTTTGATCCTCCTGCAAAAAAATTCTTCAATCTGTGGCATTCATCAAAGATTATAATAGAATCATCTCCCAGCCAGTCAATTAACTGCTGAAGTCTTGATATTTTTAGGTTATCTTTTTTCTTCTGAATTAATGTTGAGTAAGTACAAAAAATTATACCTTCGTTCTTATCAATCTTCTTATCAATCTTGAAATCATTCATTCTGAATACCGGAATATCGAATCTTATATCTTTGAAGTCTCGCTTTGCGTCTTCAATCAAGTCCTGTGACACTGAAATCCATACTGCTTTTTTAAATCCTTGTATGTAGTTATCATAAATTACTCCGGAAATTTCCCTGCCTTTCCCTACGCCTGTTCCGTCTCCGGTCAGAAACCCTGCTCTTTCTCCGGAAACTAATCTTAACTGATGTCTCATTCCTGCATAGTTAATGACTTCTTCCTGAACATCTGAAATCAAACCTTCTGCAAATATATAGTTAGGTAACTTATTCTGATAAGTAAGTGGTGACATTACAATCCCAGCCATCGAACTACTCTCTACTATGATTGCTGGGTGGTTGTCGGTTTCGTATGTTGAGAATTTACTCATTTTGACTTCTTTCGATAAGTTTAAGTTGATATTTTGTTGTTCCGTTTGTGAAATCCTTAAATCCATAATTTAACCTTTCTTGTTTAAATTTACTATGAATATAGTACCTGTTATGTGTCGTTATACATCTCTTTCGCTATTCTCAATCTCTTCAATCAGTTTTAGGTTTTTGTGAGCCAATACTAACAGATTGTCTAACTTTTTCGGGTGGTCTCCCGGCAATGCTTTGATTAGTTCTTGGTATTGCCTGTTTTTATCAAAATATACGTCTGCTGTTACTTCTAAGGCGTTTGTTATCATTTCTATTTCTTGGTGTGTGAATTTTAGGTGTCTTGTTCCTGAGTCTGCTGTCATGGTTTTTCCTTTCTACTCGCATTTAAAAGTTAATGAAGCTTCTTTAGATTGTTTCATGGCTTTCAGCCAGTCTTTCATGATTTTTTCTGCTCTGTTAAGATTCCCTGCTCCAAATGTCTTTAGATAGTATGCGTTTCTATCTATTTCTTTTAAAGCTCTTAATACTTCAAATTTTTCTACGCTAAATGTTCCGGTATATAATGGATCTCCGGTTTCTGATTCATCTAACTGTGTATTAAGATCCAGCACTTCGTAAATAACCTTGTTGTGCATTAAGTTAAACTCCGGTACGTCTTGGCGGTATTGTAAAGTGTAAATTGGTTTTGCTATACTCATGGTTTTTCCCTTTCGTTTTAAATTCTGTTGAAATCTACTTCGCTGTTTGTGTTGTAGTTTTTTGGCGTGTATAAAGTCTTGATCTGGTCTGCCGTTGTTTTTGTTTTGTGAGTTTTATCAATTACTACTACCTGACTGCCAAATGTTGTTCCGTTCTTATACCATTCAGATCCGGATATTGTGTAGTTTTCGATTATATTGATATTCGGTTTGTTAGCAATCTCAATCCATATTTGTTTGTGGTTCATACAACTTTCTCCCAGCATACAGACTAATCTTCCGTTCATTTCTAATCTGTCAAGTGCTGAAATCAAGTGTTGAAATCCATATTTGGTGTTATTTTTGTTGGTTTTTAATCCGGCTGAAAATGGCGGATTCATAATGATCTTTGTTGGTTTAATAGAATAGTCTAATAAGTCATTTATGAATTCTGCATTATGTTTTGTGGTTTTATAGCCAAAATATTCAAGGATATCAACTCGGTCTTGGTCTATCTCGTTGGCATATATTTGGTTTAAACTCAATCCTTTTATTCTTGCAAACATTAATAGACTTCCTGTTCCGGCTGAAGAGTCAAGTAATATGTCATCTTTCTTTAATTCCAGTAAGTTTGTCATAAATAGTGCTAAGTGGAGTGGTGTACTGAACTGTTGCAGTTTGTCCTTCGCTGCACTCCTTACAATCTGTGTAGGATATTCGTCTGTGTATCTCTTAACGAATTCTGTATCAATCCTGTAAGGTATATAAGAAGTCATTGCCAGTATCATATAGATAGCTTTAGCTTCCATTAAGTTGTACCTTTGTTGCATGGACAAGTCCGGATATAACTCCACTAATCTCTTGTTAGTTAAGTTTTTTTCAATCCAAAGTGGTTTTAGTAATTCTTTTACTTTTTCCATAGTTTTTATGATTTTAAGATTTGCTGAGCTTTCTCCAATGCTTCTTGTTTTCCTTGTTCAATCTTCGCTATCTCTTCAATACACTCTATCATTGTTGGTATATGAGCATGGAATCTGTATATCATTTCTACATGATCCGGATTGGTCTGGCTTTCTGTTATTCCGATTATCATATAGTTTTCGGATTTTATCAATATCCTTATTAAATTAAATATTTCTTTAAGTTTTTTCATATTTAAAGTTAGTTAGTCGTTTGTGTTGTAAATTTTAATTAATAGTTGTTCCCTCTGTGTTTATGAATACAAATAACTTGAAAGACATTAACTAAGAATTGAGAATCTAATCTGTGAAGTTTAGCGTCTCGAACATTTTTGCCTCTTACTTGCATTGTCCAGCCCTCAAAGTTATTAGTGTCTTTTCTGATTTCCTCTATTCTTTTTAAAATGTATTTTCTCATAATATTGGTTTTTGTTTTTTTAAATTATTGTTAATTTATATCCGGCTTTGTGTTGGTTAAAATATAAACTGCATATTACTTAACAGTTTCAGTTTTCCAATCAATATGTCTCGGTCTATGACTTTTATTACATAATATTCGTGACTTGTAAATCCTTCCTCATTAAGCTCCTCTTCTGTCTTTTCGATATCATCTTCACTTAGTATGTCAATACATTCCTTCGTTCCATAAAATCCTTCATTGCCTTCCGGACTTGGATCTTCTGTTACAATTAATATTTTGTCATATTTGGCATCGTACCATATTCCCGATTCAAGCTCTAAGAATTCTGTTCTGTCCCTGTTACCGTTCTCTACGCTGGTTAAAATATTCATTCTGCCGGTTATGAAATATTCGGTGCAACCGGCTTCTTCGTTTTCCCAGTTTTCGTCTGCCGGATATAATTCCAGTACGTTGGGATCTGCATTTGAACCGTTCTGTTCGGTTAAATATTCGGGTTCTACCATGAAGAGTATCTGGGCTGTGTCGTGGCTTTTTATCATCTCCATTGTGTTTTTTTCTGAATAGTCTGTGTATTTGTTGCCGTTTATATCTACAAAGTTTTGTCCTTTGCTTTTTGTGTTTCCGTTTTTGTCCATATTTTTAAACATTGCGTCTGTTTCTTTTTTGTAAGTTGTCATTTTAATTTCCTTTCGTTTTAAGTTATTCAAAGATAGTTCTTGTTTTGTGTTGTAAATAAAAATAGGCAAGTAAATTTATATTACCTGCCTATTCGTTTTACCCCACCGACCACCGATGTTTTATTTTTTTCTCTCGTTCATTAAGTTAGCGATAAATGTAGCTATATCCGAATACGGACTGGAGTTCGGAATAAATACGTAGCGCCTCCATGCACTTTACCATTAGCATATAACACTGAAAAGTGTCCATCCGGTCTGAATTCTGTCACTTCGTTTTCTTTTACTTCAACAAGTTTCATTCTTTTCCTCCGTCTGTTATTTGTTTTTGTTCCGGCTTTTCTTTTATTACTTCAAAGTTTGCTGTTACTTCCATATTCGGATCTACTTCAATGACTGCTGTTTTATCCGGACTGGCTGCAAAGTCTGCACTGAAGCTATATGGTTTTTCCTTAAATTCTTTTCTCCAAGACTTTTTTGTTGCTTCTAAAGCCATATCAAATGTTTCCTGAAGAACATTAAAGTTACCTGTCATATCATCTAACTTGCTGATTACCATTACTGTTGGTCTTTTGGACTTCAGCTCCCTGCTTTCAAGTTTACTCATTTACTGCCTCTATATTTAAATTTTTATAAAACTTTTTTATATGTGTTTCCACTTTTTTCTGTGTATAATATCCCATATTGTGCAATGGTTACAATCATATAATTTTGCAAGTTCTCTTTGTGTATGTTGTTTAAGATTATACAAGGATCGGATTTGCATAACCTGATGTTCTTTTAATTTTGAGGTAACACATTTTTCACCTTGACAATGATAATGATTATTCAGTCCTGTTTCAAAAGAATGTCTAACGTTTTCCAAAGCTGTGTTCCATTCCAAATTATCCAAGTTGTTATTTAGCTTATTCCCATCCTTATGATTAATTTGAGGTTTATTGGCGGGGTTGGGAATGAACGCTATCGCAATTAGTCTATGCATCTTGTGCATTTTCCTAGTTTTATTTTTAAATAGCGAAACCACTGAATATCCCCTGCTGTCTTTGCAAGGTCTCAATATCCTTTCTTTGCCAAGTTTAATTTTTCTAATCTTGCCAAAATTAGAGACCTGATAAATTCCTTCGTAACCTTCTATGTCTTTAAAAATCTCTTTTTCCATTATTCTTGAACTATTTCGATTATTAATTTCTGCTTATTTATTTTTTTAAGCATTTGTTGACTTGCTGGGCGTACGTACGCCATATTCGTGATTGGAAGTCTTAAGAATAATCCGGCTCTGAAATCTTTGCTCCGGATTGGCATATTCGGGTTGTAATCTTTTATAGAGTATTTTATGTCTCCCACTTCTCTGTAACCGGATTTTACATATTCATACTCTCCGTGTGGTTTGAACCTGTTGGCTTTGACAAGATTTATCTTTGTTTTTGTTGTCAAGTCAATCGCCTTTTTGTGTGCAAAGAATATTTGGCTCTTGCCGGGTGTTATCTTGGTGAAGTCAAATGACTTCTGCACTCTCCTGCTCATTCCTTTTATTCGGCACTCCTCTATGAAGTCCCACGGACTTTCATAAAAACTTTCGCCTACCCAGTCAATTAAGTGGTTTATTCCATCCTTCTGGAATATTTGATATGACCTGCTCCACTTTATCCCCTTTTTTTCACAGTCAATCGGGGGATCTATGATAAAGTTCTCTATCGGCTCTCCCTTTATTGATAGTCTGGATTCAAAGTATATTGAATCCGTCTTTCTGTCTCCGCAACCTCTACTCATATTCGTTTTATTTAAATTTATAATATATTTTCTTCTTCAAATATGGATATAGTTTTGTGCTGAATATATTTGCCAATACTCCTAAACAAAATCCTAATATTAAAAATCCGTATTTTTCGTTCATGTTTTTTGTTTCTCCTTACCATAGTTCATTACATATTCTTTGGCTTTGGCTCTGTCATTTGTTAAATCTTCACCTCCCCAATCTAACATAACACTACCATTAACCGACTCAATCATTTCACAAATAAGTTCTTTTTGTCTTAGCGAATCTTCCTGCATCATAGCGAAACTTGAACTTCCAATCCTCTCATATTCTTCGTATGCTTTTTGTGCCGTTGGACTGTTGCTAAAATTCCAAGATTTTAATGTTCCCCACTTAAGATTTAAGTGATCGTTGTTCTCTTTCATAGTTGAGTCTCCTGTTCTAAGTGTTTGATTATTAATGAATATACTTCTTTTGGATCTAACCCTTTAAAAGACAAACTAATAGATTTTCCGTTTTTAGCTCCGCTTGCTTCTCTTATCTCTATATTTGTTAGTTTGCCTTTCGCAAATGGGCTTATGTTTTGTTTTTCAATTATATTTTTTATGAAATCATACGTTTCCTCCTGCGTTGTTTCACATAATGTTATAAATTCTGTTTGCTTTCCTTGTTGTTTAATATTAATTCGCATTAAATATGCTGGAGTTGGTACGTATAATTTCATTGCAAATATCCCTCTTTCTTTAATGCTCTCCATAGTTTGACTTTTTCTCCATCCGGTAACTTCAATATTTGTTCTACTATTGGTGTTACCATATCCAATTTAAATAGATTATCACTCATACTGTCTGCAAAGTCCTGCTTTGCTTGGTCTTTCAGTTCTTTTAAATCGTTGGCTGTGAGTTTGCCGGTCTGGTCATAAATCTTGGAAAGCTTCTTTTGCTGTTTTTTGTTCATCACTGCAACCGCTTTGGCTATGTTTTCTGATATTCGGTTCTCAGCCAGTGCTTTATACAGATTTTCCGGAAGATCGGCAAGTCTTTTCAGTTGGTGTACCTTATTTTTGGTTACGTTCATATATTTGCGTAGTGTATCTTCATCAACTTTCTTGCTTTCCAGTTCCTTGAGTGCTTCCAGTTCACTGATAAGATTATGGGATCTTGCGTAGTTGGCTACCAAAGTCATTATTGCTATCTGTGCCGGTTTCAAGCCGGTAAAGACTTTGGCTTCTGTGGACTCTATTCCCTGTTGTTTCATTGTGGCAAGTCTCCTCCTGCCGTCAATTATCTCATATTTGCCGGATCTTTTCATCAGCTTCACATCCTCAAGTGTACCCAGTGCTTCAACTGAATCGGTCATATATGCTGGTGGCAACATATCCGGAATATCTATATCCTTTAATAATATTCGCTTGGTTTCCGATTTTGTGTCTTCCCTCATATTGAATAGTTGGTTCATTTCTTCTCCTTTTAGTTACTGTTAACTTATATCCGGCTTTGTGTTGTTAAATTGGGAATGGATCGTCAAAATCTTCATTGGGTTCTTCCTCTATTACTGGATCAGGAATTTTGATAAGCTCCAGCATATATGTGAAGTATGCTGTAAGTTTTACCAATGTTTTGTATCTGGTTTCCGGCTCAATATCCCCCTGCAGTGTCATTTGTAGTGTTGATATTTGTCCGTTACAGTAAGGGATCATTAACTCATTTTTGGTCGCTTCAGGATTTTCAATTATTGTTACTGTATCAAAAATATTCCTGAGTGTTTCTGTTTCTTTGTTTACATCTTCTGTTACTACTTCTCTTTGTTTAAACATATTCGGTTTGTGTTTTAAGCCACTCTGCGTGGCATTATTAAATATGTGAATTCATTTGTTTTAACTATTGCTGCTTTGCTGTCTGAACTTGTTGTTTGTATGGTTACGGTTTCATCGGTTATAAAATTCAAACATTCCATCCAATATTGATTTTTAAAACCGCATTTTACCGGATATTTGGTTGGATCTTCTATTTCCGTTTTACATTCAATCAGTGTTTCAGCCTCTGAGCCAGCTTCGGCTGAACTTGCTGAAATTTTCAGCGTGGTTTCATCTACGTATTCCATTTTTACTACGTCTGTGAAACTGTCGCCAGAAGTCTTGGCAATCATCAGTGATTTGATAAGATCTTGTACTTTTACGGTCATTTTGCGTACAAGTGTGTCGTCATGTGGGATTACAGTTTTATATGTCGGGAAAGTATCGTCTATAAGTTTTGTCCTGAACCTATAGCTGTCATATATAAGTTCTAAGTCATTCTCTGATATTCGCAAGACAATATTGTCGCTTGTAAGTTTTGCAATGAAAGTGCAAAACTTTAAAGGTATGATGATTGGTGTTTTACAGGTACTTTCTATTGGGTTTACAATTAATCTGAATCCGTCTGTGGCTACTATTTCTTTTTCTCCCACATATATTCCTGACATATTCCTGCGTAATTCATCTTTATTGACTGCAGGAATGGATCTTTTGAATATTTCTGTTATTTTCGGAATTGTAACTTCTTGATACTTTTCCATTTTTTCCCAGACCGGAAAGTCTTCGTGTTCCTGAACACTATATTTGTATTTGGCTTTTCCGGAAACTATTTCCAGTACGTGATTTTTTTTAGTATAAGTCATTTTGATCTTATATTCTGATAACTGTACTACCTTGCTGAACTTTACAATATCTACTAAGAAGTTAAATTTTTCCTCACTCTCACACGGCAATGTTGCCTTTCCTTCCTCCTCCAGTGTGTTAACCGAAATTGTCATTTCGTTTTTATTCACACTTATATGGTAGTTGTCTGTAATCGGCAATGGACTTTTTTTGGGTGCAATAAGTGATAACACACTCAACACTTTTTCTATTTCCTTCTTCTGTAATTCTACTTTCATAATTTTATTCAAATTTTATATTTTCTAAATGGTGTTTCTTTGATTTTTCTATAAGAGCTTTGTAATAATCTTTGACAAGTTGGAAATCCATATTATAATTTTTTATCTCATTTCTCTTTTTAATTCATTTAAGAACTTTTATTTGTTCTGCATATTTCCACCATGCTTTTTTCTTTACCCAGTTAGGAAGTTTTACCTCTCCCTCAGTCATATTGCTGAAACTGCTTCTAAGGCTATCATATAGACCAACAACCAAGTATTTTCTTTTTTTCTTGTTTTCCTTTTTATACAGATAATATCTGTTAAGATACAAGCTGTTATCTATTTCTATAAATACCCACCTTTCAAATGATAAATCGTCAATTTTGTTTTCTACTTCTATGGGAGTCATTTTAATATCCTTGGTTTATAAATTCTGCTCCGGATTGGAAATCTTCTGATATGTTTTGCCTCTGTAATTCTTCATATCCTCCATTAATAATGAACTGTGATAGTTCTGAATATTCTTCGACTGTTATTCCTAGTCTTTGTGAGATCTCTTTCGGGGGCGGTGTCAAGCCGTTCCTGTATTCGTTTTTGAATTCAATGAACTTAAAACATAGTTCTTTTAAGTTTTGTTTAGCTTCGGGTTTTTCGCTGGTCATCATTTCTTCAAATATCATTGAATATCTCCATTAATAATTTATTCATTTTAGAATCAAGTTTCTCTTTTTCGTTGTATAAATTATTGTATTTTTCTGCCTTCTCTATTTTTTGTTTGGTAATCTCGTCACCTATAAGATAACGATAACTCGTTAATCTGCGCCCCTGAAACATTTTTGCATCCTCTTTTATCACTGATGCCCGTATAGGAAATCTTGTTCCATATTCTGAAAATAATATTTCAATCATAATATATTTTTATTGTTTTAAAAATCCAATCAAATGGATATATTCGTTTATAAATACTTACAAACTCTGGTATATATTTATCGTCTATCCTCCACAATAACTCTTTGTCCATGAACACTTCTGTGTACCTATAATCATCAGGTACTACTTTCTTGATTTCTTCTATAAATTTAGCGCCTCTTTGTGTTGACCAGTCCTCCGGTTCAAACTTAAAACAAATTGCTTCAATAGGTTTGTCATAATAAATGACCATTCTTGTATTTTTTTTCAAGGAGTGCTATTGCTTCACAAGTAAGTTCTTTCATACTCTTGCTTGTTTTGACCGATATCAGCTTTAATATTTGTGCTGATTTCTTTGTGGTCTCTATTGTGGTTCGCTTATTGTTGGTTTCTTTTTTCATCTCTACAAAACTACAAAACTACTTTGTAATTGTCAAGGAAACATTTCTTCCTTAGTTTCGATTAGTCTTTGGTGGGTTTCTTCGGAGATCATCATTTTGGTTCTTACATATTCGGCAATGTTCGTGTTGCCAGCTATGATAGCTTGGTTTTCAAAAATTATCATTTTGTTAATCATATCGATGAGTTTTGCATCTTTATATTTGTCTATTCCGACTGTTAGTGCTGATTGATTTGTCGGATCTATGTGAGTGAGTGCGTTATATAGTATTACGCAAGTATCTATTATATCCTTGGTGAAGTTGTTTCCGGGAACGATCTTGTTGCCATCTGTTGTAACTCTCTGAACTCTTTCAGCTTCCTCTATCATTAGTGGGTGGTACAAAGTCTCTACAAGTCCGTTTGATAGTGCTGTTTTATAGTCTGTATAATATTGTAACTGTTTGTCTGCTTTAAACTGTATCGGGTTGGCTTCTATGCCTCTCATTTCAAAATTGGCTGACATCTGTGATAATTGGTAAGCATCGCAATTAAATTGAACTGAGTTTGGGAAGTTATCAAGCATTGTTTCTACGATTTCCTGTGCGTTAAAATAATCCATTGGAAACTCTTTCGAGGGACTCCATATCAGCATTAAATCTATTACCACTTTTCTTTTCATATCTCCAAGATTTACATAGTTTCCTTCCTGTATGTTCTGGCTTAGTTTGTTCCCTATTTCTTCCTCTATTGCCTCTGAATATCCGCTTATGAGTGAACTATTTGCTTTATTGATAGAAAAGTCACCAGCCCACATCCTAAACTTCCTATCAGATTTAATTTCTGATATTTGCAATGCAGTGTATTTTCTTTCTACTCCATTCTTTAATACTCTTGGCTTTATTATTTGGTCATACGTAACTCTGTTCTGCAGTGCCGGGTTGGCGCACTCTCTTATTTTTTCGACATACGGTTTAAAGAACGCATATTGGGTTTTACTTTTGATACATTCATATCGTGCAAGTGCATCTTCTAAATCGGTTGCATAGTCTTTCTGTTTGTCAGGATCATTTTTACTGACATTCGGATTCATTTCATAAGTCGTGAAGATAAAATACTTTGTTCCTGAGTTGTATTTCTCTCCTTTGTTCTTTCTTTCAAATGCTGCCTTTGCTTTCTTCTCTTGTTCAATTAAAAAGTATGTCAAGTCCCACTCTGTCATATTCGGATAACTGAACGGTATACACTTCCCTACTCCGTTTTTAAATCTGCCGGTTGTGTTTCCCCGGATTACTGCATATAATTTCTTTGCCTGTTTAAATGAGTTCGGAGTTTCTGCACGTGACGGTTCATCCATATATCCTGTTAAGATTGTTTTGCCTTCAGGTGAACTGATCTTGGAGTCCAGACTATAGAACTTTAATCTGCCGGTGTCTGGAGCAAATGGTGGGAATTCAATGACTTTGCTTTTAATGTCGCCAAGTCCTTCTTCCCTCATATCCATTCCCATATATTTCTCAAAGAAATTATCTGAACCTATCATTGTTGACTTTAACGCAGTTTTTATTCTGTCGAAAAATACGGTGTCTGCCTGCGTTGCTGATACAAGTGAATTATTTGTTATTTCAAAATTCAAGTTTCTTGCAAGTGGTTTCTTGCAAAATCCTCCCATAACCTCATAAGGATCTCCTACGATATTTGACAAATATCTTGCTTGGTATGAGCCGTCAAATTCCATGATTGTATTTTTGCCTCCACCTTGTCCTACCATAAGAATGATCTCACTAGCTGATGTGTCCCAGAGTATTGGGCTGTTGCCTCTAATCTCTACTAATGTATTTTTTTGGTTGTCTGATAACTCAATTCCATAGATTTTAGCAAGTTCGTTTGAGTGGTCTAATACTGTGAAGGGCTTGGTCTTGAAGTAAACGGTCTTGCCGTTAATTACTGCTGAATGATACCCACCGGAAATCTTAGGATCTGCCTTTCCGGTGGGATTAATACTATCTTCTTTCTTGTCTATTTTGTCAAGCGCTTTAAGTGCCGCTTCTGTTACTGTGCTTATTGCCATTCATTAAAATGGTTCATTATTGTTCGTTATCAAAGGGTGTAAATTCCTTCTTGATGTATATTCGGTCATACGCAAATTTCGTGCATCGTATTGAATAATGCAAGTCGGCTTTGGAACTCCAAGAAAGTATTTTTTCTTTTTTCGGATTGTAAGTGTGTGGAATTCAAGAAACTCATTACTGTTAATTGCTTCTACGATTTCTGTTTGTAAGTCTCCAAATGGGTAAATGTCCCTGCCTGTGTTTTTGTCTTTCCGGATTTCTAACGGATCCGGCATCTCTAATGATAAAACTATTTGTGCTGAATTCTCAAGATTGCCACTGCCTTTAGCTGAGAACACATCCAGTCCGTCTTTGTTTTTGGCTGATTCCCTGCCAACCTGTGAAATCTGAATAATATTCCTTTTCAGCGCTAAGTTGATTTTCTTGAACTTTTTAGCAACCGATGATATTATTCGGAATTCGTCTTTATGTTCGACATCTTCGATAAGCTGCATATAGTCTACCACTATTAGTCCTGCTCTCTTCTCAGTAAGGTGTTCTATATACATCACAAATGGTATAATATCTGCAATATCTACGGTGTCCGTAACCGTTACCACATTATCATACTTTCCTGACATCTCATAGGCTTTCTTGATAAATTCTTTATCTCTTTCTGCAAATCTCTTTTCTATCTCCTGTGAAGACACATTCATAATGGGACTTAAGTATCTTTCAATTTCATCCTCTTCCAGTAACTCAAGACTGAATACTATTATCAATTGCTTCTTCAATAATTCCTCATTGTTAAGAACTATATTTCTTGCTATTTGAGTTTTTTTACCAGAAGTCTTTGATACTATCATTATGTTATCTGTTGGCGTAATTCGAAGATAGTTGTCAATACTTGGAAAGCCAAATTTGATCCTGCGGTCTTGGATTGTTGGTGCAAACTCTACATATCTGTCAATTAAGTCCTTAAAATGACTTATTCTGCCAAAGTTTTTCTGTCTGAATTTTTCTACTTCTTCTGGATTGTATTTTATCTGCATAGTTATTCAAGTTCGACTCCTTTGAATCGAAAATATTTTTTAATATATAAATGTCTTTCTTTTAGTTGTTCCCAAGAAAGTTTGGATTTACTGATTGGTTCTTTTTCCGGCTCTGGTGTTAAATCGAATTTTCCCACCATTGACGGAATATTCTTCATTAACCACTCTAGTTTTGAGATTACTATTTCCTCTTTATGCTCGGCTTTGTATGCGTTCTTTGTTCTGATCTCTTTGATTTCTTGTCTTAAATCCATTTCTTTGACTATTTCTATATACTCCAGAAATAACTCTTGGTTTTTCATAACGACACTTCCGGTCTTTGTTTTTTCCCAGTCTGCTTGTTTCTGTTGTCGGTCAAGATCAATTTGTATTGCTTGGTTTGTTAACTCTTGTTTTTTCTTATCTTTGATTTTGGTTATTTCAAGTTTTTCGGTGAGTGATAAGGCATCGAACTCCGGACTACTGGCAAGATTCAGCCAATAGTCTTTGAGTTCGTTTAAGGATTGAATGGTTTCTATTTCAATCTTTTGGTTCATAAATATAGATACAAGTCTGTTAGTAATATTTCCCATGCTCTGCTGTGGTAATACCTGCCGTTGGCATTGCTGTTCTCATAAGTCGTGTGTTTTCTGTCTGATACGGCATCTACTATTCTTGCCTTACTGCCTATTACTGACCACCAAGCAAATAGCTGTTGTTCGGAAGCTTTTCTGGTTAAAAATGGCACTCCGTTGTTCAGTTTTCTCCAAGTCGCAAAATCACCTCTTTCTGAGTGAACTAAATAAACATCAATCGTATGTTCGTCTGCCGTATAGGGTGGGTTTTGTTCCACATCCTGTCCGGCATTGCCTGTGTGATAAATGTTTAATAATCCGAAATATCCTCTTGGTGTCTTAATTACTGAGTTGTGATAATACTGCTGGTTATATGATTGCTCTATTGGATCTGGCATCATTATTGTCTTTGCAGTTGACCATATTCTGCCGTTGGTGGACTCCATATACCCAATGGTACGTGGTTTAGGTTGCCTACGGATGTAACATCTCCATAATCTTGAATCTTCATCCCAAAGCAAGTTTCTATCTTCTCCGCAAGTTTGGTTTCTGTCCACTGCTACTGCTGCCCAATCAACTCCGTTGTTAGAAGCATAACTCATTGTCTCTGCAAGTCCAGTTCCCGGAATCCACCTGTGTGCATTACCAAGCCACATATTGTTGTTGTAGCATATACTTCCCATTGGTGCATTGGTTGAAAGATATGACCAATTTGATAAACCATCTCCTGATACAGCAAATGTCGGTTTGCCGTCTTTTATCATATATTGATGGAATGTTCCATTAATATATATCTGTGGGTTGTATGCGAAACGATCGCCTGTTGACGATGAAAATATACTACCTAAAGGTGTTGGAGCCGGTAGTGTGCTGGGTGGGGGTGGTGGATCTTCTTCTAAGTTCAGGTAGGTGTACAGCCTTGATACTTTTGACTTCAGCTTTGTGAAGTCCTCGTCTGAATACATTCTTTTTTGATTTAAGGTTTATAAAATATGTTGCTTATGCGTGTTCAATAAATTTGATTGCCATTTCTTCTTGGTCGTCATCCGGTATCTCAACAAATACCTCTCCATCTTCCTTCTGTACTATTGCCATAATTGCGTTGAATGTTGAGTCTGTGAGATCGCCTCCGTTCAATCTGAATATTGATAGCTTATCTTCACCTGTTTTTTTCTTCTTATTCTTGTTTGTTCTTAGTAACAAGGTTAAAATAACTTCGGCAATCTTTGCATCGTTTACAACGTCTTTCACAAGTGGCTTGTCTTCATAAATTAACGTATTTTCGTCAAAGCTCAGTCCTTCAACCGGAATTTCTGCATCTTCCAGTTTTTTCTTCTTTGCTTTTTCAATCTCTCTTAATTCCTCTGTTAAATCCCTGTAAACCTTTTCCTGTGCCTGAAGACTCAGAAGATCTGCGGTATATTTTGCAACATGAGCAACGGTCTTGTTCCATTCGCTGACCTCAGCCAGTTCTTCTTCTATTTCTATTTTATCCGGAACTTCGATTGCTGCATACGCTTCTTTTGCCTGAGTTAATTCTTTACCGAGTTTCGTTGTAACAACTGATTCAACTTCTCTGCTTTTTTTTGATTCTATTATTTTGGTTTTGAGTCTCCCAATCTTTTCCTCCATATCTTTTATTTCCTGTTCGTAGCGAATTTCGTTTTGCTCATAAGTATTGATAAGCCGGGTTTTCTCTTCGATCTTATCCTCAATACTTTTAACCTCTGTGCCTTTGGCTATCTGCTCATTCTCAATCTGGTTTATTGCTACCAGCTTTTGAGATAATTCTGTCACATCTTTTTCCTTTGCGTATTTCTTTTGGTCATCGTAAGTGTAGTGATACCCTTCTACGACTTTTTTCAGTCTTGTTTCTTCCATACCCTCAATGTGTCTTTTATCATAAGTCTCTTTGTATTTTTTGTCAAGTTCATCTGTGTTAATGTTGAACCACTCTTTGAAGAGTTTTACCTGTTTTTTTGGATCAGCTTCAAGGAACTCCGACAAGTAATACATAGAAGTTCCAAGCAAGTTATCAAGGAACTTCTGCGGTGTTTGTATCTTCTTGCCTTTTGAATCCTTTACAACCAGTATGGTATCTCCGGACTCTGTAAAGGTTCTTTCAATTGTGTACTCAATAGTTTCGTTACCGATTTGTACTTTTACCTGTCCTTTATCTTCGCCTTTCTTAAGATAGGGTTTGTTACCGAATAACTTGAATGCTAAGAAGATTGCCTGTATGAAGCTTGACTTTCCGGAGCCGTTCTTTCCTACCACATAGACCGACTTGCCATCAAGCTGTCCTTTCATTTCGTCAATCCCTCTGACGTTTTTTATCTCGTATGTTAAAATTTTCATCTTTTGTTTTTGTTTAATTTTTATTGAATCTGTTGTTTTCTTTTAGTTATTGGTACTCTGACCAAATAGTTTCTCTGTTGTAATCCTGCCGTATTTCCAAGCAATTGCAAGTCTGTCTGATTCTTCTGCCGGCATCTCTCCTGCATATCCCTGTTCATATATGTCCGGGACAGTATCATCCTGCAAGATTTTTTTTTGTGAGTCGGTTAATAACGTACCAGCCCATGAAGTTTTAAGTAGTTCGTCTATTTCTGCTTTAGTTTTCATTTTGAATCTCCTTTTTGTTTAAGTTCAATTAATGTTTTTAAAAGTTTTATTTCGTTTTATAATTATATAATTATTTGCTCTGTTTTTATGCTATATTTCATCTAAAGACTGAGGCAATTCTGCTACTCCTTTTTCTATTACTCTTATCATACACACTGCATCAGGTTCTTCT
>ERZ724522.830-NODE-830-length-18501-cov-34.045430_pt1 | contig 18501 bp, 24 predicted proteins | sample MGYA00376055_ERZ724522 | MGnify/ENA primary metagenome ERZ724522 (study PRJEB28724, sample SAMN07190884) | wastewater metagenome | isolation source: effluent of sewage treatment plant in Hong Hong | place: Hong Kong | collected 2016-03-17 ... | reverse complement strand
CGCGCTCAAGGCCGCGGGTATCCCGTACGGCCACGGCGCCAACTGGCTGAATGACCGGAGCGTGCTCGGCGAGGAGCACCAGAAGAACGTGCGCAGGCTGCTCGATGAGGCTGGGGTTGTTGGATGCGAACCTGAGAACGGAGAGAATAATGCGTAACACGTCTATTTCCCTGTGCTTTACCGCACGGGATCTCTATGCGGCGATTTCCGTCTGTGACCCCAATACCCCGCTACCTGTACCCCTAGAAGTCATGACGGTGATTGAAGGCGGAAAGACTCTCAAGCTGACCATCGTTGAATCGGACTACAAGCCGTCGCCGTCTGCCGCGGCTATGATGAGGCCGCCAGCGCCCGGAGAAGCATCCAACCAAAGAGTCCAGCCGGCGGGCACCGAGCCGGCAGAGCAAGCAGGGCGTGGACCGCTCGGCTGCGACGGGTTGTTAGGTGCGGACGGTCGATCGGAGGATTCTCAGAAATGAACATCCTAACTGAAATGCAACGCCTGCGCATATGGGGCGTCCATGATCCAACCGAAACACGCCGGATGCTGCGCGTGCATCAATACGACCGACACTTAGCCAGGGTTCGAGACTCCCGTAAGCACGTGGCGTCCAAGCCTGAGCTGCGCTGTGGGTTCTGCGGTCGCGGCTCTGACAGGGTTGACCGCCTTATCCAAGGCCCGCCTGGGCATGTCATCTGCAACGAGTGCGTTGATGTCTGCTACATGCTGCACCATGAGGATCGCGCGAAACGTTCCGTACCACGCACCGCACCTAACACCGTGATAGATGGCGCAACGCCGCATATCCAGGGGATAGGCGGCGACGCGCAGGGCGGTGCGACGTGACCGATCCCGCCCCCTTCGGCTACCACCCCGGCACGCGCATCCCGCGCAAACATCCATCGCGCGACGAGTTCGCCGGCCGGGGCGTCTGCAAGTTCTGCGGTCAGACCGGGCTGACGTGGGAGAAGTATGACGAGGGCTGGCGCCTGGTCGACATGGGTGGGAAGCGGCACGAGTGCCCGAGGGGCGTGCGGCCATGAAGCAACTCATCATTCCTGGCACCGCCTTCCGCGTGGCCGCCCTGTATGTGCAGCCCGATGGCTGCTATGCCGCCATGCCCGACGTTGATCCGTGGCCGGAAGCGCGGGATGCTCGCGCCTATGCCGGGCCGCTGCCGGTTGTGGCGCATCCGCCGTGCCAGCGGTGGGGCCGGCTTGGCGCGGCTAATTACGCTCGATGGGGCGGCGAGCACAACCGGCCGGGAAATGACGGCGGATGCTTCGCCTCTGCGCTGGCGTCCGTCCGCAAATGGGGGGGGGTGCTGGAGCACCCTGCGCACTCGCACGCCTGGCCGACCTTCCACCTAACGCCTCCACAGGGTCCCTGGTTTCACTGCGGGGCCGGGGAGTACGTCTGCGAGGTCTGGCAATCGGCCTACGGTCACAAGGCGGCCAAGGCTACCTGGCTGTTCTACTGCGGGCCCGCGCCAGCAGACGCGCGCTGGGATCGCATTCCAGGCACGCATCAGGTCGGGTTCCAGGACCAGCGCGGCAAGGCGGCGAACAAGCCGACACTGACCAAACGCGAGGCCAACGCCACGCCGCCAGAGTTCGCGCGCTGGTTGGTCGAACTGGCCGCGGCCAGCAGGGTCAGGGTTGAATCATGAGCGTCCGCCAGTTCCTCGCCGTCGCCCCCGGCCCGCGCCGTTTGGTCGCCTGCTGCCGCGACGGAACGTTCAACTACTGGTGCCCGCTCAACACCGGATCCGGGACCACTGGCGCCGTTGCCCTGCGCCTCGGCCGCTCCTTCGTCGGCATCGAGCTGAACCCGCAGTACGCCGCCATGGCCGATCGACGGCTGGCCGAGGCCTGGGCCAACGGCGTGCAGGAACGCATCGAGGGCGTGGCATGACCGCCCACATCCGCCACGTCGCCGGCACCGATCGCCCTGTGGTCTACCACCACTGCGGTCAGCGCATGCAGCACCTGCAGACCTACCAGCTCGCCGGCGGCGATGCCTCCGACTGGTGGTGCAACCGCTGCGCCGAGGCCGACGAGCTGCGGGGCGACGAGGAGAACCCGCGGCAGGTTCCTACACCAACGAAAGTAACCTAACCCATGGAATGGCTCAACATCCACATCGCCAAGCAGCTCCGCAGCCCCGAGGCCATCGGATCGGCGCCGGCCGAGCTCGGCACCTGGGTCCGCGTCCTGGCCTACTGCTGCGAGCAGGAGAACGGCGGCCGCATCGCCGGCGGAGCCGATTGGAAGGATCGCCAATGGCAGCAGCTGTGCGCCGTCACCCTCCGCGAGCTGCGCGCGGCCGACAGGCTGATCCAGTTCGATGGCGCTGATGTCGTGGTCAACGGATACCCCATGGCCAAGCAGGAGCAGGTGCAGGCCAACAGGGAGCGCGCCACTAGCGGAGCTATGGCCAAGTGGGGGCATAGGTCTGGGGCCACTGCGACCCGAGCCCAACGCCTTAGTAAGGCCGACCGCCAGGCGCGCGAGAAGCGCCAACGCCCCATCATCGACGACGAGGATTCATGACATGGACTGGCTGAACATCCACATCCCCACTGTGATCCGGTCGCCGGCCTACGTCGGCAGCTCGCCGGCCGAGCGCGGCGCCTGGCTGTCCGTCATGGCCTACGCCTGCGAGATCGAGTGCGGTGGCCGCATCGTCGGGGCGGCACGCTGGAAGGACCGCCAATGGCAGCAGGCCTGCGGTGTCACCCTGCGCGAGGTTCGCGCCGCTGATCGCCTGCTGGCCGTTGATGGCGATGACGTGCTGGTCAACGGCTACCCGCTCGAGAAGCAGAAGCAGGTGGTCCAGGCCCGTGGGGTCGCCAAGGCTGGAGCAATGGCGCGATGGGGGAAACGAGACGCCCAAGCAATGCCGTCCGGCAATGCCGATCCGATGCCGACCGGCATAGGTGACGGCAATGCGGAAGGGGAAGGAGAAGGGAAGGGGAAGGAGAATACTCCGGCGGCTGCCGCCGCCGTCGTAGGCCCGGCGCCGGCGGCGACGCCAAGACCTCCGGTCCGCAGGGTTCAGGCAGTACAACCCGCAGCGGTCCTGCAGGCCATCAACGTCGGCGACCTGCGCGCCCTGGTCCAGGCCTTCGGTGGGAACCTCACCGGCGACCGACCGAGCGAGTGGGCCAGGGACCTCGACGGTCTGAGCCTCCAGCAGGTCGCCGTCCTGTTCGCCTGGCGCCGAGCCGAGGGCCAGCCCATCCGCGAGCCAAGCGGCGCCCGCAAGGCCCGGGAGGACTGGCGCAGCCTCACCACGGAGGATCGCCACGCCGTCGCCGCCGTCGCGTGCACCGACCTGGGCATCGAGCTGCCGCGCCGCCCCCAGCCCATCCCCGAAGCCGTGGAGCCCGCGATATGAGCCTGCCACCACCAGCCGACCAGCAGGAAGCCCGCTGGCTCCACCTGACCTCCGCGCTCATCTTCGCCGCTGCCTACGCCGACCAGGAGCGCTGCGGGACGAGCGAGTGGCTGCGCATCCTCGACCGCACCGGCAGGCCCTACAACCGCGGCGAGGCCGTGACCAAGTGCATGGCGCTCTGTGAGCACATCAACGCCGAGGGCGAGGCGCTGGAGTACCGCCTACAACGCGCCTACAAGGCCGACAACGATCCGACCTTCCGCCTACGGTTCAGCCACCTGCTACCCAAGCGGCCGCCGCCCATCGCGCGCTACGGTGGACCGCGACGCCCCGGGCCGACGCCCGAGCAGCGCGAGGCCGAGGCGGACGCAGCGGTCAGCGCAGGGTTTGGGCCAACATGAGCACCGTCACCTGCCAGCGATGCGGCAAGGTCGAGGAGAACCGAGCCACGGCTGGGGCAAAATACTGCCTGAAATGCCATGCGCGCGGGAAGCCGAAGCCCACCAAAGTCGGAAGGCTGATCCACCTGCTGATCGAGGAGCGGGCGAAGGTGATCGCCATGTGCTACCCGCGCGTCGGGCAGTCCAAGGACATCGCCGGCGGGCTCTGCATCACCGACATGGAGCGCAGCCAGGCCCGGCGCGAGATCGAGGCTGAGGTGCTGACCCCAGGAGAGCCCCGTGCACGCTGACCAGGACGTTGCCATCCTGCGCCTGCTGGTCTGCGTCGATGGCGACCTCGCCACGCTCGACGCCGCATGGGGCGACCGCTGGGCCAGCTACCAGGCCAGGCGGATGATGCTGCGCGGGCTCTGCGGGAGTTGTCGCAAGGGGCACCTCTGGCCCACCGGAGCGGGGTGGGCGATGCTCGCCTATGACGATAGGATCACACCAGAACCCGAGATGAACCATGCCCAAACGTAAACCGAAGAAGCCACCCAAGAAGGTCGGAGCACCGACGCTCTACAACCCCGAGGAGCACCCCAAGGCCGCGCGCGCCATGGCGGCAAATGGGAAGACGCATGCTGATATGGCGGAAACCTTTGGCGTCGAAAGGCATACCGTCTCCGACTGGATCAATCGACACCCCGAGTTCGCCGCCGCAATCGACCTGGGAAAACAGGACGCCACCGCCGCCGTCGAGCGCGCGCTGTTCCAGCGGGCGACCGGCTACTCGCATCCCGCCGTGAAGATCCTCGCCGTCTCCGGTGGCCAGGGCATGGGGTCGAGCGTCGAGCAGATCCCCTACACCGAGCACTACCCGCCCGACACCGAGGCCGCGAAGTTCTGGCTCAAGAACCGCCGGCCCGCCGAGTGGAAGGACAAGCAGGAGATCGAGCACGGCGGCAAGTTTACCCTGGAGCAGTGGGTCAAGGGTGAGGTCCCCGCATGAAGACCGATCGCAGGTCAGAGCGCTACCGTGCCGACCCGGTATCAATGGTGCGCGAGTTGTTCAAGGCCGAGCCCGACGCCTGGCAGGCCGACGTGCTGACCGCCTTCCCCTCATCGCCGCGCATGGCGATGAAGGCGCCGTTGTGGCACGGCCACATCGTACCGACGCCAACCGGCCCGCGATCATGGGGCAGCATCCGGCCCGGTGACCAACTGTTCGCCGAGGATGGCACGCCGGTCCATGTCCTCGCACGCTACGACGTTGGCGAGGTGCCGTTGTACCGCGTCACCTTCCGCGACGGCAGCTTCCTGCGCTGCTCGGCCAATCACGAATGGGACGTGACCACGTCTTACGACCGCAAGCTCGGCGGGCGGCGCACCGTCACCACCAGAGACCTAGCGCACATGCCGCTGATGCGCGGCACCAACCGCCTGGTGTCCATCCCCAGGCAGGGGCCGGCGCAGTACCCGACCGCGGACCTACCAGCAGACCCCTACGTCTTCGGGCTCTGGATCGGCGACGGCGTCGCCAACGAGCCGCGACTGATCGCGCCGGACCATGCCATCCGCCAGGCGATCCTCGAACGTGGCCAGCCCATTACCGAAAGCGAAGCCGTTGCCAAACGCATAGGACTTCCGGGCTTCCTCAAGGGCCTGCGCAAGACCGGCCTGTCAACCTGCCGCAGCTACGAGAAGCACATCCCCGCAGCCTACCAGCACGCATCGGTCGAGCAGCGATTGGCGCTCCTGCGCGGCATGATGGACAGCGACGGCACATGCGCCAAGAACGGGCACACCTACCTGGCAACCAGCTCGCCGCAGCTCGCCAACGACTTCCAGATGCTGGCCCGATCGCTGGGCTACCTGTCTGGCATCATGGGGCCATACCAGATCAACGGGGGCGAGAACCGCGACAGCTACCGGGTCACGCTCGCCGGCCAGACGTGCCCCTTCCTGGCCAAGACCTCCAAGCTCAAACACTGGCGTCCGTGCCGCCGCGGCATGGACGTGCGTTTCATCGACAGCGTCAGGCCAGACGGCGTCGGCCCTGCCATGTGCGTCGAAATCGACCACCCATCGCACTGCTTCCAGGCAACCGATCACATCGTCACGCACAACTGCAAAGGCCCTGGCAAGTCCTGCGTGCTCGCTTGGCTGGTCTGGAACTTCTTGCTGACGCGGCTGCACCCGAAGGTGGTCTGTACCTCGATCACCGGCGACAACCTGGCGGACGGCCTGTGGACCGAGCTGGCCAACTGGCAGAACCGGAGCGAGATCCTGCGCTCGCTGTTCACCTGGACCAAGACGCGCATCGTCGCCAACGACCACCCGGAAACCTGGTGGGCGAGCGCGCGCCAGTGGTCGAAGGGCGCCGACGCCAAGACCCTGGGCGAAACGCTGGCGGGCGTGCACGCCGACAACGTGCTCTTCGTGCTCGACGAGGCCGGCGGCATCCCCGACGCCGTCGCCGCCGCCGCCGAGGCTGGCCTGGCCAACGTGGTCGACCCGACGAAGCAGGAGGCGCACCTGCTGCTCGCCGGCAACCCGTACCTGCTCGAGGGCCCGCTCTACCGCGCCTGCACCAGCGAGCGCAAGCTCTGGCACCTGACCGAGATCACCGCCGACCCCGACGACCCCAAGCGCACGCCGCGCGTGTCGAAGGCATGGGCCCAGCAGCAAATCGACAAGTTCGGGCGCGATAACCCCTGGGTGCTGGTGAACGTCTTCGGCAAGTTCCCGCCCTCGTCGCTCAACGCCCTGCTCGGCCCCGACGACGTGAATCCCTGCCTCGGCCGGCACCTGGACGACCGCGCGACGGCCGGCGCGGCGCGCATCCTGGGCGTGGACGTGGCGCGCGACGGTGGCGACCGCACCGTGCTGTTCCCGCGCTGCGGGCCGGTCGCCTACCCGCCGATCATCATGCGCAACGCCAACAACATCGCAGTGGCCGATCGCATCAAGATGGCCTTCTCCAAGTGGCATCCCGACATGATCTTCGTGGATGCCACCGGCGGCTACGGCGGCGGCGTGGTCGACCTGCTCGAGCAGGCCGGCCTGCCCGTGGTCGGCGTGCAGTTCGCGGGCAAGGCCGGGGATCCCCGCTACCACAACAAGCGGTCGGAAATGTGGTTCCTGATGGCCGAATGGGTCAAGCGCGGCGCCGCCCTGCCGCCCGAGGCCGAGCTGGTGCCCGAGCTGACCAGCCCGACGTACTACTTCCACGGCGACCGCTTCGCGCTGGAGCCCAAGGACCAGATCAAGCTGCGCCTGGGCTTCTCGCCCGACCTCGCCGACGCCCTCGCCCTGACCTTCGCCCAGCCCGTGGCGCCGCCGGCGTCCCTGGTGCACACCGTGGTCACACCAGCCGTGCGCGACTACGACCCCTTCGCCGGGTAGGGGTGCCGCAGGCGCGCGCCCGCGACGCCCCTTCGCCAACCACGCCAGCGTCCGCCGGCGCATGCTGGCGGCATGCCCCTGACGTATGGCGTCGAGCGGATCACCGACTTGTGGGACGAGTTGGCGGCACTGTCGGCCGCGCACTTCGCCGAGGTCGCCGACCTGCCGGGCAAGGGGCTGAGCCTCGACCAAGCCGGCTACGCAGCTGCCGAGCGGGCCGGCGCCCACCTGCTGTTCACCGCCCGCGACGGCACCGAGCTGGTCGGCTACCTGTCGATGTTCCTGCGCCGGCACGTCCATGCCCAGGTGCTGAGCGCCTACCAGGATGCGATCTACCTGTCGCCCGAGCAGCGGCAGGGCTGGAACGCCCAGGGCATGATCGCCTTCGCCGACATCACCCTGCGGGAGCGCGGCGTCGGCGTGGTCTACCAGTTCGTGCCGACCGCCCACGACTTCGGCGCCGTGCTGCGCCAGCTGGGCTACAACCCCACGGAAATCGTCTGGAGCAGGCACCTGCACCAGGCCGAGAAAGCGAGCGCGTCATGAGCGGAGGCGGCGGCGGGACCGGCATCGGGTTCATCGACGACACCGTGGACAAGGTGTCCAACGCCGCGCAGGACGCCTGGGGCAGCATCGAGGACGACCCGCTGATGGCCCTGGGCACGCTCGGCCTGTTCAGCGGCGCCACGCAGCTGGTCGCCGCTCCGCTGCAGACCGGTCAGCGCATCATCGGCGACCTCAACGACCAGGCCAAGGGCGACGCCGAGAAGGAAGCCGCTCGCGCCGAGGCCGCCCGCGCCTCCGCCATCGCCGCCCTGCCCAAGGACCCGACCGTCGAGGAGATCGCGCGCCAGCGCCGCGCCACCGGCGGCCGTCGCGGCACCATCCTGACCATGCCCGGCCAGAGCCTCGGCACCGTGGGCCAGGGCAAGAACCTGCTGGGGCTCTGAGATGATCGCCCTGCCGACCGGCTACCGCCAGCGCTGCAACCAGGTGCGCAGCGCCCTGGACGTGGTGCGCGGCCAGCACCTGCCGGTGTGGTACGACCTCGCCGACTACATCCTGCCGATGCGGACGCGCTTCCTGCTGTCCGACAAGAACCGCGGGGATCGCCGGTCGCTCAAGATCGTGGACGGCTCGCCGGTGCAGGCGGTGCGCACGCTCAAGGCCGGCATGATGTCGGGCCTCACCAGCCCGGCGCGCCCGTGGTTCACCCTGACCACGCCCGACCCCGACCTCGCCGACTACGGCCCGGTCAAGGACTACCTGTTCATCACCGCGCAGCGCATGCGCGACCTGATGCTCAAGAGCAACCTGTACGCCCGCCTGCCGCTGGTCTATCAGGACCTCGGCGTCTTCGGCACCGCCTGCCTGACCTGCGAGGAGGACGCCGAGGACCACCTGCGCTTCCGCCACCTGCCGCTGGGCACCTACTGGATCGCCACCGACGAGCGCGAGCGCGTCGACACGCTGATCCGCGAGACGACGATGACCGCGCGCCAGCTCGCGCGCAAGTTCGGCAAGGAGAAGCTGAGCCCGCAGACCCAGGGCTTCATCGACTCGGGCAACGGCGAGACCGAGGTCGCCGTCATCCAGCACATCACCCGGCACGAGGACGTGAAGCCGGGAAAGCCAGGCCCCGAGGGCATGGCCTGGCTGGCGGTCTGGTACGAGCTCGCTGCGCCGGACGCCGACATCCTGGGGGTCGAGGGGTTCAATGAGTTCCCCGGCTTCTGCCCGCGCTGGGAGCGCACCGGCGATGACGTGTGGGGCTTCGGCCCCGGCCTCGAGGCGATCGGCGACGTGAAGGCGCTGATGGCCTACGAGACCAAGGCGGCCAAGGGCCTCGACAAGGAGATCGACCCGCCGCTGATGGGCCCGGCGTCGATGCGCCAGCAGAAGGTCAGCCTGCTGCCGGGCGACGTGACCTGGCTGCCCGATGCCGCAATGGCCGCCGGCGGGCTCAAGCCGATCCACCAGAGCCAGTTCCGCGTCGACCTGGCCGAGGGCAAGAGTGCGCAGATCCGCACGCGCATCAGCCGCGCGTTCTTCGAAGACCTGTTCCTGATGCTGGCCAACAGCGACCGCCGGCAGATCACCGCCCGCGAGATCGAGGAGCGCCACCAGGAGAAGCTGCTCGCCCTGGGCCCGGTGCTGGAAGGCCTCAACGACGAGCTGCTGGACCCGCTGATCGACCGCGTCTACGCCATCGCCAACCGCCGTGGACTGCTGCCGCCGCCGCCGCAGGAGCTGCAGGGCATCGAGCTCAAGGTCGAGTACACCAGCGTCATGGCCGCCGCGCAGCGGTCGGTCAACCTGGGCAGCACGCGGACATTCCTCTACTTCGTCGCCGACGCGGTGAAGATCGCCGGGCCTGGCGTGCTCGACAAGGTCAACATCGACGAGGCCATCGACGAGGTCGGCGACCAGCTGCTGGTCAACCCGCGCCTGATCGTGCCCACCGACGAGGCGAACCAGCGCCGCGCTGCGCGCGCCAAGATCCAGCAGCAGGCCGCGCAACTCCAGGCAGCCCAGGTGCAGACCACCATGGCCAAGGACCTCGCGCAGATCCCGGCCGACGAAGACAACGCCCTGACGCGCCTAACCGAGACCACCGCCGTATGACCGCCATCAACCCCACCGTGCAGGCCAACCGCGAGGAACGCCGCCGGCGCCAGGCCGTCGCCGACTTTCGCGCCGTGGTCGCCACTCCGGAGGGCCGGCGATTCGTGTGGGAATTGATGGGGCCAGCCTTCCAGGCGAGCTTCACCGCCGACGCGCTGACCACCGCCTACAACGAGGGACGGAGAGGTGTCGCAAACGAGCTGCTGGCGCGACTGAATGACCACGCGCCCGAGGCGCTGGTCGCCATGCTGACCACCGCTGCCCAAGCTCGCGCCGCCGATGAGGCGGAAGACCGCGTCGACCAGGAGACCGCTGCCCGTGGCTGAACCGATCCTGCAAGCGCCAACTCCGACTCCGCCGGCACCGACTCCGTCGCCAGCTCCGGCGCCCACGCCCACGCCCACGCCGACTCCGGCCCCAGCGCCGACGCCCCCGGTCCCGTCGCCAGCTCCGGCGCCCACGCCGCTCGCGCCCGTCACCTATGACCTCAAGCCGTCGAAGCCGGGCGCCCTGCCCGACGCGGCGATCACGCAGGTGGCCGAGATCGCCAAGGAGCTGGGCCTGACCCAGGAGGGCGCGCAGAAGCTGCTCGCCCGCCATGAGTCCGCCTTCGCCGCGCACCAGGCCGCCCGCGCCCAGCAGGCCGACGCCTGGCACGACCAGATCGCGGCCGACAAGGAACTCGGCGGGGTCAACCTGCCCAAGACCATCGACGCCGCCCGCAAAGGCCTGTCGGTGCTGACCGACGCCGAGCGCCAGGCCATCGCTGACGGCGGCTTCCAGAACCACCCGATCCTCGTCAAGGTGCTCGCCAAGCTCGGCGAACGACTCGGCGAGGGCGGCATCGGCGGCAACCCCGGCCAGACCAAGACCACCACCGCGCACCAGCTCTTCCCGAGCATGCCCAACCCCTGACCTGACCAACCATCCACCACCTTAAAGCCGGGACCACCCGGCGGCCCCCTGGCGGGGGCAGGAGCCGATCATGCCCACCCTCTCCGTCGCCAACCCCACCATCCTCGATGTCGCCAACCGGACCATGCCGGACGGCACCCTCGACCGGCAGATCGTCGAGATGCTGCACCAGCAGAACCAGTGCTGGGCCGAGGCCACCGTCCTCGAGGGCAACGACGGCAGCGGCTACAAGACCACGGTCCGCACCGGCATCCCGGAAGGCACCTGGCGCAAGATGTACGGCGGCGTGCCCGAGAAGAAGACCACGGCCGCCCAGGTGCGCGACGCCGCCGGCATGCTCGAGAACTACTCGACGATCGACAAGGCGCTGGCCGACCAGAACGGCGGCAGCGCGAGCTGGCGCCTCTCCGAGGAGTCGGGCTTCATCGAGGGCATGAACCAGCAGGTCGCCCGCACCCTGTTCTACGGCGACACCACGCTGAACCAGGAGCGCTTCATGGGCCTGGCCCCGCGCTTCGCCCACTCGACCGCGGCCGAGAGCGGCGCCAACATCATCAAGGGCGGCGGCTCCGGCGCCGACAACACCAGCATCTGGATCGTGTCGTGGCACCCGACGACCTGCTTCCTGTTCTACCCCAAGGGCAGCAAGGCCGGCCTCACGGCCCGCGACCTCGGCGAGCAGACCGTGCTCGATGGCAGCGGCAACCCGTTCCAGGCCTACCGCACCCACTACAAGCATGACATCGGCCTGTGCGTGCGCGACTGGCGGTCCATCGTCCGCATCCCCAACATCGACATCAGCGACCTGACCAAGACCGGCTCCACCGGCGCCGACCTGGTCGACCTGGTCATCCAGGGCCTGGAGATGCTGCCCGACTCGGCCGGCGTCGGCCGCACGGCGATCTACTGCAACAAGACCATCCGCAGCGTCTTCCGCCGCCAGATCCGCAACTCCAACAACGTGAACCTCTCGCTGGCCGATGTCGCCGGCAAGAAGGTGGTCATGTTCGACGACGTGCCGGTGCGGCGCGTCGACCAGATCACCAACACCGAGGCCCTGGTCGCGTAAGCGGCCGGCCCAACCACCACCAGCCAAGAGAGCACCCACTCCCATGATCCTCGACAAGCGCACCGAGCTGGCCAGCGAGCAGGCCGTCACCGCCAGCGCCATCAGCTCGGTGATGGACCTCGGCGCCGGCGCCACGCCGGCCAACACCCTGACCGACATCGGCGGCGGCGACCCGCTGGTCGCCCTCGTCACCGTCAAGGAGGCGGCGACCGCGGCCGGCGCGGCCACCGTCACCTTCTCGATTGAGAGCGACAGCACCGCCGACCTCGCCACCTCGGCGACCGTCCACGCGACGACCGCCGCCATCGGCAAGGCGACCCTGGCGCTGGGCTACCAGTTCGCCATCGCCCTGCCGACCGAGAAGACCTACGAGCGCTACCTCGGCGTGCGCTTCACCGTCGCCACCGGCCCGCTCACCGCCGGCAAGTTCGACGTGAACATCATCCGCCGCCGCGACCTGCAGGCCTCGCCGTCCTACAAGGGCGCGCCGCTGTAAGCGGCTGAGAGGCCGCCATGCGCGTACGTGCCAAGATCCTCGGCTACTTCGACACGGTCGGCGACGGCAAGGCCAGGGAGATCCTGCCGGGCCAGGAGTTCGACATCCCCGACAAGATGCGCCTCCCGCGCTGGGTCGAGAAGGTCGAAGCCAAGCCGGCCGTGCCGGGCGAGCTCAAGCCGTCGCCCAAGCCGCCGCCGGGCGGCGGCCAGTCCGTCATCTGACCCACACGACCGCCGGCCTGACCGGGCGGCACGGAGCCACCCATGCCTAGCGCCGTCGAGATCGTGAACCTCGCCCTGGCCCGCATCGGCCAGGGCGCTCCTATTGCTGACCTCGACGAGGAGGGCGAGCCGGCGGAGCAGGCCAGCGCCGTGCTGCCCTTCGCCCGCGACGACGTGCTGCGCGCCCACACCTGGCCATTCGCCACCCGGCGCGTGACCCTGGCGGCGATCAGCGGCGTGGACGCCACGCCCTGGGGCTACGCCTACCGTGTGCCCCCCGACTGCATCCGCGCCATCGACCTGCCGGTGGCCGGATCCACCACGCCAGTGCCGTTCGAGACGGGCGGCGATGACTCGGGCCAGCTGATCCTGACCGACCTCTCGCCGGCCATCCTGCGCTACACCACGCGGGTCGAGAACCTGAGCCTGTGGCCGTCGCAGGTGGCCAGCGTGCTGGCCTGGAAGCTCGCCGCCGAGCTGGCCACCACCATCGCCCGCGACGGCGGCCGGGCCGACACCATGCTGGTGCGCTACCGCCGGGCCCTGGAGGAGGCGGTCGCCTATGCCGCCGGCGAGGCCGAGGCACCACCCGAGCCGACCCCCCACTTCATCGCAGCGAGGACCTGATGCCGGCGGTGATGCAGCGCAGCTTCGCCGGCGGCGAGGTCGGCCCGTCCCTGTGGGCGCGCGCCGACCAGACCAAGTACCAGACCGGGCTGCGGCTGTGCCGCAACTTCCTGGTGCAGCGCTTCGGCGGGGTGACCAACCGCGCCGGCACGGAGTTCGTGTGCGAGGTCGCCGACAGCACCAAGGCCGCACGCCTGATGCCCTTCGTCTTCAACGCCGACCAGACCTATGTGCTGGTGTTCGGGCATGAGGACCTGCGCTTCATCCGCGCCGGGGCCCAGCTCGAGAGCGCCCCCGACGTGCCCTACGAGATCGCCACCACCTACGACGCCGACGACCTGGCCACCATCCAGTACGTCCAGAGCGCCGACGTGGTGACGCTCACCCATCAGCTCTACCCCATCCGCGAGCTGTCGCGCACCGGGCACACCGCCTGGACCCTCGCCGACATGGCCCTGAGCCCGCGCCAGGCGCGGCCGACCGCGCTGGCCGGCACGCCCGGCCCGGCCGGATCCAAGGTGTTCCGCTACCAGGTCACGGCCATCAACGAGGACTACGAGGAGAGCCTGGCCGCCGTGCAGGCCGCCAAGACGATCACGGGCGCCACGCGGGCCAACCCCTGCGTGGTCACGGCCGTGGCGCACGGCTACACCAACGGCGACGACGTGCTGATCGAGGGCGTGGTCGGCATGACCGAGCTGAATGGCACCGTCTACCGCATCGCCAACAAGACCAATGACACCTTCGAGCTCCAGGGCATCAACTCGTCCGCCTTCACGGCCTACGCCAGCGGGGGCACCGCCAAGCGCACCAGCGTGCGCGTCACCGGCGACACGCCGACCACCGGCAACCCGCACGTCCTGACCTGGACGGCGCCGGCCGGCGCCTGGCGCTACAACATCTACAAGGAGCAGGCGGGCATCTTCGGCTACATCGGCACGTCCGAGGTGGCCACGTTCAGCGACACCAACTACACGCCGGCGACCAGCTACACCCCGCCCGGCGAGCCGGCCTTCTTTAAGGGCCCCGGCGATTACCCGGCGGCGGTCAGCTACTACCAGGAGCGCCTGGCCTTCGCCAATACCCTGAACGAGCCGCAGAAGGTCTGGCTCTCGCGCACGGGGCAGTTCACCAACTTCACCCGCAGCGAACCCATCCAGAGCGACGACTCCATCCGCTTCACGATGTCGGGGCGCCAGGTCAACGCCGTGCGCCACCTGGTCGAGGTCGACACCCTGCTGGCCCTGACCGGCGCCGGCGAGCACAACATCAAGGGCGACACCGATGGCGTGCTGCGGCCGACCGCGATCAACCCGAAGCAGCAGGGCTACAACGGCGCCGCCGAGCGGCCGGCTCCGGTCATCGTCTCCAACTCCATCCTCTTCGTCCAGGCGCGCGGCGGCATCGTGCGCGACCTGCGGCAGGAGAGCGAGGGCGGGCCCTACATGGGCCGCGACCTGACCGTCTTCGCCCCGCACCTCTTCGAGGGGTACAGCATCGTCGCCATGGCCTTCCAGCAGGTGCCGCACTCGATCGTCTGGGCGGTGCGCGATGATGGCATCCTGCTGGGCCTGACCTACCTGCGCGAGCATGAGGTCTGGGGCTGGCACCGCCACGACACCGGCGACGGCGACCTGGTCGAGGACGTGTGCGTGGTGCCCGAGGGCGACGAGGACGCGGTCTACCTGCTGGTGCGCCGCACCATCGGCGGCAGCCAGAAGCGCTACGTCGAGCGCATGGCCTCGCGCCGCGTCACCGACGTGGCCGACGCCGTCTTCCTGGACAGCGCCCTGCGCTACGACGGCCGGCACACCGGCAGCACCACCATGACCCTGTCGGGCTCGGGCTGGACGCCGGACACCTCCCTGACCCTGACCGCCTCGGCCGGGCAGTTCATCGCCGGCGACGTGGGCAACAGCTACGTGCTGACCGGCGCCGATGGCACGGATATCTGGTGCGAGGTCCTGGAGTACACCAGCTCGACGGTCGTCACCGTGCGGCCGGACCAGGACGTGCCGGCGGCCATGCAGGCGGCGGCCATCGCCACCTGGGCGCGCGCCGTGGACGAGGTGGCGGGCCTCGATCACCTGGAGGGCCGCACGGTCGGCATCCTGGCGGACGGCAACGTGCTGCCGCCGCAGGCGGTGGCGTCCGGTACGGTCACCCTCGACCACCCCTACCGCCGGATCATCGTCGGCCTGCCCTACACCGCCGAGGTCGAAACCCTCGACCTCGAGAACCCCGACGCCACCCTGGTCGAGAAGAAGAAGCGGATCAACCGCGTCAACCTGCTGGTCGAGAGCAGCCGCGGCATCTTCGCCGGCCCCGATCGTGACCACTTGAAGGAATGGAAGCAGCGCGCCGCCGAGGCCTGGGGCGAGCCGGTCGCGCTGCACACCGGCCAGGTCGAGGTGCCAATCACCAGCAGCTGGACACCCGGCGGCAGCCTCGTCATCCGCCAGGCCGACCCCCTGCCACTGACCATCCTGGCCATCGCGCCGGGTGGCGAGATCGGAGCCTGACATGGGAGGCATCAAATACGACACATGGCAAGCGCGCGTGATTCCCCGCACCGTGCCGAATGGATCTTGCTGGGACTGGACCGGCTACATCGGGACCGCTGGATATGGCGAGCTGTGCGTTGACGGCAAAAAGGTTGCCGTGCACCGCTACGTCTACCGCGAGGCTCGCGGTGAGATCCCCGCCGGCATGGTCATTGATCACCGCTGCCGCAATCGGCGATGCTGCAACCCCGATCACCTCGACGTGGTGACCAATCAGGAGAACCTCAACCGAGGGCATGGGCGATCCCTACCCTTGACCGAGAAGCAGAAGGAAGGACTGCGGCGGGCGACCCAAGCCGCCAGGCTGGTGAAATACACCAGGACCGAGCGGCAGCGCGACATCTTCCGCCGCTACAACCAGATGCGCAGAGAGCAACGCGGCCAAGCCGCAGGAGTGTGTTGATTGGGTGCCGCAGGATACGCCCTGGCCGGGGTCTCGCTCATCGGCACCGCCGTAGGCGTCGGCGCGCAACTGCAGGCCGGCGCCGCCGCCGGGGGGACCGCCGAGTTCAACGCCCGCATGATGGAGCTGGAGGCCAAGGACACGATCGACCGCGGCGAGCAGTCCGTCGCCGAGATCGAGCGCGAGGGCCGGATGATGGTCGGCGAGCAGCGCGCCGTCCTGGCGGCCCAGGGCATCGACATCAACGACGGCACCGCCTTCGACCTGCAGGCGAGCACCGTGCGCACCACCCTCGACACCATCGCGCGGGTGCGCGCCGACGCCGCCATGCAGGCCTGGGGCCTGCGCACCAACGCCAGCAGCGTGCGCCGGTCCGGCGCCTACGCCCAGCAGGGCGCGCAGTACAACGCCATCGGGAGCGCCCTGACCGGGACCGCTGCGGCCGGATCCATGGCCTACACCGCCTACCGGGAGGGCTGACCGTGCCCCGCGTTCCCACCCTCAACCCCGCCCCGATCCTCGCCGCGCCCCGCCCGCAGGTGCGCCAGCAGGCGCCCGACGCCGACGCATTCGGCGCCGGGCTGGGGCAGGGCATCGAGCAGGCCAGCCGCATCGCCTTCGGCGTCTGGCGCCAGGAGATGGACCGCGCCAACGAGGCCAAGGTGCTGGAGGCCGACACCGCCGACGCCAAGCACGACCTCGACGCCTGGACCAAGCTGGAGCAGGTGCAGGGCGTCGATGCGCCCAAGGCCTTCGACGATGCCGTCAAGGCGCGCCAGCAGCAGCAGGCCGAGATCGAGAAGGGGCTCTCCAACCCGGTCCAGCGCGATGCCTTCCGCCGGTCAGCCGCCAACCGGCTGCAGGCGTTCGAGAGCCGCGGCGCCGGCCTGGTGGTGCGCGAGACCCGCCGCGCCGACACCGAGGCGATGGCGGCAACCGTCCAGCTGGGCTATGAGCAGGCCAAGGCCAACAAGGACGACACCCTCGCCCTGGGCAACGGCTTCGTCGAGCTGCGCGCGAAGTGGAAGGCCTGGGCCGACCGCCAGGGCCTGCCGGCCGAGGAGCGCCAGCGGCAGGAGCAGAACCTGCAGGACGGCTACATCGGCGCCGTCGTCACCGCGCACGTCGCCGCCGAGAACGACCTGGCCGCGGAGCGCTTCCTGCGCAACTGGAGCGGCCACCTCTCGCCCTCGGCCAAGGAAGAGCTCGGCAAGCTGGTCCAGACCGGCAGTCGCAAGGGCATGGCCGCGCGCAGCGCTGACGCCAAGTTCAAGGCCGGCATGTCGCTCATGGATGGGCGCGAGGCCATCGCCACGGAGTTCGGCGATGACATCGAGACCCGGGACATGGCCACCGCCCGCTTCGAGAACCACCTGCGGGCCGCCGAGGCGGCCAAGACCGACGACCAGCACGACGCCTTCGCCAAGGCCTTCGCCATCCTGGAGGATCCGGCCAAGGACTACGCCAGCATCCCGGCCAAGCTGCTGAAACGCCTGGAGGCGCGCCCCGACCTCAAGGCGCAGCTGATGGGCTTCGGCCGCAAGCAGGACCGCGCCGTCACCCAGAACGACCCCGAGCTGATCGTCGAGCTGGAGCGCCTGGCGGTCAGCGACCCGGCCAAGTTCGCCACGGTCGACGTGCGCGCCCTCGCCGGCCGGCTGACCCCGGCCAAGATCGACGAGTACGCCAAGGCCATCGGCCAGGCCAAGGCCGGCGGCAAGGGCGGCAAGGAGTACCGCGGGATCATCACCCGCGAGCAGGCGATCAAGGACAGCTACCTCGCCGCCGGCATCGACGAGAAGGACGACCCGGAGGACGCCGCCTTCTTCCGCCAGATGCTGCACGAGCGTGTCATGGACCTGGAGCGGACCACCGGCAAGGAGGCGAACGTCGACCAGATCACCGCCGAGGCGCGCAAGCTGCTGGTGCGGGTCGCCCTCGACACCAAGAACGGCAAGCGCCCCGACACGGTCGCATGGAAGCGCGCCCAGACCCTGCTGGCGAACCTCACCGAGGACGACCGCACCGCCCTGATGGCCGAGGCCGGCGGCAACACCGATCGCGCCGTGCGCATGCTGATGGAGCGGCAGCGGGTCGAGGATCAGCGCCGCGGCACCCCGGAGGTCAAGGCCGCCGACAGGGCCCGCCAGAGTCGCGCCATCTCCGCCGCTGGCGGCATCAGCTTCAACCCGGCGGACTGGTAGCATGGTCACCGTCCCATTCCGCTCCGACGCCGACCCCAAGCCGGCCCCCCGCCCCGAGCCAGCGCCGATCCCCGAGACCAACCCCGCCGTCGCCGACTGGCGCGCGGTCTCGCAGCGCCTCGACGCCCAGGATGCCGCCGACGACCAGCGCCGCCGCACCGTGGTGGCGCGCGCCGGGCTCGACAT
>ERZ724522.828-NODE-828-length-18537-cov-26.246131_pt1 | contig 18537 bp, 30 predicted proteins | sample MGYA00376055_ERZ724522 | MGnify/ENA primary metagenome ERZ724522 (study PRJEB28724, sample SAMN07190884) | wastewater metagenome | isolation source: effluent of sewage treatment plant in Hong Hong | place: Hong Kong | collected 2016-03-17 ... | reverse complement strand
AGCGGCTTGCCGTTTTGTATTACCCAAAGGTGTGTGCAGGGCGATGACGGCAGTATCCCGGCATTTATGTCCGACATATCCAGCACTGAAATAACATCATCTTCGGTATTCTGGAAATACTTGCGAAACTTGATCGTAAAATTACCGGCAGGCGGCGCAATTGAACCCTGACCGTTGTTGCCGCTGGCATACGGGTATAGATTCCACCGGCGTTGCGGCCATGCGTCGCAATCCCTGCTAATCTCAACCCATCCGTTTCCGGGGTTTGATTCCTGTAACAGGTCAAAGGTGCCGCACTCCCAATTGCGGGTTATGGCGGTGCCTCCGATGATTTTGTACGCTATGACCATGCTTTTATTTTTCTTTCAACATTCCGATAATACCGCGCCCGGCTCCGGTTGGCATTACGGGCAGTTTATGCTTTGTCTTTACCTGAGTCTTCATCTTTTTGTCACCATCACACCGTAACAAAACGTCTGTGTGACTTACCATAGGGATATTCAGTTCAGGCGACAAAAATTCCTGCTCAAAGGTGTTAACTACCTTGTATCCAATATCAAATACCTTCTCCATTTCCTCAACGAGTTGGGTTAGGTATTCAATTGTGCTTTCCACTTCCTGAATCCTGATTTTTGTCCTGGTTATTTGGTGGCCCTTTACAATATCAAGATCATTTTGAAGCGAGTACAACCGCTCGTTCAAATCCTCAATGTCGGACTTTATCCGGTCTACTATTTTAATCGCTTGCGCCTGTGCCCCTGTCATACAATTTCAGCGTTTGGAAATATTTGCCTCATTCTTGCAAAGTAAAAATACACTTCCTTGCCTTGTTTAAACTTTTCAAGTTCTTCATTAAACATAAAACTTTCAGCAAAGGCAATTTCATCGGGCCGAATGTAGTCTCTCGAATTGCAAATGGCTGCATGTGCCTCATCCGTCGCCCCTATGCCATTGTTCGTTAGCGGTACTGTCTGATATGAATGATGCGCCATGCCCCGCGTCGCAAATGTCATTTTCCTTGCTCCATGAAACTCATAGAAAAGCCTGAATGCAGCGGAATAGACATTGCCGACTGCCACAAGCACTATGGAATCTTTGTTTTGATTCAAAACGTCCGTTACAAACCTTGCATAGTCAAAAAAACCGCCGCTACTTGAAATGCCTATCTGCATAGCGTGTCCTTCATTCTGATTTATAAAGTCGAGTAGCGCTTGCGTGTTTTCTTCGTTTATGTCGCCGTCTATCGTGTGGTATTTCATTCTCCGTTCTTTACTTTTAAGACAATTTCAATAACTTCTCTCACCGAATCCGCCCTTTCAAACATGTATCTGGCCTCATCTGGCATACGTTTTTTTGACAAAATAATTCCGTTTTGCTCATGCTTTTTGGCAGTTTCTTCAATTTTTGATATTATTTTATCAAAAATAGTAGATTCAGGCATTTCGCTTTCATTTTCTTCTTCTATATCGCCGTCTATCGTGTGGTATTTCATTCTCTGCAATGCTTGTTTAATATTTCAACAATTTGATTAAACGTTTCTGACCGATGCCCAATTGTAAGCATTTCCACACGCATCTGCTTACCAGCATTGTACGTCGGCACGAATGATGACTTTACATACGGAAGGGCACGAATCTCATTTTCTATTTCGCTGTTGAAATAATCTTTGGTTGATACAAATTCCCATTGGTTTAGAACAACATCACTATAATACCAAACCTCCGCACACGGTTTGTCAAAAAGTGTTTGAGGGGTTGCTGAATATATGATGCTTCCGATCATAAAGATAGCAAGTGCACTCGTGCCATATAGCAGCCATGTAAAAAACGGATATACGGTTGCTCCATCGTCATCCCATCCGTTGTCCGGGTCTGGAATATAGGTCGGTTGATCTGTTCCAAAAAATACCATTGCTTTGCTTTATCGTTTAATTGTTAAAACTTAGGTTTCCTGTATGTCCCCATTGCAAGTCCAGTACTAAGTCCCTTCATCAATGTAGCATAACTGTCTTGTGAAATCCAAAAATATTTTGGCGCTTTCCGTTTCCGGTATTCCTCATTTTGTGCGCGTCTATTATGCCTATAATCCTCCATGCTCATTCCTTCAGGCCGCTTGTGCATATACGGCTTGCTACTTGCCAATATTTGCAGGCGTTCGGCGTTCTTTTCTTCTTTTGTTTTTGCCTCAAATGGCTTTAATGATGGGTCAATTTTTACCCGCTGATCTGAACTCATTGTTTTATCGTTTAATTGTTAAAAAAATCACTGTATTTCTCCTTAACCGCCTTCACCTTGTCAGCATCCAGCCTCATCGCAATTTCTTCGCTGATATACCGAATCCGATGTCTACAATTCCATTTCCCTCGCTGCACAAGCGGCACATAAGGAATCCCAGAACCTTTTCCGATTAAATCAGGGTCTTTCGGCCATTCTGTTTCTGCTTCAATCGTAGCAAACACCTTGCCCGCTTTTTTGATACAGAACTCCCGGCTGTCTTTGATGATGTCGCCTGAATAGATAAACCATTTCAAATCCAGGTTTTCGGCAAACTGAATGTTCTTAACCTCGGCCACCTGATTAAACAGGTCGTACACATAGCCTGATGCACGTCCGGCAAAGTTAGCGTTTACCGCGCCGGGTTGCCCTGACTTGCCACGAAGGAAATCCTTCATTGTTTTCTGCAAGTCCTTCAATGTAGCGTCTGTCTTTTGCACTTCCTGCAAAAATAGCATCTTCGCTTCCTGTCTTACTGCTGGCAGTTGCGATATGTCAGCAAGCAGCCCGCCTTTGATGAGATTGCCGCGTGTGTCAACTCCTAACGAGGCGCGTAATAGTTCGTTGCTTGCCGCGATGTCGTTAATAACCTTTTCGGCGGCAAATTCCGTGTAGTATGCGCCTGTCATTTCGGCAATCGAAAACAGGTCTGCCACAAATCCCCTCATTAGGGGGTTGATAACTTCCGTCTGCCAGGCATCAAATGCGTTATCCAGCCTGTAAAGCAGCAGCAGGTTTTGCGTGTTGTTGACGATGATGCCGTTTTTAAATTCCAGTTCCGCGAACACATCATCTACCAGCCTGACAAACAAATCCCGTTCCGCTGTTGATACAGACGAACGCAGTGCAGCCTGGCGCTTGTCGATTGCGTCGGCTATTTGTTCGGCCTGTACGGATAGGCTGGCGAGAAGTTGGGCGGCGGTTGGCATTAGTACTGTGAGACTATTTCATCTTTTTACGCTTCTTCTTCGACTTTCCCGCAACGCTCAACGCAATTGCAACGGCTTGCTTTTGCGGCTTTCCGTGCTTCATTTCCGTGCGTATGTTTTCACTGATTGTTTTTTGAGACTTCCCTTTTTTGAGTGGCATGGCTATTGTTGATTTTGATTGTTTGCCGGGTTGTTTGGCTGATTCACAGGCGGCACAAATTGTGGCTGTGTAACCTGAATATTCGCCCTCAATTCCTTCACCTTTGCATCAATAATTTCCCTCTGCTTTTGAGGGGCAAGGCTGTAAAACGCCGGGTTTGAATACAAAATTAACTCCATTATTTCGGATTTATTCAGATAAAAGAACTTTTTATCATCCGAAACCAAGGGATTATTCAGCGCAACAATTATTTGCGCCTCTGTCATGCCTCTGAACGGGTTTAGCCTGTCGTCTACCCTGCCACGTTTCAACGCCTCCGGGTCGTCTTGTAACAGTCGTTCCATGATCTGTACCTCGATGATAGCAGCCGACGCGGCACTGCCACCTGCATCCCGCAACGACTTCAACTGATCGTACAGGTCAAAGATCGTTTCAAAACCCAGGTTAGACGGAATAATAGGTTTTGCAAATCCTCCCGGCTCTTTTGCTGCCGCTGCAATGATGCGAGACAGTTCGCCACAAGCGGCGGTTATATGCCTACCGTAGGGCCAAAGCGCATCATTCATCCCCGCTTCGGCGCGATTGTGGAAACGTGCCGTTTGGGCTACCTCTCCTTTGGTAGTAAGTTCGCTTCCAAAGATTGCCATGTTTGCCTTCTCAAACCACTTATCCCATGATGTGACCAAAAACTGCGCGGCCTCAGGTGGAAAATGAATGTATGCGAACATTCCAGCAAGATCGACCACAATATCATCTTTGCTGTCTGGCAGTGGCACCGTTATTTCTTCCTGTACTGACGTAGGGCGCTGTTTTTTACCTGTCCCGTTGCATACTGTACAGGTTTCGCCCGTTGGGGTAATCACACCCCTGTCACATCCCCTTGCATCGCACTTGTCTGCATAACGAAGCGGGATAGGGCTTGCTACCAATGCGGATGTCAAATCAACCTCGCTGTTTACTTTCAGCAGTTTCTTTGCAAACGGCAGTCCGGCATGAAAGATCGATAGTTTTGTAGCGCCGTTATCCTCCGGATTGTCGATGAATCCCATGCGAACGGCAGGCGTTTTTTCGTACCCGTGTGGCGCTTTTGGGATTATCGCTTCGTATATGGCGTTGTTGATATTCACAAGCCACCCGGATGGTATTTCTATATTTTCCGGGAACTTCTCATTAAGAGCCGGATTGTTGCGCTTGTTGCGAACAGCAGCGTATTCTTTTTCTGTCAATTGCTGCAATACAACAGTCCACTGTGGTCGATACATCGTAAGGCGCTCCACTTTCCGCTCTGTGTCATCCTCCATTTTCACCACAACCTGACGGCAGGCAAGATATTCCAATTCGGACTGATCGTATTTGAAGTCAACAGCCATTTCCGATGTAACCTCGAAAGGATACGGGCGAACACGCTCTTTCTTGCCGTCAAAATCTTTCCATTCAACCACCGTAAAGCAGTTTGGGTCGTATATGTTCCAGTAGCGCATTCGCTCGAACGTGTACGAAAACAGGCCCTTTGTGCCGAACTTGTCAAGCACTTCCTTTTTGAAAGCAAGCGCTTTTTTGCTGTCCGTTTCCTCACTCGTTCCTGTTACAACGTACTCTTTCCAGTTCGACCGCTCGATCTTGGCAAATGGCTTTTCAAGCATCAACCCCAAAGCGCTCTGCACTTCGGCGGTTATTTCCATGCGCTGTTTGAACAGGTCTTTATCTTCGCGGCGGGCAAAGATGCGCATGTAATCCTCTATTTCAACCCCTGCAAAGTATGCTTTTAGTTCACCTGTGTACTCTACTGTATCTTCATAGCCACAGTGATACGCCTTTTCCTTGTCTCTTGCAAGAACAAAAAGTTTATTCAGCGCTTGATTGTTCGTCATTTCTGTTGCCATTGCCCGAAATTAGTTTTTCAAAACGACGGTAGTCATTTTTTAGGATGGTTGTGATAAGATAGCGTAAAGCGTCGGACGTGTGCCCGTACTTTTCGTATGTTACCCCGTTTGCTGTTGCCTTTTCCTTTAGTATTCCGCCGTTTGCATCGGTCTTGACATTGATGAGGTCTTTTATCAGGTTTGTGCAGTCGGAATCTATAACCAACTCAACCCCAGGTATTTTTCCCTCGAATATCGCACACAAAAATAGTACACTTTTACGAACTTCCGGGTTTTGTGTATGCACCTTTAGGGAAGTATGCCCCGTTTTTTGGTATAACACCTTCTTGGCTATCTCATAATCGGACTTTGCGGCGCGGGTGTCGCGCTTGTTGCCACTGGCATCGCCGTAAATGTAGACTTGATCTATCCGTTCGCCCCAATCTACCAAGAACTGTTCTGACACGGCCTGTGTGGTAGCGCGTGGATGCTCCAAACAGTATTCTTTTAGCACCCGTATTTCCAGCGTACGGGCCTCGTCGTCTTTGTAGCGGCACTGTACTACTAACAGAGTAATGTAAGGAACCACGTTCTGATCGTATGTGAGGTGTAGCACCCTGATAGACGGGTCAAACTCTAATTTCCGGCTGTGTTTCAGTTTGTCGAAAGTCCAGTATGCCCGCCCGTCGTTGCTTACAAGTGCGTCCCAATCCCCTTCGATCATTGCGGCATACATCCGGCTGTCAAGTTCAGACCATGCCGCCCACTGGTCAGCCGTGACAAACGGATTATCGTGCGGCGTTGCGGCAAGGTAGTAGTAAGGGGCTTTTAACTTCCCCTCTCTCGAAGGCTCGTAAAACACCTGTCGCGGCCATTCGTTTGTAGGGTTGAAGGTGAGGAATACAAAGGCAGGTGGCATAGGGTCGATGTACCACGAACCGGCGCGTTCTATCGCCTTTTGCCAAAGTTCGGGGCTTGCTTCTTCGCCCTGCTCGATGAATACGCCGTTCGTTTCAAGACCAAGGAAGGATTTTAATTCCGGGTCTTGCGGTTTGCTTTCCGCTGTAAAGTAGATGGTACTACCATTTGGAAATGTAGCGTGCCAGTTACCTGGGTCTTTCTGTACCTTGATATGCGGGAACAGTTTTTCAAACGACGGGATAGTCGTTTTTTTCAGGTCTGGAAGCGTGGCGCGAATGACGTGCCAGCGGGAGCCGGGAAATTTTTTGCACAGTATGCCCAAAATGAACAGCGTACAAAACGTTTTGCCTCCCCTTACAGAACCCCCATATGCAAAAAACCTGTAAGGCGTTAAGCCGCTTGCAGCGAACATAACGTCATTGAAGTATTGCGCCTGCTTTTTGTTGCGCGAAAGGTCGATTAATGGCGCTTCGCTCAAATCTCTATTTCTGTGCCGTCCGGCAGTTTGTACTTCGCGCTTGTTTCAATGTTGGCGTTTAGTTCGGTCGTTTGCAACGGCTTTCCGTGCGTTCGGTCGTGGATTTCCCTAATGGCGGCAATACTTACGCCTTTTGATTCGCCTGCCATTGTGTCGTCGCCCTTCAGCGCAACAGCATAGAGACGAAACATAAGAATTTCCTCGCGGGTCATCTTTACAACTGTCCCATCTTTTAGTGTATAATCTTCAACGCCTTCCAGAAACTTTTTGAACTTGGCAGATATGGTGCTACTACCTTTTGGCCGTCCGCCACCTGGCAGCGGAGGGTCGCCCTTTTCCATCATCTTTAATTTTCCGCCGTTTCTTCCTTCTTTTTCGTACATAGCAACGCTTTTTTTACGGTATTTGAAATGTTTCCACACCACAAAGGTATGTTAATATACCAAAACAAAAAAGACCACCTTTTTAGGCAGCCTTTCATTGTTGTTTTTCCTTCACTTGTGATATACATACGACCTTCTCAAATACTCCTTCGCTTCTTCTTTCGTATCAAAAAACAGCGACTTATTCAATTGCTCGTATTCGGGTAGGTAGTGTGCATGTACTTCGTCTTGTATCAGCAAACCTTTTTGTGCGCTGTCGATCATACCGTGCAGTGTCGATATTTCAAACAGGCGTTTTCCGATGCGGGATTGGAACCATTGCTCACGGGTTGTCTGTTGCCCCTGTTTCATCTGCATGTATTTGAATTGTGGTTTTATGTCCGTCTGTTGAAATGGTGTATTCATTCTGACTTAGGAGCCTGCCTCCTTTTATAATAACAGGGCCATTGCTATTAGGCTCATCTTTTCGCATGGCAATGGCTGCGCATTTTGACACCTGGCTAAGCACTTCCAAAAATCGGGCAAACTCTTCCATTTCGATGCGCAGTTTTTCCATGCGCTTCTGTTGTGCCTTTCTTTTCCTTCGGATGCGCCAAAGTTTTATCGCTCTGAATATGCCTGTGAGTTGAGTGATTGCCAAATAGAAAATTTCAAATGGTGCGAAAAGTTGATTTTTATGTTTCATCGTTTATCGTTTTTTCAAGTCCAGTTATTTGTTTTTGAAGTTCAGCACATCCCTCATAATCTTCCGCCTGTTCCATTTCTGTCAGTGCGCATTTCATTGCTGCCAGGTGGGCGCGGCGAACGGTGTCGACAGCCTTTTTTAGTTCCGCTTCGTTGCTGCATGTTGCCTGACTAAAGATAGTGAGTTCGCCGGATATTATGAGGATTTTTGCCATGTTATTGCCCTTCAGGATGTTTCAAATTTTGTCCAGTGGTTTCCGGGAAAATTAAGGCGGGCAAATTCGCCAAACAACTCTTTTGCCTTTTGGTCGTAGGCATGGGCGGCTTGTTCTGGCGTTGAGAACACCCCCAAGTAATACCTCACCTTACTCTTTATTACCATTGCCATCCAACTTCGATTAGAAGCCTTTCTAACACCCTTGTATCCAGATTCGGTACTGGAATATGGCTTTCTATTCATAGAATTTTGTTGGCTGCTGCATAGCCTTAGATTGCACCTAACATTCATCAATCCATTTCCATCTATGTGATCTACGTGTATAGAACTTTCATTAACGCCCATTATGTACCTATGCAACAAAACAGTTTTTCTGTGCCCTGTATCTAAATTTTTTTCTTTTCTGATTGCATAATAAGTGTTTTTACTTTTTTTGGCAGACCACTTAAAAATAGAAACCCTTTCATAGTCTTCGTCATCAACAATCGCGAAAAGACCTAATGATAGCGGTATTTGTTTCATATAAAAGAAAGCGCCACACAAAAATGACGTGTGTCAGACATCATATCTATGTAGCGCAATTTATCTTTAACCGATCTGACACATCGGCTGCCGTTTGGCTATACAAATATACTCACTTTTTCTTTGGTCGCTTAAAACTGGCAGCACTTATTTCAAAATTTTTCGCTGTTGCTATTTCTGTCGGTTTCAAACTCTGTGCGTAGGCTTTCAAGGCAGTAACAGCGGGCTTTGGTATAAATCCGGTTGCCTTACTGGAATAAATACCGGACGTTTCAAATTGCCCGCCGTCGGCAGCCCCAATGTCATCGTGAATATTAAACAGAAAACAGGCATCCGCCCCATACTCCCGATATTTTTTGAATGTCTCAACTAAGGCATCTGCTTGTGCCTGCTCATCGCTTTTGCCGTTCTTGCCTACGATTCGCATATTAGACGGGGCCTTAGTATCATATCCAAACTCTGTTATCCATATTGGAAGCCCTAAAGAATCTGCAAATGAAATCATATCTTTCACGGTATCAAAATTTTGATCTTCCGAAGGCGGGCAACCTCCATCGTTTTTCCATTGCGCGGGGTGTTGATTTGGCCTGTTCCCTACGTTAGAATAGTGGTGGAGGTTGAATATCTGGCATGGCCATTTTTGATCCGTTCGGTTTTCTTGAAACCAATCGTCCATAGCCTCAATATACGGCATATCAAAATCGGTTAGCCCTGGCATTACAACGATCATTTGCGGGTCTGCTGTTCTGATACCGTGTCCAGGCCCTAATCTGCCTTCGTGGCCGTCATAACAGGCAGACATCATAGCGGCTGTTTCTTCCGGCTTAAAATACCCCTCCATTCCTTTCAGCCACCATTTATCAGGCTCATTCCAGCATTCAATGTACTTAAGCAACCCCAACCCGGATTTTTTCACATTGCCGTCTCCAGTCCACCTTGCCTCCGGGTCTACCTGTAAAACGCTGTCAGGGTGTTTTACACTGCCATACCGAGCCGCTATTTGAAACAGGTAGGAAGCGTAATATTTGTACGACATCGGATCGTCACGTTTTGCACCTGCCGGAATGGGGGCAAAATCATTGTTCCCGTCCGATCTTCCGGTATTGCGAAACCATTCGGGGGTTTGATGGTTGCACCAAAGTACATTCAATCCAGCCGCGTTCGCTTTTTGTAAGTAGTCATCCATTCCCCACGCTTCGGAGGTGCCAGCCTGCCAAAGCGGCTGTATGTGCAGGCCGTTTGGGCGGCTTCCCCATCCGGTGGCAAAATAGCATCGTATCCATTCAAGGCCCGCGCCAGTATAAAGCGACATAGGCGACCACGGGAAACCATTGCTACCCATTTTAAATCCGGTGGGGATTGTGGGCGGGTTAGTGTCGGGCGGATTTACTGCGTCTGGTACTTCAATCTCAATCTTTAATACCTGTGCTGGTATTCGTACTTCTATTTCCTTTTTCATGTAATCGGACTTAGTGGTAAAACGCCCATGATTTAGGTTAATGCTTATTTCAAAAACCTGTTCCCGTATCGTTCGTGCTTCGATCTGGCAACCTTTATATCTTGCTTAAAATCATTTCCCGGAACCATATAAAGGCTTTCTATGACAAACCTATCAGAACATTTCTGGCGGGCCAAGAAAACGACTTTATCAAGATTCATGTTATCGCTAATGGCCTTTACATTCTCAAAATCATGAAACATACAATGATGGTTTGAGCATATCCAGTTTTCGGGGTTAGAATCTTGAATTATTTTCGCATTGTCGCAGAGCGGGCAAAAGTCTTGTGTTTTCATATCAAATCTGGTTTGCTGTTTACTATTGGATTATCAATAGCCGGGATTTTAATATGCGGAAGCCCAGGCATATACCTAACTACTTTCAAAACCAATTTTTTTTCGCCTGCCTGCTTAATCATATTTGCAGTTCCTTTACTCTCTCCATCCCAAAAGCAGATACAGTGTGTCGCATATTGGGCCATATGCCCGTTTCTTATTGGCCCTGCTTGTGCGCCAAAATAATTCCATCTTGCCGGGAACAATGCAACTGGAATACCATAGGCGGCGGCAAAGTCTTCTCCAAGTTTATCCGCTCCATTTGCGCATCCTGAAACAATCTCAACTTCATCGAATGAAGTAATTTTATTATATCTTAAAAACTCAAAAACTTCGCGCTTAAGCATTTCAAAGTTATAGAAGTCCCTGCCGCCAGCGATTATCAAACGGATAGTATATTTTTTTGTTTCTCTATTTGAATCTTCCATATTTTAAGCCTGTGGCGTTGTTTTGCTGATTGAAGGTGGCTTTTTTTGACTCTGGTTTGGCAGCAATGAATCGGCATCTTCCAAAATGTCACGCTTGGCGGCTTCTAATACGCCTATGATCTGGAATATATCCGTGAACCCGTTCACCTCGTTAACAAGACGGGCAACTTTCCCGTCAGTTTCGATTGTGATGGTTATTTGCTGGATGGGGGTGAATTTGTTGCTCATTGTTCGCGTTTTTCGTATTGGTTACAAAGAAATGTTCCTTCCGTTCGTTGACTTTTCATATTCACGAATCGCTGCATTTATATTTTGGTTGTCAACCGCCTCAAACACTGCACTCAATACTTCATCCACATCTATATCCCCCTGCAAACGGCTTGATAAAAGCACTTGAATATGTTTAAGAACTTGGTAGAAGTTTTTGGCGTAGTCGGCGGCTGTTTGTTCTGGCCGTTCACGGTTGAAATGAGCGTCGATAGTTTCAATGTCAATAGGCAGGCCATACTTTCCCTTTATTTCTTCCATCAAGTCTAAAACTGGCATCATGCCGTCGGCTGATGCAATTGGCAGAAAAAATCCATCGGACGCACCCTTTCCTGTTTGTGCCCATATCTTCCACACAAGCGATCTTTCCGTTCTACAATCATACCAAAGTATCGATTTGCTCATGGTTCAATTACGGTTTAACACCTCCCAAAATTCGGCAGGAAGATGAACATTATCAAGATCGACAGCCTTTGCAAAAAGCGGCGCTATCTGTTCAGGTGTGTATCCAGCAAGACCGCATCCTATTTGCGTGACAAGAAAGGTTTTTGTGGAATAATGTGGAACGTAATGCAGAAACAGGTCAATGTATTTTTCAATAATGTCGAGAGACAATGTTTCAATCTGCCTGTCTTTTGTAGGTATGGCATAGCATTGGCCTGTAAATCCGATGCCCTCTCCGTGTTTTGCTCCAAACAATTCAAGCGCCGTTCTTGCTGCTCCGGCCCCATGTATTCCAGCCGCATTGCTTCCAAACACAAATATCTCATCCGGCATAAGCCAATCAACTACTGGCGGGGTTACTCTTGATTGGTATTGCTGCGTAATTTCTGATTTTTCGCGTATCATTTTGTTTGTTGAATTTTTAAAAGCGGGCCACGCCATGAAAACGCAGCCCGCCAAAACATCAAAACGGATTCTTTATTGCCCTTCATCCGGCGTTGCAGCAGCGATGAGGCTGTTCACCGTGTCATTCACCTGCTTGCCCCAAGCAATCGAATCGACTGCCAGGTTAAACAGATTTTCTACAAGTTCCTGATTTGCGCCGGTTATGATTTCCGAAATGGCGGCTTTTGCCTCGGTGCGCTGTTCTTCGCTCATATTCGGAAGCGTAACGGCGTAAAGCGAAGCAAGGCGCATAACGCCAACTGCTACCTGTGTGGTTTCTTCGTCGTTCAGACCTTCAATTTTCAGGGCTTCTCGGTACAGCAGGCCGAAATTTACGATAGTGCCTTCAAATGGGCCTTCCAGGTCTGAATTGGTGAATTTGATGACTTTTGTGAAAAATTCCGCTAATTGGTCAAGCATGATTTTTTTGTTTGTGTGAATGATTGTTTGTTGTGTAAAGATACGAAAAGTTGGCTATGGCTTCACAATTTCAATGCCTCCAAAATAGTGATTTACAACCCGACAGGGTAGCCCCTGTTCGCACGTTCTGAATAGAACGGCAATATATCCGGCAGCAGGATTTACAACGACGCTATTAACAGTTTGCGTTTTGCCTTCCTGAATGGTTTGAGCCTGATAAACAAGTTCGTTTGTTCCGCCCTTAAACTGTACTGTTTCATTGTAGAATGGTGGCGCTGTGCTGGTTGGGTCTACTGTGGTAATGGTCAGTTTAGCGCCCTGTTTTTTTACAAGAACCTGCAAACGTGTCGTCGAAGTATCGGACAGTTCTTTGTACCCAAGACCGCCGCCTGGCAGGCTGTCGAGTTTGTAGGCGATTGATAGAACCGTGTAGTTGCCAGCCGTCAGAAATTCGTAGTTGTAGTCACGCGCTGCCAGTGGTTTTTGCTTTGTCGCCGTGCTGTCGGGTTTTGCCGATTGAGCGGCTGCAAAGTTGAAAGAAAAAAAAAGGAATGCGAAGAAAAGAATTATTGATTTCATACTACATTATTACATCCTCTCGGATTTTGTAGGCTGTTACGCCGGATTGAAGCATTATGTCGCCCTTTCGTGGGCCGTGTTTTTGTGAGGCTGATTTTATTTCAGGGCCGTGACCGCAAACGACTTTTGGATAGCCGCACCAGCAGATATTTTCTGGTCTGCCGTCGCGCGATGGGTGGATTGTGATGGATGAGATTGGCATGGTGTGGCGGGTTATACAGGTTGAAGATGAGTTGAAAAAACGTCGGATTCTACAATTGCCTTATCAAACACCAAAATGTTTGGGTCGTCAAAGCCAAAAATAGACTTACACAGAAATGGTAGTTTAAGTTGTCGCGGGTCAATCGGCGGCTGTTGACGGTCGGGGCGGTCGTTGTCATTGTCGGTAAAAAACCTGCATTGGCCCGGAAGTTCAGTTTCAGTGCCGCCCATCCAGATGGATATTTCCTGTGGTATTTTTCCTGTGATAAATCCAACGCCAATCGCGTACTCTCCGAAGCAATTTAGACCTGATAGCGTTTCAGACCTTCCGCCATCACGAAAGTTTTCATATCCTTCCGGGTCATAGCACATCATTGCTTTTTTGCAAGCGCCACAATTTTCACACACCCATTCAGCGGCTTTGCTTCCGTTTGAAAACGGTTTGAATCCGGTGTCGTATTTGATTCCATCGTCGATTATTTGTACTGCGTATTGTGGTTTCATTGACTTTATTTTTTACATGGAAATCCAATCTTCCGAACCGCCTACCTCAAACAATTCCATTTGCTTATCTCCCGAAAATCGATTATAAACCTCTTTCATGTTAGCAATTGCCTGCTTGAAATAGGAGGGCTTAAGTTCTATGCCTATGCCTTTCCGACCCAAAGAAACAGGGCTGAATACTTCCGTACCTACTCCCATAAAAGGGGTTAGGCAAATTTCGCCTGGGTTTGTATAAAGAGTAACAAGACGATCAATTACATCGAGTTGCAATGGGTGAACGTGCTTTTCGTCATCCTCATCCCTGCCGTCACGAAATGGCAATACATTGTCAATTCTCACATCATCCCAAACGCTATTCATGTAGCGCCGAAAGATCATGTGAGAAAGTTTATTCTCCTTGTGGTCGCCTTCAAAGTTCCAGTATTTTTTTTGAAGTTGCGAAAATGCGTTACGCGAAAGTGTTACAAAATCATTTTCATCATCAATACCCTTCAATTGAAAGGGCAGTAATGGTAATTCTCCGAAATATTCTTTTAATCCTCCCTCGTGAGTTACTGGCACCTCATTTTCACCATCCTTTCTGAAAATCAAAACATAATCCGGCATTGCGGTAAATACATTGGTAGCATCCTCAATCAACATAACGTGCATCAAAGATTTTACCATTGTGCGCATGCGAACTTTCATAGGCTCTTTCGGAACGGTAATTTTATTCATTCGTTTAAATCCATTCCGCAAATGTATTTTTTCTATTTCGTGTGGATAATCGTATTGACTGCCGTCTGCGTTCATAAGGTCTGTACAATGTACTGCGCATATACGACCTGGCTTCATAACCCTGTAAACCTCTTTAACAAGTAGTTCGTATTGCGCCAAACCCTGTTCGCGGGTTTCGCAGTTTGAAAAGTCGTTTGGGCTGCTGGAGTAATTAAATAAACCCAAAAACGGAGGCGAGTAAGCCGTAAAATGCACGGAGTTTGGTTTTAGCGTTGGCAGCACATACATGCAATCAGATTCGTATATGGCATACTGATCGGTTAATACCTGGTTTTTTACTTCGCCGCTTGATGTCTGATTTTTCATAAGAATGATGGATGTTGAATTTTTTTATCAAAATTGTTTTGTTGCACTTTGTATTCGAGGTTCACGTTTTCTTTCAGCATGGAAAATTGCGTATCCGCTTTCTTGGTCTTTGCAAGTATCGCATCCAATACCCTTTTTTGCCCGTCAGACAATACCGCGTCAATGGTCACAGGTTCAGTTCTGCCAAATCGCCAAAAACGGCGAATAAGTTGATACCACTGTTCATAGGAAAAGTTTGGGAAAACGGTGGCGTGTCCACAGTGCTGCCAGTTTAAACCCCATGCGCTTATCGTGGGTTTGGTAATCAGTTTTTTCACACCCCCATCCAAAAAAGAAAGCAGTATTTCTTCTTTGGCTTCCAGTTTCATTTTCCCGGTCAATTGGACAGCTGTCTTGTCAAGTTGTGCAATCAAATCGCCTTCCGGGTTAAGATTACACCAATACACAGAAACATCGTGACCGCTTGCCAGTTCAACAGATTTTTCGCAACGGTTTTCAATGGTTGCGCGGCGCTCAGCCAGTATTTCAGAGTTCGTGCGGGCAACTATATTAAACATTTGGTACTGCCCCTTAATTACAAGGGGCTTTTCATTTTTCACCCAATTGTAATTCACTTTTAGTTCTGGCAAAACGAAATCATCGTCACTAAATCCAAGATCGGAAGGTTTGCGGGCTGCGATTGCCCAGGTAGAAACCCATTCAAAAAACGCTTTTTCGGCATGGCCTTTTAACCTCCATTCTGTACCTATATTCATAGGACTGATAGTGTCCTCGTTGTTCTTGAAAAACTTGGTTAGCATATCAGTATAGCCTAAATATCCAAGTGCTTCCGAACTTGTACCTAACTCTGTATAGTCGTTCGGAGCGGGGGTTGCCGTAAACAAAAACCGATACCTGATTTTTTTCATAAATGCCGTTACCTGTGAGCGGGTTTTTCCGTCGGCATCTTTGATTGCGGAAGATTCATCACAGATAATGCAATCAAAATCAGCCTCATTTAGCATGTGTATGCGTTCGTAGTTGCATACCACGATTTTTGATTGCAGTTCGCCTTTTTTGAAGTGGCTAACGTCATCAATTCCAAATTTTTCCGCCTCTTTCAAAAACTGGAAAGCAACAGCAATAGGGGTAAGTATCAAAACGCGCTTATTGTGGGCGCGCAAATAGTTGGCGGCAATAACCAATTCGATAAACGTTTTGCCCATTCCGGTATCCAGATAGCCAGCCCCACGCCCTTTTCTGATAAGCCTGTCTGCTGTATAAGCCTGATAAGGCTTCATTGTGTCAGGTATCCACAAGGGATCAATACCAAAATTTTGGGGAATATGCCGCTTTGATTCCAAAAAGCGTTCATATTCGAGCATTGTTGAATTTTCCATTTTATCCGTTTGTTGTTTTGAATCATTCAGCAATAATAAAGCAGTGTTCGCGTTTCTGATTCAGGTCTTTGTATCTCACAAATAAAGACAAAACTATCTGACCTAATCTCAACTTCCCACGGCCCGCATATATAAAAATTGCCGTTTGCCGTGCGCATAAGCACGGCCAATTTCCCATCTACTTTAGCCCAAAAATGGGAATTGGGTTTGATTTCGCTGTTATTCATATTATTCCCTGTTTTGAGTTACAAATGTAATACACTATTTCAAACTATCAAACACCTACTGAATATTTTTCTTTCACCCGATACGCTTTAACATCCGGGTACACGATTCTTGCAAACTCTATTTCGCCCGATTCAATCGCACTATCAAAGTACGCCGCTGATTCAGGTTCGCTCATATCGTGTTTTTGCCTCATTATCCGCTCAAAAGTGTGGCGAATAAAAAGTTCGCCGGATCGGAATACAGAAGAAAGCAAAATCTTCTTTTCCTGACTTTTCGGCTTTGCCTTTGCCTGTTTCTTTGCCATAGTTGCTACATTTTGAAAACAAGCATTGCAGCGTCTCGCTTTTCAGGATTGCCGCCCTTCGTGCCTGTTATTTTTTGAAACATCTTTTCGTCGTCTTTCCAGGTGTTAGGAGAAATTGGTTTTTGCAGGCGATACGGAATTTTTAACCACTCCATCAACTCTACAATATCCATCGCTCGTTGGTGCCCCCTTCCTGTATTCTCACCTGTTTTGGCTGCGTGGGCAATTGGATTTTTCACCTTTGCCTTTTTAGGTACGCGGTACAGGTGCCAGTTGCTTTTGTTCAGGAATCCGGCTTCAACGACAACAAGCGCAATGCTTTCGCGCAATTCGATAATCGTGTCGAGCAGGTCGGGCAGTATGAGCGACGTAATTTTTTCAAAACGCTGTTCGGGCTTGTTCCAGATTGCGAAGCCTGATTTATCAACGTCGGGGTCAATTCCTATGTATAGATGTTTCAACTACAACTGTTTTTTATATTCCTGAACACTGACTAAAATTTGCCTTTCTGCCAATTTTTTAATCTCCTGATTAATAGCGTCGATTTGCTTTTCTTTTTCGGAGATTTGCGCCTGAATTTCATCATTTGCCTCGTTGTATAGAAAGTAATCGCGTTCATAGTATTCCGAAAGTTGTTGCCCATCATCAAATACAAAGCGCCCGTCTTTTCGCCTTCCTGTTATTAGTTTAGGCTCCGATAACACATGGCCATATCTTGTTCGATATACCAAAAATGAAGTAAAATTTTCATTTTCTTTTATGTAGTCGTCAATCCATTTTTTGCAGGCTGCATACGAGCGTTTTTTTTCTTCTCGGTCGTATTCGTTTGAAACTGTGTAGAAACTTTCCGATTCAATGTCAAAGAAAATTTCAAAGTTGCGATAGGTTTCAATTGATACTCTCATTTTTATTGAATTTTAAAATTTAAAAAGGAATGTCTTGGTCATCAAAAGCAGGCCGCGTAATTCCGGCCATTGGGTTATACCGCTCAAACTCATCGACAACGGGTAGATCATGGAACCCGCGTATCCAGTCGAATTGACAGACATATACACCTGTACCAGTGTCACGCCCCTTGCCCCTATGTATGTCCGCGTATGCTTTCGGGTATGGATTCCCGTCAGGGTCATTTTCGATCTTCACATATTCGGGCCTGTATGGTAGTTCCACAACCGTAGCATCAAAAGCAAATTCAGAACAATCCTTTATGTCGAAAATTCCAGCCCGCCGTTCGGGCTTGTTCCAAACGTCCTTCAATACCTGCGCCATTACCATGATCGGTATTTTCAGTTCCAAATTCAGGGCGCGAAGCGTTGCGGATATTTCTGCCAGTTCGTAATTCCTACCTCCCTTGTGACCTCGCACTTTCATCAATTGTGCGTAATCAAACACTGCCAGTTCTATTCCGCGTTCGTACCTTTCCTCCCGGACTACAGAAACAACGTTTTCCAGGTTTCTGCCGGGATTAACCGACCTGATAGGCAGTTCCTTCACATGCTCCCATGCTTCTTTGTACTGCTTCATTTCCTGCATAGTAAGATACGAAAAATCCCGCTTAAACCCTTCGCCAATGTGCATCTGCCAAAGCCTTTTCTGCACTGACTTCGGTGAGTTTTCGAGGTTGACGTAAAGACACGGATGCCCTTGCGACGCGCTGTAATACATCTGATTCAGGGCGTAGTATGACTTTCCAGCCCCTGTGAGCATCGCCACCACGATATAATCCTCCGGTTCGTAGAAATACGTTTTTTCACGCATAGAGCGAAGAAACGGCTTGATAGGATGGTCGAAGATTTTACCTTCCATCGAAGCGAACAGTTCCGCCTCAAATTCATGCCTGCCGTCGCTTCCCTTCACCGATGCTGCTGCAATCGATTTTTCGCGCCGCATCTTGTCTGCCATACTGACGGTTTCCAGTGCGGAATATCCATCCAGCAGCCAATTGCCAACACTGGAAGCAATCTGCGTTTCAACGTACCTGCCATAAGCATCCA
>ERZ724522.827-NODE-827-length-18540-cov-237.520097_pt1 | contig 18540 bp, 21 predicted proteins | sample MGYA00376055_ERZ724522 | MGnify/ENA primary metagenome ERZ724522 (study PRJEB28724, sample SAMN07190884) | wastewater metagenome | isolation source: effluent of sewage treatment plant in Hong Hong | place: Hong Kong | collected 2016-03-17 ... | reverse complement strand
CCAGTCTCCGCCCCATTCAATATCTATATTTAATTCATAGGCTGCTTGTTTCATTGCTTTAGCTATCTTTTCATATAAAGGCCAATCCCATCTGACTTCACCACCAACAACCGCAGCAAGATCAACAGCGTGTCCTGTTATGTGTCTGCTATTCATTGTTTTAGATGCGCCAGCTTTTACTAACTCTGCTTGCCGTTCTTTAGTACGCAAACCTTCTGTCACAGCAAAATCAATATCAGAAAGCTCTAAAGCGCGATGAACAACACTAACCAGATCAATATTCACGCCTTTCAGTTTGTCTATTGATCTTTGGCTTAACTTAAACATTAGAACAGACCTGAGAATATGTCTTTAAGCGAAACCTTGCCGGTTAGCAAACCAACTAACAGCGCTGCAAATGTGGCAAGAAAAACAAACAAACTTGCTGCTCCAAACCTCATCCCAGTTACAAATCCTCTTGCTTGGATAAGTTTTTCATGGATCTCTGTTACTTTTGTTTCTACTACATTCAAACGACCAAGTATCTTCTCAGCACATTCCGGCGTAATCGGACAAATATCATCAGATTCGCGCCGCCCATATCCATTTCTTCGTTCTCTATTCATTAGAGCAACGCGCCGATTAAAAATCCAATCAAAACGCCTGCACAAAACAGAGCGACAGATATAATGCGATTTTCTTTATCGTCCATCATTTGGCCTGTTTCATCACGCCAAAACTTAATATCAGCAAGAATTTCTTCTCTTGCATTCATTATGTTTTGCGAATTCAGCCTGCTTTCAATATGGTCTATTGTTTCGTCAAATTTGCGTTTTAAGTTATTCATTATACATATGCAACCAAGTTGCATTTAAAGTTAAAGATTATCAACTTGAATTGAGATACTTCTATCATCAATCCTATTTAAAGATGTTGTGATTCTTGCGGTAAGCGTATAGACAACGCCAGCAACTCCGCCGGTTAACCAAACCTGTACCGCAGTATCATTCTTTATAACATTAGTGGCTGTTATAACTAAATCAGCAGAAGATGATATTGCTACCGCAGACGATATGGTTTCACCATATTCTAAATAATCTTTGTAGCCAGTCGAATTACGCAATCCCGCAAAATCAAAGACAAAATCTACCGTAGCATTTGAATCTTTGAAATATTTCTTTAAAATCATACAGGATCGGCTATTTCATTCTTAAATGCTGGAAACGTTACAGTGCCACCCTCAGTAAGAGGTTGAGACGTGCATGTAGTTACTAATAAGAGATTAGTTCCATCACACTGAGCTATATAATTAGCGGTTCCTGATGTATCAATCGTTACATTAGACTTTTGCGCTGTAGTAATTTTACGCCCGCTTGAGTCACCATTAGCCTTAGTAAAATCACCGCCAGCTAAAGTAACGTCTGCCAGTGCATAAGTGGTAACAGCTTCAGTCCTATTAGTTGGCTGTGAACTGCACGCAGTCATGATTGTTGCAGTAGCAATTACATCTAAAGCAGCATCCATTACTAAATCATTAACGAATTTTGGCATTATTTAACCTCAGGATTTTGATTTGTAATTACATCTTGCACATTTAAGGCAGCATTTATTACGATTCTTTCGCCAGTTGGAACAGCACCAGACAAATCTTTAGCCCATCCTAAAGAACACCAATGAGCGCCAACCTCATCAGGAACGGTAAACCTGTCGCCTAATTCACCAACAAAACCATCGCTAGATAGTCTATTTTCAAGTATTTCAATTTTCATTTTCAACTCCGTATTAAGAATTTATAACTATTACTCTGTCATTAGAAACAACAGCATATGTTCTGCTAGCTGGCGTCTCTACTATCGAAAAAAATGCGGTTGATAAAGTTTGTGTTTGCGTCAAAGCAAAAACGTTAAGAATCGATTGTTGCGTTAACAAAACACTATCCAGAACATTCGAATTAATTAAGTCTTCAATGACTAAATCAACGCCTTCTGAATTAAGACTTAAATGCGTTAATGTGTGGCTCTGATTAAGATTATTTATTGATAAATTTGAATCCTGAGTGATATTGATATGCTGCAAAGAATGCGCTTGATTTAAGCTTTGAATTGCTAGATTCAATCCCGCACCGAGAACAACAGAATCAATATTATGTGATTGCGCTAAATTACTTAATGTGAGCGTGCTTGCTTGCTGCAAATTAATATTATTGATTGTTTGCTGTTGTAATAAATTTTGCAGAACAAGCAAAGTTGATTGTGACAATACAACATTATCTAAAGTGTTAGATTGACTTAAGTTACTTAAGCTTAAGACATTAGCTTGAGTTAAACTAATCGTTTCTAGATACTGGTCTTGATCAATTGATTGAACGCTTAATATATTATTTTGCGTAAGATTAATATTTTGAATCGATTGCGATTGATTTATATCATTAATTACTAGACTTATAGCACCGCCTGCAGAAACATAAGCAAATATAGAAATGCTTTGTTTATCTTCAATTATTGGTGGATTTATAAAGGTATATCGTGCATTAATAATGTTGGCATTTGAGCCAAACATATTAAAATCAGAATCTAGAGAATAATATCCAACTATGTTCTGCGGTCTCACTAAATAAGGAGTGATGCCATTTCCTAATTGCTCCTCTTCCCACTCATTAAGAATTTCATTCCATAAGCAATAACAAGCAATATACCCATCCCAAACACGGGCATTATCTGACTGACGATTTCCAATAACTGTGGCTGTTGATGTTGTCGTTCCCCAAAAATTAGCAGCGCCGATTCTGGTTAAGCTCATTACTTTATTATCTTGCACAACTCTAGGAGGGACCGCAGTTGTTGATGTATCACCGGAAATTAAGATTGAAGACCAATCACCAACATTGTCAGTTCTAGTCCATCTATGATATTGCCCGCCAGCGCGATCACCAAACGCGTAATTATTTGCAAACGACCCGTGGTCGTTACAAATATCATGCACACCAGCGCCACGGCCAAGAACTCTACCGAATGCACCGCCGCCCTCGCCAAGACGCATAACCCAAACAAAATGAGTTAATTTAGTCGGAAGCGCAATTGATCCCAGATCAACACGTCCGGCAGAAGACAATCCAAAGCTAGAGCCAAATTCAGCAGACATTACGCAATATCGTATTTAATGCCATTAAATGAGAAAGCATTTGTATTGCCAGCATCAGTTTTTAGTGCAGCTGTCATATTGTGAGCAACGAAAAGCCCCCAATATTTTGGCAATACCGAAAGACCTAAAGCACGCGCAACAGAAAACGATTTAACTTGATATTTTGTATCTGATGTGGCAACCAAAACAGGCGTAAAAGATGCAGGCATTACCGTTGCGCCTAATGATGTCGCTGTAAAAGTTTCTGCACTATCCGTACCATCTAAAACATCTAAAGCGGTCGTAGCTAATGACGTATCTGATCCCCAGACGAATACTTTTAATCCGCCTGTCGTTGCTGGAGTAGTTCCAACAATAAATGAACCGCGAACGATTGCATCTAGGTACTTATTGGTTGTGTTATCTATCTCGTTAGATTCACGACCAGCAAGAAAAGATGATGAGCTAGCAAGACCAGACAAGTCTATTGTTATTGCAGTATTACTGCTATAAACAACCGTAGTCGTTGCCATTATGTGAATCTCCTGGCGATGCCGACATCTTCCTTGGTTATATCGCCAACGTAGCCCATTATTGCAGCTGTGACGGTTCCAGTTGTTTGATTGCCTGTATTAAGCACTTTCTCAATTACTTTCGCGTCGCGCGTACATGCATTTAAAACATTAACTCCGTTCGATCCACCTGGTGCTGTAGCAGCGCCACCCGCTCCAGTTGGAACAGCTATAACAGCGTCTCTCAAGCCAGCTCTAACGTTTACTTTAGACGCATTAACAAAACCATTATTGACATCAAGAATGGCCCACAAATTATCACGTTTAATTGTTGATGCTTGCGCCCTTGCTTTCCAGACTTCCGCATTTAATTGCGTATCTGTTGGCACTGCATCGTTAGGCGTGTATTTGCTGAAATCAACGGCATCAAGGATAAATGTGACAGGCGTTTCTGGATTCCAAACCTTAAACGCTGGCGATGCGATAGCATTAAGTAAGTCCCTTATTGCAAAATCGCCGTCCTCGTCGTTATTGATGCTGCTATAAGGCGCAGTGGTTTCAATAAATGTTTTAAGCGTTTGGTACTGTGTAGGCGTTAACATGACTTCTCCTATAAATTTCTGGCCAAAAGTTTTACAAGTTTTTTAAGCAGATTAATTACTGCTGGAAGATCGGTGATGTTGTTTGCAAAATAAGTATCTATTTGAGCAGGCGTTAGCGTTCTCAATGTATTTAACGCATTATCATTTTTTACCGCGTTAATTAAATCCGCCACGCGCTGCAATTCAGCGGCGTCAGCAGCTTGCTTAGCCGTTTTTTCTGCAGGCGTTGAGAATGTTTGAGTGACTGGATTGTAAACATCACCGATGTCTGCGTTTGTTCCATCAACCGCGCCAGGTATGTCATCAATAAAATTGACAATAACGCGATTTATAACTTTGTTTTGCGCATTAAGAATTGCAGCTATAGCCATTACACTATCCCCCAGAAATGCACTTCACCATCACCACCTTTGCCGCTTTGAGTGCCGGTTTGAGTAGCGCCGCCGCCGCCGCCAGGCTGAACACCATCAACACCATTACCTGTGCTTGATCCATTTCCGCCATTACCGCCAAATGTGCTTGTGCCTCCTAACCTCGCTACAGCAGCAGAACTAACAGACCCGCCTGATGCTCCTCCATACAAAGCATCTCTTGAATCTTGAGAGCCGTCTGATGACGCAGAACCGCCGCTATATATAGACGCTTTCGGACTCGGCGTCGCTTGAGGAGCTCCATAAACAGCTTCATCACCGTTCGTTGCATTTTCTGATAATCCAGCGAGTACACTGCCACCTGTTTGATAATTACTGCCAGCATTAGCAGTAAGTATTGATCCAAATGTCGTACTACCTCCAACGTTACCACCTGCTGTGGTTGGAGACACAATACGCGCTCCGCCAGCGCCAATCGTTACTGTTTGAGATGTTCCAAGTGTTGCTGATGGAAAATCGGCAACAATACAACATCCACCAGATCCACCACGAGCTAATGTCGCGGTTGATCCAGAACGTTGTCCGCTACTGCCAGCGCTCCACGCTTTAATACCAAATCGTGTATACCCAGGCGGAATAGGCAAGTTTGCGTAACTAGCCGTTAACCGTCTGAAAAATGGATTTATAACCACGCTGAATAAGTTAGTACCGTCACAGAACACATCACGACATTCCCCTGGAAACATGATGAACGTAGTGCGACCATCGATCGTTTGCGTGCCAGAAGGATCAAGCGTGATGTCGCCATTACCGCTGTTTTTTATGCGAACATACCAGCCAGCAGAAAGACTTGCAGCAGCATCAAATGTTTGAGTAAATGTCCCAGAAGTAATATTGATGAACTTGCCGCGATCACCTGAAACAAGCATCGTATTAGCTGTTCTTGCTTCGTATCTATAATCAAGTTTTGAATTATCTGGATTCTGAGAAATTGTCCACCCTACCTGACTAACAGCAGTTCCATTGGTTTGCCTAATGTTGACTGTCATAACGCCAGTTCCGCTGTTATAAGCAGTAACATCTCCGAGCATCCAGTTGGCACCGTTGGATGTCAGCGCAATCTTGACAGTCATTCCAATAACATAACTTTTGCTTGCTTGGACTGTAAGCGTTACAAGACCGGTGCCAATTGTTAAAGTTGAATTGCTGGTTGAATTGGTTGAGTTAAAATTAAACGCAGCAACAACTGCATTTGTCTCATTAACAAATGGATTCAGCGCATTAAAAAGCGCAAATGCTTTTGTATCAAATTCTGCTTGAGTATCTGTTGGTTGAGGACCGTCAGGTAAATTATTTATTGCCATTTATACACCTTCTAAATCAAGCCTAAGCTCGACATGACTTAAACCTTTTGTCTCTAGAATTTGGATCGATGGTGATCGATACACCCCGCGCAGCGTGAAAGGCTCATAAAAATTTGATTTATCATTTGCAATGCCAGCCCAAACAGCAACTTCAGCATCTAACGTTTGCAACAATCTATCAATCATTGGCACATCACCGCGCCCAGACGTAACGCTTGCCGCTATTTTCTTTGCTGACGTTCTTTTCAAAAGTCGCAAATCTCCAAAACGATTACGATCGAATTCAGAAAAGCTTTGTCTGGACGCAACGCTTGAAATCTTGGTTGTCCCCAGCACGTAGTACCGACCAATAATCAACGCAGCACACTTCGCAGTCGACACGGATGACGATGTGAAAGTAACCGTAATACGCGGATCAGTTACCGCACCAGGAAGATCAATCAAAAGAAGCGATTGTTTATAGGTGTACTCTTCAAAGAAAAACGTATACCAATCATAAGTATTGCGAATTCTTGTAGTTTCTGTGTGTGTATAAACATCAGATGTTCCATTATTAACAACCACAGTAACCTGGTCGCATTCCAACCCATCCATATAAATGCACGTTATAGGCTTCCCAGGCCTTAAAGTAACTGTCATTGGCGACGTCCCAACTGTTTGATAGTTGGTTATATAGTCAAACATCTGCCAACGGTTTGTTTTTCCTTCGTCGTACCAATAAACAGTCTCGTCTGGATATTTAACTGGTATGTTTCCGGTATTGCTATCTAGCTTGCTACTAAACTTATCGTGATTCGATCCATACTTAACTTCATTTCCTACGCTGTAAGTCGTTCCAGCGACCCAGGCAGATTCTGATTCCGCTACTGAATGAGAAGTTAAAATACTATCAGTGACAGGATAAGGAATTGCAACAATAAAACTTTGATCTGTCGTCATGCTGTCACCATTGCGCTACCTCCGCGCGTTACGCTATTAAGCAATGCTGCCATTTGTTGAGATGCGCTTTTGTTCGCTGCTGTTTCCTGCCTTAATAACTTCAATTCATCAAGTAACGATTGAAAATTAAACTGAGGCAACGCATTCAAACCACTTTGCTGTTGACCTTGTGTTGGAAACTTGAAGAAATCAGATAACAAAAATGGACTATTGCCACCAATGCTATCGAATTTATCCCGAAGCTTTTGCAGATCGTCTTTGACATTAACGCCATTGCTTAAAAGCACTTGCAACGCAGCTTTTATTACGTTGTCTTTTGCTGTTGCGCCAGATTTAAACTGACCAGTTAGTAAATTGTCTCCAGCGTTAAAACTAACGCCGCTACTGCCACCAAATGCGCCAACAATTGCTAATCTTGCCTTTAATAAAGATTGTGCGAATCCGCTTGTTTCATTTGCGATAACGCTTTCTTCTTTAGATGCGCCAACATTTGCGCCAACGCCTAACGCTTGAGACCTTGCTAATTCAAGCGAAACGCGCGTTTGCAGCTCTTGAGCGCCTAGAAGCGCTTTGAGCGTGTCTAACTGCTCCTTGAGTGTCTTGATCGTTTCTTCGGTTTTGGTCTGTCCTAGCGCCGCTAATTCGTTTATCTTCTGCGCTGTTTGCGATTTATCTTGCTCAAAGTCTTTTCTGCTTCCGAACAAGTCAGTTCTTTCTTCTTTTAATAACTCAATTGCATTTCTTAGCTCTGGCGTATCAGCCTTCTTGATGTCACCCGTCAACTTGACCAATTTAATTGCAGAATCCAACTGCGCTTTACTCGCTGCTCTGCTTGAAGTCGAAATATCAGCCACGGATTCTTTGAGCGAATCAATAAAAGCAAAGCCAGCTTCAGCCGCTTTGATTTGATCACTAATGAATGACTCGCCTTGTGATATAGCTTCATTGATTTGTTTAAAGCGAATTTCCGCTTGCGCTTCTATGACTTTGAAGGCAGACTCAACCTTGCTAACTTCTTTATCTACGCCGGACTGCTTATTGGCTTTCTTTTCGTCATCGGTTAGTCTTGTTCTTCCGTTCTTAACTCTTGGATCTTTGTCAGCCGACGCTGCTTGTCTAGCTAACTGCAGCTGTCTATCAGCAGATTCAATTGCCGCTCTGGTCGTTGAGTCAATCGCATCAGTAACTTTTGCAAAAGCAGGCGCTAAATCTAGCAATGCAAACAGTGTTTCTTTTGTTATGCCGTTGACTTTACCAAAAGATTGAACAACCTCTTTAAATTGATCACGCGTTTTAATGCCAGATAATCCAAGCTCATTAAGTTTAGTAGCAACAAGCTCCATCGTTGGAGCAAGCTGTTCACCGGCGCTTAAGAAGTTATCAGCAAAGAATTGAGTTTTTGCAACCAATGAATCCATACCACCAGCAGCATCTACAAAAGCAGTTCTTGCTTCAATTGATACGCTTTTAATCAACTCATTTGACGCCGCAAGCGAATTGCCAAGATTTGCAGAAGCAGTTACTAATGCGTTGAATTCTGATCCAATACGCTGCAATGTCTCAGAAGCAGATTCTCCAGCTTTACCAAGTCCTTCTAACGATGGCATTAACTCCAAAGCCATCTTGTCAGCAACGCGACCAATCTCCTCAGCTAGTTGCTCATCCGTAAAGCCTTTGCCTTTTTCGGTAGCAATGTTAATGCTTGCTGAGAAGTTATCGATTGCAGAAGTGCTTAGGCCTAAGTCTTTGGCGATGCCTCTGAAATTAGTAGATATACCTTTGATACTGTTATCTAAGAACTGACCAAGCTCTTTTGATGCCTTGCTCATTTCATTGGCAAATTTATCTAACTTGCCGGTAAAATCATCAATCGCCTTACCAGTATCTGTGTCTATCTTGACTCGCTCAACCTTATCGCCAACCAGCAAGCCGCCTTGTGCTTTGAATTTAGTAGATGTAATGCCTTGAAAATCTTCAGCCGTGAAATTACCAACTAGATTTGTTTCTTTTTGTTTTAATGGCCCACGGCCAAATAAACCATTCAGTAGTGGAACAATAGGCAACAGATCACCTAATATTGGTATATCACCAACCGCATTGATTGCTTTCCCAAATCCGCCACCTATGCGCTTATCTCCAGCTAATCCTTTAAGGATAGAAGTAGATATAGCAGCAACCAATAACGGAGCAGAAGCAGCGGCGAACGATGAGCCAAGAGAAGCAGCAGCTCCACCACTTAAACCAGTACCACCAAGCGCTGTACCAGGCCCGCCAATGAAAGCAGTGCCAGCACCGCCAACGTTAGAGAATGCGCTTAACTGCCCAGCAAGGCCTGCGCCAAATGAACTTACAGCACGGCTACCAAATAACGTACCAAGCGATTGAAATCCAGAACCAAGCGTTGATGTAAGTGTTGTATTTGCTGCTGTGAATCCGTTTTTCAGCGAACTTGCAATGCTTGATGCATTTAAAGCAGATAATGAAGTTGATACAGCACCGCCACCAGAACCAGCACCAACCAATCCACCAAGACCTAAACCTTGAATTGTTTTTAATGCAGCAGTTTCAGCAATTAACCGTCGGATTGCATCGCCAAATCCAGCAATTAATCCTTTCAGTCCGTCATTAAATGGATCAAAGAAGAAGTTAGCAAATGCCGTTTGAACGTTACGCGCAGCCTGAACTGCAAACTGCGACATCTGGTCGAATGAGTCTTTCGACGCATCGCCGACATCTTTTAAAGATTTAACAGCGCCTTCAGTGCTATCAGCAAGCTTGCCGATCGCTTTTTCATAATCGGTATTAGCTTCTGCTACTGCTTTGTTAAATATATTCTGTTCAATCGCGCCAGCTTGCAGTAATTCAACATAGCGCTTAATCTGGCTATTGCGCTTAACCCAAGGATCAAGCGTTTCTGTTAATCGTTGACCTTCATTAAATAATGCCTGTGTTTTTCGTTGTTCTTCAGCAAGCCTGCGCTGTTCGTCAGATAATCCTCTGATCGCTTTCCCTGCAGATTTAACCGCATTAGCAGAACCGCTGGTTGACGCAGTGAAGCGTTTTGTTCCTTCGTCACTTGCTCGTAATGCGCGATCTAGACTAGTTTGTTTTTCAACTAATCCTTGAAGTTCTTTGGTGGCTTCTCTTAGCTGGACTTTAAGAAATTCAACTTTATTGTCATCTTTGAACATGTCACCAAACGCGCCAGGCTTCATTTCCTTCTGAAGCTGTGCATTGATGTCTAATACTTCTTTGCGTTTCTTACCGATCTCATCTAAGCCAGCAGTGCCAGCAAATACTTCTTTTAAACCGCGCCAGATTCCGATTAAAACGTTACCTTCACGCTGCGCCTCGACGACGCGTTCAGTAAATCCAACTAAAGCAGGCAGTATTTGATTGGCAATCGATACGCCAAAAGATTGTGCGCCTTTAGCTAATCGATCTAAATTATCATTAAACCGTTCAGATGCAGCAGCGGATTCAGCCGTAACCGGATTAAGTTTCTTTCCTTCTTCGATTAACTGTCTAAATCCTTCTGATCCGCTTGAAAGCAATGGCACTAGATCGGCCATTCTATCGCCTAGCGTAGAAGTCAACGCAATAGCACGATCTTCTTTTGAATACTTCTGTAGCGCATCCGCAAGCGCTAATAATTGCTCTTCTGGTGTGGCGTCTTTTAAGCGCTGATATTCAACACCAAGATTTTTAAGTGAATCAATTGTTGATTTGTTGCCAGCATTAGCCTCAGCAATCAGGATGCCAAATTGCCTCGCAGCCTTTCCAACTTTTTCAATCTCAACACCAGACTGTTCAGCAGCAAAACCGATGCCTGCTAATGATTCAACAGATATGCCGGTCTTTTGTGATAGTTTATTTAACTCATCCTGCGCATTAATGACAGAACGCGTCATAGCAGCAAGGCCAGCAATAGCACCAGTAGCGCCTATAGCTGATAGCGCACCCGTTACCTTAAATGCCGTTCCTGCTAATCCTGATAGTTTATCCTGAACTGAGGATATAGCTGACCCGGTAAGGTCTTTACCAACAATCTCGACAATTGTCTTAGCCATTTCCTCTTATTGATCTCTGATATAAGATTATTTCTAAGATTTGATCGATGACAGATTCATAATCATCGACGCCTAAATATTCTAGGATTGGCTCAACTTGCAACCAATCCATACGGCCTTCCATAAGGTTAAAAGCCGTTAATGCTTCAAAATTCTGTTTTTCTAGATCAACTGGTTTAGCTTCAGAAAATTGTTTTTTAACTTCCTGAAAGTTAAACCAGTCAATTAGTTTTTTTTCAGACTTTCCTTTGTTTCTAAATACTTATTAAGCGAATCAATCAATGCGTCTCTAATCTTTTCAGCGACGTCAGTTGTGTCGCTTATATATTCAGAGAATATTTCCTGATCGAACGCAACAACCTCATCAGAACCACCACTAAATAAGTCTTTCTCTTTTACGTTTTCCCAGCCATTAATAAACTTACGCGCAATATCAAACGCGTTAGCATTGGCGTTGTACATCTTGCCAAATTCTTCTAGTGAAGGCCTGCGTCCGAAGAATTTCATTTCACCAACTTCAATAGTGACTTTGCGAGATTCTTTCATTCGATTAGCTAGACTCATTTACACTCCTTAATGCAACACTGTTGCATTAACTGGCAAACCATTGAGGTGCGCCGGTGACTGTAACCGATACTTGAGAGGTTGCAACGTTACCAGCAGAACCATCAATCCCAGTACCGCCAGCAACTTCACCATTAAATATCATCACGTTACCGTTACGAGTTGTAACTCTAAAAGCTCTATCTCCGCCAGCAGCACGAGCGGCACGCACAGCAACCATATGAGATGACATCGGATCACTAAACACGGTCAAGGTCGCTGAAATTGCATCCTCAAAACCTGCGATCTCTTTCTTTGTTAAGTCACTGATTGCGGTAACGTCAATTTTATTAAGGTTCCCATCAGGCATTGAGAACTGTTGAATATTGTCAAAACTAACCCAGCTAGCAACCTTGTTAGCAGTCCCACCTGATGTGTAAGTAGAAAACCCAGTTGAGTCTAAACCCTCAGCAACAAATGAAACTGTCGTTGATACCGTTTTAACTCTAACCGCTTTTTTATTGATTTCATTCATGCCGGAAACATTATCAATAACAATAATGTCACCAACTGAAAAATCATGAGTTGCTGTTATAGATGCTTCAGCCGCTTTACTAATTGCCGTGATTGTCTTGTTGACTCCTAAAGTATTTTCCATTTCCACTTTAGTGCCTGTCAGCGTAAATGCCATTTTTTAACTCCTATTAAATAACTTTTTCTGGATCGTTAACATCAAGAAACCTAGCTATGTATTGCAGCGTTGCTATGCCGACTGGCTGGTCGCCTTCACCAAACAAATCAATCGTTGTCGAACTGAATTGCAACTCATCAGCACCTAACTGGTCATCTATCAAAGCGTTTTCAATCTTGACGCTATGCTCATCTAGCAAGTCATCAACATTGAACAATGCCTTTTCAAAAACTCTGATATTCAGCGCTATATCTCTTGTAGTAGTGCTAAGCGCTTGGTAATTAACCTGGTCGGTCTCTGTTGTGATAATCACGCAAGGAAGATCAGCCGCTTGAACTTGCTTCGTTCTGTTAATAAAAACAGGTCTTTGAACTGCCTTCTCTATTACTTCCTTAGCTCTTTCTCTGAGCTGCTTTCTTATGTGTGCCATTCAACAGCAAGCTCTATCACCGACATTCCAAAACCATCAGGCTTTACACCAACAACGCGAAACTTCTCGCCGCCTTCTGCATAAGCTTCCATACCATGTTCTATGCCTAAAACATGTTCAGATTTTGCTACGAAGGCCGGATTTGAACTTTCAGTAAACCCGACCTCGTCATAACCATTTGTATAAATTCCTTCTACTTCCTGACCATTTACAATCAATACCTTGTTTGATAAATGACCTATGACAGAATCATTTATCTTGGCAATTAAGGAAGCAAAAGCAGCAGCCATTAAGCAGCAACAGCCGTATAGCAACCGATCTTCATCAGCACGGTAGCGCTCGGATTAGATGCGGCAGAAACCGCAATACCGACGCATTGTTGAGAAGTCGTTGTTTTGTTTACAACCTTGTTGGTCGCATCCCAAAACAAGCGATCACCGACCGCTATTGCCAACGCGCTAGTTTTTGCAATTTCAACTACGCCCTCAGCTACAAAGGCACCGACTTCACCGTTCTTGACATCTTCAGCAGCTACGCCAAAAAGACTAGTACCAAACAAATAACCGACGCCAGCAGCAACATCAGCGCCAGGCGCAAGGCTTAAGGTATTTCCACTCATTACATAATTCTTCATGACAAATCCTTATCGCAACACAGTTGCATTAATAGTTAAAATTAAGCCCCGTTGTTTTTATATAAACCGCGGTAATCAATTGCTTTAGCAGCAAAATCAAGTCTTACTTTGATCTCCATGCCGTCAACTTCAAAGCCTTGTCTAGTTTCGATGTAAGCACCTTGCTGGCCTTCCAAGTAGCAGTATTCGATGGTGTCAATAACTGAAGGATCAGCAGCTAGATACCAAGCGGTTGCGCTGTTATCATCTAACCGTGCCTCAGCAACAACATCTAAAGAACCAGCAAATGGATTAACTACTGATGATTGACTAGCAACATAAGCCTGGCTTACAAACTGAGCAGCGATCGTTTCTTTAGCCGCCGGAACGATTAAGAAACGCGGTCTAATATTCATCACTGCGCTTTGTGGTGATTTTTGTTTACGCATCAAAGCACGAGCGACACCAAGCGAAGCAACAGAAATGTCTGTTCCTGTTCCGGTCAAGTTCCCATGTGTCGCATGGAATAACGCAACAGAATCAGAAAGAGCCGCATTAGTTGTAAGCACACCGTAAACAGTATCGCTTTCAAGATTTGCAGCAGCCATTGCCATAGCCGCAGGAATACGAGTTAACGCGCCTAAATCATCGTTAATCATTGATTGGCGCGTAAAGCCGACAATCTTTCCGTATGTTGCCAATTGGTAAGTTTCTTTACCGTCAGTAACAGCGCCGTGTTCAAATTCGCCGTTTTCTGTTACTTTCTTCAATGCAGGTGCATCTGATAATGCCGCGCGAGTGATTGTTCTAAAATCAGAAGCAGTTGTTTGTCTAGCCCATGCGGTAAAGGTGCGAGGCGCAGATTCGTAAGCTTGACGTAATGATTTGTTTGCAACATTGGCAAAAATAGAAGGCAGGTCAGAGGTGCCTTCAAATGCACGATTTGCAATTTGCATTCTGTCCATTCCGCGAACGTTTATACCTTTGCTCGCTAAGTGATCTCTGCCCAACTCAATAAGACTAAAACCAGCATACTGTTTTGCGCCGTCTGATAATTTACTACCAGGATTTGCGCGATGGTAAATTGATTCAGTAATACATTCGCGCTTAGTTTCTGTTTCATCACGCGCGGTGTACATATCCGCAAGAGTAGTATTAGGTATTTCTAAACCAGTACGTTTTTCTAATGCGTTAATAACAGCATCTTTTGATTCAGCAACAGAAGCGCCGCGTTCAATTAATTCATCAGCAAAATTTGCATCTAAACCAACTTTGCGCACCATATTCTTAATTTCTGCTGAACGTTTGCGCTCAACTTCTATTGCTTCTTTCTTGATGCTTTCTAAATCGATCTCAACAGATCGTGTTTCTTCCTTGACTACTTCAGTCACCGCTTCTTTGTTTTCCATTTCGACCTCATTAGTAATTGATCTTCCGATTCCGACTGTTGCGTCCACTGGGATATCGCACAATGTGATTTCCATCGGAATCCAGCTAGTAACCCGATATTCATCAGGTTGTTCTAAATTGCGTTTGGTTAGTGTTCTTTCTTGGATTTGATAGCCAACGCTGACATTTGAAATAATCCCATCTTTCACGTCTTGAAGGACTGACCGCATGCCATCACGACGCGACAGCTTCACCTCAACATAACCGCGACCGTTATCAATCCATGCGCGTTTTGTTATGCCAATTGAATTGTATGGAACGTCAGCAGTACGACCAGACCCGTGATTTAAAAGGACTGGTGCGCCAGCGTTTAAACGCGATAGATCAACTTCTTCGCCACGATGACCTAATACTTCAATCCAAGGATCATCACGAAAGAAAGACGAGCGAGCGCAAGGCTCTTCAGAAGAAAAAGGAAATTCTAGGACTAGGTTATCTGTAGAATCTTCGCCATTATCTCTTTGTGTAAGAGTAAGACCGACGCTACGATTGAATAATTGCTCTGTCATAAACACCTAACCAATAATGATTAAGTGTTTTATACAGAAACATGATTCTATTTATAAGGTAGGATTAATAATGATTTTTAGATATGCAAATTATTTTGATAGCTCGTTATTATTTCTCATTAATGAGTCCATTATATTAGGGTAGGGAACATTATATTTCTCAAACAACTTCATATCTTTTTCTACTTCTTGCAATACCAGCTCCAAATCACAACCTCTCTTTCTTGAAGACTCAGAAAAAGATTTTAAATATAAAGCCAACTCCATCTTCTCTCCTTCCACATCTTTAACAGGGTCAACCCAGTCCCATTTTGGAGTAGTCCATTCAACTTCTATATCTGTTTTAATGTTATGCGTTAAAGCCGCAACATTAAGCCATGTAGTCATTACACGCTCACAGAACATTGGAATAAATGTTAGCCACTGAAACTGCTCAATTTCACGTCTAAAGTCTAAAGTTCCAGCGCGAATAGATGAGTAGTTTACTTGTGACAAATCACCAGTCATCTGCTCGTAGGTTATGCCAATCCCAGCCGCAATCGCATGCAATCTGTTATTTACATATTCAGCGTAACCAGTAGAGGCAGGCGGATTATTAAATGTAACTGACTCGCCATTACTTAAGTATTCAACCATGCCAGGTGCTAATTCTTCAATCCGCCTGTTATCTTCTGTTGAAGTTATGCCAATCGATGCGCCTTCGTCATCTGACTGAACAAATGCAGCAATACATGCTTCAGCAGCTTTTCTGACTAGTGTTGCCTCCTCGTATTCATCCAAATCATTCTGCATCATCATGACGGATGAAAATATAGGAACGCCTCTAGCCTGTCCAGGCCTTAGTTTTTCATAGATATGAATAATATCTTTAGCGTCTATCCTCGAGGATTGTATTCCATTCATAATAGGAGAAACCTCTCCAGGATGTTGTTTAAATAACCAATAAGCTACGCGCTTACCAATGGCGTCGTATTCAATACCATTTTGGATATAACCGCCATTTCTTAGATTTTCCGTTTTATTGGAATCAATATAATCCGGTTCTAATACCTGAATCTGTAATGGAACAAGTAGACCATCTTCTGCTTTTCTATATCTAAATCTAACTAGGCATTCGCCAGACTCAAAAACAGTCCTTACAATTAATCTTTGCAATCCATAAAAATCAAGCTGACCATCAGCATCAAATTCTTTTACTGACTGTTTCCATAAACCGAGAATCTTCTTGTTTTTTATGCTTGGATTAATGCCGACACCTACTGCATTTGATACCAGCACACGCATTGCTTTTGATGCGTACGGATTATTTCTAACTAAATCGCGTGATCTATCTCTCAGTTTTGTCAAGCTCACGCTGATCTCAGCGTTTGCGGAGGTGCTTGGCGTAATCCACCCACCTGAACGTCGGCCTGTTTTTGCGCCATCGTAACCACGCTGCATAATAGAAATAGCACGTCTAGCTCTTAATCTTGATAACTTAGACGTTGGATTAAAATAACCAATAACGTCATCTAAAATAGTCATTAATCCATCCTCCTAGAGATATAAGAGTAACGAGTGCGCTTAGGTATCGCGCCGGATTTCTGAAGGTCAGCTTTGATTAAATTACGCGCAGCCACAAGATCGGCCATCGATCGATAAACAACTTCACGTCCATCATAAGCAACTTTCAGCTCTCCACTAGCAATCGCTTTCTCGATTGCATCTAGTTGCGTGGTAGTGAACCCCATTTCTTTCTCCTATAAACTCTTAACAATCTATAAACATTTGATAAGGCAAAACCAGATAACTCAGCCGCTTTCTTAGCGCTTCCGGTATTTAAAAATGTTTCTATCGCAATCTGCCTATCTTTTTCGGTGTGCTTTGCAAGCCATACGTCACTGCCGCCATATTCGCGGCGGATCGTTTTCTCTATTGCGCGAACGCGTAGCTCATCAATTCCTTCGTTTTTAATCAGATCACATAACCTGTTCAGAAAATCCATTATCTACGTCTCCCAAATCGACTAGAAAACCGTTGTTGAAATCCTCCGAATCTTCCTTCGCGTCTTGGTCCAGTTTGCTTTTGCAACTGAGTTGCATTTGTAGATAAATTTTTTTGAGATTGCGGATTGTTAACACGAAACAAGTATTTATTCCAGTCGTTTTCTGTAAAACGATCGGCTCTTATTCTTTGATGATGTAACGCTGCAAATGAATAAACAAGCGTATCTAGCGGTTCATTCCTAACACCAGGCTTATTAATATATCTTTTTTTTCTATTGTCATATGTCTCAGACAGAACGCCCGCAAAATAATAATCATCTAGATCAGAAGAGAAGTGGAGCATACGATCTTCTATATCTTTTTCACCGTCATTCTTTAGCCGAGAAAAAAGCACATGTTTAATTTCAATTGTTCCGACCGCGTGCAACATAATGCCTTTTTTATCTAGCGTACCTTTCCAGTTAACATCTTGCATAGTTCCTTTTCCTAAAGGACGAGCGTTAATCTTAACCGCGCCATAGCCAGCAATAGGATTGCTTATACGTCTTGACCGAACATAATTTTTTACCGCTTCGCCACGATGGCCGCCAGTATCAATTAGTGTTGCAGATATAGGTATTTCATGACCTAACACATGCTGCACCTTAGTATTAAGTAATTTAGTTAACTGGTCCCAGACATCATCTTCAGCAGGATCACCCATTAATTCAACATAATCCAATACCCATGCCTTAAGATGCAAACCATACCCAACGATCTGGACAGCAAGCCTGTTGTCCTGAGTATCGACACCAGCAGTTATAATCAATACGCCTTCAGGTGCAATTCTTAATCGATAATCTTCAGCGCGATCTCTTAGTATTTCGAACTTAGTAATATCTGTGGTTCGCTTCCAGCTCCTAGCAAGCCGTGTGTTGTAAAACACGATCATCTGTTGCTCTATGCCACGATCTAGATCAGCTAGCGCTTCTTGGTGTTGGCTGTATAAATCTGTCCAGCTATACCATCCGTAAGGTTGGAACATCGCAGAAAGTAAGAAACTCTCCGTCTTTGATTCAATCTTTGCGTCTGACCATAAACCATTCTTGAACATCTCTTTTTTGTCTGCATCACGATGAATGCCTCCACATTGTGCGCAAGGATATAATGCTTGCCCGCTCTCGCCGAGTATAAGGTTTTCAAAGACCAACTCTTGAGCATGGCCGCAATGAATACATTCAGCCAACGCAACGCGCTGCGTGCCTTCTAGATATAGCGCCTCTATTCTGCTTTCATCTTTTATTGTAGGACTTGAGTAATAATAAGACTTGGCTGTATTAGAGAATGTAGTCTGTCTAGCTTCTGCAAGCTTTACCGGATCACC
>ERZ724522.826-NODE-826-length-18553-cov-5.567088_pt1 | contig 18553 bp, 21 predicted proteins | sample MGYA00376055_ERZ724522 | MGnify/ENA primary metagenome ERZ724522 (study PRJEB28724, sample SAMN07190884) | wastewater metagenome | isolation source: effluent of sewage treatment plant in Hong Hong | place: Hong Kong | collected 2016-03-17 ... | reverse complement strand
CATGTTCAGTGTGGGCGACATCATGATCGGTTTCCTCGATGGCTGCCAAGGTCAGCAGCGGTTTATGTATCAATGCAGCCTCAGATGGCAGCAGAGAATCGCGGATAAGTTTGGCGCGGTCTTCTGACCACTTGCGTCCGCGTCCATCGCCAAGATCTCCCCAAAGACCCCAAGCAATGCGCGCCGAGCTGGGACGCTGCATGTTGTCCCAGTCCTTGCTGTCTTTGTCGTGTTCATGATGCGGCCAGTACCGTGAGATGGCCAGCACATCAACGCGCGTTAGACGCCCGCGGAGAATCTTGCGGGCCATGGATCGCCCTTTGTCGGTGCCTCCGCGGCCAAACTGATGCACCCAGGCGAGCGAGCGTCGCGCAGCGGCTTTCATGTAGGCGGGCGGCTCAATCCATTCCTCAGCCGCCAGATCGGTGTCCTCTGTGTCGTCCTGATTGTAACCCTCTTCGCCGGTCGTCATTGGGATGCCGGATTTGACCGCGGCAGCCTCCCAATCAATCGGCAGCTCAAACAGCTTTTCACCGGCAGCCTTGGCAAACGTCGAGAAGGCGCTGGCAAAGTCGTTGGCTTCCTTGGCCCGAGCTACTCCCGCTTCTGGGTCGGAAATGTCGTACACCAGCGACCAAGAGAAGTTGTCTAGCGGCTGGCCGAGCAGTTCTGGAAAGTCTGCCGTATCGGTTCCAAAGTTAGCGCGGCTCCATGTCTTGCTGATGGCCTCAAAGCCGGACATGAGGATTTTGGCGTCCGCGACTGCCTTGATCCGCAAAATGGACATCGCTTCGCGCATGGCAGCCAGCGAGCCACCCTTGACGCTTTGAAGCAAATTGTGCCCAAGGATGATGATGGCGATGCGCTCATCGAGGCGCATGAGCTTTTCGTTGATGGTTTCAAAGCCAGACCCGTTGATCTGCTCATAGCGGAAGTCATAACCCTTGTCTTTGTCCTCGCGGGGACAGAGAACGACATCACCGCCGCGTAGCAGGTTGTCCTTTTCATGCAGCCGCTGAGCCTCTTGTGACTCGCGCGTCATGCGGGGCATATAGCGAACCTTCAGCGGTGCAGCAAACAGGTCGTTATAACTAAGCCATTGATCGTCGCCAGTGATCACGCCGAAGTAGGGAAAAGCCAGCGGACGAATAAGCCCACGCAACCAGGGTCGGGTGCCGCCAAGAGAGAAAATCACCCACTCCCGACCATCGTTGCGAATAAGCTCAAGCCCTCGCTCTGATTGCCCTTGGTAGCACCACAGATCTTGCCGCCAGGACAGCGACGAATGAGTGTAGGGAATAAGGCGCGGTTGCTTCTGTAGCCCGTGCCAGATCCACTGAGTGCGGCACACCTGAAAGCCAAAGAAGTTTACACGCTCAATGATCTCACCGCGCATCTGGTCCGGCATGACCGCTTGCCAGTCCTTCGCCAGATAGTCGGTGAGCATGTGGACTTCGTCGGGAGCCTCTTTGGGCACTTTCAGCTCAGACGAAAACGACTCGGCATACTGCCGCCGCAGATCAAGCGCGCTGGCGATAAGTCCTTCCTTCCGCGCTGCGTGATAGAACAGCTCAGACATCTGGAAATTACCAACGTCGTGGTTTTCCAGCATGTTGAGCACGGCCCGCGCATCCCAACCCGAGACAGGGATGATCGGGTACATCTCACGGCGCGACTGGTAATCTGACGGGGATAGCTCAGATAGCTGGTCGAGGTCTGGTGGTATTACGATCTCTTTGGGTCGGAACAGATTAAGGAACCACTGCGCGGGGGAAGCCATGCGGCAAGCGGATAGGCACCGACGCCAAAGCGCAAGAGTGCGCGTAGTCTGCTGTACTGTGTCAGCAACTTAACGCGGACGATGAGCGCGCGCCCCGGTAGGACGCAACGTCGAGACGGGCCATTTACAGCCGTGGTTCTCGCAAAAGGTGCGCACAAGTGACGCCAAAAGCGCTTGCTGTTTGATCTCTGCTCCTGTTTGTCGCTCCAGTCGCTCTTTGGCAATCTCGAAAGCGGAGGTTTGTTCGTCGGTGAGGCGCACGGTCAGTGCATTGCGGCGAAGGCGTGCTTCTTTGGTTTCGGCCATGCAGCAAAGCACAGCAGACTACGTACCGCGTTGCAAGTGTAAACGGATCATTTCTCAATGTGCGCAGTGACAGAACACGCGCATACGCCAACCGAAAAAGCATCGTGGGTGCAAACCCTGCTGGATGCTGGCGGCGCACTTGCGGTGATTCCGATGCCTCGGATTGGCGCGGAGCCTCCCCGAGAACTGCGTGTGTTCAAATGGGGTGCAAATCCTACCACAAAGGGCGTCAAGTATCTGAAGCCAGAGGGTGCACAAGCTCTTATGGCGCGATACAGGGAGCGCGGCGTAGTCAAGTGCTTTGACTACTTTCATGCGACCTACGACCCAATGGCCACGGGCGAAGCAAAAAAAGCGGCTGGACAATTCCGGCCCGAGCTGCGCCACGACGGTCTTTGGTTCACCGATATTCAGTGGACGCCAAAAGCCGCGCAGGGCATTCGCGACGGTGAATGGCCCTATGTGAGCCCAGCAATCATCACCACCAAAACCGGCGAGATCATCGATCTGCGTAATGCAGGGCTTGTGACCGACCCCGGAACAATTGGCGCAACTCCTACCATTCTTGACGGGCTTTTGCCCAAGGAAGCCATGGACGCAAAAAAGAAGCTCGGGCTTGAGGCGTACGCCGCCTCGCAATCGCTGCTTCGGTGCATGCAATCGCTTGCAGACACCGACGGCGTGGAAAAGGACATTGGGAACATGGGGATTGGCTACGTGGTCCCCCTCATGGACAAGCTCAAGGCGCAGTTTGGCGGCGACATTATGGAAGCGGCAACCGCTGAGGCATCCAAGATGGCAGCCGGTGCCAAGATGATGTCGACGCTGTCAGATGTTTGCGGCGGTGAGAGTGACCCAGACAAGCTCATTGGGCTTGTGCTGGCCAAAATGACGCCTGCGCCAGCAGCAGCGCCCAAGATTGACGGCGTGCTTCTGTCGGATGCTGACGCCAGCGCAACCAAGGCGATGTTGCTCGATGCACATCGCAGCCGCTATGCCACTTCTCAGCGTGCACATCTTGAGTCGCAATCGCTGGCCACTGTAATCACCTATCTGTCGAATGCTGCCGAAGTTGTGCCATCTGAGGCACCGCGCGAAGCGGCACCGACCGCACCCACAACCGAAGGACTGAAAGCAGCCATGGATCAAGCACCGATCAAGGCAGCGGCTCCAGCGTCGAGCGACAAGCCGACCACCTTGGCCGCTTGCACTCCGCAGCAACGCGCGCTCGTCGAGGGTTTTCTTGACATTGCGCGGCAAACCCAGGGTGACAAGTTTGACGAGGCAAGCGCTGTTCAGGATGCGCTGACCTGCTTGTCGGACGTTGAGCCCGTTACCACCAACGAGATACGACACATGCCGTATGGAGCCGATCAGCCCAACGCCATGATGCTCGGGGAGGCATAATCATGGCTGCTCTCACTCAAGATGTTGTCCGCGTACGGTATTCGATCCCAGAATCGGCTGCTGCTGAGATGCACACGATTCTGGCCAACAAGATCTGCTACCAGGGCGCTGTGTGCATGCAGGTAGCTGGCAAAGCGCGGCCACTTGTGGCGGCAACCGCAAGCAGCGTGCTGCTGGGCGTGGCCATGCGTCGCTACGAAGCGCCCGTGGCGTCTGATCTGGTTGCTCCTGATGGTCAGCCATTTGTGTTTGAGCGCGGAATCTTCGCGTTTGCTGGCAAGGCTGGCGACCTCCCCACCGAGGCGCTGATCGATGTGCCCGGCGGCGTGTATTTCGGAGATGACAACATGGTTCAAGCAACCACCCCAGGCGCTCCGGCTCTTGGTGGCACCCTTCGCGCGATTCGCGAGGGGTTTTACTGGGTCGAGATCTAAGGACACATCACCATGAGCACGTCAACCACCACGATTGTTTCAAATGGTGATGTAGATTTCTACTTCACCGGCATCAACCTGGCGTTTCTGCGAGCGCTGAAGGGCAACAACCGCGCGCTGTATCCCAAGATTGCCTACGTGCCCCCCGCCGGGATTCGCACGGAAAGCAAGTACCCAATCGATCTGCCAAGCGGCGATCAGGTCATCGGCACGCGGATCAAATTCCCGGTTTCGCTGGCCGCGTCGCGTCCCGAAATCTGGCCGTATGGCACCGCTCGCAAGGTCGAGCCGTTTAGCCAGATTGAGGTCAGTGTGGACATGCAACGCTGGGCCCCTCCGTCCAAGCGCGAGCAGTGGGACGTGTTCACCAATGACAAGTTTGGCATCATCAAGGATCAGCTGCCGCAGATGATGGACCGGGCCCAGATCCTGTGGGATATGGTGCTGGCGGAGACGATTGCGGGCAATGCGGTCAATACGGCATATGACAACCTGCCGTTTTTCACCCCGCTGGCCACGCCGCACGAAGCCAACCCGCTTAAGCCGGGCGTGGCGACGTTCTACAATGACGTGCCGATCAGCGGCATTGACATTCCCAACATGCGGCTTCTGCTCGGGCTGCTGGAAAATGCGCCGGGCCCCGATGGCTTGCCGCTCGACACCGACGAGGTGGACATCATCGCCCTGGCTCCGACCAGTGACATGAAGTTCCAGCTCAATCAGGTGTTCAATGCGGCCATTGCTGCCCAAGCGGTCGGTGCGAACGCTGCCGCGGGCGTCAGCAATGCGCTGCTCGGTGCGGCTCGCGTGGAACTGCTCAAGCAGCTGGCGCGGACCAAGACCCAGCCGACGTTTGGCGGCAACGCTCAAGACCGGACCCAGATCGGCTATTTGATGGCTGTGCCCAAGAATGAGGGGCGTCCGATTGCGCTTGTACCAAATCGCCACCCAACCGCGTACTACACGGGTCTTAATGGCTCGGATCATCTGCGTGCACGTCTCGGCGCGATGGAGTACGGCTGGGATGCGTACGGCAACGCCAAGCTTGTCATTCCGCAGCGCATGATCCGCTTCATCGTCAATCCGGTCTAGTGCAGCCGCGAGGGCCACACCATGCTTGTAAGCGTCGTGCATTACGATGTGCTGCCGGGTCCGGGGAATCCTCCGTCGGCAATAGACACGGTTGGCGCTGCGCCGGGTTATCCGGCGCGGTTCACAAAGCCAAATGTCTACAACGCCGTCGAGTTTGCGTTCAACGGAACGGGCGGCGGGCCTGGTGACTATGCGCTATATAAGTACTGGCACGATTCCCAGAGCTGGAAGCCGGAGGGCCCACGCGGAAGCACGCCCACCAGCATTGACTTGGGGTTACCCGATTCGGTGCCTGTTCGCGTATCCGTCGAGGAGGTGCAAGCCATTCTTGCGGTTGTGTGGACAGGCGGCGGGGCGGTCATCACCCCCGAAGTCGTCGAAGTGCAAATGCAGCGGAGATAACGATGCTCTCCGGGCCTGTCTACCTCACGCCAAAAGATTTACTTCAGCGCGCGCCGCTGGGGTCGATCCCGCGCGCAGATATTCCGGGTTCGCAGCAGTGCGGCATTGTGGGTCCGGTCACTCATGCGGGAGCGTCACCCGGCGTGATCAAGGTGACCGGGTTTCCTGTGGATGTGACGCCGCTGGTGGTCAAGTGCTCAAAAGCAGGCGACCTGGGAATCGCAGAGTTTGTTTTCAGCACAGACGGGGGTGTCACATTTGGCGATCCAGTGGTGTCTCAACCCAACGAAATGGCCAACAATCGATGGGACTACGAAGTCACATGGACCGGCCTGATCGTGTCGGCGTACCCACCCGATCCGTTTGTGTCTCCGGGTTTTCTGCTCAATGACACATGGTCCGTGACCACCACAGCAAGCCCGCGGCTGGTGCAAATCTGCGGTGCGCTGTCGGATTATTTCCGTAAGTGGGCACTTAACACCGGACAGGTGATTACAGACATCGACGAAGCCGACGCGGATATGCTGGCCGAATGGGGTCGATGGAAGCTTGTAGCCGGTCGTGGCGATGTGCCACCGGACTGGAAAGAAATGGCCGAAAAGGCGCAGGAGCATTTCAAGCTCGAAGCCATCGGCGATATTAAACTCAACTCACAGCCGGATAGTGATGAATTCACATTCGGCAACTACGAAACGCCGAGCAGACCGTTTACCGGCGTCTGGAGATGGTGACATGTTCGTACAGAAGTCAGTCGATGGCGCTCCGCAAAACTTCGTGTTGGATCTGCGACCGGCAGGAGCCACAAACAACGACTATGCCAAGGTGGGCAAACTCAAGCTGATTTGCACCAAATCTGGCGGTGCGGACGCTGTCATTTTGGCGCGCGCCATTCGCGTGGAAGATGGGCAGACGGTGCCGACGGCGGTAGATCTGTCGCTGACGAATGATTATGTCCACCTAGGGACGGCGACGGGTCACAATCCGACCTATGATATCGGCACCTCGTTTGCGCAGGGGTATCAGCAGGACGTGTATCGAAACAACACGTTTTCGCATGTGATGGTATCCATCGTCGCAACGGGTCGTCTATCGGTGGTCGGGCAGTAAGCATGCCCCGCGGCTCGGACATGGCGCGACTGCGTCACGACCTGACAACGGCAGGCCAGCGGCTTATGGCTGCGTCTGCCGCGGTAGTGCGTGATGTGCTGGATTCGTCAATCGATGGCGGATTCCGGCAGGGACGCGACGTGTACGGGCGACCATTTCGACCTGCGAAAGATGGCCATCTGCCACCCATGATGCGATCGGGCAAGCTGCGTCGAGCGGTCAAAGTGGAGATCGTACCAAGTCTATCTGATTGGCTTGTGACTGCCTCCGAAGATACGGACTACGGCCAGTTTTTGCGCGATGGCACATTCAAGATGGACCAGCGGCGATTTATTCCAGGCCAGCAGGAAGCGCTGCCGCCGTCATGGGATCGCCGCATCCAATCGGGCCTACGTAGGGCGGTCACATGAGCGTCAATCGCCCGGTGTGGCCACACACGGCCATCGAAGTGTTGACTCAAATCAACACGTCGCTGCTGAAACGGCTCAACTCCGATGCGCAACCTGCGGGGCTATGGCGCTGCGAAAACGGTCAGCTAAACCTGAGCAAGCCGGGACAGTTGCGGATCATTTGGTCGATTCTTGGTGGTTCCATAGAACGCGGAGTGCAGTATCACGGGCCAGATCAACCAGCACGGTGTGTGGCGGCTCGCCGGTGTCGATTGCAAGCGGAGATCCGCACAAACAAGCCAAACACGCAGGGGATTACTGACGATGACATTAAGCTGGCAGAGGAAGTGCTGCGAGCCCTAATCATCGTGTGGAATCAACAACGACCGGCGGATTTTGACGAAGACCTACAGGAAGAACAATGGGACGGGTTCAGCGAAAATCCGGGGCAGCGGGAAATCGTATTGCAATACCGAGTGACGCCGCTTCTGCTAGTCCATGCGGACCCGTACCAATTCAAACAGATCGAGACGGTGGAATCTGTAGGGATTCCAGTGGAGTCAATATGAGCGACGACGTGATCCGGCCCCTGCATGTTGTGGGTGCGCCGCTGAAACTGAAGCCGGGACAAGAACCACCGGAAGCTGGCACCATTGCAGCATGGGGTATTGCCAAAAACCTGCCCGAGTGGCTGTGCGCTGCCATGCAGGCGGGACGCCCGGTCAATGCTGTCTACACTGAGGTTGAGTTTCACGCTCTCGCCGAGCAAATCGCCGGGCTACCGCTTGGCGGGAAGGCAAGCTAATGCCCACTGTGCCCTCATCAAATCTTGTCGCTCAAAACAACCTGGGCGCAAACTTTGCGGCATCACCAGCGCGGACGGGTCTTGTCATTGGTCCGACGGTCAGCGGTACGGCAAACAGCATCATCCAAACGGATTCGATCAATACGAGTCTCACGCTGTTTGGTGGCGGGCCGGGCTGCGAATACGTTGGCACCGCACTCACAGAACCCTCCCACGGTACGGTCTACCAGATCAAAACCGCCAGCAGCACCGCAGGCACCCTAAGCGCCGTCACCAAGACGGTCGGAGCAAGCGTAGGCGCGGCATCCAATGATTTTGGTGCGGTGCTCGCGCCGTCTGCTGTGGATTTTAATGGCGATGTCCTGTTTACCGGCAAGGCTGCGGGCGCAGAACTTGTCATCGTTCCTGGCGGTGTTGCGGGCGTGGTGGTGCTGGGAAGTAACGTCACTGTGACAGTGGCTCCCGCAACGACTGGAACCGCTCTTGCCGCACTCATCACGGGCACCCCAGCGGCGTTTGCATTGTGGAATGCTGTAGCGCAGGGAACCGGAGCCAGTGTGTGCTGCCAAGCGCTGTCGCTCTACTCCGAAACTGCCGGGCGCATTGTGTTCGAAGCGCTCACGTCGGGCATCTCGTACCAAACGACCATTAGCGCAGGTCCGCATCCGGCAGCGCGCTCGGTGTCGCTATCAGGCGGCAACCAAGTCAATGTGGTTCTTGGGACAAACGCCAACGGTGAACCGAACATCACCAATTCTTCGGCGCTGCTCATTCAGTCCGATTTGGTGACGCTTGCCGCTGCAAACCCTGGCAAGTTCCGCACCACGCTGGCGGGTTCTGGCGCGGGTCTGCTTGGCGTTAAATCTTTGACCGCGCTATCGTTTGGCTCAACCGGAACCATGACGGTATCTGGATCGCCCAATGATGCATACGTCGTCAGTGTGCAGATCGTTACCGCGGGTGCCCTGGGAACGGCGGCGTTTCGGGTGTCGCTTGGCACGTCCAACGGTGTCCCGATCTACTCCAGCGCGATCTATCAGATCCCGGTGGGTGGGACGTTCCTCATTCCAGATACCGGCATCACGCTGACGTTTGCGGGGACGTTTGACCAGTTCGATCTGTTTAGTTTCACCACTACTGCGCCACTATCCACGCTGTCGGATGTGTCCGCGGCGCTGACGTACTTTATCACGCGACCCGAGCAAGCCAGCCTGATCGCGGTGGCTGGTCAAATTCCAGTGGCTGCGCTGCCCGCGTGGATCGCAGCGCTCAATGTACTGGCCAACCAGTTGGAGGCGGCTAAGAAGTATTGCCGCATCATGCTGGAAATCGAGGGACCGGCAATTGGGACGCCGAACGCTACTTGGGCTGCGACAATCACCTCGACACTTGCAAGTCTGGCGAGCCCGCGCCTGTCGCTGTTTGGCGGCAATGCAAACACCGTCTCGTCGCTGCCACTGCCGCAAGCGGGACGACCCGAAACGGTCAACGGCAACAGAAGCACGTTTGCACGATTGCTGGCACTGCCCAGCGGCACCGATGTAGGCGACCAAACCAACAGCGGGGCACTCACTAGCGTTACCTCTGCCAATCAAACGGACGTAGCGACATCGCTTGCGGCTGCTCGGTGTTCGTATTTGTACTTGTTGCCGGGTATTCCCGGCGTTCAAGCAGATGCGCTGCTATTCGATGCGCCCACGGGTGATTTCACGTACATGGCATACGGGCGCGTGCTCGATGAGGCCATGTTTTACGGGTATCAGCGGCAGACCAAGTATCTCAACACTGCTCAGTTGCGAAATCCGAATGGCACCATTGCGGCGGCGGCTGCGATCGCCATCGAAAAGGATTTGCGGCAAGTGCTGGTTGACAAGATGGTCAAAACCGGCAATGCCAACGATATTCAGGTGGTGGTAGACCGCACCAACACCGACAACCGACTGAAAATCACGTACTATGTCCAGTTGCTCTTCTATGTGAAAAGCATCGACGGCAAAGCGGGCGTGGTTCAGTCCCTCACGGCAACGCAGATCCTGTAAGGAGCGACCATGATCGATGTAGGAACGCCAGGATACGCGATCGATATCACGGTCGCTTCGTTCAAGTTTGACGGCGAGACGCTGAGCGCGGCCATCACTGAAGCCGATTGGACCAGCAAGACCTCGGAAGAGATTTTGCACATGCAGGGGCTGCAAGATCCGCAAGAGCGCACCAAGGGCCAGCGCGATCACAGTGGCACCATGTCATGGGGGGCGCGGCAGTATGCGCTGTTCTGTGACAAGCTCGGCGGCTGGGATGCGGTCAAAAACACTGAGTTTTCGCTTGTGCTCCAGTGCGAGCCCGACAACGACCCGCATATCTATACGCATACGTTCACCAAACTGCGCCTGCACTCGGACAGCAATGCGGTGAACAAAAGCGCGGGCGTGGCCAAGATCGAGTTCAGTTTTCTTGAATACGATCTTGAGGTCGAAGCCAAATAATCGTGAGCCCTCCCGCTTTTTCGATGGCCCTCGGAAGCGGGAGGGTTTCGCGAACAAGAGGGCCTAAAGAGGGCCAGCATGTCAGAGATCACGCAGGAACAGTTTGTCGCACTGGAAGCTGCGCACGGCGCGGGCATGGTGCTTGTGCTTTCGGTTGGTGAAGATGAGTTCGCATTCCGCCGACCGTCTGACGCCGATGTCGAATTTGCCATGGATGAACGCGACCGCGGTGTGCTTGAATGGATGGAGCACGCGCTGATCAGTTGCGCACTTTGTCCGGCAACGCCGCACGCCAACGCCATACCAGCCAACAAAGAAGACAAGCCAAAGATCACGCCTGAGCTTGTGGCAGTACGACAACGCATTCAGGCGATTTGGGCAGAGTCTCCTTTTTGCCGCGACAGTGTGCCGCTTGTGTGGGCGCAGTCGTGCGGGTGGGGTCAGGAAATTGCACAAAAAGCGCTTGGCGGCGGCAAGTATGAGCTGACGGTTTTCAGCAACGCCAAAATGGGCGCTGAGGAATGGTCATATAAAGCCGCAGCCATGGTGCTCAGTGGAGCGCAATATGAAAAGCTGCGCAAACTGGGGCTAGCGGAGGGAACCGCAGCGGATCGCTTTGCGTTCACTGCTGCCATCGGTTCATTCAGTGGCATTGATCGCGAGGAGTTTGCGCGCCGGTATCCATTCGCAGTGCTCGGACTCGGCCAACTTGCGCGGGCGCTGGGCTCAGAAAGCCGGGCGGTGTCGGTAAAAAAATACAACGCTGGGTCAGCCCAGCAGCCTGGCATATCTACCAGCACGCCAGCAAACGGCTAGACATAGGCGTCACGGCGGCGGCATTGTGGGCCAAAGAACACGATCCAGGGTCAGACCTTGCACAGGCGGGATGGCTTATCGAGGCAGAACGGACGCTGCTACAAATTGCAAGCCTGAGAAAGTAGACCGATGGCGACGACGTACACGGTAGCTCTACAGAACAAGGTCAGCGGCGAGGCGCAGAAAGCGCTTGGAGATGTAGAGCGCCTTACGTCTGCGCTCAATGCCGCCGAGTCACGACGCGCCAAGCCTTCATTTTCTCCGCCATCGTCTCGGGATTGGGAGCGCACAGCACAAGCAGCGCAACGCGCCGCCGACCGTGAGCAGACCGCACAACTTCGACTCAATGCCGAAGCCATGCGCAGTGCGCAGCAAATGGAAAACGCCAAGCGCAACGCGGCATTTCTGCGGCTACAAGCTCAGCAGCGCGAAGAAGAGAAGTTTACCCGGTACAAGATCGGGCTTATGCGCAAGGAGGCCGCCGAGCAAAAGCGCATTGAGAGCGAGCGCCAGGCTGGGCTAAAGCGCGCCGGGGGGCGTGCAACGGGCCTTGCCATGGGTGCGGTAGGGGCTGCCGCTTCTGCGTCCTTAGCAGGCGGCGGCTACGTTTTGGGGCAAGCGTTTGACACAGCCAAGCAGATTGAGCAAGCCAAGATGCGGCTTACTGCCCTGCTTGGCAGCCAGGATGCGGCGCGCGCTGAAATCACCGACATGGTGCGGGCGGCAGCAAAAACCAAGTTTGACTGGCAAGACTTGGTAGATGCTACGTCCTCGCTGTCTGCCTCGTTTGGTGACACAGCAGAGCGCCGCTATGTGCTGGGTTCGCTGGCGGACATGGTCAGCGTGGCTGGTGGCGGCAAGCAGCAGCTTGATCAAGTCGTGCTTGCAATCAATCAGGTGGTTGGAAAAGGCAAGCTTGAGGCAGAGGAACTAAACCAACTCATCGAACCGCTTAAAGGCGTTGTATCGCGTCGCGATTTCTATCTTGAGGTCGCTAAGCTTGTCGGTGTCAGTGGCAAAGACGAGCAAGACGTGATCACCAAAATGCAGAAGCTACAGAAACAGGGCGGCATCTCGTCCGCTGCGGCTGTGCAGGCTGTGACCACGGTAGGGCGGCGCAAGGCGGGAAGCGAGGAGGCTGGTTCGTACGCGGTCAAGGCTGGTGCCTCGATTGAGGGCCAGATCTCCAATATCAAGACCGGCGTTGCGACGCTGTTTGCCTTGTCGGACATGGAAAAATGGACAGCGTTTGCAAAGCTACGCGAGTTTCTTGCCGACGTAGGCGCTTTCTTTGATGTAGACAGCGTGGCGGGTAAAAATTTCATTGATTCGATTCGGCGCGGGCTGGTTGCCGTCGAGCCGCAGATTGATTACGTCCGCAAGCAATTCAAGGATTTCACCTCTGACCCAGCGGCGATTGATCGGCTGGTCCAAGGCGTGATTGGCTTCGGTCAGGCGCTCTATTTTGTCGCCATGGTGGTTGCTGATACCGTGCTGGGCGTGCTCAACTTGATTGGAGCCATCAAGCAGGTTTCGCAGACTGCCGCCGAGATGGGCAACAATATCGCTACGGGGCTCGCCAATGGTGTCCGGGGCGCTGGGAGTTATGTCATCACAGCGACCAAAAGTCTGGCGACCTCGGCAATAGACACAGTATCAACCACGCTGGGGATTCGCAGCCCGAGCCGTGTGATGCTCGAAAAGGGAGCGTTCACAGCGGAGGGTTTCGCGCTTGGCATGCTTGGCGAACGCAGCGCGGTGCAAACGGCTGCGCGTTCGTTGAGCGATGCCGGGTCACAGGTCATGCTGGCCAGTCCACGCACGGTGACAAACGGCGAACGCAGCGCGGTGCAAACGGCTGCGCGTTCGTTGAGCGATGCCGGGTCACAGGTCATGCTGGCCAGTCCACGCACGGTGACAAACGGCGAACGCGGCGCAGTATCTATGACTAACCATTTCACCATCACCGGCAACATCCAAGACGCTCAGGCGTTTATGCGCGAGGTGGGACCGCTGCTAGATGCACAAGCCGAGCTGATGTTTGACCGCGTGCTGGGACGATACGTTGCGCAGGGGGTAGGTTGATGGCCGAGATCACCGCCAATGAGCTACCGACCGCCGAAGAAGACCCAACGACGTGGAACCTGCTTTGGGTCGCCGGTCTGCCTGTGCCGGGGACGTGTTTGCCTATCGAGGGCGAGCGCAAGCGCGACGTAGAGCACAAAAAGAGCAAGGGCACGACTCGCGACATCTTGATTGATCAGGGTCTTGAGCCCACCGAGTGCACGATCAAGATTCGCACTACGGATGCGACGACGTTTCGCAGTTTGCATGACTTCTATCTCAAATACATGTCACCAGAGCGCGCACTGACGCGGCTGAACATTGTGGATGTGTTCCACCCGCAGCTCTATGCGCGCAACATCAAGCAGGGCTACTTTTACGCCGCCCCGCTGCCGCAGCCGACCGACCCAAACGGAATCCGTCCGTATATCTCGGAGTTCCGGTTCAAAATCGTCGGACCCAAAACCCAAATCAGCGCGAACGCGACCAGCAGCAAACCCAAGGTTGCGGTAAAAGTTGGAGGACCGACCGACCCGGCGTTTAAGGCGAAAGGCGCAACGGCCTGGGTGGGCTTGATTTCTACCTCAGAGCAGATTTTGCCGGGAGTGGACAATCAAAGCCGTGTTCGTCCGCCTACACAAGCCCCCGTACTGTATAGTCCAGCCGACGTGACGAAACTCGCAAAAGCGGGCGATCCGACAGCGGCGTTTGTCAACAGCCTAACCGTGGCAAAGGCTCCGGTGCGACGATGAGCGACGCAACGCTAAATGGCCTGGCGGTCATTCGCGCGGACCACAAGCAGCCATATGCCGGGGCATGGACCGCGGAGATTGAGCTTGACGCCGACAGTCGGCCAACGGGAGCGGCAACGCTTACGCTGCTGGGTCGCACATGGCAGGGCGCGGTGGTTGCCGATCCGCTAGATGCAGCGCTCGCACTGTCGGGTGATTCGGGCGGTTGGTATCGGTGCCGCATCGTAGGCGGCGCTGGCGGCCTACAAAACGCCGTGGGTCCATATGAGTGGCCCCAAGGTGCGCTGATCCAAACAGTGCTGACGTACCTGCTCAATGCGGGAGGAGAGCGCCAATCTGCGACCATTTCAATCGACCTGCTCGGCAAGGTGCTTCCGCAGTGGTCCATTGCACAGACGACCGTGGGGGAAGCGCTGTCTGCGTTGGCGGAAACGCTGGGTGTGATCTGGCGCGTGCTCGACGATGGTGCCGTGTGGCTTGGAACTCCAGTGCCTCAGCAGATCACGCCACCAGATTACATCCTGACCGACATCAACCCCGAGATGGGCGCGGCGGAGATGGATCTGAATGATGCAAGTCTAGCGGTAGATCAAATCATCGATGGGCTCACTATCCGTCAGGTGATCTATACCTGGACGCCGGACAAAATGCGCGCGCTAGTGACCTATGCGCCAGGCCCGGTCAACTCCCTGTTTCGGCTGTTCGGCATGTGGCTAGCGCGGGTAAAGCTGGACAATTTCAGGCAGGTATCAGGGCGCATTGCCTCGCAGAACAATGACCAGACCGTACAGTTTCAGCCGGATGATGCGCGGTTTGCGGGATTGCGCAGGACGGCAATTCGCGTCGGGCTGCCCGATACCACGGTCGAAATTGGCAACAACTCGCGAGCCGTCGCAGGATGGGAGGGAGCATCACCGACCGCGCCATTCCTGGTGAATTTCGGGCAAAGCACAGCCAGCAAAATCCGTCTCGCCGCCAGTGCGACACCAAAGCAATCAGCACGCAAGGGCGATGCGGCTGGCTACCTGCTATGCGTCGTTGCCAATGTGAGCGGCGTACTCGTTGTGACTCAGGTAAATTGGTCCCCGGTGCAGCCATCGCCGCCATTTGTGACGCCCATCACACCAGCCACGCCGGGCAGCTATTACCAAAAAATCACCATCACCGAGGGCTCTAGCGTCGTCGAGGTAGGTGGCTAATGGCAGATTTTGCCGTCGATAACTATGTCACGCTAGGCACCGACATCGATGTCACGCCGGACCTGTCGGAAAACGAGATCCTTCGCGTCGATGTCGATTGCCTACTGCAAGACCTCATCAACGGATGGACGCAGCCCACGGGCATTGCCGATGGAACACCAGAGGGCGCGCAGTGGGGCTTGGATCTTCGGTCATATCTAAGCCGCGGGCTGACAAAAGCAGGCCTGTTTGCGCTCAAGTCGGCGATGGAAAATCAAGCCGAACGCGACGACCGAGTCGGGCAATGCGTGGTCCGCCTGACCGCTGATACGGCAACCAACAAGCTCACCGTGTTTGCCACTGTGTATATTGGCGCGCAGCCCTATCCGTTTTCGTTTTCCGTGTCGCCTACGACCGTGGGCGATCTGTGGGTCGAAAGGCTCAACTGATGCCAAACTATCTTGACTTGCTCGTCCCGCGCTCGGCGCAACAAATTATCAATGATGCGCTTGCGTTTATGGCGGCCCCACCAGACCCCACGCTTGTTACGGTGCAAACCGCAAATTGGCGCACAGGTGGACCCTATCGCACGCTGCTTTATCGCATGGGACAAGAAGCGGCGCTGCTGTATCAGATCGTGGCAGGCTTGGCCGGGTCGGCGTCACTGCCGCAAGCTTCGGGCGGCTGGCTAGATTGGCTTGGGGAGGGCTTTTTTGGCGAGCCGCGCCAAGAGGGGGAGTTTGCTGCCGTCGTCGTGCAGTTTACGATTCCGCTCGGTGCCGGTCCTCTTGGTCCTATTGAACTGCGCGCACAGACCGGCGATGGCAAGGTGTTTGCATCGACCCAGCCGGAAACGCTGCCTGCGGGCCCGGCTGTGGTGTCGTTCACGCTGCGCGCCGTGCAGGCCGGAAGCGTTTATAATGTGGGCGCAGGTCTTGTAACGCAGCTGCTAACGCCGCAGGTGCTTGGCGTTGCTGTCACCAATCCATCTGCCGCCACGGGTGGCTACGACCGCGAAAGCGACGACCGATACCGCCAGCGGCTTGCGGCAAAGTGGGGCATTTTGGCCACTGGCTCGCCCGCTGCCGCCTACGTTTATTGGGCTCTGACGGCGTCCAAGGAAGTACAGAAAGTGCGAGTTTATGCAAACCTGCACTTGGGCATGTTTGACCCTTCGTGGGTAACGGTCGTGCTGGCAGGCAACAATACGGGCGTGAGTCCGCAGGCGCTGATTGACGTGTACCAGTACACAAACCCGCGCATTCCAATCACTGCTAAGCTTGCGGTCGGCACCGCAACGCCGATCACGGTTGCGGTCACCGGAGCAGTACAGGTCTTTGCGCCATACTACAACGAGGCCCCTGCGGCTATTGGTGCGTCATTGGCAGAGCTTACGAAGCGCGTGCCGATTGGTGGCTATGATGCTGGCCCGGTGCCAGTATCGGAGGTGCAAGACGCTGTGTTCTGGGATGGGCGCAAAGTCTACGATGTGACATTGGCTACACCAGCGGCACCGATCGCGCCTGCATATGCGGACCTGATTGTATTTACGGACGGAACCACTGTAAGCTCGGTGCCCATCTAATGCCCGCGGAAACCACAACGCCGCAAAGTTTTGCGGACTTGATCACGTCGCCAGCTTACCCGACGTGGGCCAAACCGGAGCCGAGCGACAATCCGACAAAACACCGCAAGACGTACACGTTTTTGCGATCGATTGCTGCGACGTGGGACAATTTGGTAGCTGCGGCTCAAACTGCGGCAGAAGCGCACGTTGCAACCACTGCGCCTGATGATGCGCTTGATTTGCTGGGCGTCACATTTGGTGGGCTCACACGGGCGCTGATTGACACAGCGGCAACCTATCGGGCCTACCTAAAAAATCCGCTTGACCGATGGTATCGGTTTGGCACGGTGGATGGCCTCAAGGCTGAGCTTGCGCACCTGGGTTACGCGGACAATTGGGTGATCAGTTGGCGTGATCTGGTCGATGCCGGAGCAGGCGCACCAGGAACGGTATTTGGCGGCAACGATACGTTTTTCTATGTTGCCGTGCGTGCGCCGGGTTTGCTGGGCGCACCGTCGGCTAAGTGGGCCACCAGTGGCGCAAAATGGAAAACGTCGGGGATCGCTTGGGGTGGTTCGCCGGCGGGTTTCGGTGCGCGCATCGACGAGATCCGCCGCGTGATAGCGCTCACGAAACCCGCTCACACGTCGTGTCGTTTCATTTGCGTCTTTGGTGACTCTCTGAGCGGTCCCGATGGTGCCCTTATGCCGTCGGGCATTTATCATACCTATCCATGCAACGAACCATGGGAACGAGTAAGACCCGGCTACGCGTTTAACTCGTTCTACACGACAAACCCCTTGGTGCCCTGATGTCTGACGCTGACCTAACGCAATACAACGGCACTTCTGCTTTCCCGTCCACTGCGGACGTTGGCACCAATGCGGACACGTTTTTGGTTCCGACAGACGACAAGGTAATCACTGCGCTGTCCAACATTGCCGGCGAGGCTCCGGTGCGGCGTAGCATCGATCGCCTGAAGGACTATTATCTGGGGCTGCGGGGTGCCATCCTTGGGGATTTTGTAGGTGCTGCTCGCAAAACGCTGCGATCTCTACAGGTCGATGGCACGGGTGGAGCGGCGGCAACGGCAGCAGATGGGACGATAGTTCCATCACTTGCGCGCTCGGGTGTGGGATTGCCGACCTCTGCCAATCCACCCGGAGTACTGACGGCAGATTCGCCGATTTTCGGCTACTGCGCGTTTTCGTGGAACGGCGCGGCATACGTGTTCACGGGTGGTTTTAACGTCGATTCGGTTGCTAATCCAGCCGTTGGAACCGCGGTGGTGTCGTTTGCTACCGCTCCGGCGAACTATCTGAAAGCGGTAGCCGTCGGCAATGGATGCTTTAACAGCGGCGCGTCATACGTGTCTGAAACCATTCCGGGTGCGCCTGTTGCCGGGAAAATGCCGGTCACGGTCTACATCCGGGCAAATGGCACCGGCGCAGCAATTGACGCCGGGTTCTCCCTGCTGGTTTTTGCTGGAGCCTAACGCAGCGTGGTGATGATGCAGTCGGATAAACGCATAGGCGCGCGCGGAATGTCCTCGCGGTATTTGGTCAGCAGGCACTCAGGCGCATCGCCGGTGATGCGCACCGCGATGCTGTTGGACCAATACGTCACCGTCGCGCGTCCGTCGGTCCAGATCGTAAACGACTGCGCGAGCGAGTCGGTGTCGCTGTATATCTGGCGACATGACATCTCAATACCACTCACCGCACGGAAGGTGGATAGAAAGTCCGCCACATTGCATGGATCGGATGCGGGTGCAGGGGCGCACGCGCACAGGAACAAACTCAACAAGGGCCCTCGGAGTTTCATACGGAAGGCATATGCCATGGCTGGCAAGAAAGTCAAGGTGACAAAATGAGTGGTAGCAGTGGCAGCGATGTCATGAGGTTTGAACAATTGCCCGGTGAAAGTCTATCCACTCTCACCGCAACGCTTCTTGGCCAGCCTATACTGTAT
>ERZ724522.825-NODE-825-length-18585-cov-4.941230_pt1 | contig 18585 bp, 14 predicted proteins | sample MGYA00376055_ERZ724522 | MGnify/ENA primary metagenome ERZ724522 (study PRJEB28724, sample SAMN07190884) | wastewater metagenome | isolation source: effluent of sewage treatment plant in Hong Hong | place: Hong Kong | collected 2016-03-17 ... | reverse complement strand
CTTCTTTATCAATAGGTAACTATTATAAAATAAATAAAAAATTATTAATAAGTATAAAAGAATATATAAAAGTATTAGAAACAAAATATCAAGAAGCATATGATGATATTGATGATCAACATTTAGATGAAATAGAAGATATAAAAAATGTAATGGAGACATCAATAGAGCAACGTAATCCAGCTCATGCTGAATTAGAAAAAACATTATTAGATCCAAGTGGAAGAGTTATTAAATCTAGTATTGATTATAATTTAATATCTGAGGCAGGTTTTTTTGATTGGTTTAGATCTAATTTATCAAAACAAGATATAACAGATAAATTGTTTCAAAGTAGATCAAAGAGTTTTAAAAAAGATTCAACAGATGTAGTAAAAGCTGCAGAAAATTTACAAAACTATTTAAATTCAATATTAAAGAATTTAGATCAAGCAATAGCTCATAGAGATATTGGTGATTATATAGAAGTTATGGGTAAATTTGCAAATAATTTTTCTAAGTTTGAAAAAGTATTTAAAAAATATTATTCAAATTGGTTAGATAAAGTATTAAAATATAAACAACAAGAAAAAGAACAAAGACAAAAAGAAATAGAACAATCAAAATCATCAGAAACTGTAGAACAACCAATTATAGAAGAAAATAAACCTGCTGTAAATTATACACATAGTTACGGTGAAGTATTAAATGATTATGTTTCAAGATTATTTAATGCAAGATTAAAAACTATAAAAGGAAAATCTAGTGATTCAAAAGAACAATTATTAAATTTATTAGGTTCATTTTTAAGATCGCAATTTGGTAAAGATGCAAAATCAAATGAAATATTTAAATATGTTGATCCAAAAGAATTAGAAAATGTTGATGTATTAAATGATGCTTTATCAATTTTACAAGATTTAGCAACTGAATATTTTGATGAATATGAAGAAGTTGATGTAGATTTTTCATCAGCCTTAGATGGTAATGTAAAACAAGAGCAACAAGTTAAAGGTGTTATTGCGCCACAATTTTGGTTAAATAAATTAATAAATCAAAATATACCAAAAGAAAAATGGATAGAAGTTGTACAATATAATTTACAAAAACAAAATATAGATGATAAAGTTAAAAGTAATATAATAGATTTTATTAGAAAAGAAGTTGGTAATAGAACTGCTAGTGAATTTAAACTTTTATTAGTAAAGAATGCTAATTCAAGTAAATATAATTTAGCAAAAATAATATTATCATATTCTGATAAATTTGAAAGTATAGATAATAATAAGAGTTTAAAATTATTAGCTATAGCTGAAGGTATATTAAATGGAAATAAATAATATAATAAAATTAGCAAAAGAATTAAATAATACAGAAAGCAATGATATTATTAAAGTTGCTGGAATAATATCCAGCATAAAGTCTTTTTTTGCCAAATACTTTGGAAATAAAAAAAATTTATCAGAATCACAATTAAAAGCAAATGAAATTAAAGAAACATTAAATACATTACAAGAAAAAATAGATATTGTTAAAACAAAATTAGATTCTTTAGATTTTGTTGGATATGAATTAGCTTTATCAGATTTAAAAGAAAGTATAAAAAAGTTAGAATCAAAATATTCTTCTTTAGAAGAATCAACAAGAGAACCTATAAAAGAAATTGTAAAAAATAAAAAAGAAGAAAAAAAACAAAAACAAGTTGATTTAGGACAATTACAAGGATTATTTTCTACATTAAATAATGATGAAGAATCTTCTCCATTAAATTATAAGTTTAATGAATTAGATTTTGTTAAATCAAATATAAGTAATTATAATGATTTATATGTAGAAGATAGAGTATCAAAGATGATGTTACATGTATGTAATACAGCTTTACAAAAACATAATATTAATTTAACTAGTTCAGAAAATATGAATGAAGAAATAAAAAAAGCTGTATATAATGGTAATGTTATATTTATAAAGAAAAGACATAATGGAGAACCTATATTAGTAGTATCATGTACATTTAATGCTAGTAATATAAATTCTTTATTACCAAGTAATTTAACAAGAGTATTTAAAGTTAGTGTATCTAAAAATAATAAATTCACTGTAACTGTTTCAGAAAAGAGTAGTATAAAAGAATCAAGAATATTATTATTAAATAAATTTATAAAAGTAGCAGAAGAAGGTAATCATTTAAAAGAAAGAGTGAGAACAGCTGTAACAAAAGATCAATTAATGAATGCATTTATGAGTGCATGGCCAAAAGTTATTGGTGGTACACCAACAAAAGAACATGTGTTAATGTTAATGGCACAAAATGCTTTAGAAACTGGTTGGACAAAATCTATGTATAATTATAACATAGGTAATATAAAAAGATTAAAATCAGAAAATAAAGATTATTTTATGATGCCGCATACAGGTGAAGTTATAAATGGTAAACAAGTATTTTTTGAACCACCTCATCCAGCAACATGGTTTAGATCATATAATACATTAGAAGATGGTGTAGCAGATTATTTATCTTTATTAAAAAGAAGATATGGTAGTGCATTTGAAGCTGCCGCATCAGGAAATGCAAAAGAATTTGCTCATAAGTTAAAACAAAATAAATATTATACAGCTTCAGAAGAAGGATATGCTAAAGGATTAGAATCAATATATAATTCTTTATTATCAGATAAAGATAATTATTCAAAATCTAATACATCAAACAAAGTTGATCAAAAAAAACCAGAACAAAAACCACAACAAAAAGCAGAACAAAACCCAGAACAAAACCCAGGACAAAAAGCAGAGCAAAAAAATGTAAATATTGATGAAGGGGTAATAGAAGCGCTAGGTAATTTTGTAAAAGATTTATCAAATGAATTTAGTGTTACAGCAGAATATGTACCAAGATTTAAGTCATTAAATAATAATAAATATTTAATATCATTAGATGGTAATTATAATGATTGTATAGAATTTTCTAAATCATTATGTGTAGCATTAGATGAATCTATACAAGCTGTATCATGTATAAAAGATAGTGGTAATACAATACAATTAGAAGTTAATTTAAATGGAGATAATAAATATTGTTTGGCAGCTGTATCAGAAATATGTGATGTAACAAATGAAATGTTTAAAATAGCAAATAATAAAAATATAGATGTTTTTATATATCCAGGATTTAAATCATCATATAATAATATAAGTTTTAAAAAATTAGCGAATAATATAAAATATTTTAAGAAATCATAAAATAGGAAAACTTAATGAAAAAACAAAAAACTTTAGAAGAAATAGAATTAGCAAATAAACGTAAAAAAGTAAAATATACATATGCTGAATCTATATCTATTTTATTAAAAGATAAATTAGTAGAGATACATGTTGGAGATAATTATGAATTAATAAAGTTTAGTGATACTGAATTAAATTTTCCATGCATATATATTGGTAAAGTTGTAGGTGCATTAGATGATTGTTTAATTTTAAATGGATATAAGATAGATAAAAAATCTAAAACAAAATCATTTGGGAATTATTTATATATAAATGGATTTTCAATTAAATGTATATCTGAAGTAGATGATAATGGTGCTATAAAAGATGCATGGATTTCATATAATTTAAAATTAAATGAGTATACATTGGTAAATGAAGATGAATAAATATTCTTTTATAAGAAAATTACCTAATGGTAAATATAGAGTTGTATCTCATAAAGGTAGAAATTTAGGAACGTATGATTCTAAATCATCTGCAAAAAAAAGATTACAACAAGTAGAATATTTTAAACATAATTCTGCTGATGATATTGTTATAGACATATCTAAAGCAGATGATTTTACATATTCAGCAGTTTTAAGATTATTAAGATCAAAATTAAATGAAAATTATATAGAATTATTTCAAAAAATATTTAAATTATATTTTGATAAATATGTATTAGAAGATGAATTTTCAGAAAAATTAATATTATTAAAAACTTTAGTTAAGTTAAGAGAAGTTGTAGATATAAAAATTCCTACATCATTTGTAAAAACAGCATCAGCGGTTGAATTAGGAGATCCAGATATTGCTGCTAGAAATTTAGCAGCAATAATAAAATTCTTAATGAAAAGAATATCTAGAGAAAATAGAATAAAATCAACAATGTCATTAAGAGATAAAATATTAAAATTAGATCCATTTGAAATATCAAGTAAAAAAACCCCACCATCTGCATCTATGGGACAATCTATAACGTTATTAAAAAATATATTAGTTGGACACAATGTTGATTATATTAGGCAGGTATTAAAAAATATAGCAATACAATTAAGTGATACAAATGATATAAATAATGCAGATATAGTAAGTAATACAAGAGATGAAGATATACATGAGCCAACATCACCTAGACCATTTTATGTAAACATGAATAGTGATATAGGAGTTGCTCCAGACACAAGAGCTGTGCATCATTATAATTATACAGATCCATTTGGAGATTCTCAAATAACGAGTAGAGATAAAGATTTATTAAAAAACACAAAGCCTATAGATACAGATAATACACAAGTGGGACAGTTGACATCATATTTAGATTTTTGGATAGGTGGTGGTCCTGCACAAACTGGAGGTATAATATAATGTTATTAAAACATGCTCAAATACAAATGTCATATGACATTTCAGAAAAAGAAATAAATAATGCTAGATTATTTATAAAGTATTTTGAAAAATTCAATTCAAAATTAAATTTAAATAAAGATCATTTAGATGAGATATTTAATTCATTTAAAGAATCTCCAGATAAATTAGATCCTGAAGAATTATATTCAAAACGTTATATATTTAGAAATTATAAAGAGCAAGTAGAAAAGAATTTTAATGAATTAATTCAATTAGCAGTATATTGTTTGTCTGTTAGCAATTATTTTTCTACAGATTCTCAGATACAACAATTAATATCATCATTTAATGATTATATAGAAGATTTACAAAAACAGATTGGTTTTTTTGATAATTGTTTTAATGATTTAAAAGATAAAGACTTTGGTAAGAATATTGTAGAGGTAGTAAAAGGTATAAAAAAGAAATCTGCGCAAATAGAACAATTAATAAAAGAAAGAATAATAGTTCATATTAAAAAAAATATAATTGGAGAAAATTGGGCAACAGAAATTTCTAAAAAAGATAATATTTCATTAGAAAAACCATTACCATTTACATTACAATTACAAGAAAATAGACTTGAGCAATTAAAAAATAATTCTAATAAGGAATAATTTTATATTTTTTTTGAACAAAAAACAAATTTATAGGTAATATTATGATAATAAAAACAGGTGATTCTAAAATTGATGTAATTTTAACTGAAGAAAATATAAAGAAAGCAGATAGAGAAGCAGCAGAAGAATTGTTAAAGAAAGCAAAGGAAGAATTAAATAAAAAGAAAGATTAAATATTTTAAATTTATAAATTGTAATTAATTATAATAATAAAATATATGTTATATGTATAAAGAATGTTAAAGAGTCAATTAGGAAAAAAAATATGATAATAAAATTAGGTGAAAATTTTAGTATTACTGAATCTGACATACAAGATTCTGATTCGATAATGTCAGATCCTGATATTAATAAAAGATTTAGTAAATTTGCACAAGAACTAAAAGTGCTTGCTCCAAAAGCAAATGACTTTTTATACTTTAGTTCTATAATGTTACATGCTGCTGAAGCATCAGTAATAAATGAAGATGGTACTATAAAAAAAGATGCTAGTGGAAATCCTATAAAATGTACATGGAATAAAACAGGTGGTACATGGAGATGGGAATGCACTGATTCATCTATTAAACCATATAAAAATAATAATGGAGATATATTTCCAGAAGAAGAATTATTAAAAGCATATAAAAAATGGATAGGAAAACCATTATGTGTAGATCATAAGTCCTCAGAAGTAGATGCGATAAGAGGAGTTATAGTAGATGCATATTATGATCATAAACATAAGAGGGTTATAGGTTTATGTGCATTAGATAAAGTAAATTTTCCAGAATTAGCAAGAAAAGTAGCAACAGGATATGCTACATGTGTAAGCATGGGAACAGCTGTTGGAAGAGCGATATGTACAGATTGTGCAACTGTAGCAAGAGTTGAATCTGAATTTTGTGATCATATGAAAAGAAAAAATTCATATGGAGAAATAAACGTAGATTTACAACCAATTGAATTATCAATAGTAGTAAATGGAGCTGATCCTAGAGCAAAGATTAAACAAATAATAGCTTCAGCTAATTATTTGCAACAAAGAATAAATTCTGAACAAAATGTAATTGCAAAATTAGCAAATACAAATTTAGATAAAGAAGAAGTTACAAGATTACAAAATGAAATTAATGAATTAAAAAGTTCATTAGCAAGTTTTGAAAAAGAATTTAATGAAGTATCTAAAGAAGTTAATAAAGAAGGTGATTTAAATGATGCTATATCTATGACAGGTGGAACATCAAATGAACCATCAGATGAAATGACAGTTTCTAATGTTTCTGCGCCATATGGACCATCTGCAAGATACGCGGATGGTCTTCTTATTGATTTAAGAAAAATGGCTTCGGTTTTTGAAAGCAAATTAAATAATTTACAAAAAACACTTAATAATATTAAAGAGGAAAATATGTCTGATATTAGTAAAAAAGGTTATTTTCAGGGCGCAGGTGGTGTTAATGAACCAACCCCAGGTACAGCAAAATATCCAAAAGATCCAATGAATGATAAGTTAAAGACACAAGATAAACATATGGTAGGACAAATGGATACAGGTCCAGTAGATGGAATGCACCCAGGAGTTGATTCATCACCAACATCAGAAATGGAATTAAAGAAAAAACTATTACGTGCACAACAAGAAGAACGTGCATTACGTAGAGCAGGTTTTGCACAACAAGCAAAGGAAGTTATGGCAACAATTAGTAAAGAAGGATATTTTCAAGGTGGTGGAGATGTAAATGAACCAACTCCAGGAAAAAGAAAATATAATGTTGATCCAGGTGAAGGCAAAGCTCGTAAAGAAGATAAACAATTACAAGGTAAAAAACCATTTCCAGAAGTTGGTAAAGAAGATGGATTATATGGAGATGATTTAAAAGTAAAAGAAAAATTATCTCGTGCTTCATTTAAAGCAAAATTTGTTAAAGCTGCAAATTCAGATGGATCAGATAATTTAGGTAAATCTGCTTGGCAAATTTATTTAAATGATAAATTAGTATTAACAGCTTCCGTAGACCAATTAACAAATGGTAAATCAAATTTATTATATAGTGGAGTTGCCACAAAAGAATTCGGTACAAATTTATTAACTAGTGTTAAAAAATTAGGTGCTGATGGTGTAGCTAGAATGTATAAATTATCACAACAAGTTCCTGCTGCTCCTGCACCTGCTGCTGCTCCTGCTGCACCTGCTGCCCCTGCTGCTCCAGGAATGCCAGAAATGCCACAAGATCCAATGGCAGGATTAGATATGGATATGCAATCACCAGAAGGTGAAGATGCAGAAGGATCTGGAACACCAGAAGAAAAAATAGAAAAAGCATTAGATGAAGTTCAAAATGCAGCTTCAGATGCAAAACAAGAATTAGAGGCATTAAAAGAAGAAGCAAGTACAGAAATAATGGAACAACCACAAGGTAATTTAGAACAAGTTGCTCCAGCACCAAATGCACCTGTAACAACAGCTTCTATGAAACGTTTTAGAAGAGAATTAAATGGTGCTTTAAGAGAAAACATAAGTGCTTTATTAAAAGAATTAAGAGCACATGAAAAAGAATTAAAGACAGTAAAACATATATTTGCAAATAACAAATCTTTATCAAAAGAAGATAGAGTATATGTTAGATCAATAGCTGAAGAAGCTATATTAGATGCAAAGCATGCAGTAGCTGATTCAGAAGTATTAAAATCATCATTTATTAGATATGCACATGGTACTGAAAACTTAATTAAAAAAGCACAAGCAGAAGGAAGATCTCTTCCAAAAGTAACAAAAGTACCAGAAGGTGAACATGGTTCAGAATGGTATAAAAACAAAGATCTTCGTTTTTCTCATATTCAAGACAATCATTCTACTCCAAGTCCTATAGATGATGCTACATTAGATGAAGAAATAGATAGAATTATTAATGAAATGCGTTCTAATGAAGATTTTGATCCAGATGGAGATCAATTAGATCAATCATATGAAGATGAATCAACTGAAGGTGAATTAAATGAAGATGAATCAACTGATATGGATGATTATGAACAAGATGAAGATTTAGATACTCATGGTTATGATTTAGATGGAGAAGGTGAAGAAGGTGAAGAAGATGAAGAAGGTGAAGAAGGTACTCATAACATAGTTGATAGTCTTGATGCAGATACAATGGGAGCAAATAAAGGTCAAGTAGAAATTGATGGAAAGAAATTTGAAGTTGATAAAGAATTAGCAGATAACGTAAAAGGTGGAAAAATGCCAAAAGCAGCACAATTAAATTTGTCAGATAAAAATGATCGCATTAGATATCGTGCTAAATTAGCAGCTGAAGCAATGAAGTTTTCAGATATGTTAGATGAAGCACACCCACAAGGTGGATTTACAACAAAATTAGATGTTAAACCAAGTGGAGATTTAGCAAAAGTAGAAGATTTAGAAGAAGTACATTCAAAAGTATTAGACTTAGCAAAAGCCCCACCAAAAGTACGTAAAGATGCACAAGAAATACACCAATTAATATCAGAAGGTAAATTAAATAAAGACGATTTAGATTTACTTGTAGCACAAGGAGTAGATCCAGCTGCAGTTAAATATTACAAAGAAATGTTTGAAGGAACAGATGGTGGAAAAGAATTTGCTTCTGAATTAACAAAAGAACATGTTAAAGCAGCTGCAGAACAAGAAGCTAAAGTTTATCGCGCAAAAGTTAAAAGAGCATATGATATGGCATATGACATGGCATCACGTGGCTTAATAAGCGAAGCAAATATATCAAATGAAGTTGATAGAATAATGGCATGGAATGATGAAGCATTTGAATCTATGAAAAAAGTTGTTGCACAACATTCAGTAAAAAATGTTAAGACAGCTTCACAAGTTCCACAAGTTGGATTAGTAGAAAGACAACAAGAATCAAGTGGTAAATCAGAAGATGATTTATACTCAGCATTATCAGAAGCATTTACTTCAGTTAAGTATAATCGTTTCTAAATAAAATAAAGGTATAATATGGGTAGTTTATTTTACCCATATTATATATTTTATAATTTAACTTTATAGGAAATAAAATGGAAAAAGATTTTTCAGATTTAATTGCTAAGACCATGAGTGATACTATGGATAGTGAAGCTCACTTAAAAATATTTAAAAGAGCTTCATTAAAAAAAGAAGATAAAGATGAATCATGGGATGCTAAAGATGGTAAAGAAAAAGACCACGAAGATTGTGGTGATATGAATTACGCTGATGATGAAAAACAAAAAGATAAAGAAAAAGAAGATAAAGTTTCAAAAGCATCAGTTGTAAATAAATTATTATCATTATCACAAGATTTAGAAGATCTTAAAATGGTTAAATCAGCAGATTTAAGTTTAAGATTATTAGATATTTTAATTTCTGAAGCAAAAGAAATGACTGCTGAAGAAAAGAAAAAACTAAAATTAAAGAAAGAAAAAGAAAAAGAAAAAGAAAAAGAAAAAGAAAAAAAAAAAAAAAAGAAATAAAAAATAAAAAAATGGATGAAAAGCATCGTCAATCCAAAAACGATGCTTTATCTATTTTAAAAGAAAAATTAAATAAAATATTTTTAGATTGTAAGAAATTTTTAAATAGAAATACAAACGCATTTATAAATACATTTATAAAAAAATTTAAATCTACAGATGAAAATAAAATAAAAGATCAATTATCTAATATTTTAAAAGTAGTATTAGCAAATAAACATTATATAGATAATAATGATGTTGAGCATGATGCACTATTATTAAAAAAATTAATAAGGTTTTTAAGAACTGCTAGCAAAAAGTAAACATATATATAAGGAAAAATAATATGAAACTATTCAAAGAGGGTTCATTTGTAGAAGAAATAATGAACGATATGCAAAAAAATATGGTAAAAAGAACAGCTGAAGAAGAATATGGATTAAGTAAATTAGCTGAAGCTGTAGATAATTTAAATTCTGCTGCAGAAATTTTAGAATCAGCAGGATTAGATATATATGCTGAAGAGATAACAAATATATTAGAAAAATTAGCATCATTAAAAATAAATGGGAAAAAATAAATAATGTTAAGAATTTTATCTGCTGGATATTCGATGCCTTACACTTGGATGTCAGATCCAAGTGCTGAGTTTCAACCTGGACAAATAGCACAATTGGTTAGTATAGGTAACCAAATTGTTGCTACAGTTAGTGATGGCACAAATCCATTAGGTATTATAGATGATATGAGAACTAGAGCTTTTACAAAGCCACAATGGGAAGAAATAGTACAAGTTAGTGTTTCAAATACAACATTAAATGGTAATGGAAATAAAGTTACTGCAGAAGATATAAAATTAGAATTAGAAAACCCAAATGTATTACCAAGTAGTTTTGTTAGTAGCGCAATATCAGTTCAATTAATACCAAGAAATGGTGTAATAATAATTCCAAGTGGTACAGAATTAAATATAGATTTAGATGGTGATGGAATTCCTGATGGAGTAAGAACACTTGTAAATTATTTATATTATATTCCTGGTATACCTGGTGAAGATAGTACAGCTGGTAATGGTGGAAGAATAGCTATTTGGTATGATAGAATTATATTTGAAACAGATATATATGATACTACATCAGATTATGCTATTAATGGATTATTATTTGTTAATGAAGCAGGTATGTTAACAGCAAAACAACCAAGTAAAAATATACCAGCTGTAGCAATTTGTTTAGCCCCTCCAAGTATTGTGACAGGATATTTACAAGCACTTTGGTTATAATTAAATAATAAATAATATTAAATACCTATAATGAGATATATCTTGTAGGTATTTTTTTATTTTGTGAGAGAGATAAATGACAATAAAAAGTATAGATTCATATGATTCATCTGTATTATGGAATATGGCAAAAATTGCTGAAGAAAAGAATTTGATAAAAGATAAATCAAATATAACAAAAATTGCTTCTTCAATAAAAAAAGAAGCAGAACTAACTAAAGATGTTGTTGCAAATATATTGGTATTTGCAAGTCAATTAAGAAAAAATAATTTTAATGATTATGCTGACTTAATTGAAAACAAAATCTTAAATTATAAAAAAGCAGAACATTTATATAAAACTCATAAAGAGGATATGAATGATTTATTAGAATTTGCACATCCAGAAGGTAGTCCTAAAATGGGAGATGCAAAAGATAATATGGGTGAAGTTGAAGATTTATTAGATCAACATAGAAAAATATTAGAAGTTGTAAATAAATATCCAAAACTAAGTAAATCTGCTGATCAAAAAATTCCACAAGAAGCTTTAGATAAACTAAAAGAAGGAAAAGTAAATATATATAATAGATCTAAATTTATTGGAACAATGTTTATGTCAGCTTGTGAAAAAATTACTACTTCTTCATTTGAAGCAGTAAAAAAAGATGTAGAAACTAACTTTTCTAGTAGTTATAATAATTTAGATTCTAAAGCTGATAATATATTTAATGCAGCTAATGCTTCTTTAACAAAATTTTCTAAAAATCCAAATCCTGTTAATGGATTTACTACATTAAAACAAGAATTAGGTAATTTAACTAAATTATCAGAAAAAGCTATAAGAGAATTTTTAACAAATGTTTATTTTTCTATAAATTTATTAAAAAAAGTTGGGGCTTTCACAGAAGAACATGAAAAAAATATAAAAGAAGTTATAGAAAATTTAGTATCAAAAACAAATATGTGTTTTACAGATGTATTAGATATAATTGAAAAATATTTTACAGATGTTCAAAAAAATCCATATAATGATGTAAAAGATATTGATATACAACAATTAAAAACATCTGCAAATTATAATTTAATAAATCAATGTTTTATAGCTTTAGCAGATGATAAATTATGGATGAAATATCCAAATAATATTTTTGATAAATCAAATGTTTCAAATTTAACTAATCAAATAAAAAGTATATTAGTTAATTCTTTTAAATATGCTAAAGATAGAGTAAATCACTCAAAGTATATTCTTACTACTGAAGTTTATGATAAATCTATGTATAGAAATATATTATCAGGTTCAGATGGTTTAGATACCTTAGAATCAGAATTTAATCGTAAAATAAATGAAATTTTATCGTCTAATGAAGATGAACTTCATACAAAAATTTTAGATGCAGGTTGGGGTGGAACTATAGATAATTTTATAAAAGAAAAGCATGGTTATTTAACCAGTGCAATTAAAAAAATAAATAGTAGTAAAATTGGTAATGACGTAAAAGAAAATATAACTAATGAATTACAACAAGCTGCTAATGTATTAAATAATTCTTTTAATTCTTATAAAGTTTTATTAAATAAAGGAAAAGGAGAAGGTACTGATAAAGAATTAGTAAAAGACCATATAGAAAAATTATTAGCAAGTGGATTACCATTAACTGATCAACAAAAAGCTTATTATGAAGCTGAACTCAAAAAATTAAATCCAGAACCAGATCAAGCAGAACAAGGGCCAAAATACGAACCAGAAGAAAGAAAAAATCAAATTGATATTGTAGCAGCTAAACTAAAAAAACTTTATGATGAAATAAAGAAAAATCCTGAGGATCAAAAATTAAGAGAAAAATATAAAAATTTATATGAGAGATATAATAAATTGAAAGGTAATGGTTAATATGATAAATAAAAAAGCAGGTCCAGATAATTTACCACCACCACCACCACCACCACCACCACCACCACCAGAATCTACAGATCCAAGTACACCGCAAACTTATGCTCCACCAAAAGAGCTTGCCGAATCTATAAAAAAAGTTAAAGAAATGCAACAATCTTTAATAGATTTTGCAAAAACTTTACAACAAAAAGCAGAATTAGATAAACCAGCCGATAAAGATAAAGATAGAATTAACTATAATCCTTTTATAAGTTATCTATTAAATAGATCAATAAAGAAAAATATGTCTAAAGACCCAGGTCTTGAATTTAAAGAATTTGATAATACAAATACAAATAAAGATAGAGCTCAAGATGCGATAAAATTAAAAAAAGTAGATAAATTAAATGGGTATTTAAATACAATAAATCAAATTGGTACACATTCACTAGGTAAAAAAGTAAATGTTCCAGATGGTAAATGGAATAATTATACAGAAAATGCTATAAGAAATACTTATAGTATTGCAAATGGTTTATTAAATTTATTTAATAAATTAGATATAAATCAAACTAAATATACAAAAAAAGATTTAGATAATCTTGGTCTATTTATTACAAATAGATTTGAAGATGTTAATTCTGGTTTTTATAGATCAACTAGAAAAGTAGATCATATTCAATTAGGTAAAAATGCAGATGCCGTAAAAGACAATATTGAAAAACTAACTGATTTATTACAAACTTTTTTTAATAGAATGATTGAAACATATGGAGAACATGGTTTACAAACATCTCAAGATCAACCTTTTCCAACAAATTACAATCAAGAAAAAACCAATCAAGAAGAATCTCAACCAATACATATGTATTTTAAACAATACTTTGGTAAATCAGATAATATGGTATTAGATGAAAGAACAAATCAAAATATACCTGAATATCAATATTATACTAATACATTAAACAAACATTTAAAAGATGTTGTTGCAAAAATACCCTCAGAGTTTCCTAATTTACGTGGTGCAGATATAAATATTACTTTAAATGATTTAATTTCATTTGAATCTTTAAGAAATAAAATATCAAATGTTAAATATAATGGAAATCCAATTATAAGTAATAATAAAATAAATAGAGAAGGTGTTCTAGAAATATTAGCAAAAATAAGAGAGCAAATTTATGGATAAAAATATGACTTCTTTTTTATATACTTCACCAGAAATATTAAATTTAATAAAGAAAGCTCAACAACTACCAAAAGGTTGGGATAGTAACACACTTCAAAACTATAATAAATTATTACAATCAATAAATTCTAATCAATTTACAAATTTATATAAATTGTCAAATAAAGGAGAAGAAAATATAAATTCAATATTAAAAGAATTAACAGATCTTGCTAAAAAAGAATTTGATCAAAGAGAGATATCATTAAAAGTTGATGAATTATATAATATTTATAAAAGTGAAATTTATCCTTTATTACAAAATTATAATAAATCAAATCCACAATCAGTAGCTAATTTAATACCTTTATCACAAACATTTATGCAAGCAATAAATGGTTTTAAATCATTAGTTGGACAATTAGAATCTTTATCATTATCAGACACATACTCTAATTCATTAAATGAAATTAGTAATATGTTATATAGCAAATATCAAGAAATAGATTCTACAAGAGATGTATTAGGAGCTATTAAAGGTTTATTTACTGGTAATATGACTGATAAAGAAAAAAACAAAGCTTATATATCTTCTTTAAGAAGTATATTATTAAGTTTAGAAGAAGCTGTAAATGCAAATAACTTTAATCAAATAAAACCACGTGTAGATAGAGTAAATGATTTTATAAATAAAAATAAAACTGTATTTGATACAAAATTTTTAGATAAACTTTCTACAATATTAAATAAATTAAATTTAGATTCAAAAAGAATGTCAGATGAACATTCTGTATCTAAAGATAATTTAAAAAAAGTTTCAGAAATACTTTTAAATAAAGTAACAGAAGAAGCTATGGCACAATCTGTACCAAAAACAAATGTAACTGGCAATGCTGGTCCAAAATTTACAGATATTGATGATGCTTTTCATTATATAGAATATCTTTTTAAAAATAGTTTTAAAGTTAATGGTAAACCAATTGTATTAGGAGATAAAGAAAATGGATATACTCCAATACAAATAAACAAAATAGGATATTATTTTAATAAAGAATTGTTATCTGAATCATTAAGAGATTTACAAAGACAAGCAGATTTATCAAAAGACAAATTATTTATAGATTTAGTTGGTAATCTTGTTGAAGATTGTAAAGAATTATTTACAATTGAAGTTAAACCAGATGATACAAATATGTTTAATGCAATAGATTCTTTACAGAATCCATTATATTTAGATAAAGATACAAATGGTAATTTTAGATTAACTGTAGATAATTTAAAAGATAAACCATCATTTGATAAATGGTTAGAATCTTTATATGTTAAATTACCTGACTTTGAACAACCACAAAGACCAAATCAAGATAAATCTTTATATTGTAAAGTATTGAATTATTTGTTACATCGTGCTACAAAATTAAATAATCCACAATATAAAAAACTTGTTTCAAATTTAATGAATGAAACATCATGTCCATTAGATAATGATTATTATAAATCTGATTCACAAAAAGATAAATCATCTGGAGAACAAGGTTCTGGAAATGAATCTCAAAAATCAGATGGTGATCAATCAGGATCAGACAAATCATCTGGACAAGGTTTATCACCAAGAGATGTTGCTGAAGTTGTACAAAAAACAAATGCAATAATATCAAACTTTCCATTTAGAAATCAAATAATAAATCTAAAATTATTTTCAGATTTTTCTGAAGCATGTACACAAAATGCAGTTTATTTAATAAATAAACATAGAGATAATGAAAGAATAAGAAGTATGTATCAAAGAATAGGTCAAAACTCAAATGAATTAAGTAGATATATTTCAAATTTTGAAAATATCTATAGTTTACAAAATATATCTATTCCAAATGGTGCTGTATTAAAAAATGTAGTATTATCTCAATTAGAAAATTATAAGACATCAAATGTTTGTTTAAAGAATTTAAAAGATATAATAAATAAAACAATAGGATTAATATTATTTGTTGTAGAAATATCTGGAGGAGAAAATAATCCTAGTATAATGAATGTATATAATAAACAAAATCAATTTTATCAACAACAATTACGTTGTATAGATGATGGATTAAAATATTTAGAACAATCATCTAAAAATGAAAGTAGATACTAATGAAAACAAATAAAGCTGAATATTTAAATGATCTTTTAATTGTAAAAAGATTTTTTGATGATCCATTTATCAAACAAGCTGATGGAGGATTTTTAACAAATGTATTAAATGAATTACATAATTTATTAAAGTCATCATTTGATAAAGATCGTCCATTAGAATCTTTATTAGATTTTTTAGCACCAGGTTTAATATATAATAAACTTGGTTCATGGAAGTTATCAGCTTTATATATGATAGCTTCTAAAGTATTCGGAGTTGATTTTAAAACTATATTTGAATATATAAAAAATGGTATAAAGTATGCTGTTAATGTTGGTTATCAATTTACAGAAGAAACTGTAAAAACATTTGTTGATAGAGCATTAGAAACATCTGTACCAAAGAATCCAGATATATCAAAAGTTCCAGAAACTTTAAATGAAATAAAGAATATAAAGAAAACAAGTTCAATAGATGAAACTTATTTATTAATTGATAATTTTAGAGATAATTTCGATAGATTTTATAAATTATCAGAAGATCAAAAGTTAAATTTAATAAAGAATGGTGGTATAAAAGAATATTTTTCAGCAAAAGCTATATTAACTTTATTAAAATCATTATTAACATTTATACTTACTTCTTGTTTTAGTTCTTTTAAGATATTTCTAATTGCTGCTGGTATCTCAGGTGTATTGTTGACCATATTTAATATAAAAGCAACGAGCGTGGCCCAACCAACAACCGGAGTTCAAACTCAGGAAGTTTCAGATAAATCAGAGAGTTTGTTTAGCAAAGTTCTGAACACGTCTAGGCCAAGTGCAGAATCGTTGCAAACAGCATTACCTCAGAATTTGCCAGAGGCATTAAAATCATATACGTCATTTGGATCTGAGGTACATCCAAACTCAAGCAACTCTGTATGGATAGAAAGATTTCCATCATCAGAGATAAAAGATGTTTTAATTGATTGGATAATAAAAGTTTATCCAAAGTTAAAAGGTAAAGAAGAAATAATAAAATCTGATAGATCATACAATACAGTTGTAGGTTTATTTAAGAAAAACAATCCTCCTGAAGTAGAGCAATACATAACAATTGTTCCTAAAGGATTTAATAGTATTAAAGAAATAGTAGATGCTTGTATAGTATCTGCAGTTAATAAATTATAATCTAACAATAATTAATCATCTTTTTAGGTAAATATGAATCATTCTGATATATTTGAAGAGTATGCAAAAATAGCTTTAGCTGAAGGTCTAATACAAGATCGTAAAGAAAATCATTTAGAAAAAAACCTAGATGTAAAAAAAGAACGTAAATTTACATCTAGAAAAGATCTAGATAATTTTAAAGAATTATATGATGAAAAATTATATAATTTAAAACCAGAGCAAGAATATAAATATAAAGAAAACATTTCTGAATCAGCACATAAAAAAACACAAAATTTAATACCATCATATGGAGATAATGGTATTGTAGAAAATTTAAATGAAGCACATGAAATAATTTTAGAAAAAGTTCAAAAAACTCCAAATGCAACTTTATTACAATTTGTTAAAGCTGAAAATGAATTATTAACAGAATTAATAAGAATAGCAGATTATTTAGAATTAAATAATGAAACATCATTAGTTAAAATAGCTGATACTTGTATAAATCAGTTAGATGCAAAAGTTAAATCTAAAAAGAAAAATATAAAAAAATCATCTTATGATGTAGTAATAACTAAAAAAGCTGCAGCTCCAGCTGCAGCTGCAGCTTTAGGTCCAGCTGCAATAGTTGGTTTAGGATTAGCAGGAGCAGCGGCTATTTATGGAATTATATATGCTTACAATAATATTTCTATAGATAGAGGCACTATTCAAAATTTTGATTCAGCTAAAAAAGAATTAACAGAAGTATTAAATAGTAATGAGTCTTCTTCATTAGAACAAAGTGTAAGAACAGCAATATCTAGATTAGAAGACTTAAAAGCAAAATTTATTAATCATAATAATACAACTTTAAAAGATAAAACATTTATGACAGAAGAAGAATTAGATAAATATAAAGAAACAAATGAGTTTAAAAAAGCATTAGAAGATTTAAAAGAATTAAATAAATTAGTATCTGTATCTAGACAACAATTTAAAGTATTAGTACAACAATTATATGCATTACATGAATCATCAGATTATTATGAATCTGATGCAGGAAGATTTTCTTCTAAATGGTGGAGTAATTTAGGAAGAGATGTAGGTAAAATATTTAATACTAGTGGTCCAAAAGATGCTGCTTTAGCATTAGAAAATGTATGTAATTCATTAAATAAATTTTTAGTTAATCAAAGTTCACAATTAAAGAGTGGTGAACAAAAAGCTAAAGAAAATGTTATTGAAGATACTGGTTCAAAAAATTTACTTGATAATGTTACAGATGTAGTTACAAATAAAGCAAAAGATTTATTTAATACAGATTCAAATAAAGGTA
>ERZ724522.824-NODE-824-length-18586-cov-22.266472_pt1 | contig 18586 bp, 27 predicted proteins | sample MGYA00376055_ERZ724522 | MGnify/ENA primary metagenome ERZ724522 (study PRJEB28724, sample SAMN07190884) | wastewater metagenome | isolation source: effluent of sewage treatment plant in Hong Hong | place: Hong Kong | collected 2016-03-17 ... | reverse complement strand
TGGACGAAGAGACAGCCCAAAGCTGTTTCTATGCCCTGCCCCGTGATGGCAAATCGATTGAGGGACCGTCGGCACGTCTGGCAGAGATCGTAGCCGGATCGTGGGGCAATCTGCGGTCACAAGCCAACATCGTGGACGAGGATGACAAGTTCATCACTGCCCGTGGGGTGTGCTGGGATCTCGAAAACAACGTGGCAATCTCCGTCGAGGTCCGCCGTCGGATCACTGGCAAAAATGGACGCCGGTACAACGATGACATGATCGGGACGACCGCCAACGCAGCCTGTAGCATCGCGTTACGAAATGCGGTGTTCAAGGTCGTTCCGATGGCGATCATCAAGCCGATCTACGAAGCGGCCAAGCGAGTAGCCATCGGGGATGCAACGACACTGGCAGCACGGCGAGACAAGGCACTGAAGCACTTCGCGGCAATGGGTGTACGACAGGATCAGATCTTCGCAAAACTTGGTCGGGCCGGTGTCGAGGAAATCACCCTGGACGACTTGGCAACGCTGTTGGGGCTGTCCACGGCCATCAAGGACGGTGATACCTCGATCGATGAGGCGTTCCCGGTTCAGTCGGTCGCGAAGCCGACGGAGCCAGGCACCAAGGCGGAAGGGTTGGCCGAACGTCTGAAGGAACATCAGCAGCAGCAAAACGGTGATGGGGTCAAGGAACCGGAAACCAAGTCCGAAGAGGGTGAACGCCGTCCGCTTCCGACCTGTGAGGAACTGATGGCGGCTATCGAACAGGCCACCAAGACTGAGGAAGTCACCGATCTGGTGTTCCAGCGGGCGCATCTGAACGAAACGGAGCAAACGGCCGTCGAAGCGGCGGGACGAGCTCGCAAGGACGCGATTCGAGCGGCAAGGAAGTGAACGGTTCGCCAGTAGTCCAACGGTAGTGACGCCCCGGCAGGGGAAATGCGGGTTCGAATCCCGTCTGGCGAAATTTGGATGAAAGCAGAGGACCGTTTGTCGTAAGTCCAGCCGTGGTGATCAGCAGCAAATCGGCGAACCCAAGCGACAAGACGTTCAGGAGAGACTGAAGTGCATTCGTGCTCTGGGAGCAAATATGAGTACTCGCGGCGGTTTGACTCCATTCCGCAAGTGTCCGTGGGCAGGTAAGCGAAAACCGGAGCCGTGCGGAACTCTCGGTTCGAATCCGAGCGAATGCAATGTGGTCAGTTAGTCAATGTGTCAAAGGAGTAACAAAGTGTTGGACCCCAAACTGGAAGCGAACCTTCCAAGGCTGTCGGCAGAAAACATCTGCCGTCTCGAACTCGCAGTGATCGTCAGTGATTGATATCCAGGAGAACAGGCGATGGCGGGGGACTTCATCAAGGTCGAGAAAGCTACGGCCAGAAAGCCGGAAGTCCTCCGTATCGCCATGCTCCTGCAGATCCACCCAGACCACGCGTTTGGGCTGTGCATTCGCTTCTGGTCATGGTGTGACGACAACATGAGCGATGGCACTGCGGCAATCGATTGTCCGATCCTGGATGCGGTACTCGGCACCCCCGGATTCGCTCAGGCGCTCATCGAAGTTGGCTGGCTCAAAGACCGAAAAAAAGCTCTTGAGATACCTAATTTCGACCGGCATCTAAGTCAATCCGCGAAGGTAAGGTGTGCTGCCACAGAGAGAAAGCGCAAATCGAGACTCCCGCAAGCCGTCACGAATCCGTCACAGAAAAGTGTGACATCTGTCACAAAAAAACGTGACCCCAGAGAAGAGAAGAGAAGAGAAGAGTTTATTAAACCCCCATTACCCCCTTCTGCGGACAAAAACCAAAGCGATGGGAATGGTTGGGAATTAAAAGAACAGGATTTGAGAAACACGGCAAGAATCATCGCCTGGATGACTCATACGCGTCTGGTCGAGGATACGCACGCCAATCAACTTCGAGTCCTGTCAGCAGCGGAACGGGCCATCAACGTCGAGAAACTCGGCGGCGAAGTGCCCGAGAACCGCGTTGCGTACTTCGTCTCGATCGTGCGGGACGGCAACTGGAAAGTCATCACGGACGCTGATTTCGACCGGGCGAAGCTGCGTCACATCCAGTGGCAGAGATCACATCCGGCGGCAGAGTTGCCCAGCGATCTAACATCATGTTTTAAGTCAGCGGAGTAGGTCATGGCGGAACCGGCAGCATTCAGGGCACATTGGCCAGCGGGTCTTGAAACGTGCACACACTACGAGGTTTTGTGCGATGACAAGGGCCGAAAAGGCGGATCGTATCTGCGAGTCATGATCGCCAACGATGGCGATGTGCATGTGATGATGCAGGACTGGGAGGATATGCCAGAGGGCGAGCCAAACCGTTTTCCGTCGATTCGCATCAGGTCTCTCGCAGGCGGTGGGCGAAACATGCGAACACGACAGGCGTTGTTGTGGCTGGCAGAAGCAATTCGTTTGGACACCCAAGACGCTGAAACGCAGGTGAAGCAATGAGCATTCATTATTGCGGTACAGGAAGCGTTCAGAGCGTAACAATCAACGGCAATCCAGTTTCGATCATCGACCTGTATTCCCAGTGGACGCAATGCTGCATCTGCGGAATCGATTGTCCGTCAACACACGGAATTCCGGTTGACTCAGAGACAGCCGAAATCGTCTCTAACGACTTCGATGGAGACTGGGGAGGTAAGCCAGCGTGTGAAAGTTGCCATGATCGGCACGCGGCAGGTGAGTTTGTTGGAATGTATCCACGATATTGAAAAGGCGGTGAACCAATGAGCGCCCAAGCCCCAGCAAAGCGAAAAGAGCGGCCACAGGTCACCACGGACGTGACGCTGATGATGCCTCCGCAGAATTTGTCCGCAGAGCGGTCTGTACTGGCTTGCGTCCTGTTGGATAACCGGGTCTACGATGAGATCAGCGATCAGGTCAAAGCCGGGTATTTCTACCTCGACGTGCATTCCACCATCTGGACCACGATGGCAAGATTGCTGGAGCAAGCCAAAGCGGTTGATGCCGTCACTCTGGCCGATGCTCTCGGTCCAGACATGCTCCAGGAATGCGGCGGTGTGCCGTACCTTCTGGAGGTGATGGAGGAAGTCCCGCACACGGCCCATGCGAAGCACTACGCGGAAATCGTTCGCGAAAAGTTCCTTGAGCGAACCTTGCAGGATATCTGCCAGGTCTCACTGCGGTCCCTGCATGAGCAACAGGACGACACCGAGACGCTGATCGAAACGCATGAGCGGGCCGTCTTCGATTTGACAGACCAGCGGACGGCACAGAACCAAGAGACGTCGATCACGGACATCCTGATTGGGAGCCTGCAAACGCTTCAGGATCGCATGGCGAATCCCAGCCAGGTACCGGGGCTGGCATCGGGATTCACGGAACTGGACCTGCTGACAAACGGGTTTCAGCCCCACGAATTGATCATCATCGCCGCGCGTCCCTCGATGGGGAAAACGGCGTTCGTCTGCAATCTGGCCGAATGGGTGGTCAACACAGGGCATCCGGCACTGCTGTTCAGCCTGGAGCAGTCCAAACACGAAATCGCGATGCGGCTGCTGTGCATCCGTGCCAGACTGGATGGACACCGAGTCAAAAAGGGAGTGCTGGAGCCGGACGAGCGATTCACGTTGCTCCAGGCAGCAGACGAAATGTCGAAGCTCCCGCTGTACATCGACGATCAGCCCGGGCGAACGATGACGGAGATCCGATCGATATCACGACGGATCAAACGGCGGCACGGGCTGAAGCTGGTGATCATCGACTATCTGCAGTTGATCGAGCCGGAAACGAACAGCCGGAACAGCAACCGCGAAAACGACGTGGCACAGATCAGCCGTCGGTTGAAGGGGCTTGCCAAGGAATTGGAAGTGCCTGTTATCGCCCTGTCGCAGTTGAATCGAGGGGTGGACAACCGGGAAGACAAGCGGCCACGTCTGAGCGACCTGCGCGAGTCGGGGGCCATTGAACAGGACGCAGACATTGTGATGTTCCTGCATCGACCGGACGCCTATGACCCGACCGACCGGCCCGGCGAAGCGGAGGTGATCGTGGCCAAGCATCGGTCAGGAAAAACCGGCATCGTCGGATTGCAGTGGCTGTCACATTCAATGCGGTTTGCGGACAAGGAGTCGGCAGCAGAAAGGGAGTTCACATGAGGGTTTTGAATCTCGGGGCCGGTGTTCAGGCAACCACGATCTACCTGATGATGATCGACGGGGAGCTACCCACCTGTGACGTGGCCATTTTCGCGGATACCGGAGATGAGCCCGAAGCCGTGTACAGACACCTGCAGATGCTTGAGCAACTGGCGGGACCGAAGATCATCCGTGTGTCAGCCGGAAACCTTGGACAGAATCTCATTGAGGGTAAGAACTCAACAGGTCAGAGATTTGTGTCCATTCCATCGTTCCTGTCAGTGGATGGAAGGGGGAATTCTGGCATCGGGCGTCGGCAATGCACCAAGGAATACAAGATCGAGCCGATCGAGCGGCACATTCGCGAGTTGTGTGGATCGGAGAAAGGTCGACCACTGCCAAAGGGTACGACAGTCACGCAGATTTTCGGTCTGTCGTTTGACGAACCGGGACGTGTCGCACGCGTTCGTGGACTCTACGAAACCCGCAAACAGTGGAAAGCAGAGTTTCCCCTGTTTGACGAATTCATGACGCGGCCGGATTGCGTCAAGTGGCTTCAACGGCGACTGCCAGGTTACGTCGTCCCACGATCTGCATGCGTGTTTTGTCCGTATCGATCGGATGCCGAATGGGTCGCGATGAAAGAAGCGGACCCAGCGGCATGGGATAGAGCAGTTGAGATTGATAACGCGATTCGACTCGAAACGAGCGCATGTCAGCGGGGCATGGAAGCAAAGCAGTACCTGCACAGGTCGTGCAAGCCACTGGAGGAAGTGCAGTTCAATCCGAAACCGCCCAGCAATCAAAAGATGATGGACTGGTCTGGAATGGATTGTGAAGGGATGTGTGGCAACTGAAATGATCACCACGAAAGGGCGTACCAATGAGTCAGTTGAAACCAAAAGAATGGCGTCGTTTTTTCGCACTGATGGACAGGATCGTCCATAGCAACGAACTGACCTTTCGAGAAATTGGGCTGGATATCGTCGAAGCGGCACAAATCGACGGAGAACAGCTTGACCACGAGACGGAAGTTTGGCTGGAAACATTCGTGAACATTTTCGAGGGGTCACTGATGTGCAAGGTCGGTCAAAAGCTCGACCTTGAAATGGCGGACATGCGAGCCGAAGACAAAATAGCGGAAGACGAGGCGGATGAACTCGACGAACTGAACGAGAGCAACATCTGAGGGCGTTCCAATGATCACCACGAAAGACAGAACAACATTGGTACTCGCCACGGTCCGCGCGTCGGCCCGCATGGCAATGCACAAGGCAGCGACAAATGCAGGTCTCGGAAAAGGACGTGACGGTCATTCTGGCAAAAGCGAACGCGGGTGTACCACTGAAAATAATCGAGATCCATCGACTCGCGGCGGCATCCGGGGTTGCAGTGCCGAAGCCGCGCCGGTTCCGTCAGTTGATCCAAGCGACGGAAGAAAAACTGGCTACGGCATTGCGTGAAGTGTTGATCGAACTGGAACCAGAACCAAGGCCGGTTGGCCGCAAACGACTTCGAAAGGTCAGATAGATGCGAAAGCGACACGTCAACAGCTTGAAGTCCAAGGAATGGATGATCGTCGATTCCTTTGCTGGTGGTGGGGGGGCATCGACGGGTATTGAGATGGCTTTGGGCCGGTCTCCTGATGTGGCTGTGAACCACAACGGATCGGCACGCGCCATGCACGAGGCAAATCACCCGTGGACGCGGCATTACCAGACGGATGTTCGGGAAATCGATCCACTCGTTGTGACTCGCAACAAGCCCGTTGGCTTGGCGTGGTTCAGCCCGGACTGCACATTCTTTTCGAAGTCTCGCGGCGGGAAGCCAATGCGTGGGGCTGGCAAAAAGGTTCGCGGGCTGGCGTGGGTGGTGGTGAACTGGGCTCGCAAGGCAAGACCGCGCGTCATCCTCTTGGAGAACGTTGAAGAGTTCCAGGATTGGGGCCCGGTGGTCAAGAAAGTCGGAACAGACGGATTCCCGGTATTTGATCAGGCGGGTGAGCCGTGGTATGTCCCATGTCCTAATCGACGCGGCCAGACGTTCCGGAAGTGGGTTCGACGGATGGAACGACTCGGGTACAAGGTCGAGTGGCGCGAGTTGCGGGCTTGCGATTACGGTTCCCCAACGATTCGAAAGCGATTGTTTGTCATCGCTCGAATGGATGGTGAGCCAATCGTCTGGCCAGAACCGACGCACGGCAAACCAGGTTCACCGGAAGTCATGGCGGGAAAGCGGCTGCCATGGAGAACGGCAGCATCGGACGTCATCGACTGGTCAATTCCCTGTCCGTCAATCTTCCTGACATCGGAAGAGGCCAAGGTGATTGGCGTCAAGCGGCCACTGCAGGAAAACACGCTGAAACGAATCTTTGCAGGTCTGAAGCGGTACGTTCTGGAGTGTGCCAATCCATACATCGTGTCGACGAATCACGGCGAGTCGGGTGGAAAACGCGATTATGCGGTGAATGATCCATATCGGACGGTAACAACGTCGCAGAGTGACGGTGTTGTCGCTCCAGTGATGACATTCGCTCAACATGGCGGGGCAACTCGTGACGTCGATGGTCCGATGCACACAGTCACGGCATCGAACAAGGATCAAAATGCGGTCATCGCTCCCTACTGTGTGCCGCGGTACGGCGAAGCTCCAGGTCAGGCACCACGCTGCGGAACAGTGCAAGCTCCCTTGCCGACGATCGTGACGACGGACAACGGGGCTCAACTGGTCGCTCCCATTCTCGACAGCCAGTATGGAAACTCGCGGGGAGTTTCAATCGAACAACCATTGCCGACTGTGACGGGAGGCGGCGGCGGCAAATCTGCTCTGGTCGCTCCCATCCTGGATTCGTATCACGGTCCCAAGGGTGAGACTGTTGGTAGAGCCGGTGAATTGAACGATCCCCTGCGAACTCAGGACACTTCGAATCGACACGCATTGGTGCAGGCTTTCATTGCACAGCACAACGGCGGTGTCATCGGCCATAGAGCAGATCGACCGCTGTCAACGCTGACAACGCGTGGAACGCAGCAACAGGTTGTGGAAGTCAAATCGGCGGCAATTGTCGGATGCGGCGGTCGCGCTGGACAGTCGCCACCGACAGGGATGGAAAAGCCACTTGGAACAGTCACAGGAAAGGCGGACAAGTGCCTTGCAACAGCGTTTCTGTCGGAGCAGCGTGGAAGTAATGAACATGGGGCAGGAGGCGACCCATCAGAACCGATGAAGACGGTTGCAGCCCAAGGGACTCATCACGCGGCCGTGCTGGCGTTTCTCGCGAAATACTACGGGAATCACCACAACCATCAGGGAGTTGGCGAACCGCTTCACACAGCTACGACAAAGGAACGATTCGGCGTTGTGACCGTCGATCAAGTGGAATACCAGATCGTTGACATCGGCATGCGAATGCTCACGGCGAGAGAGCTCTTCAACGCTCAGGGGTTCCCACGAGACTACAAGATCGAAGTCTGGTGCAACGAACGACGGAACAAGACCGGCAAGCTGATGAAGCCCGGGCTGCTGACAAAAGAGGAACAGGTGCGGTGTGCTGGTAACTCGGTGTGCCCACAACTCGCGGAAGCACTGGTCTTGGCAAACTGCGGATTCCTGAAGGTTGATCGGACCGCAAAACCCAAGATCCGACAGCTTGAATTGGCAAACGTGTAATCGTGTTGAAGCGGAAACCAGCCCCGAAGCCGAAGGGGATCACAGAGGAAGAATTCCTCGGTCAAGTGATCGACATGGCCCACCTGTACGGGTGGAAGGTCGCTCACTTCCGGCCAGCGAAGACAGCCAAAGGCTACAGAACGCCGGTCCAGGGGGACGGCAAGGGGTTTCCCGACCTGATTGGGACCAGACGGGCTACGAAGCACAAGTTTGTGGCCGAACTGAAGGTGGGACGCAACAAGGTGACGGCAGAGCAAAACGAGTGGCTGACTGATTGTGAGGCGTGCGGGATACCAGCGTTCACTTGGACGCCGGGCGACTGGGAAGAGATCGAGGACACATTGAAGAACGGAGTGTGACGATGGCGGCGACAACCAGCATCGAATGGACAGATCGAACGTGGAACCCCGTGGCAGGCTGCAATCGGATCAGTTCAGGTTGCAAGAATTGCTACGCCGAAAAGATGGGCAAGCGGCTGCGGGCGATGGCGCTCGCCGATCAGAAGGACGGCAAGAATCCGGGCAGGAAAGCTGCGTACATCGATGCGATCAACCCTGCCGGCGGGTGGTCCGGGAACCTCATAATGGTCCCGGATGCGTTGCGTGATCCGTTGAAGTGGAAGAAACCACAACGGATCTTCGTAAATTCGATGAGTGACCTGTTTCACGATGCGGTCCCGTTCGAGTTCATCGATCAGGTCTTTGCGGTGATGTACGCCGCGCAGTGGCACACGTTCCAGGTCCTGACCAAGCGAGCCGACCGGATGCGGGATTACTTCGCATCTGATCCTCTGCCACGCATCGCAGCGATGGCGTTTCGGCAGTGGACGGATTGGAACCAAGAAAAAGCGTCTCAAGGCATTTTGACGAATAGTGACATCGCAGACGATCTTTCTGGAATGTGGCCGCTTCCGAACGTATGGCTGGGTGTCAGCATCGAGAATCAGGCGATGGCCGACAAACGAATCCCTGATCTTCTCGCAACTACAGCGGCGGTCAGGTTCCTGTCGTGTGAGCCGTTGCTGGGGCCGATCGATCTTGGGCTCTCGAATGCAACGTGCCAATGCTGCGAGCGTCTACCAAGTCGCTGGATCAAGTTAGAGCGTGGGGTACGCGGTGATGTGCCAGGTAGCACGACCGAAGCCGGACCGGGAATTTACCGGGCGGAATCAAACCGGCACGGGGCTTTGAGCGTTCGCGCCACAAACGGGGAAATGTTGGGGGTGCTTCCGCGAGAAATGGAAGTACTGGGGTCAATCGACTGGGTAATCGTCGGTGGCGAGTCTGGCCACGATGCTCGGCCAATGCACCCCGATTGGGCAAGATCGCTACGATACCAGTGCCAGGCTGCGAAAGTGCCGTTTTTCTACAAACAGTGGGGGGAATGGAAGCCATTGCACGGCGATGGATGGCCACACGGCGATGAAGACGATGAAGGCAAATTTCCGTGGACGTGGATCACGACGGATGGTGAGTTGCGTCAATCAGGGTCACGACCGGATGCCGTCATGCAGAAGGTCGGAAAGAACCGCGCAGGGAGACTGCTCGACGGCCGCACATGGGGTATGTTTCCCGGAGATCAGGACGACATCGCATGGTGATCCCAAACTTCCCCACATTCATCGGCGATGGTCCGTCGGGTGCCGTGTTCGACGATTCCCGGCTGTATCGGTACACGCTCTGGCGGCGATGGGTGGATAACTGCCCGCTGGAACGAATGTGCTGTTTCATCGGCCTGAATCCCTCGACGGCGGACGAAACAGCCGACGATCCGACCATTCGCCGGTGCATCAACTTCTCGAAGTCCTGGGGCTTCGACGGTTACGTGATGCTGAACCTGTTCGCGTTCCGGGCCACGGACCCCGTGGATATGTACCGGCAGACTGATCGGGTCGGAAAGCTGAATGACGAAGTGTTGCAGATCGTACCGGCCCTGATGGGGCGAACTGTGATGGCGTGGGGAGCGGGGGCGGTCCATCGGAAACTCGGTGCCGACGCGAACCGTTGTGCCATGGTGCAAGGATGGCTGCGGGAGTATCCGCAGGTTTACTACCTGAGAAAGACGAAGCACGGGCACCCGGAACACCCGTTGTATGTGCCTGGGGATGTGGTCCCGGTGTTGTGGGGGTGTTGTGAGATCAACAAGCGAATGGAGCAATCAGAATGAGCGAGTTTCATCCAGCCAGCGATACTCCAGATAATTGCCGTAGTGTCATCATGCGATTCGGAGACAACGGTGAGCGTGACACGGAGGGGTTTTACTGGGCCGCAGAAGGTGCCAGTAACGGTCCAGATGTGGAACGACAAACCCGAATAAGAACTTCCAAAATAATCGGGAATTCCGGTAGCGACGCAACAGCAATCGGGTAGCCACGAATTGCATTATATTTGCATGACTAGCATCGTAATAACCACGGCAATATCGTGAAAAAATAGCTTGACGACTACGATTGCCACACTCACACTGTCGGCCACTATGGACGGTGCCACGCGAATTCCAGCCGACGATTCCACGCTCGACAAGGCGATTGCCATGTTGCGGGTTGCCTACAAGGAGTGGACCAGGACGCGTCGGTTTGGGTCGCTTGGTGTGCAGATCAAGATGGAGGCGGGTGTGATCGTCGGTCCGGCCACGGTGACGACCGCTGAGAACGTCAAGTGACGGCTACTGGGAGAAGTCCGCAGTATGCAGCCGAAGTCCAGATCGGTGCGAGAGGGTAAACCGGGAAACTCAGTCAACCGGCCTCCGTGAATTTTGATTGAGGGTTACCGGGATGGAGAAGCGGCAATCTCGTCAGCCTCATAAGCTGCAGATCGCAGGTTCGAGTCCTGCTCCCGGCAGTTGTGATGTGCAAGACCAAAGGGACGGGGGCAGCGGTTGCTTCGGTGATCGCTGCCCCCAAGGAAGCTACCTACCAGTGCGTGCGGGGCACGTCGAAGAAAAGGTGTGTGGGACCGGGTTGACTTGGGTGACCGGTTCCGTCGGGGCGACTGATGCCATGTCCACAAAGTGCCCAAGCCAAGCGGCCCCGCGTTCTGTTGGCTTTGCCAGCGGAATTAATGTGTTTGAGCGGTGATCAGTCCACCGCCCATGTCATTCAATCAGGATTAAACGCCATGCCGGTCACAGTCGATCCAAAAGCCCTGTTCAGCCGTACGGCAATCTTGCGGGTCATCTCGGTCATTCTCGCGATTGCGGGGGCGTGGGGAGGCGTCAGCACGGTCCCGAAGATGGCATCAGCCAGCGGGGCACCGATCAACGACGTTCTGAATACCGTGTTGCCGATGCTTGGGGCCGCGTTTGCGTGGATCTGGTCGAACTGGTCCAAAGTCAAGCCGTCGCTGGTTCAAGCGGCCCTTGCAGCGTTTGCGAATCCTCGTGATCCCGTGGCAGACCTGAAGCTGGCGGTTGAACTGTCAGCCTATCTGAAAAGCCAGTGGCCCTCGAATCCGGCGTTCGCGACGTTGGATCGGTTCATTCAAGAGTTCATTCCGCTGGTCACAAACGATTTGACGAAGACTCTGCCGGTCCCACAAAGCGAAACGGGGTCATGACCGAGATCGAAGCGGACCACGAAACAGAGATGGCCGTATGGCGGTTCTGCATGAGGCTGACGGATAGGTGTAACAGGCGGGTGAGACGTGAAAACCAAAAGACCAATCATCGCCATGTTCGCACTGCTGATGCTGATCGGCTGCAATATCCAGTGGGTGCCGGTCAATCCCGTCCTGGTCGATCCGAATCCCCCCGGCCCGGTTGTCACGAATCCTGAGTTTCGCTTGCTGATCGTCGAGGAAACGGCGGATCGGCCACGATTGCCAGCGGGTCAACAGGGGATCTTTACTTCGACCGTTCTGCGGAAGTGGCTCAAGGATCATTGCAAGCCCCTCAGTGATGGCTCGAACGGGTTCCGAATCGTTGACGTTGACGACATGGAACATCTTCCCGCCGAGTTCAAATCGCTCGAAACCCCGAAGTCAGTACCGTGGCTGTACGTCACGAATGGCAAGACGGGGTTGTCATGTCCCCTGCCAGCGACGGCGGATGAAGTCATTGCCAAGGTCTCACCGTATGCGGAGGGGAAGTGATGGCGAGTCCAATCATGAAGTACTTCGCATTCGAGCATCTACCAGAGAAACTCCAGTTGGTGTCGAAACCAATTGGTGAAGTGGCTCGCGCCATGGATGCGACGTTACCAGACGGTGCCGAGAAGTCGGCAGGTCTGCGGAAATTGCTTGAAGCCAAGGATTGCTTGGTTCGGGCTGCGATGGAGATCCAATCGTGAGTGTCACTCATATTGCTGGCCCTGTAATCGAAATCGGACCACGCAAGATTCAACGATGTGCAGTATGCGGGGAAAAGCTCGGAGACAACTTAGCGTTCCTTCAAGGTCGTGTTGCCATGGTCAGCACTGACCCCAACCGGCGATATGAGATGTTGGAGTGGGAATCGGGCGGTCTCGTTCGGCACGATGGGAATCATTGGTCGGTAGTAGAGCATGACAATGGATCGAATCTTCCAAGCGATGCGTGCATCGATTTGATTGAGGAGTAACGATGTTCTACCCCAACGAGCCGATCATCGAACAGGCAACCATCAGCCAGCACCTGGGCGATGACAGCGGGCGTCTGTGCGGGACCAAGCCACGCGATTTCAATCGAGTGCCGGTCGGGTCGATCTACGGCACGGTTGCCACCCCGGATTCGTTCCAGGTCATTCCACGGTCAGCATGGCCGGACCTGATTCGACGGATGGAAGCCGAGAAGTCACGAATGTCGGACTTCGTTCTGTCGGAAGTCATCCCGTCACTGAATCAGCAGCAAACGCTCTACTGCCACGGCAACTCGCCCTGTGGCGCTGTGATGTGGCTGCGAGCGGTCCAAGGGCTTCCATACGTTCCGTTGTCGGCAGCATCGATCGCAGGCCCAACGGTGAACTTCCGCAATCAGGGGGGCTACATTGCCGACGATCTGGAGCAAGTCTGTCGCGTCGGATGTGCCAGCCAATACTTTGTTCCAACCAACCAGATCGGCCAAGCGGGCTTTCGTCCAGGCTGGGAATCTGACGCGGCAAACTACAAGGCGTTGGAATGGTGGGATCTGGGGCATCGGACGGCGAATTCATTCGACGTGATGATGACGCTGTTGCTCGCTCGCATCCCGGTCTGTGTCGCCTACAACTGGTGGGGGCACGCCGTGACCATGACCGATCCCGTGATTCTGGCAAACGGTCGCTTCGGGGCACGCGGCCGGAACTCGTGGGGCGATGGCTACGGGGCTCATGGGTTCTTTGTCGTGGACGAACAGTACGGGACTCCAGACGAAGCGTATGCCCTGCGGTCGATCACGCAAACGCAGGTCAATTACAACGGCATGCGGTTGCTGAGTGTGTGAAACAGGTCTCCTTTCGCGAAAGAGGAATTGGCGATGGTGGAACAGCAAACAGTCACGTTTTCCGACGTCTTCTCGTTGCGAAACAACGAGCGCATGACGTTTCTAGGAACAATCCCACTCGTGGAACCGACGTGCCACGTTCTCGGCATCATGCGACGGTCTGTGTCGTTCCCGGCAGGGCCACACATGGACACTGTGACAACGCCAGAGAATCACGGGAAACCAGTGATGTTTGAGGCCATCATCGCATGCCAGCAAACGAAACTGGGCTGGGTGTGGGTGCATCTGTCGCCATCGACGAAAGAAGTCATCGGAAGCCTTACAGAACAATGGGGGCTTCCTGTCGATACGTGGGGCTTTGTTGGCTTCGAGAAAGCCTGAAAACAGCCCTGTTTTGTGATGGAACGATCTTGTTTTGAAGGGAGTACTGACGATGACACCGACGTTACAACGATTTCTGAAACGATGGGACGCGGTAAACGCCGTTCTGTTTCTCACGCTCGCGGCACTGACCTGCATGCTGAGCGGCTGTGCGGCCCCCAAAATCCCGGTTGGTACGTTCGCGATTACGGTCCACGAAGAGTTAAGCCACCAAGATCCATGCCCGGCGACATCTCCGGAGTCGTCCAGCGGTAATGCACTGCAGCCCAAGGACGGGGCCGGGCTGGATTTTTTGCAATACTCGGTCCGAGTGAAAGTTCAAGAGAACTCGGGCCAGCAGACGATCACGGGCTACGGGTCCGGGGTTCTCGTGCCAGGCGGTGTCCTGACAGCTGCCCATGTCGTGAAAACACAAAGCCCCCCGCGAATTCAATGCGAAGCAAACGGTCAGACCGCGAATGGAAGGACAGTCAGAACCAACAAAGACGCGGATCTGGCGTACGTCGCGGTCACATGGCCGTCTCCACAGGTAACAGCCCCGATCGCAACACGAATGCCGGCGGTGGGTGATTCGGTCACAACGGTCGGGCGTGGTCCCAATGGCGACGTGACAGAGATCCGTCACACCGTCACGGCGAAACGGAGGTGGGACCGGCATACCGAGATCGAGGTTTCCCCCACGTTCAACCAGGGCCGGTCGGGCGGCGGCATGTTTGATTCCGCGGGCGGTCTATGCGGCGTGGTCTCAATGGCTGTTGTCCATCCAGAGCAGAAGGGAATCGCGACTGGGCTGGATGCCGTTCGGGAAATTCTCACGTTTACCGGGAGCGACCGCGATGATGTGGACAACGAATACACGGCATGGATCGTTACGCGCAGCGACTGCTTTCCATGTCGTGATTTCCATGACAAGCGAGGTAACGGGGTCGGTGGCCTCAAATATCGATACATACAGGCTGATCAGCAACAGCCTGCCGACGTCCCTGACGGCGTGTGGCGAGCAGCAGTGGAAGGCGCGAAAGTCAGACCAACCCCGTTCGCCCTGTGGAAGTCGCGAATCGCCATTGATGGACAGCCCCCCGGTCATTACACGGCGACGGCGGTCCTCGGTCTCACGCATGAGCAGCTTCGGGACACCGTGGCATTCTCGGGGACACCAGACTGATCATGTCAAGCGGCCCCATCACACCTATTCGCCAGGTCGTTTCGTCGCTGCTCTCAGGACTCGCGACAGGACTCGGCATTGGCCAGCGGTCCGTCTTTAAGTGGAACCGCAGCGGCGCGAGTACGCTGGATCTGTTGGCGGGCCAGCAATGGACTGCCAACAGCATCTACGGCGCGGTGGGGCAATTCAGCCTGGAGATGCCACGGGCTGACGTGAAGGATCTGCGGTTGGGCTATCACATAGCCGATAGTGATCTGGAACTGGATGCACACGCAAAACTGGTCGGCATCGTTCCGAAGCTCTCACCGTCCCATCCAGCGGCCGTGGGAGCATCGCAGCCTGTGGGATTCGGGCTGATGGCCATCATCACGGCGTTGCCAACCATCTGGTCGCTGTTGAATCCGCGGGTGACGCTCAATCTGCCACCAGAGATCGAACTTGATCTGATCATGGCGGACACAAACACGCTGTTGATCGAGTTCAAGACCCCGCCAACGGTGACAGTGGTCTGGGGGATCCGTTGGAACAATGTCCCCTTGAAACTGATGCTTACGGACAGGCTGGTCCGCATTGAATACAAGCTCGGAATCTTCGGGCGAACGCAGGATTGGGAGTTCTGATGGAATACATTTTTGCAGGAGCGATGCTGCTGTTCGTTCTGATCTTCGCAGGAGGAATGGTGGGTGTGCTAGCAATCGTAGATGCCCTCAAGTCGCTTCGGGTTCCAAACACGGAACCGCAAGAAATCTGCGTGTACTGCGGTTGTGCCATTCAATGGAACGCGGCCTCAAGTCGATGGTTTCGCGTGGGGTATATGTCAGCAAATTCGACGCGAGATTGCGGTGATCATTGCCCCGTGCTGCCGGTGCGGAGGGAGTCCTGAAATGTGGCATAGCGTTGACGAAATTCCACCGGCAGGGTGGCTGATCGCATCGGACGGCAATAAAGAGTGGGAAATCCATCGCTGCAGGTCCAGTCCTTTCAAAAACGCGACGCGGGTGAAGATGTGGAGGAAACAAGCATAATGGCCTCAGTTGTCTTCGAACGGCCAGTGAAACGAGTAACGCCACCCCATGAAGGGAATGACGCGATGAAATTGTTGTGCGGCGGGGCGGCAATGATGGTCGTCATGGCTGGCATTGTGGTTGAGCGGGAAGCAAACCCATTGTCACCGCTGTCAGTGTTCTTTTTGTCTGGAATCGGCGGCACGTTCACGGCGCTCGCAACGTACCTGTTGACAGGTCAGAAAAACGATTCCAAAAGTCTCGCGGCCCACATGCTGGGCAACGTGTCAATAGCCGTCACTCTGGGGGCCATGGCAGCGATGCACGGAGCCCCCCGATTGACAGGCATTCCGGCCGATGACGTGTTCCAGATCGTGTTCGTTGGCGGCATCACTGGAATCTCGGGGATGACAGCCATCGGGGCGCTGCGAGGCATGCTGACGGCCAAAGTGATGCAGCAAATCATCGCGTCGATGTGCGGCCTGGAAGTGCCAGCGCCAAAGAGCCGCAAGAAACCATCGCCTCTGGATGACGACGACACCAAGTAATTGAAATGGATTGAGCATGCCAACAGTGACTCTCAGGCCGGCAGATGGCGACACATGGACGAATACGCTCGGATCTCCGCTCTACATCGGTGTGACGGGCAATTCGTCGGGCGGGGGGGTCAACACCGGTGGCCAGGCGGGCGGGGGCGGCGGTGCGTACAAATACGTCAATGCTCTGGTGGTCCCACTCGGGGCAACATTAACAATCAACTGGGGAACGCCAGGAAGTCCCGGTAACGCTGCGACAGACTTGTGGATCAGTAAGACGGGTGCGACCCCTACTACACCATCAGAGGGCTGTCTGGCCCCCGGCGGCGGGGCTGCTGCGACAGGCGCGAGACTCCCGGGCGGAACGGGTGGTCTGCATGCCAATGGCATCGGTGACGGTGGAAACAACGGAGGTGATGGTGGAAGCGGCCATGTGACTGGCAGAGGAGGTGGTGGCGGAGGTCCGGGAACCGCGGATGGTCCGGGTGGCACTGGAGGCAACGCCACGACGATCGCGGGTGGGGCGGCAGGTCTAGACGGATCTGGCAATGTAGCGGGTGGTGTCGGTGGTGGGGCTGGGCAAAACGGTCAGGCAGGCCAACGCGCAGGCGGTGGCAGCGGTGGCGGGGCTGCGTCAATGACTTCAGCGTCAGGCGTGGCCGGTCAGATCGATATCGTTTTCACTCCCGTAGGCGGTGGGCCGGTCGTTCCTTTGCGACGATCACGAAACAGGGCCCAAACACGCGAACTTATTCCATGAAAGGAATTCTACGAATCATGGCTCGATTTTTCTCTGTTCCATTCTCTGCGGTGGCAATTACAACGGCACAAGATCTGTTCGCCGTCACGGCAGGGGCGAACAAGCCGATCACGCTGGTGGAAGTCGTGGTTGAACAATCCAGCGACTTTGGTGACGCTGCTGCGGAAGGCCTGAACATCCTCATTAAGCGCGGCATCGGCAACACGGCGGGAAGCGCCGGAACCACAGTGACCCCAGTGGCACATAACACGGGGCTGGCGGCCGCAGAAGCGACAGCAAAAACGAATAACACGACTCAGGCGTCATCCGGCAGCGGGTCGTTGACCACGATTCGGGCGGAAGCCTTTAACGTGCAGGGCGGATACCAGTATCTGCCGGTCACGGATCAAAGGCCAGTGTTTCTGCCGGGGCAATCGTGTGTTGTGTCACTCAGCGCTCCTGCCGATTCCATCACAGGCTCGGGGACTCTGGTGTTTGCGGAAGATTGATCGACAGGGACACGCTCTCGCGAAAGGGGCAGCATGGTTGATTTGAAGGAACAGACGGAAGTCAGCAGCACGATGACACGGGCCAAGATTGACACCACACCGGACACAGGATTGTCGCGGCGCGTTGGTGTGATGCTCAGTCCGCACAGCCTGATCGAGATTCTAAACGGGCAGGCGTTCATAAAGATCGATGGCGTCCCAGATGATGCCGTGGTAGTTGCGGTGTTCGCACGCGAATGGGAACGCACGGTCGGCGTCATACTGCAGCATTCGACGTTTGAGGAAGTACCACACGGACAGATTCCGCCATTGCTGGATCGGGCGGCGGTTGTCGTGGCAAGAAATGTTAGAGGCATCGCGCAAGCGATCGTCGACAACTGGGACGAGTGGAGCGGAGACGCAGAAGCGGAATCGCAGAGGTTCAAAAATCCCGATGTGTGGCGGTCGATGATGGTAAAGCACGTAGTGGACACCATCGGGTAAACGAACGAACCACATCACCACAGGGTATGAAAGCACTTCAGCCCGCCGGCATGCGTCATTCGACAGCGTGTCGGCGGGCTTTTTTATTTCGCGGAAAGGACTGGTTGAAGATGGATCGGACACAAGAAATCCTCGAGGCCGTGGACACGATGTTCGCGATACATGACGCATGGGAAGCGGACGATGAAGTCACGCTGCCCACCCGTGAACTGGAGATGGCGATTGTCAACGCTGTCGAGGTCTGTGACTTCGGTGACGTACCGGCCCCGTGTCGCGAACTGGTGACGGCCATGTCTCGCCTGGGGCTGGAATGGGATAAGTATCAGAACGGTGCCCGCACGCCAGACCATAAACCCGTGGGGGCGTTCTGGGGGGCGTATCGTGCCGTGGTTCAGGCGCGAGAGGTCGCACGGCCACCAGAGGTAAAGCATCCAGAACCCGTGCATTTGCTGCTCAAGCAGAAGGTGTCCGAAACTCAGATTGCATTCTTTATCTGGGGCTGGCGAAACCCACGGACCAGCCGGTTTGAGGGGCCATTCGTCACCGCAGCACAGCAGCCGGACATGACCAAGATCCACGAGGAAGCCAAGGAACCGGGCAAGTA
>ERZ724522.823-NODE-823-length-18591-cov-6.455654_pt1 | contig 18591 bp, 25 predicted proteins | sample MGYA00376055_ERZ724522 | MGnify/ENA primary metagenome ERZ724522 (study PRJEB28724, sample SAMN07190884) | wastewater metagenome | isolation source: effluent of sewage treatment plant in Hong Hong | place: Hong Kong | collected 2016-03-17 ... | reverse complement strand
GCGCCCAATCCAAACACGCATCGCGGTCACGTACAAGAGTCGGTGTTGCAGACGCTCCCTGAAGTTTCATTTTTTTTTTTTTTTTAATGGAGACGTTTCGAGCGCGCAACGAAATTGGGATGTTATTCGACTTACTGCACTTTTGGCAGGACGAATACCGCAACTTCCCCAGCAACGCGCACTTTGAGGTGTGTGTGCGCACGTTGGAACAGTTACTTGACGTGATGCGGCGGTACTTGCCGGCAGGTGATGCGCGCGTTTCTGTTGTTGCTCGCAATGTCCAGTTGGCTCGATTGGCTCGCATGGCGCAAAGTACACCGCCCGTTGTGGGATCGCGTGACGCCGACAAGCAGTAAGCGGTTCGTGTGTTTGGTTTGTGACACCCCAAGTGTTGCGCGTCTTTGCACAGTGCGGTGTCAACAAACGCTGAAAAGTTTTGAGACTGAAATTCTTTGAAAAAAAAAATAAATAAAAAAAACAATGAACGACGCTGCTGCTGCTTCGTCGCCTGCTGCGATCGAATCACTTCTTATGAGTGTTCCCGGTGCGCAAACACCTCTCGGACGCGCAGCTTTGTTTGGCGGAGCGGGGGGTGCTTTTGCTTACGTTGTGCGACCGAGCTTGTCGTTTAAGGCAAACGGCGCACCTCGCAGCTGGATTGTTACCAACGGCAACGACCCTGAAGCGACGCTGTTTCCTTGGTGGGCGTGGATTGTTGTGCCGGGCGCACTTTTTTCAGTTTTTGTTTAAGCATGGAGGAGTTCGCTGCAACCAAGTACGCAAATTTTGTAAGGCGCTACGAGGGACGACTGCAAGCGGCAAAGTTGCTGCAGCGCGCACAGGAAACCAGCGTACAAGAGCTGCTTGTCTACTTGCGCCACCTGCAGCCGTTTTGGGGCTACTTGCAACAGCGTGACGTGGACAGTTTGATTGCCTTGTTTGAGGTTTCGGATTTTGGAGACAAAGATGCTGTGTTGGAGCAGTTTCGAGATATGAGAGGGGAAGAGCTTGCCAAGTTTTGGCAGTACGTCGACCTTTTTCTGGAGTTGGCAAAATAAAAAAAAGCGCAATGTCCAAGTTTGTTGCTAGTTCTGACGCATCGTGCGTTTGCGCAAGTGAGCAGTGTCCCCACAACGCCGATTGCGTTTTGGTAACGCTGCACATTCCCAAGGGTGTGCTTGCTGATCCCACCGCAACTCGCGATCGCCTCATTCAGGAAGCCAATTCGCTGTATTTTTCGCTGATTTTGCAGCGCCTACGCCAGTGTGACGCCAACCAGTTCAACGCTGTGATGGAAGCGGGAGCAAGCGCAATCAGTACGACGCTGCCGAATTTCTCGGGGATTTAAATAAAAATAAAATGACGACAACTTTCGATGTTTTCCCAAGTTGCGTCACAATTGACAGCAATGGTGTTATCAAACAAATTAACAACGTGACGATAAGCACTGCAGGAGGAGCACCAGGTGGACCAGCGGGAGGATCGCTTTCGGGCACTTATCCAAATCCAACAATTGCCAACAGTGGGGTTACTGCTGCAACGTATGGGGATGCGTCGCACGTCGCACAAGTTGCAGTGGGCGCAGACGGTCGTGTGACAAGCGCGAGCAGTGTGGCAATTTCAGGAATTGCGCCAAGTGGTTCTGCGGGAGGCAGTTTGGCGGGAACTTACCCCAATCCTTCAATTGCCAACAGTGGTGTGACAGCAGCTACATACGGTGACGCACAAAACACGCCAAGTGTTGCTGTTGCGGCGGACGGACGTATTACCAGCGCCACCACAGTCGTTACAGGAGATGCAGGTTTAGCGGGAAGCACTAAAATCGGCGCAAGTTCGGCGGCAACGTCAACACAAGCAACGGCGTACGGCGCAGGGGCGAGTGCAACATATCAAGCGGTTGCAATTGGCGACAGTTGCGCCGTTAACAACGCGGGCGTTGCGCTTTACAGCACTGGTGTTGGTTCGCAGTGTATTGTAAACAACACACAAAGTGTTGGTGTGGGGTGTCTTGCTGCCGTAACTGGTGATCACTGCGTTGGAGTAGGGTGCGGTGCCGTCGCAAGTGGAAGTTACAGTACGGCGGTTGGAGGAGGAGGAAGCGGCGCAGCGACAACAGCAAGCGGTGTGCACAGCACAGCAATCGGCGGTTTTCCTACTGCAGCAACCGCACTTGGTGCTACCGCTGTGGGCTACGGATGCGTTGCTTCAGGTGTCGACTCGGTTGCGATTGGTGACGTTGCAAGCGCTTCGGGTTCAGCAAGCAGTATTGCAGTTGGCGCAAACTCAATTTGCAGCAGCGACAGCGGCATTGCGATTGGCAAAAGCTCGAGTGCAACGGTGAGCAATAGCGGCATTGCAATTGGAGGAAGTGCGGCAACAACTGCGCAAGCAGCGACAGCACTAGGATATAACTCTTCGTGCAGCGTTCAAAATGGTGTTGCTTTGGGAAGTGGAGTTGCTGTGTCGTCGACTGCAAACAGCGTCGGAATCGGCTGCAATGCTTCGAGTGTGACTGCTGTAAGCGGCGGCGCGAATTTGGGTGTCAAAGTCAACGGCACAAACTATCAGTTGTGGCTGCGAAACAATTCAAGCAGCGCTCAGCCCGTTTACTTTCCTTACACAACGACGGCAACAGCGGCGGGAACAACCGCGCTGACAAATGCAAGTACAATGTATCAATTTTTTACGGGCGTAACGACGCAAACAATTACACTGCCTCAGACAAGCACGCTTGCGGTTGGTTCGACGTTTGAAATTATCAATCGAAGCACCGGATTGCTTACTCTAAACACATTTACGGCTGCTGTTGTTGCTGGCATTGGCGGTGGTTGCAGTGCGTTGTGTGTTTGCGTTAGCACAGCGTCTGATGCAGCTGCGTCATGGTACGTTGAAGTAATTGGAACCCAAACAAACGTTGCACTGGGATCGGGTGCAAATGCTTCGGGTACGGCAGCCACCGCTGTGGGATACGGTAGCGTTGCAGCAGGAGCTCAGTCGACCGCGGTCGGTAGACTTGCTGCTGCATTCATTGGCGCAAGCACTACCGCGATTGGATACAACGCAGGAGCAACTGGTAGCATTGCGACAGCAGTTGGCACGTCTGCACTAGCATCAATTGCAAACGGACTTGCCTTGGGAACCGGTGCAAGTGCAACCACGACAACAAATAGTGTTGCAATTGCATGCAACGCTGCGAGCGTAACTGCAGGCGCACCGGGTGCAGCAACCGCAAAATTGGGGGTGGTAATCAACGGAACGACTTATTACATTGCGCTGACTTAAAATTTCTTAATAAAAAACAAAAAAAAAATGGCAGAGGTGCCAGAAGACTTGTTTCAGCATGACATGAGCACTTTCCCGCAGGAAGACCCCGCGGTAACTAAGCAGCGCGAAGCTATGGAGGAAAAGCTGCGCAAAGCAGAAGAAGCAGCGGCAAAGCGAGCGGAAACAGCGCGCAAAAAGGAAAAACAAGTGGTTGAAAAACTGGTGGAAACGGCGCCAAAGCAAGCAAAAGCAAGCGCACCTGCTGAAGAAGTGGCAAAGCGCATTGCTCTCAAGAAGCACAAAATTTTGCTTTATTTTCAACACTTTGGCGCAAAGCTCAGTTGCAAGGCGCCCAAAACACTTCCCGACGACGAACTCAAGCTGGACGAGTTGCTTAACACGATTCGCAACGATTTGGGAAGCAAGGGAGGCATTGCGCAAGCCGGCAACATTTACCTGGCAAGCGTTAGCATGATGGAGCGCCTCAACCCACTGGGTTTGGAGTTGTCGGGACCCGCAGCAAGTTTGTCGCAAACGGCGTTACGCAGCAAGGAAGCATGGAACGATCTTGTCACAGAGGTAGCCATCGATAACGCCGAATGGTTTGTGGTAAGTTAATGTTCGCCAAATTTACATTTTTTGTCTGTTTTAATTTTTTTTTAGATGGGACCAATCAAGCGCCTCATTGCCGTGACTGTTCAAATGTGTATGGCGGTGCACGAAGTCAACACAAAAGGAAACAAGATGGCAAACACTCCCGTGCCGCCCGAGATGCAGGAGAAAGCTAAGGATTTGTAATTGCTTGCGCCAACTTGCATTTGGGATGCGGACTGCCGTTCATCGCAAATCGTCGACAGCACTCGCAGAGTGTGTGTCGTTTCCCAAAGTCGCATAAATGCATAAACTCTTCCTCTTTATTGTTGCTGCCAATCAACCAGCGCGTTCGCTTAATTGCGCAGCACGTTATTGTGTCCATTGCCACTTTTTGTTAAGGTCAACGCCAGAAATTGCACCCTGTCGCGGCGCAAACCACCCGTGATTGTCGTGGCTCGTGAAAGCGTTGTTAACACCTACTTTTGTGTAAGCGGCAATACCAGCAAGGTTTTCGGGTGCCGGCTGAAAAGTGCGGTACAGCGCGTCGTTTGCTGCTCCCGGTGTGACTTTGCTTTGATTGCGGAAATCAAAAATAAACAACGGATCGGTGACGTAATCAGTTGTTGCAACATTGACAGTGTTGTTGCCGTCGTGCAAAAGCGACGACTGATTGCCAAGCGGATTAAAAAAAACACGGCTCATTTTGTTTTTGTTTTTTTATTTTCAAGTGTCGAAAAAAATTACATGGTGCTCATGCTTGCTCCGCTTCCTGCCAATCGCTCGTAGCCCACGTACGAAACACCTGCAACTCCGTACCACATGGCGAGTGGCTGAATTCCATCCTGCAACGACGGCATTCCGTACAAAAGGTAAGGAACACCCAGTGTGACGGCAATGCAAAGGGGTTTGGGGTTCTTCAACAACTCCTGCGGCCACATCAGGATATCCATCAAAATTGAACTTGCCATGGTTAAAAAAAAGTTTTTTTTTGTTTGATGCAAAACAGAAATTTACTTGCGCCCGCGACTAATTGGCAAACTGAATCGCGCATCGTGTCCAGCTCGCAATTTGCCTTCGCTTAGTTGCGGCGGCGCCGTGTACTCGTGATTGCCGTGGTCAAACTGCGCAACAGCAGGAAACTCCCGAATCTTGTTGCGATCCGTGTGGCGCTGCGTGCCGTAAATCATCGGCAGCATGTTAGCACCGTGTGGTTGCATGCGATTGAAGACTGGTCGAATCCAGCTGCCGTCATCTTGCAATTTTTTGGGATAGTTTATAGGGTCGATTGCTGCCATGTTGTCACAATTTGGAGTGGAAAAAACAATTCACTTATGCATGCGTCGTTTGTTACCGCATAGTGGACTAAGACGATGGATCGCACAACGTATAGTGCAGATTTATTTTGCTGCACCTTTCATGGCACCACCAAATGGTTGCGGTTATCGTTTTAGACGCGTTCAATCAAAGATGTTTTGCAGTACACTCGAAATGCGGCAAGTTGTGTTGCCGGCTGAATTTGAGGGGGAGATTTTCAGTTACCGGGCGCAAAAAACACAACCGCCGTGGAAATACCGAAAAAAAACAAAATACCGCAGTGGGTTTGTTTGGGGAAGAACAATAAAATGACTGAAATTAACCCAAAACGTTTTCAAGATGTGGCAACAGAAATGCTCACGCTCGGCGAAGCGCTTTACTGTGGAAGTGAAGAACAGGATGTGCGCGGTGTCGGTTTTCGCATGAAGCAACTGGCAGTGCATTTATTTGGAATGTTCCCGCAAGACCACAACTTTGACGCTGCTACGGAGCAAGGTTCTCCGCTTCCAATTGATCGTATGCTCCATCGCCAAAAGCGCGAGCAATAGCTTTGTTGTGGCGGTCGTTGGTTTCCCATTCGGCGGGCACCTCTTTGGTGATGTAGTGCAAAATAAAATTTTTGTCGTCGCCGTTGCCTTTCACAAAGCGCGAAAAGATGTTGGGGTTGCGTCCGACTCGAGGGCGAAAAAAATCCACCAGCGCTTGTTTGTTGATTTGCACACTTGCCGTGTGACCGACCTCAATTAAAATGTGCGCGTGAATGCCCTTGTTTTGCTCGCCTTTGTTTTCAAACGCTGCGCGCAAACGCACCGTTTCAACCAAATGTTGCGTCTCGCCATCGAAATCGTGCTGATAGCCGTTTTTGTAATATTTGAGCCACCGCCACAAGTTGTCGCCTTCAATCATGTCTTCAATTGCGCTGCGAAATTGCGGCATAATGTTGTCGTCGGCAGTGTTGAAGTTGATCGTCACGTGAAAGTTGCTCCACTTTAGCATTTTTTTTACTTGCTTCCTCCACTCAGCCAAAGAAATAGCACGCCCGCGGCGAAACCAAACGAAATTCCCACAAAAAAAAGGGCTTTCATTTCCCGTTCGCTGTAAGTGTCGCATGCGTCCTCCTTGCTTTGACACGGATGCACGTCTGCACATGTGGCAGTTGCTGTCTCATTTACAGACTGTGCAACGTGTTCAGCGCCGACTGCAGTGGGAGCTGGATGACTGGTTACAGCGGCACTAGCAGCTAACTCACGCTTTTGCTGCAAACGCTCTTGCCACGTTTCCCGCATGAACTCTTTTGCTTGAGCTTTCACGTCATTGGGGAAATGCTCCTTGAACAGATCAGTGGGCGCAAACGAAACACTCCTGTGCGTCATTTTTTTTTATTATTTTAATCTCCACGATTCAGAAACTGTGTGATAATCTGCTGCTGCTGCGACGTCAACTGCTCGTAAAAATTGCTATTTGCAATAAACGTTTGCGCTGCGTTAAACGTGAATGCATTTTTGTACTCTTGCTGCACGACAGGATCAAAAAATTGCCCCGGTGAACACAACCACCACGCAGGAGCGTACGCACCGTTGCCGTTGTAGTAATCCACGTACCACGCCTGAAAAGCACTGCTTGGTGTTGAAACGTCAATAATCGCCTTCATTGCCGTCCACACTCCATCGTCAGCAGCACTAATCTCGCACAAACTCAAATGCTCCCAGTTAACTCCACTCGACTTGTTGTTTTCGTAAAACTGCTTTGCGTAGTAAATGCTTTGCTGCTGATAAATTGAAAGCAGCTGCGTCACAAAATTATGCCAAGTTTGCCAGTCGCCGCCAGTTGCAGGTGTCAACGCTTGTTGCTCGAGTTGCGTAAGTGCAGGGGTGGTGTTCGTGAGCGGTTGAAGCACATTCGTCAGTGGTGCAAGCAAATTAGCAATCGGTTGCAGCAATCCCGACAACGGATTAAGCAACTTATCCGGAAGAGTTTGCTCGTTTGTCAACGGCAACAGCAACTTCTCAAACGGTTGCGTCAACCCGTGTCCTCCAAGCCACTCCTGAACTTGTTCTTGCTGCTCGGGCAACAACTGCGCAAATGTCGCGCTGTCGGCAATCCACGTTTTTGCGCCAAACACCAAATACGCGTCGCTTAGCTGTTTTTCGACTTTTCCGCCACTGCAAGCAAACCACGGCGGAGGCACCGGTGCACCTCCTTCCTGAAAACAGTAGTACCATTGATAATAAGCTTGCGACACTGGTGAAACCATGGAAAGTGCAGCAACCACGTTAAACACTCCCGCATCGTCTGCGCTGATTTCACAAAAATTGTAGCTCTTCCAGTCGAGACCATACATCATCTGAGCATTGTAGTAAGTCACTGCAGCCAGTGCGCCTTTTGTCGTCATTAGCTCCAGCAGCGTTTCGCAAAAAGATCGCCATTTGCTCCAGTCACCGCCACTTACTGGTGAAAGCTGCTGACGCAACAATAGCGTGGGTGCAGGCGTTGTGTTGGTGAGTGGCTGCAACTCGTTTTCAAGCGGCTGCAAAAGCTTTGTGGACGGCATCAGCGGTTCCAAAATTTTTGGCAACTCACGCAAACTTCCCGATGCATCCGTGGGGTCTGCACTAAACCCGTGATTGGGTTTATCCCACAACAAATCAACGCGCTTGTCACCGGCACCCAACCAACGTTCAAAATCGTCCGTTTGGTAAATTCCCTTGCGATAATAAATGTAGTGCGCCCACGCAATCATGTTTTGATCGTTCCATTTTGCTGCTAGCACAGCGTCGCAAGCGTCCGTTAGCGACTTTTCGGCAAAAAAGGAGTTTGCCAAAACTGTCGTTTTTGCCACACTGGCTTCGACTTTTGTCATGTCGCAGTCTTGCGCCCACTCTCCACGCGATCGCACGTCGTTAAAACCTGTTCCCGCTTCCTCGTCAAAGTCTTTGTTGCAAGTCGCCAAGTAGGTGGTAATGTCGTAGTCAAAACGCGTCTTTTTGTTGCTCCACCCAGGTATTTGCGTCATTTTCGCCAAATTGTTTGGATCATACGCTTTGTTAATTGCAGCGTCTAACCAGTTGCGCATATTTTGCGAAAACTGACGCGTGGCACCGTTGTCACCGGCGCTGTTGCACGTCCCTTGTTCGTCGCTGTTGCAAAAAAGCGTGTCAAAGTTTTGGCAAGCAAAATAGCTCGTGTTGCTGTCAATCCCGTTCCAGCTGGTGTCGTTACTGTCGGGGTTAACGCTGTGCAATGTTTCGGTAAAAGTCAGCTTCCAAGCGTAACCGGGGTCCCAAACTGCTGTCTCGTTTGTTTGCGGCTGAACCAAATTTCCCACGGGATTTGCTCCATTTGCTTGCTCGTACATGGTCCCCGCACCAGGGTTGACACTCGCTGCAAACATCCAGTCAAAATTTGTCATGAGAGAGCGAAACACAAACTCTGCGCGGGGATCGCTGCGTGCCCACCCTTCACTTTCGCAAGCGTAGTCGGTCAGCCGCGCACACAAGCTGGCGACATCCCATCGTCGCGCGTCAGGATTGGTTTTGCTGTCTTCGCAAGCGTCAGCGCCCCAGTTGAGTAACCCGCACAAAAAACGGCTAACTGCCCACCACACTGTCGAAACCAATGCAAGACCGATCCCGCCAAACGATGAAGCAGTTAATGCAAGTGCAAGTTTCGGCTGCAGCTGCGGAATGAGCAAATACATGCTGCTCACACCTCCCAGTGGTTCGAAATACGGATTGGGATTAAAACTAATTTGGTTGCTGTAGTAGTCGCCACTCCAAGCTCCCAGCGTGTACGTTAACCCCATGCTCATCGCCGTTGCTGCTTTTTGCATGCTGCTGTGGTGCAAATCGGGATTAATAAACACGTTGACACTGCCTCGTCCGTACTCCCACATGGTGACAAATGTCGACAGCAGCAAAACAGGAGTGCACGTTGTCGGCAGCGCACTTAAAATGGGGTCGCCGTATTTGGCAAGCGCGTATGTTGCTCCACTTGCAAGTGTCAAAGGAACGAGCACTTCAAAAAGTGTCGGTTGATCGCAGGGGTCGTAGCCGCTCGTATCGTTGCTGTTAATGTCGTAAACGTAGTCAAATCCGTGCCCCTCGTATTTTTGGTACATGTCGCCGACGACATTGTTCCAACGACTGAAAATATCAATCTGTTTGCCGGCAACACCCGGCGTTAAATGCGGACCCACCAACGTCGCATTATTTTTAAACGTTGTTATGCTGTGCGGCGTCTGCTGTTGTGCAAGCACCATGCTGCAATTTGGGAACGTTTCTGGCGTGCATCGGTTTGGGTCATCCATGGGAGAGTAAACTGGATCGCTTGCAACAGCAAAAAACTGCGCCCAGTTTGCTGTGTTCATCTTGCTTGCCGTCATGTTAAACTTGCCAAAGTTTTGCATTACGTCGTCAGGATTGCCAAAAATCACAGGGTAGCTGTTGTCGCCGCTTGACGCAACGTTTGGACGACCATCGCGGTACCACTCGCTCCAAATGTGCTGACTTGGTTTCACAGCACCCGGTGGAACGTACCCCCACTCGTCCCACCCAGCAGGGTACTGTCGATCCCAACGCGGGTGACTTTGCGCTGCACCCATTTTGTTTCTTTTTTCGCTTAATGGAATTTTTATTAAGCAGCAGACTGAGACCCCATCGCCTTATAATTCGGACTTGGAATAAAAGCGCCAATTGCAAACGTGAAGATACCCGCCCAAAACGAAAAGCTCGGCGCCTCAACGTTGTTAAGCACAATCATCATTACCAAACCACTGATCAATGCAATCATCAAGCTCAGTACGTGTACCCAAAACGCCAGCGCTTTCCCGTTGCACACTCGGTTGGTGAACGTCACTTCGTTGGCTCGCACCGTTTGAATGTTGCCGTCGAAATATGCGCAAAAAAATGAGGGTTAAAAACAACACTGAAGAAGACAAAGCCGCGCGCGAAAAGATGCATCGACATTACAATTACAAGTACGACATGAACACGTGGCAACGAATCAAAATGAACCACACCGTTTTTAGTGTTTACTTCGTGCCGTTGAGGATGCGTATTAAGTAACAATTAACTTACCTACAATCGCCTCGGTCGGTGTGCGTGTCACACGGTTCACCACATGGGGAGGTGGCAAAGGAGTTGGCAACGTGTTGCGAAGCACGTTGTTGTTGTTGTTGTTGTTGTTTTGCTGCGCGTCGTTGGAGTTTTCCGATGTCGACTGCGTACTCTGCGCCGAAGAGTTGCTCATCGTTGTTTAGGTACGGCCACTTGAGAAAACTAATGACACTTAACCAAAAACTGGTAATTTCCTCGCGTTTTTTGCGACCTTTTAGGGGTGGGAAGTCGCGTCCATAATGCGACACGCCAAGAAGATCAAAAAAGCGCCGGAAGATGAAGTTGTAGTTGAGCAAACTGTGCCGCAGGTTTTGGCTGCGAATGAGAGTCTCAAAGGGTATTTGCAGCTGGGAAAACATCTCCTTAAGCAGGGTGACGACGGCGTCATCTACGTGCGCCCCATAGCTTTGTACTCCGCAGAGCCGGCTACGAATAGTGAAAAACTTTTCCTGCAAAAGAGAGACGCGTTAACAAATTACTTTCCACCGCTTGAAAAATTAAAAGAGTGGGTAAGGGTCATTTTACATGAACAGCCACGAATCGTCAATCAGCATACCGGATGCATCATCACGCTTAGTCAGCCAAGCTGCCGACGTCCAGTACGCACTTACCCAGTGCCAGAGCAAGATGGACGACCTGCACGTATATGCGGTGTCACTTTCGGTGCTCTTGTGCTGCGTGCTGCCGGGCGTCTTCCTACCCGTGGGCATGATGAAGCTAGTCACATTTGCGGTTACGCTCGGTGCTGCAATAGCGCACATTTACATTGGGAGTCGCCAAGTGTCAATATTGAGCGAAACGAATGCCACCACTACCAAGCAGTGTGTCGACATAACCCGCGTTGCATCACTCCTTACGACTACGAGTTTGCCGAGCTTATCAAGCAACAACTCGCTAAACAATAATTACACAATTTGCCGCAAGTGCCGATACATTAACTGCACTTGTTTGGAAACGCCATTTGCAGCGACGCACTGTATTATTTGCGAACGCCATTTGCGCGATTGCTGCTGTGATTTGCAAGATTAAAAAAAAAAACTTACCAAATATTTTTTGACAAAATACGGTCGCTGTCCATTTATCGTGCGCTGCTTGTCTATCGTGTGCAAAATTTCGCGACAGTCTTCCTTGCGCAACACGTAGCTGCACTTTAGCGTGCCAAACTCACTTTCTCGAAACCAGCGTGCACCTACAAATTTTGGTGTGTCTTCATCATAAAATCCAGTGAAAATTTGCCACTGTTTCTTAATGTCGTTCCAGTCGCACTGTTCAATGCTGGGTTCGAGTTGTCGCCACTGTGAAATTCGCTCGCTCCAGTAGGTTTCGCGCTTGTAGGGCGTGCTTGCTTTGAGTGTCTTAGTTTGCTCAGCCACGTACTCAGCAGCGTCCGTAACAACTGCCACGCCAGCAAAGGACGGCGCACGCACAGAGTAACCAGTGGCAGGATCAACGAAGTAACCCGTGGCAACAGCCAGTCGACCGTAATCACAAGCACCGCAGTCGACACAAACGCAATCCCCCCGAGCGTAGTCAAAGCAGAAAGCAACGCTCCCGCAATTTGCACAAGCATTTACTTCTTCTACCCCTCCACTTGGAATAAAAGACATAAGCAAATGAGTTGGCGTGACGCAAAAATTGCTGCTCTTCATGGGGTGCCGTACTTTGACTATCGTGTGGGACCACCGTACACGACACTGCCGAATCAAGTCGTTGCAAAGGGAGCGCTGTCTGACAATTTTGCAAACGCAAATCCACTTGCGGGATTTGACAATATGCCGGTGACGTTGCCGCACTTTGCGCAGTCGCGATATCGTGAGCACGGCGATTACTCGCACGGCTATCACTTGTGGAGCACCGATGAAATGCTTGTTGAAAGCGCGCCATTTTTTATTCGGCGGCAAAACGTCTACGCTGGAGCAATTGGCAGTATGTTGCACGCACCGCAGTACGCTGAAGGCGAAGACATGCCGGGTACCGAAGTGCGCGTAACCGAATCGCAACTGCGCTACGACGATCCCGGCAATTTCATGGACACGCTAACTTGGGGTGGCAAGTGGGGTGCTCAGCAGCAGCAAGCACACTACGAATTACCAAAATAAAAGACGGTGTTTATTGTATTTTTCAAAGCATCGCAATTCATAATACATTCTTTGCCAAAAAAAGGTTGAAGCGTGCCAGAAGAAGTCATTAAGTGCAAACGTTCCCTGCATCCGTTCAAATCGACAAACAATACCCACCACGCGCCGTAGCACCAACTTCCGCAAATTTTTTTCCTGCGGCAACTTAATACGTAAAACTTGTGTTAGCGCAAGCGACACCTCTTCCATGTTTTCCGATAATCACCGCATCTTAATTTGGACGGTTGCGCGACTACTTGTGGTTGCCGAAACGGTTTTATTACTACTTTTCATTATTACCGGCGAACTAGCGCGGTTGTCGGCGGTGCCGTACGCTTTGTTTGTTGGCTACCAAGCACTGCGGCTACTTACTGAGTGGCAAAACAATTTTCACGTGGCGCAACGCATGCAAATGCAACCGCGGTGGGGTTGGCTAACACCACTTGCTTAGCGCTTGCGTTGCATCGGTGTTGCGCGCAATTCCGTCGCCTTTTTTATCCCCAAAAACTCGTTGACAATTGCAACTGCTCCTGGTTCGTTGCGAAGTCGCGCCATGTAATTTGCACGCGCCAAATCGGGAGAGTTTTTCACGGGTTTTTTACCCGGTGTGCCTCCTTCGTAAAAACGCACTGCATACGCTGTTCGTCCGTCCGGCATCACTTGCTGCCACACAGCAATATTATCCAAGTTTGTCACGTCGCTGTAGCTGGCGTACTTCAAGTTGCTGTAAGCATGAAATAAAGCTTGTCCCAAAAGGTCTTTTTGCATTCCTGTTAACGACTTTTTGTCGAGTTGACGAAGCGACACAAATCCTTTCATAAACGGCATGCGCAAACCTGGCGCTATGTGCTCGCCGCTGCGACCAACGACAGTTACACTTTCCGCAGGCACAGTTAGTTCTGGGTTGTCTTTGTAAAACTGAATTCGCTGCTGCTTTTCCGCTTTAGTCTCAACAAACTTAACGACGTGCTTTCCGTCAGGCTCCACAAACACCTTTCCCGGCTTGATCCAGCGTGCTCCTTTCGGCAGCCAAACGTCATGACGAGTAGGATCGGCTGGTGGCAAGTGCAAACTGCTGTCATTGTCGCCGGTGTCGCTGTGCACGCTTACGTAGCCGCTCTTTTCGTCGCTTGCATGCGAGCTAGTTGACGTTGACGACGAAGACGAATTAACTGGCACCTCCTCTTCCATTTCGTCAGCAATTAAATTGCTCACGTTTCCGCTGCGTTGCTCGGTAGCTGCACTGATTTCGCTTTCGTCCACCGCTTCGCTTCCGTGCGCAGCTGCATTAGCCTCGGCTTGCGCTGCTTCGAACAATTGTCGATTAATATTTTCGTCGATTGCACTGACGTCGCGCAACTCGCTACTATTCATGCTGCCGTAACTAACACTGCCACCTTCGCCATATTCGGCTGCCATACCTGCACTGCTTTCTCCACTTAAGGACGCCAGTCGCTGTTGCAAACGCGCAGCCATTTCGGCTCGCAAGCGACGCATTTTTGTAAGTGAATCATTGACGAGCTTTTTGTCGTGTTCACTTTGATGCGGAACGTTCGATGCTGCTTCTTCAAGCTCCGCAATACTCTCGTTCAAAATACTTGCGAGCTTAGTCTTGTCTTCGGCAGACACTCCCACCTTGTTTGCTTCAACTGCGACTTGTGCTGCAATTTGTATCGCCGGTTTCACAATCGGCGTCATGACGCTACTGTCACGCCCCTCTTCACGTCGGCGACCCTCATTTCGCAACGGAGTTGCAGCGTCGACACGCTTTTCGCTATCTGCAATGCGAGCATTAAACGCAATTAAATCGTTTGTCGCGTTTGTCAAGCCTGTTATGTGCGTTTGTGACCGCACATCGCTTTTAACACCAGACATTGGCTGCGATCTGTCGTCAGTTATGTTGCGCACCTCATTTAACCTTTCTCGCAGTTTGATGACCTCGGAGTCTTTGTCTGGATCGTATTCCTTCGATGGCGTAAAAGGCTGTGCAAACCCACTGTCGTTAATTGTTCCCGGTGCCGTTTGCGGCGCAATGCTGCTTGGTGTGCCCAAATCGCTTTCGTCGCGAACAGGCAAGGTTCCTTCGACCTGTTGCTCCTCTTGCGACTTACTTTCACTTGCTTCGATCTTTTGTTGCGCCCGACTAATGTGCAACGACTGATCAAGCTGCGACACACGCTTCTCTTCCAAGTCTTGCGGCTGCAAACTGAGATTGCTCGCCGGAGTTCCACTTCGTCCGCGCCGATCAACCGCAGCAGACGTTGCAGGGAAAGGCACAGCGCCTTCAAACTGCGCGTACCCCTGCGGCGCACGCAAACCAGCGGCAATGTCAGCGTAGCCATCACGATCACGAGCACGCGTTCCGTTCTGGTTTTCCTCGTCAAACACGTTTTTAAACAAATCCCAGTCTTGCAAAAAGTCTTCGTTGCTAATATCGTAAAATGAGTAGCCGGTTTCCTTGTCGGTGCGCAGTTCCAACTTGCCGCGAACAATGTATTTGAAATACAAGTAGTAACCCAGCAAAGTTTCGGGAATGCGCGACTTAAGCAGCGACAACTGCACGGCAAAATCCATGCGCTTTTTGGCAAACTGATCAATGTACGCAGCAACTTCGGGGTTGTAAACGGCAACGTTTGCACGCTGCCAACTTGTGTTTTTGTGATCCACGTCACTGCCGCGACCCAACAACCAAAAATAAAACGATCGCACAAAGTCAAACTTAATTTGATCGCCCACGGTTCCCTGTGCCACCTGAAACTTCCACAGCTCCATCGCTTGCTTTTGCTGTTCGGTGGGGTTGTTGCCGTAAAGATCTTCAAGCATTTTGATCATGCTTTCCAGCTGTTGTTGGTTTGTCGGCATGATCACCGGCAACTTTTGCTCTCGTTCCAGCGGGTTTTCACCAACGGCAAACTTTTTGTTGACGGCACGCAAACGCTCAGCTGCTGCCATGCGTCCAGCACCGTAAGCGCTTTTGCGAATGTGTCGCTGCATTTTCCAAACAACCCTTAATTAAAATAAACTTGCTTAGGAAAATTAATGGAAGCAGTTGCTGTTTTGGGAGGTGGTGTGTGGCTTGCCAAAGCTCTGTTTGAAGCACCGCAGCGACCGGTTAACCCGACACGCGATGAACTGAAGGAACAAATGCCGGAAACGCCGCGTGAATTTTTGATGCACGAGTTTCGCGAAAACGGCATGATTGCCCCCAATTTTGCCAGCAGCACCAACCGGGTGCCGTGGGACCCGCTTAATCCGCCGTATCACATTCACCGCGTGGGTGAGCACCACATGGACAACCCGATGGAAGAATGTTTTACGCTGCGCACAAATGGGTTGGAGCACAACCGACTCGATTGGCAGCAGCAATTTGTGAAAGGACGCATGAACGTTGCGCGCAAAACAAAGCAGCCGCTCTACAATGGTTTCACCAACGAAATGGCGCTTGCTCCAGATCGCCACACGCAGCACATGGGTTGGAACTTTTTGCCTGCGTTGCCCACCGACCAAGACTACAACGACGCGGCACAACTGGCAAAGGCAATTCCCAAAGATCCGCAGTTGTTTACACCCGATGCGTTTTACCCGACTGCTGCTGGTTTGCCGTTTCGCTACGCGCCGTATTAAATTTATTAAAATTTTGTTCGTCTTCGCGAAAATGTGACACCTTTGTAGGAGTAACAACAAGGTCTGTACCGACAGTCTCTTGATAGTTGCATGTCGTGATCTTTTAACATCTCAATACTCAATTCTGTTGCTTTGTGAAATTCCAATTTTTCATTCACCATCCACCTCTCGCAAATGCCACGAACACGACGGTAAATGTGTTTACGTAACCCACGCTCGTCAACGCGTTCACGCAACAACGCCGTTATTGCAAAACCAAGCCAATCTGTGTTCATTTTTCTTTTGCGCAAATAAAAAACAAATAACAAAAAACGTCATGTCAGCCGCTAACAGTGGAGCCGTGATGGGAATTGGCGCCGCCGCCACCATCTCCGCCAAGTTCTCGCAGCTTGCCGGTGCCCTTTTGGGAAACAAGTCCATTTTCATGCCCGTTGGAAATCAGGCGCTCACTCCCTTTTTCATCGACGACACCGTCTACATTTTGCAGTCGAATGGTGTCACCACGCCTCCGTTTCAGGGAAAGCTGCAGTTCAACTTGCCAAAGAACAGCACCTTGATTGGCAAGGCGTATGTGGAGATCACGCTCACTGGCGGAAAAGACAACAGCACGCAAAACAGCGCTGCCACCGATGGCTACGCCAACAGCTTTGACCCCAATGTTGCGTACAGCTCGGCGGGAACGTACCCGACAAACACGAACATGCCACTTGCTGAGTACGTGAAGAACGTTGGTGATCTCATTGTCGATCAGCATCAGTTGGTGTACGGAAATGCAAACTTGCAGCAGTTTCCGGGGTTGTTTCACTACTTGTTTCGCCGTGTGTGTCGCAACGACGTGAACATTGAGGCGACGAATGCGCAGGTGCTTGGAAATCTTCCTCCGGGCGGTAACGTTAACACTGGTAGCGAACGCGTGCTTGTTGATGCGTTTTACCGCGGAGTCACGCTGGAGGTTCCCCTCGAAGAGTATTTTTGGGTGTCGCGCAAGTCGGAGCACTGGATGCCCGAATCGCTTGCGTTGGAGGGACAGCTTGTCATGTCGCTGGTGCCGCTCAATCAGATTGTTTGCACTGCGTCGCGTAGTAGTGCGGTCATTGGCACGGCGCCCACGATTAGCAACGTGGTGCTGCGCTATCAGGAAATCACGCTGTCGGCTGCCGAAAAGGAAAACCGCCTGAAGCTCTACAAGTCGCCGCAGGGTTTGGTGACGCACTTTTTGGATTTGGAGCAGCAGCTGTCGTATCAGCAGGCGGGAATCCAGTCGCGCACTGTTTGGGGAACCGGCAACGGATTGACTCCTCAGGCGGGATACGTTGCACTCAGTGCGCGTCCCAACATGGTGATCAACGTGCCGCTCAACAACTTGCGAATGGACATGGCGGAAATCATTTTTTGCGTGCACCGTGTCGGCTACAACGCCAATTACGTGTCTGCAGGAAACACCTACGGAATTGCTGACTACCCCGGAGAGACGGGAACAATTGCAACCACGACAGGAGGAGGATATGCCGGATCGTACGCCGAAAGCAACAACTTGGTCGGCAGCATTTTGTTTCCCACAGCAAGCGCAGTCACCGGTTGGTCGTACGGCTGCAACTCGCCGCTCACCAACACGGCGAATCAGTCGTTTGCGTCGCAGGTGCAGGTAACGAACTTCACCATCACCGCGGGAGGCAAGAACTTGCTCACTTACCAGAGCGACTTCTGGAACAAGACGCACGTGCGCAAGTATTACCATCCCGACTCGCAGATTGCCGACTTTTTGTACGTCATTCCGTGGGCTGCGTTTCCCGAGGATCGCTTCAACGCGACGGGACACATGAGTGCTTCAGTGTTGGGCAACTTGGCGCTCATCATTAACTTGCCCGATCCCGGTCCGGCAATCACCTATCAGGTCGACGTGTTCTGCCACAGTGCAAACTTGATGCAGTCACGCGCCGGAGGAATTGTGAAGGCATTGTACTAAATAAATTTCTGCTTTTGCATGCAGCAATGAGCACGCTTGACGTTGAAAGCGGCGCATACGCGCAAGAGCTGGTGGTGCAACTGTCGCAAAACCAGTCGGTCGCGCAAATCCAGTTCCCCCATCGTTTTGAGCACGTTAAGCGAATCGAGCTGCTTGAAATATGCGTGCGCGGTGCTGCGACAGTGGGGACGTGGCGCGTCAACTTGGCAAGCAGCAGTTTGCAAGACGCACAGCACACTAACATGCTGGGAAACGGCTACGTGTTTATCGTCGACAACACAACGCTTTCGCACACCGAATACAACTTCCCACGCACTGTCAGCACGTGTCCGGTGGGGTTTTTAAACGCGCTTACCGTCAGCTTGCAGCGTGTCGATCCCAACGCGTCGCCGCAAGTGGTGACGACAAATTTCACTGAAGCGGTGTTTTTTTTCCGTGTCGTGTGCCGCGATCCGAAACTCGAACAGCAGCTGCAGCTTGCCGCCCAACCCAGCTTGCAGTTTTCGGGACGCAACGAGCCCTTTTACTATCCGATGCCGACTGCAAAATAAAAAAAAAAAAAAAAAAAAAAAAAAAAAAAAAAAAAAAAAAAAAAAAA
>ERZ724522.822-NODE-822-length-18594-cov-5.965047_pt1 | contig 18594 bp, 20 predicted proteins | sample MGYA00376055_ERZ724522 | MGnify/ENA primary metagenome ERZ724522 (study PRJEB28724, sample SAMN07190884) | wastewater metagenome | isolation source: effluent of sewage treatment plant in Hong Hong | place: Hong Kong | collected 2016-03-17 ... | reverse complement strand
ATTATTTATTATAACATCTAAATTTGAAAAAGTAGGATATATTATGACAGTAGAAGTATTAGAATCTCCACATGAATCGGTAATTTTATAAACAAAACTCTCTGGTGCATCTATATTGTTAACTTCAAAACTACCAGAAGGTTTAGTTAATTTTATAATTGGATAATTATAATATGGAATTTGAACTATTTCTACACTTCTATCTCCACCAAAGTCTGTAGATAAAATTTCAATAGTTACATTATTATATCTATTAAATACATCATTTTGTAATATATCTAGAAATTGATAAGATAAACCATTATCTTCAAATTTAAATAAATTATTTTTTGTAATAGGATTAAAACAATTATCACAATTACAATCAAACACAATATCACCTTCAATTATTCGCTCATTTAACCAAGCAGTTAATGGAATTGAATAATTAGGAATAGCAGTTGGTCCAGCATGACGATCTAAACCTATTAGTCTAGCATCATTTCTTACTGTCCTTTTTTCTGCAAGTCTTAAATTATTTTGTAAGTATATTTCTTTAGGATATATTGAATTTGGCATTATAAAAGATCTTTTATATAATCTTTTAAATTAATTGTGTTCTTTTGTAAGAAACTATTAGGAGAGTAACTTGTATCTCTTGTGTCTAATTTCTTAAATTTATTAACAATTAAATTCTTAGATATATGAATAGGTTTAATTGAATAATCAATTATTAGTAAATTGATATAACTCTTAATTGAAAATTTGATAGATTTATTAGAGAATGTTACCTGATATTCAGGTAGAGTAAACTGTTTCTTCAAGATATAATAATCTGGAATAGTAGTCAAAGAAACATCATTATCAACTTTAGATTTAATCTTAGCAAAATAATCTTTTAAATCGATTGTATTATTTAAGTTTATTAATACTTCTTCTTTTTTAGGTGTTCTACTAACCTTGATTTGTTCTGATGTTACTAATTTCATTTTTATATTTTAAGATAGAAATAAGACTCTCTATATTTCAAGAGAGTCTTATTTGATTTTATTAACCTAATATACTAACAATAGGACTATCAGTAGAATTAATCCAAGGTAAGATGATAGTAGTTACTAAAGCAACTGCACCAGCATCTGGAGTAAGTGTACCACTAGAATCCACATTAGGAATTAAGATAATAGCTTTGAAGGGTTTAACTATAGCATCTGTACCTATCAAGTCTGCATGATAATGTTCGATAATAGCAGCATCATAGTAAATACCATCTACAATAGGAACAGGATATTCAGTTTTCATTTCTTCAAATCCTCGATAAGCAGAATATTTTCTTTGTCCTGCAGTATCTTTATAGATCATTTTCCATTGATTAGACAAACCCTCACCTTCAAAAGCTTTTTGAATTTTAGCGTTTTTAACAGTGTTAAAATTAAATCCACTAAGTAATCCAACATCAATTCTAGCTTTTACTTGTTTTGTTCCATCTTCAAAAACAACATCTCTATCTAAAGCCATTAAAATTAATGCGCTAGCTTGTCCAGATAAGACAGCTGGAGAATACGCAACTCCATTAGGATCCAACAAAGAAGTTCCTGGAGCAGCTACTCCTGCAAAAGCTAAGTCAATAGGGATAATTTTTGCACCAGAAGGAATACCTGAAGAAGCAAAAGAGCTTTTAATCTCTTGAGTTAAGATAATACTTTTCAATCCAGAATTAGTATTCACAACAGGAATAGCTGTCCCTACAGTAGCTGTGACAGGATCTACTCCTTGAGTTCCAGCTACATCTACAGCAAATGCTATAATTGGTTTTTTAGCTTGGAATCCTTTTGTAAAAGATAATACTTTTGAATTTTTATTTACAATATAAGCTAAATTTTGGATAATATCATCTGTAGATTCAGCAGCAGTATATCCACCTATTCCAGTATAATCCTTAGAAGTATAGCTTGGAGTTAATGAGTTAGGGTGAGAACCTGAGTAAGCTTCATCAAAATCTTTTCCAAAAAATGCAATTTTTAAAGCATAAGTAGTTTCATCTGCTACATTAATAGCACCTACATTACCTACAGTGTCGCCTATAATTACAGTGTCATAAGTAGGACGTTTAGCAGCTTTATATGTATATATAATTTTGTTATTTCCTACCAAAGCCTCTGATTTCTCATAAGGACGGGTTTCTAAAGGGTATGGGAGAACATTTGCGGGATTTGAAGCTGATGGATTTCCTTGCACAATAAAAATATCAGGAGAATTGGTTACTGTTTGACCAGCTGCAATTGTTTGATTAGATGCAGTTGTACCATAACCACCATAGCTTAAAACTTTAATTTGCCCATCTACTAAATTCACCAAACCTGTGGTAGCATTAGTTAAAGGTTGTCCACCAGCATGAGCAGTTGTTGCCCCAGCTTTAGCAACAAAGATTTGTTCAATAGGACGTTTGTTGTCTCTTGTACGATTCATTTTTGTTTAATTTAATTAATTATTCGTTTTCTTTTATTTTTTGCTGTCTTAATTCATAAAATTGAGCATTTTCTATTATTCTTGAACATTCAAGAACAGCTATATCAATAATCTCATTGTGAGTATGTTCAGGTAAATCACATTCTACTTTAGGATCTCCAATTACATTTTTACCATCCTTTGTGTTATATGTACCTATCCATACTCTGTTTGGTTCTTTCAAATATTCAGGGTAAATTTCAATAATTTCAAAATTGTTTGTATAAATATATATACTACCCTTTTTATCTTGTGTTTCATCAGTTCTAGCTTCGACAGCTAATGCTTCACTCCATATGAAATCTGGTTTAAAGAACTCATCATCTAATGCAGTAGATAAATCATCATGTTGTATTTGTCTAACATTTATAGTTTTTGTACAACTGTCTTTTTTTGCTTTTGCGGTTAATCTTGTTAAAAACCAATATGGAAATTTAAAATCTGAAATTTTGAACTCATAAACATCGCCCTGGTGTTGAACAGGCACCACACCAGGCTGTAAAGCTGTAGGCGACTTTATTTGTAGAGTTCTTAAATCATCTGTTCTTTTTTGAATAGATTCAAATCCTGCTCTTTTTAAATTATTTTGTCCATATCTCTGTTTAACAAAGATTTGTATAGCTTCATTAATTATCCAATCAATCTCATTAGGCAAAAAGTTCTTCTTAGACATGGAATCAACCTTGTCTATTTTAACTTTAAAGTCGTAGTGCATCTCGTTGATTGTCATTTTTATCTAACTAATTTTGCTTTTAATTGTCTTTCTAGCTCATCTCTCTCAGGTTGTTTTTTAGGATCAAGTAAGAAGTCTACTGCTTCTATCTTTCTTTGACCTATGATAATCTGTTTAGAGATCCAGGTATAAGTACCTCTTGAGTCTGTAACAATTCTATAGTTAACTAAATCTTCTAATAGAACTGTAGCTTCAAGTTCGTTTCTACCCTCAGCTGATTGTGTTAAAGAATAAACTTCCAAGAATTTGGTTAAGTTATCTTCTTTAGCTTTTAATCCATCTTCGATGAAAGTATCTAAGATTAAATAGATTTGCTCATCTGGAATTGTTGTTACATCTCCTTTAACTAATTGTAATACCTTACATACTTTTCTTTGATAAGAAGGAGTAAATTTAGGATCATTCAATTTAGTATTAGCTTCACCATATAATTTTTTCTTAGTGAACTTCTCTTGAATAGATTCATTCTTGTCAGCAATATAGAAATCTGCTCGTGGTTTTTTGTGTCTATCTTCTGGTCTATTAGATTCTGCTACCTTTGGACTAGCCTTTAACATATAATAAGCTATCTCTTCCAATGGATTAGATAAATCCAATATTGTTGCACCATCATTTAGAGAATATTTAAATTGCTGAAAAAATGTTAGATTTTCAGGTTTATAACCATCTCTTGGATTCCAAGCTCTATTTGTATAGAAGTTCTTTGGTTTACCATGTTTAACTTCTAATAGTTCTTGAAGTGTTGCAGTTTCCTGTGCTTTCAAATACTCGAACTCTTTAGGAAGATCTTTAGTTGTCTTGTAATAAAGATTGTTAACAACCTTATCAAGACCTGTTATTAAAGCACCTGTTCTTGAAGAGTAGAATGCTCTAATAGTATCCTTACATCTTCCTAGCTTAGTTCGATTTAACTTTTTCCCATTTACACCGTTTCTAAACTCAGAGACTTTAGAAGCGGTTTCACGGGGTATCGTTTTAATAATTACTTTTGTTGATTCAATATTCGTCATGCCTGTTTTTTAACTTTTATTAATAATCAAAATCTAAAATAAGCTCACCACCACGAGTAGGGTCTGTCATATGGATTGAACCTGTACCTGATATGAAGTAGGTAACACTTCTATCCATTGTAGCAACTCCGCCACCTTGAACTGGTTTGCCATCTTTTCCAATAATACCTGAATGATATCCATAAGTGAAAGTATCTTTCTCTTTAATAACTTTGATGTTATCTTGACCATCTTTGCTACCAAAGTCTAATACTGTCATTCTCCAAGAATCAATTGGTTTATCAGTGTGGATTGGGTGCATTTTTTTACAGTACTTACGAGAATCGTATAATGGATTCTTAACTACTGTTACATCCAAACCTTCTGGTCCAATATAATGTGTGAACTGAGCACCGTATGATAAGTGTCTAGGATCAGAACCAGTGATATAGTGGCTATCAACTGTCAAGAATGAACTTGCAGAAGATGCTAACAAATCATGGAACATAATTGACCCCATAGTACCTGTCATCAAAGTTACTTTCCTGTTATTCTCATCCTCACGAGAGAAGAAGATATCCATTAAGTACTCTTTTAACATTTGCTCGGTCAACGGACCATTGTAATATTCTACCCAACCATCTTTCAACAACTGACGTAGACCTGGTGCTTGGCGTTTAATATATCCATCTGGACCATTACCAGTGAATTTTTCACCATACCACCATTGAGCTTCCATTGACATGTAGAACTCATTATCCATCTTAGCCTGAGCCATAGGAATGAATTTCTCTACTTTCTTACCTTTATAGGTAAATGGAATACCAAAGCGACCATCACGTCTGAATGCTTTATCAGTCACAGTCAACTTCTGAGCGAAACCACCAATTTGAGATTCCAATTGGAATACACCTCTGTAAGATTGTGTACCATAATCAGTGTTCATCTCAGATTGAACAGTTGTCCAAACTTTACTGAATTCTTTACCAGCATCTAACAATTCCAATGGAATGAATTTAGAATAGTCATCTGTTTCTAATTGACATAGGTAAACATAACCAGTGCCTTCTTGGAATGGACCTTCTAATACTTGAATAGCATAATCATTGTCTTCTCCAAAAATTACATCCGGTCGAGAAAACCAATCCTCATCCAATTTAATCTTGAAAGTTGTTTTGTTAATACCAGGTGTTGTATTACCTGCTGCCCTTTCGAGATTCTCGACAGAGCGTAAACATTTATCTTCAGAACCTTCAAGGTACCATCGATAGATGTCTGTTTCTAATTCCAAAGTTTTACCTTTGGCTACAGTCATACCAAGTAAAGGTTTACCATTAAACCTGTCAGTCGAGCTGTAAATTTGTGCTAACGTTTGCTCAAGCACTTGAGGCTTGTCAGTGTCATAAGCAGCGGCTAAGTGGTCGGAATCTGTAAAGTTTCCGCCTGCCATACCTTCGTAATGTTTTATTGTCTGAAAAGGTAATTGTGCCATTTTTTAATACTTTTTGTTAATAATTGATTTTAATTTATTCGAAATAGTGTGTTTAATATTTGAAGCCTAAACTTGCCTTTGATAAGTCGAAGTCCGATTGACTCTGTCCGCTCTTACCATTAGTTTTATTTTTCACATTTGTATTTTTGAAATCACGTATAGACTTCTTGATATTTTTTGTTGCTATTGTTTCTGCTTTCTTTTGCATTTTAGAGAAGTCGAAGCCTTTCTCTGTTGAATTTAATAATAGGTCAGCTAATACAAGAACTTTATCTGGATCATTTAAAACTTCAGTTAGTTTATTATTAAACTCTGTAGTAATGTTTCCATCATCTAATTTAATTGGTTTGTAAATTGCATTGAAGATTTTATCTTTGTTTGCATCACTAATTACATATCCATTATAATCAGATGTAGTTTGTAACTTAGTTTTAAGAATGTTTTGAGATTCTTTGTAAGACTTTTCTTGTGCTGCTTTTTTATCAGCAGCATTTTTAGTTTCTACTTCGATTCTTTTCTTTTCTTCTCTTTCTAAGTACTTAACTGCAATTCCCAGTTCTTTAGCTAGCTTAGTATCATTCTCAGCTAGGTCCTCAATCAAACTATCAATGTCTGTATCTTCATATTCCTTACTCTTGTAGAACTCTCTAATTACTTCTAATTTTTCGTCTACCTTAAGAGTCTCAGTATCCATATTCTGATAAGACTCAATTTTCTTAATTGATTTCTCTATTTTAAAAGCATCTAATCCTTCTTTGGAAGTCAAGTATTTAACTGCTTCTTGGAAAGCTAATTGATTACGAAAGTTCTCAGAATCTTCAAAAGCTTTCTGTAAGCCTTCTTCAGTATCTTCATATTCGTAATCATCAGGTAAAAGAAGCATTCCTTTTTCAAGTAAGCTTGACATTGTCTTACCTACTTCACTAAGTTCAACCTCTTCGGTTTCTACTTCTTCCTCTTCTTCAGCTGCGATTTCCTCAACAACTTCTTCTACTTTCTCTTCCTTCTCTTCTTTAACTTCAGGTTTTTCCTTGTCATCTTTGACTTCTTCAACCTCTTCTTTAAAGTTTTCTCCTGGAATAAATGCGGACTCATCTGGAATTGTAAACAACTCTAAATTAAATCCTTCTAGTTTTTCCTCAAATTTTTCTGCCTGTTCTGTCATATTATTTAATTTACAAAAGTACGAAATGTTCTGCGAAATTTTTATCTAAAAAACATCAATTTCGCAATCTATAGCTTTTACTGATTTATTAATTTATTTCTTCTTTTGGTTTCTAACATTTTTTCTATACTTTCCTTAGATTGTTTCTTTCCCAACATACCTCTTGGATGACCTTTTTCTTTTATTTGTTGTAAAGTTTTTTGTCTTAATTTCTCTTTTGTTTCTTCGGAATGAGTTATTCCAGGTCTACCAGTTCTAGTTTTGATCATTTTTTCAATAGTTTCTCTAGAATGTTTTTTACCTAACATATTAGATTCACCACCATCACTATAATTAGTCAAATTAGCTCCCATAGACTTAAAAAGCCTAATATAATGTCTCTCTGCTTCTACCCATTTGTCTTCTTCGACTTCATCTAATTCAGTTATTAAAATTTGATTTCCATTTTGAATTTCTTTTTTTATCCAATTAGCTCTATGGTTGTTTTCTACTTTAGCTTTATATCGATACATTATAAGTCTATCATTTAAAGATTTAACTGTCTGACCAATATATCTATAATTTTCTGGTTCTTGAGAGCTACTTAATGCGTATATTTTAAATTTCTTCATTACTTCTTTTTTGTAGTTGTACGTGGTTTCATTTTTGCTATTTGTTTCTGTGCAGCAATCTTAGCCAACTCAATTTCTCTATCTTTTTCAGCCTCACTAGACTCATGTTTTCTATCTTTAGCTGCTTCATTTGACTCATGTTGCATCTTAGCTTTCTCTTTAGCGACCTCTAAAGTATCAGGTATTTCATTATTATTGACATCCTGAGCTTTAGCAAATCTCTCAGATTCCATTTGAGCTTTAGCAAGTTCAGTTTCAGCTTTAAGTAAAGCTAATTCTTTCTCATGTGCTTGCTCATCTTCTCTAGCTTCAATTTGCATTTGAACCATTTTTTCTTCTGAAGCTTGTTGAGCTTGTTGCATTTGTTCTTCACGTTTTTCTCTCTTACGTTTAGAAGCTTTCAATTCTCTCTTAAGTTCAGACATGCTATCAGCATTTAAGATTTCAATTAAGTCATCTATATCTATTTTATCATTTTGTAATAATGGTTGAGTAAGTTGTCTTAATTCTTGGAATACTTGGTAGTCCTTAGAGTTATCTGAATTAAAGATACCATATGAAGCATTATTAAATACTTCTTCATCTATCTCTAATACTTTTCTTGATCCATCATTTAAAACAAATTGTGTAATTAGTGGTTTTCTTTTATAAGCTACTTCAGCTACTTCAATCAATCCAGTTTTAATTTCTCTCCATAAGTTATCATGAACCATAAACAATGGTTCAGTAATATAAGAAGATTGCATAATAGATTGTTGATTATTTGTTACTGCTTCATATGGAGCAGAAGAACCTTCTCTTGCTTTAGTAACACCAGCTGCATCTGAAATTTGTTCATCAAAGTAAGCGAGTATTTGTACAAAGTTTAGAACATGTTGAATACTTGATGCATCAATTGTTTCTATACCTGGTCTTGTAGAAGAACCTGGGTTCTCTCCACCTTGTAAACCATTATATACATAATAACCTGCTTGTTCTAAAAAGTGAATAGTTTTTTCAATTGGAAAGTTAGGATCAATTCTTGAAGTATCAATACCAACTAATTGACCTTTATCTTTAGCAATTAAAGACTTAAGTCTATCCATACCAATTAATAATAAGTATTGCCATGGTTTCATTCTATCCATTGTAGACTGAGATGTAGCATTCATATTATTATATACTACTCCATAGTAACCTAATTTAACTTTATATGGATTATCTAAAGAATAATGTTGATTAGGCTTTGGACCTACATTAACAAATATATCAGTATCTATTCTAACAGCTTCCCATACTTCTGGAATCCATTCCCATTCTAATGAAAAATTATCCCATTCATAACAAATATAAGGATTATTATTTTCATCTTTATATTCACACCTTTTAGCATATTTAGGTACTTCAAAACTTTCATCTACTTTCATCATTTGGTCCTCACCATTTTCATCAGTAAATGATAAAAAACCTACTTCTCTTTGAGATACCCATTCTAAATGAATAACTTCTATATCGTCATAAAAACTAGGTCCATAAGATCCGAATCGAGCATAATATCTGCCTTGTTCTGCAAATTTATATTCATATGTATCAAGATCTCCATATTTCATACTAGGTGATATAAGACTAGAATCAGCACCATCTATTTTAGATGAATACCTATCTTCTAAAATATCTTTTTGATCTTCTGTAAGATCATCACAAAATTTATCTAATACATCTCCAATTGTCATGAATGTTCTATAGCCTGCATATAGACCATCCTGAATATATTTTACTTCAGGTGATTTATGAAAGAACATCTTTAATGGATTTAGGACTTCCACTACTGGTTCTCCATTTACTATTCCAATCCACACATGTTCTTCACCTGATATATTTCCATGTTTAAATCCATCATTTTTTTTCTCTTTAATGTTTTCTTTATAGTATAGGTAATTAAGCAGGTCACCTGCTAATATCTCTTTTGCATCAAGATAAGTTTCTGCCATGTACTTTTCAATCTGTTCAGGATTCATAACATTATCAACCATTTGTTGAATTTGTTGTTCTTGTTCCTGCATAGCTTGTTGATAAGCTTCTTGAGATTGGTAAGACTCTGGATTTATCTCTGGAAATTGTTTTTTAACTTTTAATATCTCTTGTTGTAAAGCAAAATTAATAGCTTCACGATATAATTTGTCTTTGTAAGCTGCTTTAGATTTAATACCTTCTGCATTTACAAGAACTACTTTTTGATTATCTGGTCTCTTATATTCCTCACCTAATAGGACATTAATCTTATTATATGTCTTATTATAGGCTTTAATATCATGAGTAATTGCTCCTATTTCTTTCTTGATTCCTAGTGAATCACAATATTCAACAAAATCTTGTTGATCTAATTGGTTGTTATATAATCGATAATTTGATAGCATATTTTTTAGTCGTCTATGCTGCCAATTCATTCCATTATAGGTATTATCATCATTATGTCCTGTTTTATGTTCATCACATGTTAAACAAAAATCTTCTTGATGATATCTAACAATTGAATTTACAAATTGTCTTACTTTCTCAAAATCATTTTCTGATTTCTGAGAATAAGATAATCTTTGTTTTGGGAAAAAGGTTCTCATACTTAATATATATATTGTTCTCTTTTGTTGTTTTTAAATAGTTTAGAGTTATTAAAAATAAAATCCATAGGATCTTTATCTCCTTTCTCTTTTTCATAAGGATTGTAAATTTCTTCTAATCGAATTATACAACCTATCAATGCCATTACTCGGTCAAAGTTTCCTTTACGATTATAGGCAATTAATTCTTCTATTAATGGTTTAGATGTTAAGAAATCTATATTAGTTAACTCTAATCCAGTGTTATCATCTATTCCTCTTCTCTCTCCTAACCAGTCATATAGATATTGTTCACCAATACCTTTCATTGTATCTGAACTCATTGAATAACCAAACTTACGTCCAGCCATATTAGAGTTCTGAAGATGTCTAGCAATAGTTGTATATGGTGGAGGACATAGTAAATCTAATCTCTTTCTCTTAGTAAAGAAAGGTCTTACTTCACCTCGGTCATTCTCAAAGTTAATCTTTGCATTATAATACAATGCTAACTTTTCCATGTTATAGTTGTACTCATCCATACCACCTGGATCAGGTCTACCAACATACTCAGCTACTATTTCATCATGTCCAAATCCTTGTAGTCCTAATTTCTTAGTCTTTAATACATAGGTAGCACCTAATGATTTACCACCTTCAGCATTGATACCCCAAGGGTCATGACCAATAATATATAAGTCATCTGGTACTACTCCATTGTAATCAATAGGAGGCTCATACATTATAATACAACCTTCTGTATCTTGATTTGGTTTAAGTGGAAAGTTTAATAATGGTTTTAGTTTCTCTTTCAAATCAGGTACCCAAGTAATCTTACCATCTATTTCAGCAAGCTCTCCAGGTGTACCTAAGTATTTAAAGTTATCATCTGACTTAAGTTTAGATAATCTTGCATATAATTCAGCAGTCTGGAATACATTTCCCTCAGTTACTAAGAATGCTTCTGAAGGTGTTTTACATTTTTGAGTTAAAGCAGTATTATAAGCTTTCTTATCTGAACCTCTTTTAGAATCTCTCTCAAGATCTAAATTATATTCAGCAACCCATCTATGTGCATTACCATTTTCATCTATACCATGATATAGTTTACCATCAACTACTAGATCGCCAGGTCTAAACCACATTTCATCTACAAACCAACCACATTTACCATTTATATCTGTCTTTTCATAGATATTATTATATTCAGCTAATCCATATTTACTAGGATTATAGAACATATCAGCAAAGTCTTGTGTTGCTCCTGACATATCACCACCTGTACCAAATATAATAGGTATACCAATCATACGATCACCATCTCTAAATAGTGGTTCAGATACTGTATATGCCGTTTTAAGATTCTGAAATAAGCCAGCTTCCTCAAATATCATACGAGTTGCTGATTTACCTACTGATTTAAATGCTGAATTCTTAAAGGTCATAATCTTTATAATAGATTTATAACCTTTCTTAATTACGATTCCATTTCCATCTTTCTCTTCATAACCAGACTCTATTTCATCTCGTCTATCTGTAATTCTTGGATGTCTAAACTCAGTAAATTCATTTAAGAAGTTTGACATTTCAAGAACCATACTCATAGTTGCATTAGCAAATTCTTCTAAATAAGAAGCTATGATTACGAATGATTCTTTAAAGAAGGTATACTTCCATAAAGCACCTGCTGCATTTTTAAAAGAATAACCCTTTCTACGTGCTTTAGCACATATCATTCCTTTCTTTGCAGAACTAGGTAATCCATACTTTTGTGGATTCTCATTTTTTTCCAATTCTAAGAACCAGTAGTAATCCATAGAACAGAAGTCAGGAAAGTCTAATCTTTTGATCTCTTCACCTGTTCTTTCATCTCTAGTATACTTTCTAATTCGAGTAAAGTTTAAATAGAAATAGTGTTCACCTGTAATTTTAACACCACAGGGAACACCATCTATAAGTGGCTCATACCCATTAATACATCTATTTCGCTGCGTTTCCCAGTACTCGTTATACTGGATAGTTCCCTCTATTGCATTTGTATATGAAGGTTGTAAGCTTGTACCCTTACATGCTTTTAGGGATCTGTTGAAGTCGTTTGCAGCTGGAGAGAATAGAGATGCATTGTGAAATTTAAGGTAAGTCCATTGTGTATTCCTAACCGGATTGGATATGGACATCTCAGAGATGTTTCCATTTATTGATTTGGGAATTTCCTTATATAACAATTCATCTGTCCATTCAGATGCTATTTCTGGTAATATGTATGAGCCTTTAATCATTTAGTATACTTGATGGTCTAATACCACCCTTAATCTTTCTTGTTGTTTCTAATTCTTTTTCAGAGATTTCTTTTAGCTTAATATAAGATTGAGCATATTTCTCATACTTCTCTATTGTATTACCTATTTGATTCATCTCTCTTGCATCTGCTGCATCTAAGTTTTCCAATGTCTTATTTAACTTATCTAATGCAATTGATACTGATTTAAATGATCTTGTAATAGGAGTTTCAATAAGCATCTTATATTTTTCTATTGCCTTTTGAATAATCTCTGTTGGTTTCCAGTCTTCTTCTTCTGTAAAGTAATCATGAATAATAACTCTCTCTTTTGTATCTTGAGATAGTTTTGCATACACTGATTTAGGATCAGACATATGATAGATGTAGATTAATTCCTTAGTAGCTAATTGCTTATCTTTAGACTTATCATTATTCCATATATCTAACATTTCAGGTACAAACAAACCCTCAGGAGTTATTCTTGGTATATTATTTATTATCGTGAATATCATAAAATCCCTGTTCTATTTCATCTTGTAATGCTAATTACCTACCTTCCCATTCTATTAAATAAGGAGGTACAATATAAATACTATGAATTCCTCGAATCCAATATTTAAACCAATCCTTTTCCATCCAAGTCAATTTCAATATTATTTTCTTGTTTATATTTGTCCCAATCTTCAGCTTTTAGCATCATATCAGGCCATCTCTTTCCTTTACATTGCTGATCTGCAAACCATTTTCCAGGTACAGCACAGCCACAATAAAGGCATTTTCTCTCTTTTAAACAATCTTGACACTTACTTCCTCTATAGAAGACTTGTTCCTGAATGTGTTTATCCAAACGCAAATACTTGGTAGTATATCTACCAAGTGTATCTGCGAACATTCTCAAGTTTCCCTGAACAAATTGTTTTATATTATTCCAAGTTATTTCTGCCATTACTTTACTATATTTTCAATTACAAATTCTGGTATAATAAAGTAGTTATCGAAATCATTCGTAACATTATCCTTATGAATCCATCTCTGCATTCTTCCAGGATTGAAAGCTGTTGGATCAACCTCTACTATTGTACCTGGTTGTACTTTAGCTTTAAAAGGTTCGCTGCAAGCATCTGATACTTGAATTACTACTCCTTTATCTTGAAACTGCATATGATCTGGTAACTGTTCTACGTTCTTTCTCATCTCTGATTTAGATAAAACTTCATGAGTTCTACCTCCTGTATACATACCTTTCTTATTATAGAGTTTTAACTTAAACATTCGTACCAATACTTTTGGTCCTAATAAATCAATCTTATCAGTTTCTGGATCTCTATTCTCATAAAGTTTAGCATTGTCTTCATCTACTTTTTTATTATGAGCTAATCCCTCACTGAAGTCTACTATACTAGTGAAATCATTTTCACTGGTGAAGATTCGTTTTTCAGGTACAATAATATCTGGTAGTTCACCAAATGAAGTTTTACTATCCACTAAGTTACCTTGTTCTAAGATACCATCTGCATTAAATCTTGTTGCTGTTGGTTTTAATTTATGTATTTTTGTATCGTTAACGCCTTTTCCGTTAATCTTTGTATTGTTTGAACCCATGTATTATTTTATGTTCTGGTTTGTTTAAATCTTTTTTAATCTTTTCATAATCTCCCTTTACTACTATAGGTCCATAAAGATCGTGCATCATACTTGTGTATCCCTTTACAAATTTCCCTTTATCATTATAGTAAGGTTGAAAATCGTGGACTTTTGTTAAGTCTCTAACTCGCCAAGGAACTTCCAGCTTCTTTTTTACTGGAATCTTAAATGTAATCCTTTCAAGTTCTCCATTCTCATTTATTACTTCTTCTTCTACCTCTCGAAAGAGGTCTACTACTTTTATGAATTCATACTCATTTAAGTACATATCTTTTGCTTTATTATTTCATTTCTTAAGTTCCATAGTTTGGTAACTATCTCAACTGTAAACTCTCTGGTTGTTTTACCTGCCTTATAATATCTAAGATATTTTCCAATCTCAGCATTAGTCTTGCTTAGTGAACCAGAAAATGTACCGAAATTGTGTATCAAGATAGGATCTGTTCTTCTCTCTCTCTCATGCATTGCAATATATGAGAAGTTATGTCGTATTATTTTCTCAACTAGTTCCTCTGATACACTATGTTTTTCAGCAATTTTCTTATACAAATCTGATATATTCCTCATATTTATCTACAACTGTTATGATATAACCATGGTATTCTTCCATTTCTCGCTCTTCTCCCAAGCCTCTTTCATATTTTAAAGCGTTATAAGAAATCCGGTCCAATACTAGGAAATCACTTGCTGGTCGTTTCAAAGCAGCGTTCTCTTTTAACATCTCTCTTTCTTTGATATCTATTTTATCAAGGATGTTAATCATATCGTCAATCATTTATTTTAAATTTAAAGTTTAATTCTAACTCATTTATCTCTAGTAATTTGTTTATCATTCTGTTTAATGAACTGATATTATCAGAATCTTTCTCGATATATCCTTTCTTCTTTAGGTCTTTAATGTATCTCTCAAGATTTGGTTTGGTTATCTTTAGAGTCTCAATAACTCTATCTTTAGCTATCCTTCCAAATCTGTTGTATTTAAATTTCTCGTCTGTTAGTCCCATAAACTCGATCAACACTTTCCTTTCATTTTCTGTTAATCTTCTTTCTTTTGGATAGTTTGAACCTAACATAATAAGAAAAGTGTCATAAAAATCTTTTCGAGTTAATGATCTCTCTAAAACTCCTCCTGTTTTCATTGTGTTGCAAAGATAATACTTTTTATTTTAATGTGCTGGAAAATAAATAAAAATTATTTAATTTCCAAGAGACCCTTAATTCTCTCTAAGTCTTCTTTAGTAATCTCATCTTTCTTTAGGATCCTAGTAATTTCCCATACTATAATTGGACTTCTAAGTCGATCTTCTATTTCTTTCTTCTCTAAATCTGTGTAAATTTCTTTCATATCTTCTGTTTTGACATACCAATCCCCTTACGAATCGGCTTCGTCTTAATAGGTAAACCATTAAACTAGGGATTTCATTTAGACTGTACGTCACATTTCTGCTACACCCACTTGGAAACTTAACTCTCTGTTCTCAGAAGACAATACTTATGTCTAATGCTCCAACTCTAAACTTATACCCTAGTCATTTTTGCAATTAGAGGAGAAAACTCTGGATCTATTTAACCCTACAATCCTCTGTCTATGCCTAGTGGTCTATAATCTCTTATCCTGCTAGGCTGTACTACTCTTACTGCTGTATTTGTAGATTGCAGTGCAAAGATACGAAAAAAAAACTAATTATCCAAATTTTTTGCGTTAAGAAATTGTTAAGTTTTATTGTGTAAAAATTTTTGTATATTTTTTTAAAAGTTGTGTGTGTTCGAGCGTGTGGACCACCACAAACCAAACCCCCACATAAACTTGCACTGCAAGACAGGGGGGATAGCTAAAATACAAATCAAAACTTGCAGTTTAAACAAAACTTCTTTAAATTTATCAATTATGGAAAACACAGATAAAAAACACGACGAAAATCCACAAACTTCTGCACCAACATTAAAAAATGCAGAATTTAGTGGTGTGTTATTAACTCAACAAGCACTAAATAAAGGTAGTGTAGTTGAAAAGCGTACGTTTACAATGAACAGCGGTGAAGACAACACACAAATTATTAACGATACATTGGATAATTTATTCAATAGCATACCGAAGGAAGCACGTTTTGCGGGTTCATCTCAATCCGTTTCGTTACCTGCTAACATAACAGATGAATTTGATATTATCGTGGCAGACAGCTTTGATGTTACCTATAAATTAGGCGAAAATATCACAGTAGCGGACAGAGAGAAACAAGAGTTGAGACCGACTCCTATTAAATCAATGAACGCATCAATCAAAATTCCAGCAATGGCTCGTTATAATGGTAAAGAATACGCTTGTAACATCAATGTAACAAGAGAAAATTTGCCACAAGTTAAGAGCTTATTGACAAACAAAACAGCAAAAGCGACAACTTCATTCTGGGGTAACGACGAAGCAACAGCTTTGAGAAAAGCTAATGGCGAATTAGTTGCAAGAGTAGTTTTAGTTGGTAGCACAGAAAACCAACAATCACCAAAAATCGCTACTACTGAAGCGAGCTTAACAGCTGAATAACAGTAAAATAGCTATCCTCTCTGTTTATTTTTTTATTCTAAGCTATCTCACAGCGTGACATACGCTTCTATATATAGTATAAGGGTTTTTATGTTTCAGACTATTGGTGCAATATCAGTAGTTGGCTGAGATATGTAGGTACAAGAATGAAAGCGTTTAATTTTTCTCAAAAGACTATTTGCAATTCATTCTGTACCTATATTATCAGTTTAACATCTAAACTAATAGAAATGGTGGCTCAATTGTTGAGATATTACATTGACTCACACGATGACTCTCGAGGTTGTTAGGTAAGCCTGCATTCTTTGCAGGGTGCAGGTGATATTTTTATTAGTTGTTTTAGGATTTAGATTGTGTATTGTATCCATAACCAACCCCAACCAAACTCAACACCTTCAAAAACCACAAAAACACACATTTTGCTCACAATATATAGCCAAACTTAATTATTCACCATAAATTCATTGGTTGTATAAACGAAAACATCGCCAATTAGGGTAGCAATTATTGCTTATAAAATCCTATTGTTTAACATGTCTATCATAGGATGGTTGAGAAGGCAAATGGTTAATAAGTCTAAAGATATAAAACTTATTGATAACCGAAATAAGGTATAAAGCATCCCTTATAAAAAATTTTTTCACAATCTAATATTATTTATCCTCTATTATTTGATAGGATGTATGATTCTGTTCCCACTCTGGGTGGGAGTAACTCATTTAATAAGATAAAAATATTAGGCTCATTTAACATTTTTCACACAAATCATTACAAGTAACGCAGTAGTGGCAAAATTCAGGGCAGTCAAATGACTGTCTCAAAAAAAGACAGACGAATTCTATGCGTTAAGAATCGTGGTTAACCTAATGGGCTTGAATTACCCATCTTAATTGGAGCTTGTATCAGGTCTCTAGGTATGCTGTCCACCGAACCCATTTGACTGCCTATTTATTATTAGAGATAAACTTAATTAATCACTAAAATCAATATCATGAAAAAACAAATTCAAGAAACAGCTGAACAATTAATAATCTTATTAGTACTAATTGTGTTTACAGTAATATTCTTTAAAACAGAATCTCCCACAATGTGGGCAATAGGACTATTACTATTTTGTTTAACAATAAAAGTATTAATGCTATTAGTTAACAATTTAATATCTATCTATATAGATGTTAAATTTATTCTTCCATCAAAAAAGAAAAAAAATAAAACTTTAGTATAGGTACACATAATAAAATATATTATATGAATGAACCGCTAAAGTTATAGTTAAGTAGGTATATTATTTATCTACTTAACTTTTTTATTATTCACACTCACTAAACAATCAAAAAAAAAATGAAAAGATCAAGAATTAAAACGGCATTACCTGTTTACACAACAGCATTAAGCAGAAGAACTATCTGTTTAAGATCTACGAGAAACACGGAGAACATTACATTTATCACTAAAACCAAAACAATGTACCAATTACAATATATTGGAACAAAAAAGAATCCAACAGCATCTCATATGTTGCCTTTACCTATAAATTGGACAGTTATTCAATCAATATTAAAAGTTAGCAAATTTAATAATGAAAGATATGGTGAGCCAATTATAAGCATTAACGTTTTAATAGTAAAATAATCACCAAAACCAATAATTATATGATCTCACTAATCACTTACTTGGCTATATCGTATATCGTTATGATATTACCAGCCAATGACTTTCACAAATGTAAATTTCCTGATGATAACAATCATAAGAAAATATCAACATTTGTATTTTACCTGTTATCTCCTATTATGTTGCTTGTACTATGTGGACAAGTACTAATTAAGAATAGGTAAACAATAAAGCACGATTACAAAGCAATGAATAAATTAGGTTCGAATCCTGGCGGGAACGCTTCTGAAATATAAGTCGAGTTATCTTGGTGAGAGATAAACAGATGAAAAAAGTAAGTTGATGTTCTGGCCTGAAGGTATAATGGATGCCCTTTATAATGTGCCTCTTTTTCATAAAAACACATAAATAGATATATTTTATAACTAAAAACTAAAAACACAATGAGTAAAATCATAGGGAT
>ERZ724522.821-NODE-821-length-18616-cov-6.549216_pt1 | contig 18616 bp, 13 predicted proteins | sample MGYA00376055_ERZ724522 | MGnify/ENA primary metagenome ERZ724522 (study PRJEB28724, sample SAMN07190884) | wastewater metagenome | isolation source: effluent of sewage treatment plant in Hong Hong | place: Hong Kong | collected 2016-03-17 ... | reverse complement strand
CGTTCATTGGGCCGTGCCTATTCTTACGGTAGACACCTTCAATAATATCACTGTTTGGATCACGCCCAAGAGCAACAAGCCAGTCAGCATCATAGGCAATCTGTCGTGACCACGCTGTCTGCCCTAGTGTTGGTGGTGCTGACATGTTTGTCACATCATCTGGTGTTGCGGAAGAGATTGCCAGGATGGGTATTTCAGACATTCTCGCAAGTTGCTTCAATTCACGAGAAAGGTTCTTCATCTTTGACACCTCTCCATCTGCCTTAGCATTAGGGCTCATCAACTGAAGATAATCAAGAACAACAAAGTCTGGCTTGTACTGATCAATCTTTGCCTTGACCACAGATGGAGAAACCTCTTCTTCGTCTGTGGCAACAATGTAAAATGGAGGCTTGTCTTTTAGTACCTTGGAATGCCACTTCCTGAACATGTCAAGTTCTACCTCGCCAAGACCGAGTTTTCTAAGATTCCAAATACCCTCACCAAGAATGGTGAATAGGCGATTGCGTACCTCTGTCTCTGACATTTCCAATGAAATGATTAGGGGCACTTTTCCCTGCTTCCATGCCTGTGCAGCAAAGTATAGGGCAAGAAAACTTTTGCCTATGCCTGGATAAGCCAGGAACACTCCAAGCATTCCTCCTGTAATTCCACTAGGAAGAACGGCATCGAATCCTGGCAAACCAGTTTTAATGCCATACGACCCCATAGCATTCATCTTTTGCACAGTCTCAAAGTGTGCAATAGCAGCGTCTACATCTACTAGGTCTACGTCACGAATTGCTGTTGTTACCTTCTTTAGATCAGATACCTCGGCAATGATGTCGTTAATTGCTTTTGATGGGTTTCCATCTTGAATGTCTACCGCCGCGTGGCGCACAATGTCTCTAGCACGAGCATCAAGATACTCTGCCTGCAACTCTCCTAAGTGATGCTTGGTAGAGCCTACAGATTGTTCTGGGGCAAAGTCCCTGAAGTTCTCTACCACAATCGCCTCGGGAGGAACAGAGCCATTCTTATCTACATAACTCTTGATGAATTCCCAGACATCAGTGTGAGTTGACAGTAAGCGCTCAATGTTTGCCTGCATGAGAACATGAACTTGTTTGTCTCTCAATACAGCAGTCAATACTTTTGACTCTACGTCACTCATCGGATGCCCCGGCATAATAAATGTTGTTCAACTCTTTAATTTCATCATAGCGATTGGTAACTGATCTGATTACCTCGACTGGGACCATTCCGTTATTTTCTTCATCCCAAATGTCACAGATAAGACGAAGCCGTCTTACAAATTCAGGCGTTGACATAGTGTCCATCCTCCTTGTACAAGTCAAAGTGCCGGTCACACAACCACATTGGCTCTTCCAAATGGCTCTTTGGCACCCAGTGAGTCATCCCAGTGGTGCAATAGTCTCCGCACCAGCCCTCGCAGTCCTTAGTCACGAAGCCACGCCTCCATCCTACTCTTCATCAACTTGCGGCTCTCAATATCATCCCGCTCTGCAATCAGTGAATCAAGAACTTTTTGTGCATCTCTGGCAAAACCCTTCCATGATGGACTTGTGGACACCTCAATGTATCTATCTACCAAGGATTTTGCCAAGTCAAGATCATATGACTCCAACAGAGCGTCTGCATCCCATTGGGCAGCATACTTGTTGAGCGATGGGGAGTGTCCAAGTTTTGCTTTGTATACCTTGCCAAAATAAGACAGCAAGACAAACCTTGCCTTTCTATCTGCCATGTCAGTCCCAATCGTGACGTTTTACCTGAATGTACTTGAATCCGTACCCCCGCTTACGAGACCAATATAGCACGGCGTGTACATCTTTTAAACCCATGTGACACCCGTAGTTGTGCCACTTTCTTGTAGTAAATATTCTAGCCCTAAACGAGTGTCTCAGAATGCCAATGTATACGGGAATCCATCTATTTCTTCTTTTGATGAATACCCGATACATCTCACTCGCCGTCTAGTTCCCGCCTTGCTTCCTTGACCTTGCGGATTAGTTCGTTCTCAACAAACTTGTAAACTCGTGCAGAGGCTTCTGAAGCAGACTCATCGTGCTGAGCAGAATCAGACACCTGGCAGTCAATTCTAATAGACTGAAAGTTTCCTGTGTTGATTGTATAGCCCAGCGACCACTGAACCCGTGTTGTATCTGACATTTATGTACCTTTCGTTATATCGTTTCGTCCCATATAGGGAGGACACGACCATCTTCGGTCTTGGTGTATTGTAGCAGCCCATCACCCATACGTCTAGACAATTCTTGTGGAGATGGTGTGTGATTGTTGGTGATTAGTTTGTCTCTTCTTGGGCGACCAATGGAGCGTGATGCGAGAATGTCCCTGATTTCTCTGATATCGTCTTCTGAGTAGTACCCCCGCACCTGCCACCTTGTCTTACGGTCAGGAGCGGCCCCTGTAGGCGGTGGAATAATACCCCTAGCCACTATTTGTGGTATATATTTCTTATGGCGGTTTAGCAGGTCTCCTGACTCTCTCATGTTATATGCACGCCTGCGCTTCTTCACCCACTCTTCCTTTAGGATTGTCTGCAAGCACTCTCTGTTAATGTTGAACAGCGTAACGATTCCATCACTTCTCGTTGTGTGATACACACGAACCAAGTCGCCGTTAAGAAACCAAACTTTTCCAGCAGGCTTCTTAATTGGCTTGTTATTGTAGTCATCTAATGACCAGTACTCAATAGGCATTGTGAGCCTCCCAAATAGTTTTGTGTCTTTCTAAGACTTCTTCTATTGTATCGCTTCCTTTGGCTCCATTGCACAAGAGATGTGATGGAGCAACGTTGTCCCATGTATGAGTACCGCCCCTGGAAAGCGGCACGATGTGCTCAAGTGTGGCGCTCATCTTGTCGGGGTACTCTACATCTGGATCAATCTTTTCGTCACACACAATGCACACCCAGCCAAAGAAGTCAAACACATCTTTGCGGTCTATAAGATCGCCCTTGCGAATCTTGTGCTTACGCTTGCTTCCGTAGTAGGGACGGTTCATTCCTCTCATGGGCTCTGCGGTGATATTCTCGTCTATCAGCCACATTCTGTGACACCTATCACTGCAAAACTTCCCGTGCCCAAAGCATCGTGGTCTGGATACAGTTATGTTACAAACTATACAAGAATAGTTCACTTTAAGCGATGGGCATTTTTTGCCACATACCTGACGAGGATTGCGCCTGGCGACAGTGAAAGTGATTCCACAAAGTACACAATCTCTATAGTCTCTCTTGTTCATACAAGATCGTGAACAATACTTCCGCCCACGCTTTGCTTCATTGGGCCATACGTAAAATTCCTTGTCGCAGGCCCGACAAAACTTTTTTACCTTGTTGTGTTGCTTGTCAGGCCTGAGATTGCCTCTAGGCGACACCTTCTGGAATCCCGATTGCTAAAATGTTAATCCGCATCTCTGCTTTTCCTCCTGTTAGGAATGTTAGTCTTAGTCCTACCGCAGTTCTTGTCACTGAAGAAATTGCTACGTTTACTACTGGTGCTCCTGTAGCACCCCCAGAGGTGTTGGTCAGCACTGGCGTAACAACTACAAGCGGAGTATAAGCAAACGTGTTGCTCAAGGGAATGTTGGGAATGATAAGTTTTTGGCCCTGTGTTACATCTTGATTTAGAGAGTAAAAGGTGCCATAAATCCTTGCATCACCAGTTCTTACGTCGCGGGTATTTCCAGACTCAGATGTGATAGTAGTGGTTTTATAGGTAGCACTCGTTACAGCCTGGCGAAGAGAGTTAATCTCTTCAATAATCTCATACAATACCTGTGTATCTACAGGCGTTCCTCTGTCCGGTAGGGGCAGCATTTATCCTCCTTGTTCAATTATACCGCATCAAGTAATGTACGGGTTGGTATTCATTATTGTATTTGTTGGGTCTGTGGCAAATAGAATGTATCTGTTTGTAAAAGATGTTGCGCTGGTAACGCCTTCTGATTCTGATGGTACCCCGGCAACATGATAAATTCCTACAGCATACTGTACACGACCTGCCCAGTTTTCCTGGTATGGACCTACAGACAAATTCCTTGTGGTTTCCACCAACACCCATTTTTGTGGCTCGGTGGCCACCCTTCTTTTATATATTGCATAGACTACTGGAAGGTACAGTGTTGTCGGCACTGACCAGTTGGACTGAGTGCTCAACTGATCGTTTCTTACTCTGTACCTCACATACACTGGTGAATACCTCTTATCAAGCGGTGGCCATGAGAGTGAGAACTTTGACGATCTTACCGGCACCCCATCAGAATCATATTTCTCATCCGTACCCACAGACAAAGCGCTGCTCCACGGGTAATACTGCGCCACAGTGCCGTCATATGGCAACTGATTGCTATTGCTTGAGTATGGCAGTATGGCTCTTTTGGTTGACATTAAGCAACCTCTAGATAAATCTTGTACTCAATCTGTGATTCTGACTGTGCCACTTTTACCTCTGTAGATGCAGAAGTATTCCTGATTTCTGAGTATGCCGTCATCCCATACGCAGGATTGTTTTCGTTGTTAGTGTCAAACCGTACTGCGTCTACCGCTACATAATAGTCAGCAGATGTCTGTCCAGTACCCGGCTCTACCTCTACCCACACCTGGCATACCGTGACGTTTTCCCAAGAGAACGATCCTGTATAAACCAAGTCGCTCTTATTGAATGATGCAACATAATATCCATTATTTACAAAGTCTGTTTCATCAGGAAACTGACTGTCGCTGACGGCACCGTCTGTTAGCACAACCTGCGCTGTAGCATGGGCAGATGCATCTTCTGACGACATAAAGCGTAGCGCTATTCTTGCTTCATTGGCTACACCAGCACCAGTAATGTAAGTGTAGTTTTTGTTGATTACCGCTACGGCAATCTTTATTTCATCATCACTTCTTGCGCGGGTAAGGTCAACTAGCCTACCCGTAAGATGAACATGGTCTCCGCTCAATGCCCATGTTGATGTGGCATCATTGACTGTTGACATATCCCCACGAATAAGGAGGGCATCTTGATAAATCCTCATGCGCTGATTCTTTCTTAGATCAGGAAAGAATACTTGGTTGTCAGCAGAGATGAAGAATGCCTTTGCATTTACCCCGGCAGGAATAGCGTTAATGTCAAGACCATTGTTGGAAATCTCACCGACATATTCAACATCAGAGATTGTGCTCCCCGTGTGATATTCCCAGCCCTCTGTGTCAGAGAAGGTGTAAATCATTCTTGGCGGCTCTGTTGTGAGCAATGAGTTTGACTCAGCAGAAAAGATGCCAATTTCGCTAAACTCATATCTTTGAGCAGATGGCAAGGTTCCTGTCAAGATTACCTTCGTTACCCCGCCCTCATAGGCAACAGAGGCAGCAGTGACGGGAACACGAAAGGCCTCAAAGTTCATCTTTGTTTTTTCTTTAATTGATGAGTCTTCATACAATACACCAGTTGCTTGAAAGGCAAGTCCAGAGTATGCAGTTGAACCATTGCCTAATTTTGCCAAACCCGTATCTGTTTGCAGCCCCCAGACACCGGAGCCCAATACCTCTGAGCCAGTCCAGGACGCTGCGTCTTTTTCCACAACCTCTACCGGAAGTTGCGGCAACGCGCCAACGCCGAGAGCAATATAGGAGAATGCTGATGGAATCTGGTTGGCCAATGCTCGGGCCACAAGGCCTTTTCCTCGTGTGGTTATCATGCTACCTCATATGACACACTAAGAGTTATTACATCTGTATTTGCTACCGCGATGTTTGGATTAACACCAATTGGGTCATCGGTGCTTGTCGATGCTGTTCCGTGTGTAGATAAAAGTGCAACCGTTGTGGCTGATGATAGATAGGCTACTGCTTGATACTGGGTACCACCGTCGTTATAATACCCCGATCCAACTACACACCCAACCTGGGATGCTGCTGCTGTTAGCGGAAGAGATACCGTTATCGCATTGTTTGTGGTACCAGACCCAGTAAGCGCCAGTTTTGCCTGGAACGTTGCCAGGTTGCCTGCAACACTATATTTTGAGTACGTTACCGTTTTGGCTATATCGGTGGTACCGCCTTGGGCAACCGTTGGGGTATATGATGTTGGTGGCAGAATCGCCCATTTGAGTGATGCCCACGCTGTAGAGCCATCGCCCATCTTGATAGCCTTCTTGTCGGTATCAACACCAAGTTCACCCATGGACAATACCGGGGCGACAGATGCCCATCTCGCGGCGGTGTCCTGTCTAAATCTTATGCGCGTTGTCATGCTTTGCCACCATCCACAGCCATATCTCTATTATAGCCTAGAGCATTTCCCCCATGCACTATTCCATTGAAATATGCAGTTGAAGCCCCACCGAACAAAACTGGAAGAGGGTTGACGTATGCAGTGCTTGATGCGGCGTTAGACACAGAAATCTCAACAACATCTGAGTCAAGAAGATTCTGCAACTCAACAATGATATTAGCCGTTGCACCAGACATGTTGTCTTCTACATACAGTGAACCAGCCTCTTCTGGGTCTTCATACAGTTTGTTTTCGTCTAGTTGAATAGAGAATGAATTTCTAAATCCCCGCCAAGTCGGGGTGCTTCCAGTCAATGTTTGTGGAGAATAGGTGATGGCCAATAACTCTACGTCTTTAATTGGCTGATAGGTTACCTTTTGTCCATTGACGGTATCGTGCCTGGCATAGTAAAGCAATTCAGTACCGCCCATTGCTTGCAGCACCAAATCTGATTGAACGTCTACAGGGAATTGTGCTGGATTGGTAAGCACGATATCTGGGTCTGCTGCCAAGGCGTCTGGCTTAGCCTTGTTTGAATAGGTCCACCAAGATACCTTGATCGGGGTGGGAGTTATTTTACCCATTATGCCTCACTCACATACACGTTCATCTGGGGACCGCTATAGTCCCTGGAATACTCAATATTGTACACAATATACTTTTTGTTTTCTCCTGATACTTTATTGAAGCCATTGATAGAATAATCAAAGGAAACTACGTCACCAAGTTGGAGCATTGTGTTAGGAAATATCTCTATCCCTACGTTTCTCCTTGTCCTGGTTGTCTTATCTGCTAGCCACCCCATGAGATTGTTTGCAGCACCCTGAGATTGGATGTAGTCGCTATCAAAGGACCACTCGTTCTTACCGTATTTCATCCTGCTAATCTTTAATGTCTTAAACTTGTCTGCCGCTGAGCGTGGTGACCTCAAGACAAGCCCGTTGTCAGTGATGCTAGGATCACTCATGTTGCTGGCCTCATCATAATATTTGTCCATGGTGAGTTCATGGGTGGTGTTTTGAGTGAAAGCAACTCCTTGAATCCTCAAATAGTTTCCTGATGTTTCATCGAGAGTGATTGCCTTATCCATAACGTTGAATACTAAGAATTGTGCGCCATATGATCCCGCATGATACCCCGCGACTTTAAATGCGGGGTTGTCATTCATGACCGGAGATATCTGTGATGTAAGTGCCGGAAATGCTTTGTCATATTTGATATCAAAGTATGAGCATTCTCTCATAATTGATCCGAATTCTTCATAATACATTCCGTATTGTGGCGGGGTAGACCCAGACAAACCAGACAAATATGTATCTCTTACCATGCCGCTTATTCCATACTTATTGAATGAAGACACTGTAATATCGTTGGAGCCAAACGCTTTGCTCATCTGTGATGAATCTATTATTGATGTAGTTGAGTTTCTTGATACCGTCTGCCTCAAAGCAAATACATTTTCAAACATTGCCTGAGAGTCACCACGAACAAACAGACACATGTTGTTGTAGAACGGAATGGGCAAGGAGTCGTCTACTGTAGCAATCTGCGTTCCGTTCAAGAAGATGTAAAATCTTCTATAGTCTACGAAGTCTTTGTATTCTATTGACACATCGTATACCGTGGTCTTTTCGTCCTGAATAGTTCTTTGTCCACCAGTAAGTGTGCCACTGTCAACAAGAATTTCTGCTAAACCTCCCCACAACTTAATGGGGATGGCCTTGGTCGTGTCACCTGTTGTGCGCCTCACGTTCTTGTAAAAAACAATCGTGTGTCCGCCAGTTACGTCGTCTGAAATGTCTTCAATGTTTGTGTTGGACAAAGCAATCAATTCTAGGAAGTATCCGATGTTGGTATCTGGGTTTACCCCGATTCCAATGCCTGCGGAGCCGCCAGACAGCACTACGTTGTCATTTCCAGCAGTGTAATTGTAATAAGAAGATGACCCTACAGGAGTCTGGTCTGTATCTGATGCCGCCTCTAGTTTGCCGATCAGCCTCATTCTTGTGCCAAAGTGAACGTATGCGTTATCAAGCGGCTTGTAGACGTATGACAGCCAGTCTCTAGCGATATCTGTCTTTGGTTCGCCCCCTACAGTGATGTTGAAATTCTTTGGTCCAGCGATGGTGAGCGCTGATGCCTGAATGAGCCCGGACTTGTCTGTCGTACTTTCCTTTACCTGGGCATCGGTATATGCCTTGTCTCTCATGAAGTTTCTGATTAGCCCTGTACGGCGTGATGTTTGAGCCTTGCTGTTAAAGTTTGCTGCCCACCCTGCGGCTCCCAGCGATGTTGGTGGTGGAGTGGCAGTGGAGAACAAAAACTCTGATGCTTGACGTACCCCTCTTACTCTAGAGTCTGAGAGCCATTCACCTGGTACCCCCGCTGAGTGCGATACGACAGGAGTTCTGAATTGCCCTCTTCCATGCTTTGCCACTGCCCCGATCTTTAGCATCTCATTGCCATTGACAGTTTCGTAATATGGCTCTGAGTAGATTCTAATGAATCCGTCTGGAAACATCTTTCCGTTAAATGGCAGTTTGGAAAAGTACCTCTGATATTCGTCATTTGATGAAATCCACACCGGAGCATCTTGTCCCTGCACGACGTATCGCACCGCATCATATTTGATAATCTCTCCACCAGAGTATAAGTACCCCTTATATCTTGGTAGCCAATAAACATTGTCTCCAACATCAATGATGTTGTTGATTATCTTTCGTGATGAATTTACCGATGGCTCTACTGCTTCAATGTCTGTCTTTAGCGGCATTGCTGCCAATGCATAAGACGACTGCTCTGATGCCTTGTCGTTTACTGTTCTTGTTGCCTCATCGCCAGACACCTCCCACAACAATGACGGAAGGTATACCCAGTTGATGTCTGCGTTGACAAAGTTTGCCTGAGTGAGAGAGCCGATGCTTCTTTGTACATACCTCTCAGTATAGTTAATGGTTCCACCATTGTATACCGCCCGCTCTTCTGAAGCAATGTCTGCAATGTTTGGCTGAGCAGAGCCGTTAGGCCCAGAAGAATCTCCATCAAACTCCAAGTCAATGTCTCTGTCCCTATCAAAAATGTATTCCTTGAACGCTACAACAAAGTTGTTGTATTCATCAAAATACATTGCTGACTGTGTGGCTGAAGATAGTTTTTGCAACACCTCTGCTACGTTTTGGTCTGGCGCTACAAAGAAGAAAGGGATAATCGGCTCTGTTGCCCCATCTTTATTGACAAACACATAGTTGCTAAACCCAATGCTGTCCAACAGAGAGGCAATCGCATAACTCAAGGAAACATTCTTTACCATGATTGCTGGGGCTGGCTCTTTTTCAAAGATGTAGAACGCATCTCGCAACTGCCACTTAACTGTACAAACATCAGAGGTTTCCGGCTCTTTAGACTCACTGTATAGAGTTTTAATAGGAAGGTAGTACACTTTGTCATTGGCATATATTGCATCATAAAAACTAAACGCTATATTGTGATCCAAGAACCCAGACACGATGCTATTGGTGTTGGTACTAAAGAAAGCAAAGTCGCTATCAAAAAGTTCTATCTCTCCTGTACCCGCCTCAAGACCGCCTACTGGCAGCGCTGTCTGGTCAACTGCTCCCATAGACTTCTTTACATTGAATGATGCGGTCTTACTTGTTAGGTCAACTACCAAACGTGGAGACATCTCAATTAACTCAAATGGAGTATCTACCTTGTTCATGGTTTTAACTACAAGGCGGACGCCCTCTATATAGTCAAACTCTCTGTAAAAAGTTCTGTCGGTTCCACCCTGAGTGGTAGCGGTAGTCCATGATGGTGGTGACACAAGGTCTGTTGCACAATACTTTTGTGTACTACTTTCATTGAGAAACCACCCATACTCAGGAGTGGACAGTACCGTCCAGTCTTGGTTGTTCCACAAATATACCTGGCCTCTGTCTCCCTCATTGGCAATGAGTAGGAAGTGGTCCCCCTGAGTGGCATCAGAGGGCAAAAAAGCCGTGTTTGTGACAGTTCCACAATATCTGGTGTCTCCATATGAGGACGGAATTTTAAGTCCGTATGCGAGTTCTACATAGCCGTTGGCACCCACTATGGAAGAGCCATCGCTTCTTGTTGACTCTTCATCGAATCTGATTGCTCTTGTCCACACCCCGTCTTTGAGCACCTCTATGTCCCATTGCTTAGGAGTAGTGGCATTGGCTGCACCGTATAGCGGATCAGAAATGAGCCCGGTAGGTGTTGAGATGGTTCCAATGTTGGTAGTTCCAATGTTGGTCTGCATCTTGACAACCAATTTGTTTGCCGGTACTCTATTCTTATAGACAACAAATGGTACACAATCATCTATATAGTTCAATCCATTAGATGTATATGAAATACCCCGCTCTTCACTACCATCCCTTCTCCAAGAAGACCAATACTTAAATGAATTGTTTGAGTCTGCCAGGTAGTACCTTGGTCTATTGACATCTGTATTAGATACCCCGGACTTAACATTATCTCCAATACCATTAATATACTTCTTAGTAGACCTTCCCATAAACCTTAGATAATTAATACCGCTTCTTGGCCTGTTTGGTTTGAAGCAATCATCTAAACTGTATAGTCTTTTAATCTTCTCATCTCTTTCTTGGAAGATCAATGGTTCATCTGAATCATCGTATGGTCCAAATACTTCTACGTCACTGTTAGTTGCTCCTGTGTACCAATTCCCCCGGTCTCTTTTATCCCAGTATGTAACAAGTTTGTTGTATTGGTTTCCAGTAGATGCGGGGCGGTATCTGTAATTTCCTATCTCTGCAAGATTTTCTGGATCATTCATGTTCCACTCACCAACCACGAGAGCAGCAGATTTGATCGCCGCCGATGTTTGCATATGCTCTTTAAGAGCATCGTCTTGCCACATTATGCTTCCTCTAGAGAGAACGATACATTCCAGAAGTCAAATCGCTGTCCGCGTTTTACTATGTCATGCTTAAAGTCAGAAAAGTACATTTCTATTACATCATTATACCTGGCCAATTTATCCCACGGCCCTCCTGATGATTGTGCAAAGTTGTGGAAGTTGTCATAAGCCAAGAATACCCAGAATGTGCCGGGGTGGTCTTTGTACCATCTCAACATATCTGCACCGCCAGCACCACCGTCTGTTGTGTATCTATCAACTCCGACAACTGTTGTGTAGTCTTCATTTCCTCTATCAGAGCCTACCTGATAAAACGCTTGAGCCGCTGCTGCTGATGCAAAAGCCCTTGATGGAATCATGTCCCATGACACATCAATCTTTGTCTTGTCTGCAACATGGACACTCCTGGTTCTACCATTAACCATTCTCTTGCGCTGTTCTATGCGCTCATAGCCAAAGCCCACGTCTTTTCTGTTATTGTCTGTAAGAACCATAAAGTCGTATTCAAAGTCTTCTCCTGTGCTCCAACTCATTTCTGTACCCTGGGGAATGTACATTCCTCCTGATACCGTTCCTGGGTTATCGCTAAAGAGCAATGCTTGAGGCCGCGCATATCGCTTGCGGTTAATCATGTAGGTTGAGTCAGTTGTCACCTTACCATACGCTCCCTTACGCTTCTGCGCTCCATGTCTTGAATACGCCTAACAGCAATTGTAGCAATATCATCTGCTGTGGCATCTGTCTTGGCGTTTACTACTAGGTTGTATACGTTGCCACCCATTGCACTACCGCCCACAAGAGCGCCTGCGGCAGGTGCAAACTTGAATGATGGAGAGTTGACTTTCTCTAGGGCTTTGCCGAACCGTGCAGCGCTTCCCTTGGTCATAACAAATTCTCCCGGTGTTAGGAGTGCATCAACTTTATCTGTATTTCCATAGCCCCCTACAAAGCCTCCGTAGGCGTGCTTCTTCTGCTGACGCTTCTTCTTTGCAGCCTCTTTAGCCTTTTTGCGGGCGCGCTTCTCGGCTTGCTTCTGCTTGTCTGCCTGGGTATTGACAATGCCAGCGGCTTTTGTTATGAGGTTGCCAGTGTTTTTATCCATCGCTGCAATCCCCACCTTGGCCTTGTCCAACTTGCCCTTATTGGCCAACTCAATGACTCTTGCCTTCTTCTTTATGGCATGGTCGATAGCCTTGTCAAAGAGGTCTTTGACCTTCTTGTCGTCAGCCTTGCTCTTTGTTCTTTGTGCATTCTTAAGCGCACGCACCTTGGCTGCTTTAAGTTCTGCAAGTTCTGCTCGTGCCTGGTTTTTGGCAGCCGTGGCTTGTTGGGTAACGGTGGGTCCTGTTGGCCCAGCGTCCGTTGCATTGTCGGACCCTGCCGCCCCTCTACTTCTCCTAATAGCCGCCTCTGCCCTGTTGAGAGCCTTGATCGCATCGTTAATGTCTGTAATGATTGCTTTCCAGTAATCAGACTGAGACTTTGCTTTAGTGACTTGGCTGTCGAGTTCCTTTGTCCAGTCCGCCCCGGCTGTTGCCCACTTGTCCTGAATCCGGTTCATGGTCTTTTGATACTTAAAAATCTTATCGTTTATTCCATCAATCTGAGTCTGAATGGCATCAATTTTGTTCTGGCGCTCTTCAATCTTGTTGTCACGCTCTTTTTCTAGTGCTGCCTTCATAAGGTCTAGACCACCTTGCGCTTCTGCGGCTCTTTGCTCTTGAGCCGCTGCGGCTGCTGCGGCTATGTCACCAGAAGACAGTGCCGAGGAAACTGCCATTCTTCCCTTCATAATAGAAGAGATTACCTGCTGTGACTGGCTAATGTCATCAAGCAACTTGGCTTGCTTGTCGTATGCCTTGTTAATGTCATCAATCTGTCTTGACAGCAACTCCTGATCGTGTTGCTTATTAGTTACCTCGTTTCCAAGGGCATTCATGGTTGCCTCAACTTGAGCACGAGTTTGTCCGAGCACCCTTTGAAGTTCTGCCTCGCCTTTAGCAGCAAACATATCTTTGATTGTTTGGGACTTTTCCTCTAGTTTGGAGACCCTTGTCTGGTTGCGCTCACCCTGCGTCATGTTCATGTACTCTACCTGCTGGGCAAACTTTTTTGCTGCCTGAGATGCTGCAATATTTGCCATTGCTGAAGCATTAAGTTGGGCGATGAAGTTTTGTAGTGCTGGGCCAGTCTTTGTCTTTAGTATTTGATAGTCTTCTGAAGATAGACTGTCCATAGCCGCAGCATTCAGACCTTTAAGTTTCTTGTCACCAAAGCGATTTGAATATGCTTTTTCTTGTGACAAAGAGTCGAGTCTGTTGTAATAGTTCTGGTCCTGTTCAAAAGCCTGGTTGGCAGCATAACGCTTTCGCACCCCGCGCAAAAACTTGCTTCTTTGCTTCTTATTCTTAAGACTCTGATACCCCTTGATTTCTTCATCAGACATGTTCATGCCTGCAAGACCAATGGTCTTTGCTGCTTTTGCCCTGATGGCGTTACCCTTTTGAACAGCGTCTTGCTCATTCTTCCAGTTATTGAACTCAGAGCGCTGCAACTTCTTCTTTGACTTTGCCCATCGCTTCAATGCACGGCCCTTCAGCCCCATCTCCTTGATAGCAATTAGTTCTTCATCTGATGCCTGAGACAATATTTGAGCACTGATCTTGTTCTTCTTTCCATTGATGCCCTTGAGTCTGATCTTTGATGCCTTGATGGCAGTTTGATCTGATACTTCTTGTTCATAGAACGAAGACGCTCTTTCAACTTTGTCTTGCATTTTTGCCTTGCGAGAGTATTCTCTACCCGCTTTTCCATGCAAGAATTTAGCAAGCACTTTGTGCTCACCAGAGCCAAGTGCTGCTGCTAGTCCAGATGCCCCATATTTGCCGCTCTTGCCGCCCTTTAGTGCTTTGGCAATTGTGTGCCACATCTTGCCTGACTTGTTGAGTTCTTTGGTAAAGTCTTTCCATGGGTTGTCTTTGTCGCTACCGCCGCTTGATTTGCCAGAGTCTTTGGACTTTCCGTCCCCGCCCTTTGCAAGACGTAGAGCATTTACCTCGTGCATAAAGCCCAAACCATATTTATCTACGGCATCAGACTGCATGACGAATTCATTGTTTGATAGCCATGCGGCCACCTTGTCATCCTTTTTGCCACCAGGGCCGCTAACTCGTCTTCCGCTAAATGCTTTTCTGCCTACCCCGCCGCCGTCAGCCAAGAACATTGCGAATGGGCCACCGATTGAGCCGCCCTTGACATAGTTTACTGTGGCCGTTTTTGGTGACGGGGCCTCCTGGCTACCGAGGGTGTAGTTGACTGTTGTATTTTTCGGGGTGGGCATTGCCTGAGACCCAAGATCGTAGTTGACCTTGGTATTTTGTGGCTCAGGCTTTTGCTGACTGCCCTTCTGATAATTAACCTTGGTATTCTGAGCCTCTGGCTTTTGCTGGCTGCCCTTTGTGTAGTTTACCTTTGAGTTCTGAGCCTTTGGCTTGGTCTGCTTGCCAATGTTGTAGTTTACCTTGGCGGACTGCGATTTAGGCTTAGGCATCTTGCCAGGCTTGTACGACAGTTTAACGCTTTGCGACTTTGGCTTAGGCATTTTGCCTGGATGGTAATTAAGTTTTACACTCTGTGGCTTAACCTTAGGCATCTTTCCAACTTGGAAATTAAGTTTTACAGTTTGAGTTTTCTTAGTTGTAGAGGATACAGCCTTTGCTCCAGCACTGGCTGCTGCACCAAGACCAAGAGGCTTTGGACCAGCATTCATTTTACTAACCTGATCCATCTTAGTCTTCATTGCTCTGGCATAAGCATCACCTACCTTGCCACCCTCTGCGCTGGCCTTGCCAGTGTCTCCCTTTACACCGCCACCCTTTACCTCCTTTTTGGCTTTGTTTCGGCCATTATCATAATCACTAGCCTCCTTGTTGCCTTCACCGCCAGATTTACCTGAGTTCTTTACGCCACCACCAGGCTTCGGGTCTTTTGCCTTATTCCTTCCTTCATCATAATCCTTAGTCTCTTTGTCGCCCTCACCCTTAGACTTTCCTGATGACTCAATTCCACCACCCTTAAATGCTTTCCTTACTTTGTCAACATCTGCTTGTGATGCCCCAAGGGCTTTTGCCAAACCAGTTGCTTCTTTTGTTGTCATGCCAGCATATTTAGCAGCCTTGACAAACCCATTGCCGACCCCCTTTATAGCATCACTAAAAGCGCGGGGCTTAAAAGTAGATAGTTTATTGAAAAAGTCTCCCGCTTCATTAAGAGAACTTGTGTTTGCAATTGCAAGATCAATCTTGTTTGCTCCTTCTGCACCCATATCAAGCATTCTTGACAAGGCATCTGGATTAAGAGCACCGGATGCTAAAGCACTTGTAATTCTAAACTGAACATCTTTAGTAATTGTTTGTCCTGAAGAATCCCCAGTATTTCTAAAGTCATATAGTTTTTGCAAACCCATTTCAGTTAAAGCCTTAGACATTGGATCGGTCGCTCTATTTCTTGCAGACTCGTCCATTGAAGAAAGCATGGTATCTTGCCCAGCAGCATCAGTGCTTGCCCATGTATTTTGCATGGTGTCCCAAGACTTTTTAGCCTGTGCATCAAACTTAGCAAGTTGCTGAGTGCCATTTTGCCACTGTTCTGCCAAAACCTTTTGTTGCTTGGCAGTTGTATCTTCATCATTCATTTGCTTTTGAATAGCCTGCAAACGAATCATTGCTGCTTCTCTATTTGCTACTTGCTGCTCTAGGCTGTTGGACCAAATTGTACCCTGAAATCCAGCATACTTTGAATTAATTGCACCGAGGGCGGGGGACTCAACAGCAAGATTTCCACCACTACCGCCGCCCCCGCCATACATACCAGAATAAGATGAGTATGATCCACTAGTTTGATACTGAGTCTGGGCCTGCTGAATCTGTGACTGAACTTTAGTTGCTGTAGCCAATGCGGCCCGACCAGTTGTTTGTTGTAGTTTTAGTGCTAAACCAACAGGATCAGTTTTAATTGCATTTGCAGACGTAACCAACTTGCCGTATTCGCGCTGGGCTGCTGCTGCAATAACAGGATTCTGTTCTCCCATAGCCCCTAAAAATCCCTTTGAATCTTTATAGCCCATAGTTCCTTGCAGATTGGCTGTTGCTAATTTTGCCGCAACGCTTTTAGCAGAATCTACAAGACCAGATGTTTCCATAACTTTTGTGGCATCTTCAAGAATCTTTTTTCCTACTTCTGACTCAAGGGCTTGCTTTCCTTGGGCCAAACTTTCTGTAGTTGTTCCAGCAGCCTTAGCGCGCTCTTGAGCATTTTTCTTTTCAACAATAGATTGTCTACCATATTGTTGTCCTAAAGCATTTATTTCTTCTGAAGAAACTGATTGAGCATCAGCAAGTTTTTCTCCAGCCTTGATTGCGTTTGCAGTTACCATTTTGTGGTAAACAAAGTTTGCTCCAAGCGCGGCAGCAGCAAGACCCAAGCCTCCCAAGGCTACTCCCGCACCGCCAGCAGCAACCAAAGAAGAGCCAAGTGCCGATAACGGCTCTGTAATTAATCCTGGCATCATGCCCAAAGTCATTGCTGCCATTGGAATTGCATGAGCAAATGCAGGAAGTTCATGACCAGTCATTTGTAGGCCCATCATGACTGTTTCAGCAGCCATACCAAGACCCATCATTGTATTGCCAAATTTGGCTGTTCTGTTCATTTTTGCATCTGCTTTTTCTTGCGGTGTCATCCCTCGCATACCGCCGCCAAAAGCACCACCACTACGCATTCTGTTCCAGAATGATGGCTTATTCTTGTCATAAAGCATTGGAGCGCCCATTTTGTTTGGGTCATACATTTCTCTTTGTCTACGCTGTGAGGCAAGGGTTGCCTCTCTTGCAGCATTCTGTCTAGCAATTGCTGCTTCATCTTGTCCAACTCTTGTTAGTCCTGGCGTAGACCAGGCTTTTTTCTGCGAGTCTGCTGCGCCACCCTTGCCTCCAAGCGCAGCGGCAGCACCACTTAGTGCGCTTGCAGCGCCATCCAGTGCTGCTGCCGAGCCTGAGAGGGCCGCTGCCGCTGCTTGGGCAGAGCCAGGCGTGGCCTCAATGCCAGAAAATGCCCCGCTAGTTATAAACCCCTCACTAGTTCCGCTTCTCTTGTAGAATGGAAGCCCAGCGCCCCCAGCCGCTGCGGGAACGCCAGCGCGGCCACCGGCAGTATCTATGGCATTTAGTCCTCCTGCAAGATTGTACCTGTCCAGAGCCTTGCCGTAATTGTCTGCAAACACCTTGTTCATGGCATTCGTTAGGGGAACTACCGCAGTAGACTCGCTGATTTTAGATGGGCCAGCGGCAATTCCCTTCATCATCTCTTCGTGTACCGCCTGGGCTCTTCTTTGAATCTCTGGATCGTTAACGTCTAGACCCATAGTCTTAAACATGGGCTCAAGAGACATGACCCCGGCATGATGAAGAGCCGACGCAAACGTTCCTTTGTCAACCATCTGCCCCTTTTGCCAAGCATTGTTTATGTGTCCGGGAAGCAATAGGGTTCTTGCGCTATATCCTGCCGATCCCACCGCCCTATCTCCCAGCCTAAGCATTTCTGCCTTGACCGCCTTGGAGCCGCCTGACTTCATGTCATCAACCTGTTGCTTAGTCAGGACAACTCTGTCTCCAACGTGAGTCTTTTGCCAAACTGCTGTAGCATCCCTTTGCGTTGTGGGAAGCACTTTTGGTCCAGGAGGTACAACAGTTGCCCCACCGCCCGGCTCGCTGGGAGTTGGTCGTGGAGTAATCGGTTTGGGCGCTGGGCCAGGAGGACGACCCTTGCCACTTGCAGCGGCCTGAAGGCCAGCATTCTCTCTCAACTCTGCATTCATTGCATTGAGAGCCGCTGCTAGTTGTGTTACTGCCCCACGTTCTGCATATAGACTTTCTGTTGCACCCGCCGCTGCTGCTGCCAATTGTCTTTGTGCAGCAGATGCCTCCAAGTCGTCAATACTTTGATATCCTAGTGATGGCCTACCAAGAGCACGACGACCAAGGTTTTTCATCCCTAGCCAGCCCTTCATCATTGTTCCAAAGAAGTTAGCAAATACACCTGTGATCATTGTGCCTGCCCCGGCAAGACCGGCGAATGCTGCACCAAATAGTGCCACGTTCCTGGCAGCATCATTGTCTGCAAAGAATCCCACAACCTTGGACATAACGTCTACAACAGGAGCAAGTGAAGACAAAATCTCTTCACCAAGTGGTGCAGCAGCAGCCTTTAGTCTTTCAATGGCACCTTGAAATTTGTTCATAGCAGAATCAGAGATTTGACTCATTTCTGCCTCAGATATCTTTGCTAGGTTGGCGCTTGACTCACGACTCAGCCTTGCAGTCTCTTTCGCCTGCTTAGAGTTAATGTTCTTGAACAGTGCGCCCATTCG
>ERZ724522.818-NODE-818-length-18659-cov-6.319340_pt1 | contig 18659 bp, 20 predicted proteins | sample MGYA00376055_ERZ724522 | MGnify/ENA primary metagenome ERZ724522 (study PRJEB28724, sample SAMN07190884) | wastewater metagenome | isolation source: effluent of sewage treatment plant in Hong Hong | place: Hong Kong | collected 2016-03-17 ... | reverse complement strand
GTGGTAAAAATATAACTTAGATTTGCTTGAGTTGAGTTGTATGAAATAGCCATAAAATTCCTATATGTAAGTTAAAGATGCCCTGTTGTTCCACGAGTTAACAAAATCACCATTACTGGCCCATTTTTTCTTAGTAACAGATGTGGTGTTATCTAAAATAAATACTCTCCAAAGCGAAGAGGCCTCGGAGCTTCCTGGAGCAGCCTCACCTATATACGTTACGTTTGCAGTTGTTGTTTTATCTACAAGTAAGCTCATTGCTTTGCCTCTTGTTTCAATTGAGTCTGAGTCTGCGGTAATAACTATTGCAGTTACATTTACGTCTAATGATTTTTTTCCAGAAATATCAGTCCATGTTATTTCGCCAAGTTTGACTGCACCATTCCAGATTTCATCAACTCCATTATTTCTTACTACAATAAGCTTTTGATCCCATCGATCATCTCTCAACATGTTTCACCTCACTCAAGGATTATAGGGAGTTTCTCGTATCTTTTTTCTATATTCACAGTCAGTCTTTACGACCTTTTTTATTTCTGCATAGTCTTCAGCAGACACCCAGACACCGCCATGAAGTTTAGGATTAATTTTAATTCGATCGTTTTCAAGCGTTACTAACTCAAACGACTCTTTTGACTCAAGATCAAGCTTGCACTGATCATCGTCGTATTTTGTGATGTGAAAAGGATTAGCCTGATTATGTGTTGCATCGATTTGTGCGAGTGTCACAAGCGGAAGCTTTATGCCACACCCTAAAAGCAATAAGCTAACCCAAAAAATCAGGTGCAGCTTTTTTAACGTCATCAGCAGTTGATTTCGGATCATTGATCACTTCCTTGTATTTCTTTAGCTCTTCATTGATTTCTTTATTTGTTTCAAGCTTTGCCATTGCTTGAGCCCATGCTTTTGTGACTGCAGGAGCAATAATTTTTTTATAAATTCTAGTTACGATTAATTCCACGAGCCAAGCCCACCCTCCGGCAAGCCCAGCCCATGAACGGATTGCAACACTGATAAGTTGTTTAACAGCTGCGTTCCACATATTTAAATTTTCTGTAAAGCATCTTTTAATGATTTTTTAAGAGGCTCTTTTAACGCTGCCAAAACAACGTCATCGATAGGAGTTGCTGATTTAGCAACAACATCATCCAATGCAATAAAAAGAACTTGATCAACCATTTCGATTGCCATTGCTTTTCCGTGTTTTTTAGCGATTTCGCCTAACTCTTTTCCTACTTCCATGTTCTCTCCTTGTTTGTGTGGATAAATTCCACAGTTATTTTTGATATAATGCTAAAAATACTTGTATGATTACACCGACAATTGCCGAAATAATCACAGAGCCACTCACGATCTGCCATTTAAACTTCAAAAGCTCATCGACCTTCGAATTAATTTCTTTCACTTCAGACCTAACCGCTTGAACATCGTCTTTTAACCAGTCGATAAGCTTTTGCTGTTCCACCGTGGCCTACTCCCAAAACCAAAGTGATTTGCAAACACTTAAGTTTTTGTTTTCAACCTTCTCGCAATCTTTTGAAATTACGAGATGTGAACAACTTGATAAAAATAAAATCATCAAAAAATACCTCATAAAGATCCTGGCCTTTTGTTGATGCAAATGTAGCATTGATAGTTTCCTATCGCGCCTCCATTAACTGTCTGAGTTGAATCCATCCTTATATCGATGTAGTCCTTAGCGTTTAAGTACATGGACGTGTTAAATGAGGTCACAACAGATGCTGAAGGCATCCCAGCCAAGAATTGATATGAAGATCCATTTTTCCAAAGTTTTAAGTTTGGGTTTCCACCGGATGAATGAGCGCCTAATATATCGTAAACTCCATTTGTTGGTGCTGTAAATTTCCACGTGCCAACTCCTGTTGTAACGCAACCATGTGAATCATACTCTTTGAGGTCGTAGTTAATTGGCGTGTTAGCAGTTGCAGAAGCACTAAGTGTCACGTAATACTTCGCAGAAATATTCTCACTTGCTGCGATGGTCGTTGGACCAGAAATTCTCGTTATGGAAAACCCACCTTGAGAATCAGATGAAAGCGTTAGAGTTACTCCTGATCTAAATGAAATTACATCGCCAACTTTTAAATCTTGCAGAAAAGCGGCACCTATCGCATTTGATCCGGCTGTTGAATTTGATAAAGACCTAACCGATGATCCATTTAAATAAACAAAATTGTAATATGCGGTAGATGTGGTTGGCCCCGAGCATCCTGTTATTAGGTAATCACCTGGGACTTTTACAGTGTAAGACGATCCGTTCCATCCTCCGTGAGTGTCTTTCCTGGTTGTTGCAATAGTATCGGTCACATTTGCAGTAACAGCTTGGCTTGAAGAAATCCATCCAACCCAGTCAACCACTCTCGTATCTGTTTGATCAGACATTTGAACAGAAGATGACCAACCTTGAATTGGAACTCTGAAGTTAAATGAAATAACTGATCCAGTCGTGATCGAAGACCCATTGATCGGAGCCATTCCGTTTGTAGCCGATGATTCTAAACCAAGAACTAAATAGTTTCGGCTTGGCCCTGCTAAAATTACACCCTGTTGATTTGTCGTTGAGCTCGTCCACTTTCCAACAGCTACGAGTGATGACGATAGCGTAGACAAAGAAGTCGCAACCGCATTATATCCACCATAGCCCATCGTAATTTGAGCTTGAGTCGCTGTTGTCGTGCCAGCTGTGAAAGTACCTTCACCGAATAAATAAGCACCGTCTCTCCAGCTCGATACATTTTGCGTTGATACAGTTCCAAAACCTGTAAAAGTCGGAGTGTATGCAAGTGGATCTGTGACTGGTATCCCATAAACATAAACCGACGGACCAACATTAAAGTTATCAAACATCGCTGTAAACGCGCTCGTTGAGGTCGTGCCACAGTGAATGATTAATCTGTATGATGTTGAGTTCGGATTTGTTTGAAAATAAGCCGTGTACTTATCAGATGTTGTTTGAGAATTGCTGAAAAGTTTATAGCTAGACGGCTGAATCAGCTGATTATTTGTGATATCAAAAATCCAAACCGTTAAATCAGAATCAACAGCCGGAGATCCTGCTACAAACGTTCCACTTGCTACCATGTAATCAAAACTTATTTGTAGAGCCTTAGCCTTATCGGATGGATCAATGTTAAAAGCATAACTAACGCCCTCACCTTGTCTTGATGCGCCCAAATTGTGCGTGAACAAGAAAGAGCCTGCGCCTCTTAGTGGGTTAGTTGTAATCCTGGTCCATGTTGAATTTGGTGTCCCACCAGTTCCCGATGTTGGCGAGCTCTGAGCAACATTCGCATAAGTAGTCCAACCAGACACGTTTGTCTCTGCATTTGGATTTAAAATGTAATTGATGCCAGTACTTTGGTTTGTTGTGGTCCCAGACGATGACGATGAACTCGATTGAACATTGTCGACCGTCCACTGAATAGCGCCTAAAGAATCGGTCAAAACAAATTTGTAAGCACCCGACTTGATCCAAACATCCGCTTCACCGTTTGCATTTAAAATAATTGGATTAGTGTTTGCCGCTAGTCCTGATTGATCTGTGAATGTTGCCACCGGAGTTGACGTGCCAGCTTCATATGAATACAGTTTGCCTCCAGTTAATGGCGCACCGTTTGAGTCAAAAAATCTTTGTTTTAATACAGGCAATAAATCAGCCATTATTCTTCTCCGTTCATCAATGAACCATTTCTAATTTGATTTACAATTTTATCCATTTGTGGTGATCCGGCTTTTAAATCAGAGGCTTTGATCAGAAGATCTCTGCCCTTTTTTGAATTCTTTAATTGATCGATAGTTGACTGATCTATTGTTTGATCGTGCTCAACTATTTTTTGAGCTCCATCGTTTGCCCACTTTTCTGGGCCTTTTTTTGGAGCTTCGTTTTTTGCAGAATCATTTTTTTCTGCTGTTCTAATATTTTGATTTAGCGAAGACAAACCAGCCCTAACTGATTCAACAATATTTTCAAATGCCGCTGGATTTTGTTTATAAACATTCACCAGCTCACTGTTGCTTAAAAGAGCCTTAGATATTTTATCTGTTGTTACTGCCGCAGACGCTGCAAGCTTAGGAGCAACCAACCTTCTTGCTGCCGCCGCCCCAACTCCTGTAACAAGCCCTGCTGGCCCACCAACCGCAGCTCCACCAGCCCCTGCTGTTGCCATGTCTAATAGTCCACCAATTGGTGACTGATTTAATGTTGCCGCTCTTTTTTCAGCCGCATCAGCTATAGGGTTCAATAGACCGAATGATTTTTTCGCATCTACAAATTGTTTTGCAATTTCTGGGTTTGCTGCCTTAGCAGATTCTTCGACAGCCTCTTTATAAGCAAGATAAGCTGTTTTGCCAGCCTGACCCTGCTCTGGATCTAACCAGTTTCTGGCAACCTTGTTGTAGCCTCGTTTTGTAATTTCTGCGTCGCTAATTTTTACGTTAGAGTTCCCGGTTTCATATATATCATCGATCATTGTTTGTAGTTTTTTTACGACCGATGCTTGTGATGGATCTTTTTTTAAATTTTCAATTTTATCTTCTAGGTTTTTAACGATCTTATCTACTGAGACAGTTACACCTTTGTTATCAAGAGCTTCTAGTGAAGAATCTATTGTATTTTCAGCGTTTTTAATTGCTAGGTTTGATTTACTTGCGATTTTTTCTGCATCATCACCAAACTGAACAATGCCTCTATCTAAAAGTTCACGACCTGCATTTTCAGCAAACTTTTCAGATTGCTTTCCAGTTGCCCCAGTTGCTTTGACAGCAAGTTTTTCAGCAGTTGATTTAAGAGCTTTACCAGCGCTATCAAAACCATTTTTTATGTATGGACTTGCAACATCAATCGTTTTGCCAACTGCACCGCCCATTGCGGCTCCAGTTGCTGTATCTTTTACTAAGTCAGATGCGTTGTTAGCTTCACTATTTCCAAAACCATAAACTCCACCAAGCGTTAAGCCTGCTTTAGCGGCGCTCATGCCTTTTGTTATTTTATTAATTGGTGAAACCACGCTACCTAAAATATTTGCGGCTGATGATGTGATAGGATTTTCATTTAAATCATTTTTTAAAGATGTCCTCTCGTGATCTCTACCAGTTTGATAAGCTTTTTGAATATCATCTAAAGAGAATGTTGGACCTTCTTTATTAATTGAAATGTCCTTAACTGGTCCACCAACTCCATTCAAACCAACAACACGACCAGCGGCCTCAAGGCCACCAGCCAACTCATCAGACAATCCGCCACTTGCTCCTTGAGCAAGCTGCCTAACTACTGATGTAACAGGAGCGATTGGCTGTTTTACTTCATAATCATCGAGGTTAAATTTTTGTGGTTTAACCTCGTAGTCATCAAGATTAAACTTTCCCATTATTGTTTCACCTTGCTGGCACCAGCAGCAATTGCCTCACCGTACAATTCGGCTGGCACGTCAAAAATGCGGCCGCTCTTGTCGGTCATTCTTACTGTTTTTGGTGCTTGTTGATTGCTTGAGTTTTGATTAGCTAAGTTATTCTCTACTTTGTTCCAAGCTTTTTCGCCTTCAGACTTCAAGCCTGCTAGAGCGACCTGACGATTTCGTTCTTTTTGTGCCAAAACTTCTTTGCTATCGCCAACTTGCGGAAAGTATTGCTTGTTAGCAGAATCAAATTCTGACTGAGAAATAGCCGCACCAGATTCTCTCCTCAAAATAGCATTTACAAAGTTTCTTTGCGCTTGCTCCATTAATTTTTGATTATCTGTTTTAAAAACTTCTGGTAGTATTTTGCTTTTCACCGATTGAGAAACACTAGTTGGATCATACCCATTGTTAATCAAATCGTTCATTTGGTTATTGGCATCTTCGACACGTTTTCCGAATGTCGCAGCTGCATAAACATTTTGAGGAATATTTTTATTTTCGTTGGCAATTTTTTGTTTCTCTAACCCAACTTTTGCCCAATCAATTTTTCTGCCCTCTGCTTTGTCTCCATAATCCAGCTTTTGACCTGTTTGTTTTAGACCGAACTCTTGCTGTTTAAGTCCAAGCTCAGCTTTGTCTTGATCGATTTTATGCTGATCCATGAGAGACAATGCTGTTCCATGGTAGTAATCCATTTTTTTTGCAGCATCATCGTTCCAAACAGGAGGTAATGACGAAGTATCAAGACCTCTGTTTTTCGCTTCGGCCAAAAAAACAGGATAGTAGGCTTGAGGGTTTTCTTTTACTTTCGGAGCTGCGCTTGCAACAAAGTTTGCGGTCTCAAGATTTTTTTCTTTTTGTAACTTCTGTTTATTCAAAGCATCTTCATTGGCTTGCTTCTGAAGAAGCATTGCTTCTTGTCCATAACCACGCTTAGCAAGATCTGATATTGTAGCGTTGCTGTTAAAAGATGAGGTTCCATCTGGCTGCTGAACAATTCCAGCTTTGTAGGCATCTTGCATGTCTTGTTGCTTTTTTCTTTGATCGAGCATTTGTCGCATACTCAATCCGCGATCAATAGCTCCAGCAATATCCAAAGGCTGTTGTTGAAAATATATTGAAGAATCAATTGGCATATTAAGCCTCCGCCATTGTAGCTAAGAACATCGATAAAACTTTTTTAAGATCGATCATCTTGTGACCGTTTTCGTCTTCGATTACTAAAGTCTTGCCTAATTTTGATTTTTCTAAATCTTGAGCCATGATTCCAACCCAATCACCAGTCCCAAATTCATTTGATTTGTAATTAAATGCGTAGGCTTTTAAATGTTTTTTCATCTCTGATAAGTCTGCTTTTGAAACTGGCTCAACATTTGTTTTTAATCTTTGATCAGAGAAATATGCGGCTGCGCCTGTTATTCCAGAATTAATAAGCGAAGTATTTCTATTTGCTGCGGCTATTTGTTGTGAAGCGGCTGCATTGCCTACGCCTAGTTGATTTTGTGAAACTTGATTTGCATAGTTTTGTCCATTTTGCCCCATTAAACTGTTTGTCGAATTTCCAATACCAGCTAAACCAGACAATCTATTGTATTGTCTTTGATAAGCGTTGTTGTATTCACCAGAAGCATAGTCCTGACCATATCTTGCTAAGGCCTTCATTGTAGCGCCAGAGTTGTAGTTACCACGCGCTGATGCAGCGGCATTAATTGCTTTAGTTCCTTCATCCATTCTGAATTGATAGCCTGGATCGGTTTGCCAATTATTCATGAAATCATTTTTTGTTAGACTACTAAGAGCTCCTGTGCCAGCTTGCCTCCAAGGCTGAAGATCGCTTCGTGTGGTATCGTACATGTAGCGCTGAGTAGCGTTTGCTTGATTGGCCGCATCTGTCTGTGCTCGTAAGGCCGAATCTGCCTTATCACCAGAAAGATCTAGTGGATCCAGTGATATAGAATCAATAAAATTACCAATGTCGCCACTACCTCTTAAACCAGGAAAAAGACCCATAGTTTGCTCCTGTTTTTATATATGTTATTTTTAATCTTCATTTTCCCACCACCGAGTAAGTGCTGCTTTTTCCACTAATTGTTCTTGCTCTGTAGGACATTTTTGAAATTGAAGACGTACCTGTAATATTTGTTGACGTGTATTGAACTTGCCCTGCTGCTGTTATTGAAAACGTAATCCCAGAAACACTAGGACCTGGAGTTCCAATAACTGTAAGCGCCCAAGCGTTTGTTGTTGGCTTATAGACAACATGAAAAATACCGCTCGTAATTAGCTCAGTTGCACCAGTGCCAGTTGTTACTCGTTGAATAAAAAACTCAACGATTCCGTGGCTCACGCTATCTGAATTAAAATTTAAACCAGTTATGTCTTTTGCAGATGAAATGTTGTTTTCCAAAGCGAAGTATTTTTCAACACCAAGCGGCTCTAATGCAGACGCTATGATTCTGAAAAATAATTCCCAAGGTCTTGTTACTAAACCACTGTAATCGATTAATTCATCTCTGTATGGTGGACGAAAAAAAGAAGCGATTGCTTTAATGCTCAACTTGCCCCCTGTTCGAGATCAATTTCAGCAGCAATCAAATTTACTTTGACCGGATCGGTTATTTTAATTCTGAAAACTCTATCTCTGAAGCTTCCAAGTCTTCGCCAACAAACACGCTTTTTGTATTCGCCAATTGAACCAATTGATATCCAGTGCTCATTGCCAAACGAGTGTCCACCGTCATCACTAAAATCAAGCATAATTTTTGGATCACTGCCTTGAACTACTCCAGCAAGACCAACACCCACTTCCATGTCTATTTTTAAGCTATTGCAAAATAAACGATTTAAACTATTGCTTAAGTGTGGGAATGTTCTGAGACGAGTTATCTCAGCAGTATCATCTGATAAATAATCATCGTTTAATTTGTAAACTTGATTGCCAGAATAGTCGCCAACTAGATGAATTCCAAATGGCTGATAAAACGCATGATTTTCTGATCGATGACGCTCTAAAACCCCATTGTTTGTAAAAGCGCGCTCATGCCACAATTTAGTTGATAAATCGTAAACCCAAGTACCTTCAGCGAAATTTAAAACATAAAAACTGTGTCCACCGCTTTGATAGGTGTAAGAAGTCGCTGTTGAAATATCTGCATAACTTTTAAGAGCAGACTCAACGGCGTGTGTACTAATTCTTTGAGGTGACAATCCTCGAGCTGCATAAATTACACCCTGTCCAGCTTCATCTCGCCCGATCCAAAATACATTACCTTCAATTTTAGCAACACTATATTTTGCTACACATCCCTTTTCAACAAAGCCGCCACCGACTCTTTCAAAAGGAAAATCAGCATTACCAGTATTTGAAAAAACTTCCGTAGTTCGCTCATTAAAAATCCAAAGATCTCTATTGTTTGAAATGATCGAAACTATATCGTCAGGATCACCTTCGGCAGATGCAAAGCTTAAAGGATTTACTACAAAAGTATTAATGTCAGAGACATAGAATTGATTTGTGCCTCCTTGAATAAATATAAAATATCCATCCAAATAGACCACATGAGTTGGATTTGAAACTGAAGCATATCCAAAAGCTCCAAAAGTTGCAAAATTCCCAGATGGATAAACTGCACTTTGCTCATACACATAGCTTCCGAACCCATCGACGAAAACAGTTTGAGTTTTTGCACCAGTGTTGAGCGATGCTGCCATCACTCGACCTGTGGTCGTTGCAAAAGTGCTAATATCGCTCACTGACATTAAAAAAGAGGTCCACGATGAACCGCTGTAAATCATTCTGTAAAGCTGACTTCCACTCACGACAAATATCGTTCCTTGCGGATCGACATGAATACATCTGATTGGACCAGTTCCAACATTTAAAAGCTTTTCAAGTCCAGGAGTTGACGCTAAGTAAGCAACTTGTCCTTCTTTGCCAGTGCCTGACTCAATAAGCTCAGGAAAAAGATTCACACATCTCTGTGAATCCACGTTTACAGACTTTAAGTTGTATGTTGGTCCAACAAAGCCCTGAAACTTCACGTCACACCCCTGTTATCCAGTTAAATGATTTTTTTGTAGATAAACCTTCAGCGTCACTAGTCATATAAACTGGTTGAGTGTTTGATCTTGCAATGCTGGCTTTTGATTCGATGGCAGCTGATAAAACTAAAGCAGATGGCTCTTTTCCATATTCTGGAGCAAGCTCTAAAGCTAAGTTGTATCTAAATGCTTTCGCGTAACTTGGTGGATAACTAATATCGTCGTTTAATGAAGTAATCCTCGTAAGAGGTTTTAATGAATATAAAATTATACTGTTTGCAGCTATAGGAATAGGCCAAAGGTTTATTCTTTCTAACGGAAAAGAACCTTCGATATACATTTTTTGAGGTATTGTTGACCTCGTAGTTTTATAAGATATGCGTGACCATTCTTGCGTGTTAACTATTTTTACTGGAATCTCTACGCCGTTTTGATCGACGCTTACTTCAAGAATTTGACTAGGTCGTGCAGTATTAAAATCACCAGACACACCAATCGTGTAAGTTTGCTGAGACGATATTAATGCAAACGACTCACGCTTGATTTCATTAATTAAAAAACCATCTGCACTCCACGAATCAATCATGTCGTTAAATACAGACAAGCCATCAGACAATTCGTTTGCCGACGGCGTCTCACCGGTAGAAATAGCACCGATGAGTCTTAAAGATCCCGTGATGAGATCTCTAGCTGTCATACATCACCTTTTAAAAGTGTTATGATTTGTTCTTTTGAAAGTTCCTTGACTTTTTTCTTTGATATTCCTTTTTCAAGAGCAATCTTTTTGATCTCTTCATCAGTCATATCCTCTAAACTAAGATCTTTTTCTTCTTTAATGTGCTCAGCTGGGCTTTCTTTCCAGTCTTCGCCCCACATATCTTGTTCTTCTTTAGACTTAACCATACGAGCTGGTAGATCTTTGTGATAAATCCATTTTGGAAACTCTTGAAATTCTTTTACTTCAGACATGATATTCCCTTTTATTTGATAACTAAGAAGCGAGGGCTTTTACACCCTCGCGTTTTATTAACCGTGAATTCGGCAAGCAAGTTCTGGATAAACAGCTTTCCATCCATAAAGGATGTCGAAACGACAAGGAAACTTATCGTTGTTAATGTCGTAAGCGCGAACCATACGAGCTGATAAACCTAATTGTTTGTCAGACACGCGGGCTGCCATATCAACACCCTTAGGTAACAACAAATCTGCACAACCAAGAACGAAAGCATTTTTGTGATATGCTAAGTTCACTGGTGTTAAAGTATTTGCAGCACCCAAAACTGTAATTGCAGCGCCAGCGCCCGGAGAAGCTGTAACAGTTTGAAATGCACCTGAAGTTACGATTGCTGGTGAAATTGGAATTGTTGCATTTCCTGAAGCATCAGAAGATACATCAGCAGTCACAACGAATTGTCTCAATTGACCAGTACTAGCGCGTGATTGTGGATTAACAGCAAACACACCAGCTATTGTGAAAGTATCACCAGCTTTAAGACGTGAAGCTGCAGCAGCAGTCCATCCGTTTGTAACTAGTGAAGCGCCTGTTTGGCCTGCACCATTCACAAGTGGAGTTCCACCTAAAGGACCAACTTGATGAACAGCAACGTTTTGATCCATAGACCATTTGAAGCCAGCAGCTTGTCCCATGTTACCTTGCTCATATTGTTTCATGATTTGATCACCTGATTGAAAAAGTGATTTCAATGAATCAACGATCTCAACTTGAGCAGTTGGCTCGATTACTAATGATCGATTACCGTCGCGTGGAGTCGCTTCGTAATCCATTTTTGCACCAGCTTGCAAATATGTTTTAAGTGCTGTTGGTGTTGTTCCTGGTGTACCAACTGCATTGTAAACAGATTTGTAAAGTGCAAGACCGTCAGCATCCATTTTATTGGCAACTGTTGCCATTGCTGGTTTGATGATGCGATCAGAAAACTCATCGATCGAAAGCGTTAAATCTTTAGATGTGAAATTAATATCAACACCGAATTGTGTTCCAAGTTGTAATGGAACTGACGTTTCTGTGTGATCTTCGACAGCTAAAGCTGTACCTGTACGACCAACATAACGAGCTGGTTTTCTTATATTGATAGTGTCACCGATTTTTGCGCCACCAATTGCGAATTGATCGTCGTAATCGCGGTTTACACCTTTTGCGAAAGCTAAATTATTTTCTAAAACTCTCAGTGATTCTTTTGTAATCATCGATATCGTAAGTAACGAATTGGCCATATTTAACTCCTAGCCCACTAGTTATGTGGGAATAGAAAAATTGTTATTTGTTAGACTCACGCCACTTTTTGTACTCAGCAAAGCTCATGTCATCGGGAGACTTATTAATCTTCGTTGATCCTTTTGAGCCAACTGGTGCAATTGGAGGTGGAGCTTTTGTTATTTTCTTTTCTGTGTTTTCTTTCGCAGAACTAGATTCACGAGTTAAACGAGCTTCAATTCTCCCGATTTCTCGGATTGCATCGATAGGCTTTAAACGACTAATGCGCTCAAGCTCTTCTCTGTTTTGTGCAAGCTCATACATAACTTGTGGACCAAAATCAGAAGTAAAGATTGCTTCTTGGAGTGGTCTTGAAAGCGGAACATCGTCCACTTCTTCAATCACTTCATCCCAATCATCGTGTGACTTTTGAAACTCTGAAACCTTTGATTGAAACGTTTGCGCTTGCTTTTCTCGCTCATCTTTTATTTGAGCTTGTTCAGCTTTTGCCTCACGTTCTTTTTCCCTTTGCTCGATTTTCCAATCAGTCAGAGCATCTACATACTCTTCATGACTTTCGAAATTCTCTGCTTTAGGTTTTGCATCAACAGGTTTAGGTTTGAACTGTGTTTCAGTTTCTGAATGACCAGGATTTTTGACATTTAAAGCTTCGCGCCTTAAGCGTTCAATTTCTTGATCCTTCTCAGAAAGTTTTTTCTGAAAGCGTTCAATACGTTTCTGAAATCCACCCTTCTTTTTTGGTTTCTGATCGTCTTTTGACTCATCCTTGAGATCTTCATCGTCCGTTGATTCAGAAGAATCAGAATCATCTAGATCTGCGTTTTCTGAAGTTTCCGAGTCTTCAGCGTTTTCATCTTGCTTTGATACTTTTGCATCTTTGCTAGACGCGGATTTTGTTTCTTCTGTTTCAGTTTTTTGAGCCAACTTACTGCCTATTGCAGAAAGCACAGCCTCATCTGAATCAGTTGTTGAAACGATATTTACTGACATGGTTTTACTCCATTGGTTGACCTAGTGATGGCCCACTAGTAGGCGGTTGTTGTGGTACATTTTGAATCGCATCCTGATCAGGGACAGATTCATTAAAATCTTCTTCAATTGGTTCATTGATATCGAGTAGCTGCAGACGTCGGCTAAGATCTGCCAACTCTTGTTGATAAGTCATGATTGCTGCTTGCCCTTGAAGCTTTGCTAATTCTTTTTTCATATCAGCTTCAATTTTTGCGAACTCGATACGCTCTCTTGATTCAAGCTCGATTGATTTTGTTTTAATCTTGTCGTTAGCTTCATTTAAATGATGAGTTAATTGCTCAATCATTTGATTCATTTGAGCCATTTGATTTTGAATTTCTGGTGGCACTTGTGGTTTTTTATCGTCTTTGTCGTCGGCAATACCAGGAGGCAAAGTCTTTTTAAGACGTTCAGCAATTTCGCTAGCTCCTGGCCAATCCATGTTTTTAACCATAAGATCACCAGCAACTTGCATAATTGATGGATATGTTTTTGTAAGATCGATCATTGAAGCTAAGGCTTCTTGACGTTTGGTCGCATAACTAGGTCCGGTTTCAACTGTTACGTCGTACTTACCTACTCCAAAGTCATATATTTTTTGCTGACCTTGATGTTCGAAAAATTGATTAATTTTAACTATTTCTTGCTGTCCATCTTCGCCAATAATTCGAGCTGTTCTGGCTGAGTCATAAACTTTTGGTATTAAATCTAGAATTACACGACCTGCGTGTCTCAAGGACCTAGTTAAGTTATCGATAAAATGAAAATTGCTAGTTTGCGATTGCGCTTGTCGGCCTCTAATTGCTACTCCAGAAATTTCTCTAGATTGCGCACCTAAAGCAGAATCATAAATCCCAGTTGTTGCCTTTAGATCATCAGCAGCTTGCATTCTTGCGTTAGTGATGGCTTGAACCGGAGGTTCATAAACATTTCTCTGCGGAGCACCTACAGGCTGACCGGAAATAGTTGTTGGTTTATAAGGAAGGTAAGCATGATTTTTTCTATTTGCCGACTTCCATAATGGTTCATATTCTTTCGTGATCTGGCCTTCTGCCACTATAAACGGAGCTTTCGGAGCTAAAGTGATTGTTTCGGTCTCAGTCGAAGCCCAATAGTTGTACATACGTTGAGAATCTTTAGCGTGTCTTACAACACCCTCTAGAGTTCGCTCGTTGTTAATATCTATTTCATCACCATAAACTGGAATGATTGGAATCCAACGACCTGGCCACTCACGCTCTTCAAGTACATCAATGCCATTGAGCTTGCACCACTTAATAACTGGTACATTTGCAGTACGCTCATTTGTGATTGATATGCCAATTGGCAAAATTTTTGGAAGTTTGTCTTTTTCAAGAACTTCACCGTTGCTTAAAAGAACCAAATCAACTTGTTTAAATTCTTTATAAAAATACTCTGCAACCCTAACCGTTCCATCCGTGATCCAACCATCTGAGTTGTCACCAATAGATTTCCAGTCTTGCATATTGCTAAGCTCTGCATCTTTGTATTCAGCTTTGAAGTCGTCTTTTGGAACATCTTCAAAAACAAAACCCCAATTTGCATCGGAGCCATCTGGCTCTTTAGACGTAGGATCTAAATAAACAGAAAAAGAGTTTCTGATTCTTTTAATTAAGATCTCTTGTTCAAAAGACATTGGATTGACGTAATCAGTTATGATTCTGAAAAATCCAAACCCTTTAGTAACGGCACCCTCAAACGCAGTATCGTAGGCGATATCTGCACTTGAGTTATATTCGATGTGTCTGATAAGACCTTGAAGAATTTTAGCAGTATCAACATCAGCTTTATCGTCAACAGGTGAAACCTTAATTGACGGTCTGTTTTGACGTTGATCATTGGTGATTTGTCGAATGAATTGCGGAATGCGGTTAATAGTTAGGCAAGGCCGAGCGTCTCGTTCGCGCTCATTTTTGACCTCATCGGGCCACTGATTTCCGGCACGAAACTCTAAATCATCTAAAGCGTCTTGTCTGATTTTTGATTCAGCTTCGACAGCTAATAGAAATCTTTCACGTGCAACGCGAAGAATTTCTTTATTAGAATTTTTAGGAGAATCTGCGGAGTTTTCCACAGCTTGATTTTCAAGCGTGTTTTATGTTTACTCTAGTTATACAAAATGTATAACTTTCTAATGGGGGTACACCATGAAAGCAGGTCTGGTTAACCCATCCATCCACCAGTTGAACCATTGTAGTATTCTTGTTGTACTTGTGGTTTTTCAACTGGTTTAACTTTTGCTCTCTCAATTCCTGACATGACTAAGTATCTTGTAGCATCCATAATATGGTCATTTGATTTTACTACAGCACCTTTTTCATCACGACGATAAAGACGATATTCTGATAGCCAATTTTGACAACTGCGAAACACCTTAAGTCGGCCTGTTGATAGTCGTTGCCATACTTCATAAAGCCCTGACTCTACTCCATTGAACGCAACCTCTAAATCTAACCCTAGATCAATATAGTCTTGTAATAACTGCTGACCGTCTCTTTGAGTTCGTCCTCGAGATGCTGGATCTATTACTCCTGGTATCCAAGAGCCTCTTGCTTTAATAGCCTCAACATGAATTGAAGGCTCTGCTTGTCCTCTGTAGTGTTCATTGTAAATATAAAGTGTGTCTGATTCTCTATCTAAAGCTCCAAATGCATTTGCTGTTCTGTTCCAACCAACATCCATTCCATAAGCTCTTAGCCAATGATCTGGAATTTGAAAGTCATCAACAACAAAATCAGACTCAGGCACTGGATAAATTGCTCCTGCACCAAGCTGTGGAACACCTTTAGATCTTGCATCACGCTGAAATGGAGGAATTGAGTTCCATAACTCTTTTTTTACTTCATCACTTAAGTGAGGCGCATCATCCCATGTTGCCATGACAACAAACTTTGAGCCCTCTGATGAATCTTGAACTTGTCCGTTTGGTAAAAACGACATCACGGTCTCACTCATTCCCATAAGAGGTGTAAAAGTGAGCATTAAAATACCGTTGTTTGTCATGGTCCTTAGTAAACACTCAGTATAAATATCTAGTGGTGGCTCTTCATCAAGCCAGATTAAGTCCTTTTCAGTTCCTTGAAATGAGTGCCGTTTCTGATCGTAAGATTTTAAAGATATCTCACTTACGCCACCAGACACATGCTTTACATAGATTGTATCAATTGCTTCTGGAATGCCTTGCTTTGGCGTTGTTTTTACAATTAAGTGTTGAGGAATTAAACCAGTTCCTTGTTCGTGAAATGGCCCTAGTAATTTAAATTGAATGATCTCTCGAACTGTTTTCCCAGTATCACCAGCTGCCCATGCACTAATTGGTTTACTCAAGCGCTTGCCTTTCCACCATTCTGGATAAAGTCCAGTTAAATGAAGAGCAACTTCAAAGCCGCCCACTCCTTCTGTCTTACCAACACGATTCGCAGCAAGCATGAGTCTTTCACGATACTTTGCACCAGCATCAAAGAATTGATTGTGCTTAATATACAGCTCACGCCTTAATGGACCATGTTCTGGATAGTATGAGAAAATCTTTCGAGTTTTCTTGCGACGATCTTTTTCTTCAAGAAGCTTTAAAAGCTCGCGCTTTTCATTTGGATTCATTTAACTTGCTAAGCTTCTCGTTTATTTTTGTATCTAAATCTTGATCTGATAGTTCGCCAAAACTATGAATATTTGTAGACTCTGTCTTAACCTTGTCGTGATAGTCTAAATGCTTTTGAGCCAATGCTTTAAGAGCCCAAGGTTCTCTTTTGTTAATTGCCTCGTCAAATAAGACCTCAGCAATTTTTCCTTTTGATTTCGAGCGCCACTCATCCATTTTATCCGAAAATCGAGAGTGTAATGTGTCTGGGTGAATTCCTAAAATATCTGAAATTACCTTGTCAGAAAGATGAAGCTTTGTGAGTTTTTCAAGTAGAGCCTCATCTACAGGTTTTAGCTTTCTACCCATTCAAAAGCTCCGCTTTCTTTCCTGTGAATTTTTCCCAACGAGCAATGATCACGTCTACATAATGCGGATCTAACTCCATCATAAAGCATTTGCGATTAGTTTTCTCACAAGCGATTAGTGTTGATCCTGATCCACCGAATAGGTCTAGAACATTTTTTGCATCCTTGTCATATTTTTCAAAACAAAATTCAGCAAGTGCCACTGGCTTTTGGGTTGGATGAACTCGTTTCTCTTGTCGTTCAGATGCCTTGATAAGTCCTTTCCATAAGTGTCTAAAAATACGAACTGAATTATTTTTATTTTTTACCCAAGCAAGCTCTGCATCCGAATTCATATCTGACTGCTTGTCTTCAACACGTTTATCCCAAACCAACCAGTTGTTTTGTTGCGGCAATGAATGACAATAATAATTTGCACCCCACCAAACATGAGTTTTAATGTTTAAACCTTCACAAATATTAAAAGCATCGATAGCATATTGAATTGAATCATCTATGAATGATTTGTAATTAACCCCTTTTTCCATAATTGAATCTTTTCCAAATCTATCGCCACGCTCTCCTTTTTCGTTAATTCCGTAAGGAGGATCTGTATGCACGAAATCAATTTTGTTTTTGTCTATTAACTTTTCAACATTGGATAATTCAGTAGAACTTCCGCACATTAATCTATGCTCGCCGAGTTTATAAATCTGACCTAGCTTAGCAACTGGTTCAATAACTTCTGGAATCTCGTCTGGATCACCTTCGAATTCTTTATCACTCATGTCGAGCGTGAAATCTTGAATTCCAAGCATATTAATATCAAAATCCGGCCCAAGATCAGCAAGGTCGGAATTTATGCCAGTTAGATCAAGCTCAGCCCATAAAGCGATGGCGTTATCAGCTTGAATGAAAGCATATTCAGCTTCGCTTGATTCAAAGTCTTGAAATACAATAGGCACTTCCTTAACACCAGCACGAATTGCGGCAAGTTTACGGCCATGACCAGCAACAATACATTTTGATAAGTTAGAAACTATTATCGGATGTCTAATTCCATGATATTTGTAAAGCTCTGATAGTCTCTCGATTTGATCATTTCCATGTTTATTTCTATTCTTTGGATGATTTTTTAACTTTTTTGGATCCAAAAGCTCGTCATATTTACAATGAATTTTAATCATGCTTTAAAAATAACATCACTTGTCTAATAGTTTTATCTATACAAAATGTTTACATTATATTTATTTTATTAAATGATAGAGTTTGAAAATATGATTGAAAAGAAAACCAATTTAGATTCTATGTTTAAAAGTTTTGAGACTGAGTTGACTAATTGGAAAACTCCATCTGTACAAAGACAAGCGATCACTATCTGGGTTCCTGATGAATACAAAGCTAAGTATGATATGCTTCAAGAGCGATCTAAGAGAAAATTTGGTAAACTCATCAAAGAGCTTCTTAAAAGATCTATCGATAAGTTCGACACAAATCAGGTCTAAACTTTAGTTAATTCAATTTCTAAATAATAGTTATTGTCGTGAGACACAGCTCTTCTTGAGCCATCATGACTACATATTTGAGTATCGTTTTCAATAATTTGAATCTTTTGCATAACGTCTTGAGGCAACTCATACAAATTTGAAATATCTGGAAGCTTCTTTGATCTATCGCCTTTTTTTGTGTAATAAACTGATTCTGGAAAATAAAAAGTAAACTTTGCGTTTAAATCATCTGTAATCGTATCGATTCTTTGCTTAAGTTTTTCAGACCTTAGTTTTAAAATAAGCCAGTCTTCAGCTTGCTTTGCTCGATCTGACTTACCAATAAAGGTCTTATTGCCTCTTCGTCTTGGTTCTTTTTCATTTTTCTTACTTGAATGTCTCTGAACAAGAACCTTGCACTTGAACATTTAGATTGGCTTTCTTGTGTCATAAAGCGGTTTAAGGTATTCGAGCATATTAGCTAGCTCCGTGGGCTCAATGATTCCATTGACCGGAATA
>ERZ724522.816-NODE-816-length-18671-cov-4.070262_pt1 | contig 18671 bp, 18 predicted proteins | sample MGYA00376055_ERZ724522 | MGnify/ENA primary metagenome ERZ724522 (study PRJEB28724, sample SAMN07190884) | wastewater metagenome | isolation source: effluent of sewage treatment plant in Hong Hong | place: Hong Kong | collected 2016-03-17 ... | reverse complement strand
GCAGGCCCTCAAGGATGAGATCATCGCCAACCGGGTGCCGGCGAAATTCAGGGAGGATATTGCGCCTCCGGTCATGGATGTTTGATTGGAAGCATCCGCCCGCTTGCGTTCCCAAATAAAAGACAGCAAACTTTCCAGGTGACCCAGCACAAAGCCATCGCCACCCTCAAGAGTCTCCTGCCTGAGATAAATGAAACGAAAGATCCCGAGGGGGTTCTGATCAAATACGCCCATGCGGAAAATTTGTCGGCCGCGCAGCTGGAGCACATGGCGCACGTGTTCAATACGCTGAAGACCATCAACGTCATGGACAAAGCTGCGTCGCGCGGAGCTTCGTTTGAAATTCTCGACCCGGAGGCCATGATCGACAAATTCCAAGCAGCCAAGCCTGCGCGCAAGGTCGCCACCATACGTCGAGGCGGAGAAATATATCTGGAGAAGGTTGCCGGGACCGCAGTTGCTCGTGCTGTATCTGAAGGCCCGTCGTGGGGAGATTTTGCTCCGGACATGACGCCCGCTCATCAGTCTGGCAAATCCGCCTCCGTCATGTCCGCGCACGTGGGGAAATCGGAAACGCGTGTGGCTTATGAGCAGGCCGCGGATGTCATCCGCCAGGAAAGAGATCAGGCCTTCGCGGAATTTACCAAGAAGGCAGGTGCGGATCTGACGCCGGCTTTGCAGGACATGCGGGCGTTGGCCCCGGATGAATTTGCAACCGTGGAACAGCATCTCAAACAAGCTGGCATCGGGCGGGATATTCCTGCGGATGGTCGGGTTGCAGTGTGGGACCGCGCCGGTGTGCGTGATGTGTTCTGCAAGTATGCTTCGGCGGTCCGCACACTGGAGGCAGTGGTGGAAATGCTGGGGGAGTTTGAGAAGCAGGCATTCAGTCCGACGGACGTGATGGAGGCCGTTCGCAAAGCCGAACAGACGAAAAATCCCGACGACGAATCAGAAGCGCGGCGGCGTAAATTCGACTACCAGACGCGCACCGGGCGTGATCCTGAGGTAGATTGGAAGGAAGAGGACGCGAAAGCGCAGGAGCATGTCGCCGCCAATCCGTACGTGAATGTGCGCCCTGGCGAGCATGGTTACGCTGAGGCGCACAGCCGAGCTCTGGCCAACATGGATGCCGAGGCCGTCCGGAATTATCTGAATGGGCCGGCAGCCGCACCAGCCAAGGGCAAGCCTGAGAAGGGCGGTACCTTGGAGGCGCTTTATGGCGGGTTGGCTGGATTGCTGCAGGGCGCCGGGGATACTCTTCGCAGTGGGGCAAGTCTCGACACCGCCAAGGCTACAGCGTCGAATTATGTGGAACTGGCCAATCCGGCCAGTCGCGATCGCATGGGCAAATTGCAACAGGCCCAGTCGTCTACGCGGGCGGTTGCGAACCTGCAGCGTCTGATGATGACCGATCCGATCATCAGCCAGGCCGATCCGGACAAAGTCGTGCAGTCTTACAATTCGCTGCGCGCTGCCTACCCGGAATTGGTCAATGATGTGAATGTGGCGCGTTCCCTTTTGCGCGAGTCGCTGCAGTATCCGCATTTGCCGCTCAACACGTTGCAGTCCCTCATCAGCATGCGTGAGACGGCATTGAAGACCCGCACGCCAGGCAAACCTGCTGCTGTTCCATCCCCCTCCCCCAGTTCCAAATGAAGATCCGCGCTGAACTACTTCCCGTGCAGGGTATCTATCAGGCGACCATCCAGCTGGATGGTACGCGGCCATTGTCTGGTCGGGAAATTGACGCTGTTTCCCAACTGGGCGATCCGCTGGTTGAATTTGGCGGAGAGTTTTCGAACACTGACGTGACCTTTGAGCTGCCGGCCAATCAGCGTTCTGTTCCGACGGATCTTCCAATTACGCAAACCTTCGATTTGGCCGACTACGCGGATGCAGCGCTGCGTGCGCAATGCTGGCTGACCACCATGACGGTCCGGATTGGAGACGCCATGGCGAATTTGATCGGTACCGATGTTGCTGCATCATCGACCGTACAGACCGTCGGATCTACGCCAAATCCCACGCAGCCCAATGATGCACCACTGGCAAATTGGATGAACATTTAACCACCCTCTACCATGAACATCAGCCAAATCATCCTTATGCCCGGACAGACCCTCGAGGTCACCGGTGCTGCCGACATCCACGTCACCGCTCATTATGCGGATCATTCTGGTGCCGGGCAATTGACGCCTGGTAACCAGCTGACGGTTCTGACCGGTACGGACTCGACTACCGTGTGCGGGGCACCAGCGACTGGCAAACAGCGCATCATCAAAAGCCTGTCGATTCTGAATCTCAGCGGCGGCACAATTTCGGACATTTTGGTGGCGATTAAGAGCGGCTCCACGGTCGTCAAAATCGACACCTTCAATCTGTCCAACAAGGCCAATACGAGCTTTTAATCTGTCATGGGCGCCAACAAACCTCCGAGCGTCGGTACATCTGCTTTGATCGGCGCCCTTTTGGGCGGTGGTCTTGGCGCGGGCGCGTCAGCGCTCAGCAGTGCAGAAAAGCGTCCCAACGAGACGCGTGAAGCTCGTATGAAGCGTATCCTTCGCAATGCTCTGATTGGCGGCGGTTTGGGTGCTGGGGCGGGCGGAAGCGGTGGCGCATTGCTCGGGATGGTGCCTCGCATCAACAATCCCAAATCGCTGGTCGAAAAGTGGAGAGACATGCCGTGGAATATCGGGCATCCGGCCACCGGTGCGCTGGTCGGATACGGTGCTGGTAATCAAGTTGCCGCGGCCGGCCGGCGGTCCGCCCGGCTGGGAGGACTGTTGGATTCTGCCTTGAATCGCTACGATGCCCTGTTGTCGTCTCCGCAGGGAGTGGCGGCCCAGAATGCATTGGCCAAGCCCCAGGCGCTACCGGAGGAAAAGGCCGCCGTTGACGCACTCTGGAATCGTATCATCGGGAGCTTCGATCTGAGTAAATCCCACAAGTATGCTTCGCCGCCGGCTGCCGGATCCATGGAGCCAGTCCCGATGCGGGACGAAATGAAAACAATCCTGAGCGGGCTCCTCACCCGTTCCGAAAAAACCACACCGCCTGGCGGCAAGCCATTCAATACATTCGTCGATGCGGCGGCGCGCAAATCAGCTCCTGATTTTTCCCGTTATGATTTCACGCACGCGCCTACCAAGATGGATCGGCTCAAGTACGAATTGAAATCAACCGTCAGTCCGACCAAGAGCGGTATCGTCGGTGCTCTTATCGGTGGACTCGGCCCGACAGTCTTGTCCCACCTGGGAACCGCGATCAGCAATCTCCGCGAATAGCGATGCACACAAAGACCCATTTCAGTGACGACATCAGGGAATTGTTGGAACTCGCCAATGAGCCGCTCTGCCAGTATTTCTTTGAGGGTCACACCAAGCAGGCGGCTTCAAATCTTTTCAGCCGCAAGGACCTGCAGGATCTGAGCCCACCTCCCGGGCAGTTCGCCATCCACAAGGTCGTGATGGGATCGGAAGAAAAATATGGGCGCAATCGCAACCATGATGGTTATCCGCGCGCAGGGCTGATCAAAAATCATCCGACGTTCGTCAAGATTGCCCTGTGCTACCGCGAGCACGAGAACAAGGACAAGCGCAAGAACCTCGGTACCATCAAGGCATCCCGCTGGGACCCGAAGCTCGAACGTGTCGAGACCGTGTCGCATGTCCATATCGACAAGGCACCGGAGGAATACGAGATGGCGAAGCAGGGCAAGGAATTGTCCTTTAGTCAGTCCTGCAAAGTGCCCGAGGACTATTGCTCGATCTGCAACCACGCAGCCCCCAAGCCGGAGTTGTATTGCGGGCATCTGAAAGAATCGATGGGGCGGTACCTTCCGGAATTTCAGAAATACGCGTACGCGTCCAACCCGAATCCCATTTTCTTCGACGAGTCTTTCGTCAAATACGGGGCGGACCGTATTGCCCGATACCTGGAATATAAATTCGCCGATGAGGGCCACCGCAAAGCTGCTTCGGCTGAGGGGAATATTCCGGAGACGATCAGCGGCTCGGACTGGTCTGACATTATCGGTACATCAAAATCCATGACCCCGCTGGATCTTGGAGCGCGAGCACTGCTGACCAAGCTGGCATCACTGGAGCGTTGGTACGCCGCACAGTGCCAGGGCGGAATTAAATTCGCCGCGGCATCGTATGGTTACGGCGCATCATTTGATGGCGATTCGTCCATAACGGATCAGGACATCCAGGCATTGCGCCGCCTCTCATCGGGAACATTTTTCCGCAAGGCAGCTCGCGCCGGCGTCATTCTTCCATTCGACGTATTCTGCGCCTATGTGCAGGATCGCAAGCTGGCGGATATTCGCGAGGATGCGGCTTTGAAATCTGCGGCAGCCACACTCCCGGCAGCATTTTCTGTCCTGGATAAAATGAGCGACGAGGACTCGGAGCATAATGGTTGCTGCCAGGAAGACGTCGATATGTTTTCTGCCGGTAGTTCTTTTGGCGCGGATTGCGATCCGGCAGCCACGAACGAGATCGATCAGATCATGGACAAGGTCACGGCAGATTTTTCTACGACCGATCAACCTACCGCCGATCGCTGCGTCGCGGTAGTGGTCGAAAAATCCGCAGCCGTGCGGGCTGAATTTCGCAAATCTGCCGCAGCTGTGCGTACAGAAAATATCACTTTGGATCCGATGGTCGAATTATACGCGTCGTACAAAATTGCTGCCATCCGGGATATTCGCGAGCTTTGCCCGCAGTGTAGTTCGAATGCAAGCCCGGAAGAATTTGCTGTTGCGCAGAACTTTCGCTTTTCCTGATTGACACTGAAAAAATAAATAACCACGTTACTCACACCGGAATTAATTCACCATGAGCACTTCTACCGCCCCGCACTCAGTCTCTTCAATTCTCGAACGCGCTCGCGCCAAAGCTGCTGCTGTCAAGCAGGCGGGGATCGGTTCCATTCCTTCCGATCCGACGCAGTCTTCGGCTTCGATTCCTCCGGCCGATCCGGCCCGCCCGGAAATGCCTGCTCAGTCGAAGCCAGCCAATACGGATGGTGCGGCAGTCAAGCCGGTGCCGCAGCCTGAAACTGCTCCTGCCATTTCGGGCGAAGGCAAGACGCCATCTCCGGCAGACGCATCGAATCTTCCTGCTGTCGGTCCTGATGGTAGTGTGGACACGCTTCTGAAGCAGGCCAAGGTGAAGACGCAAGCGCTGCTGGCACTCGTGGGCGCAAACAAGCAAGCTGCTGCTCCGGCGCCAGTTGTCGCCCCTGCTGCTCCTGCTGCTGCTGGCGCTCCTGCCGCTCCTGCTGCTCAACCTGAGAAAAAGGCCGCTGCTGAGGCCGGCACTGTCGAATTGACGGATGCCTATCACTCCAAGATCGCGTCCATCATTTTGGCTACCGAGGAAGGCCGCCAATATGTGGCGGAGACGCTGGAGCGCGCGATCGGCCGTGTGGATGCTCTGGAGCTGGTCAAATCTGCATCCGCGATGCAGGAACAGTTCGAGCACATTGGTGCTGAGCAGCTCGCCTGGCAGGAAAAGGTGGCCGCGGCTGAGCAGCAGTTGCTGCAGGAGAAGCAAGCCTTCGCTCAGGCATTTGCGGCTCTGACTCCTGAGCAGCAAGCCATTACGGTCAAGATTTCGGACAACATCAAGCTGGCCGCTGCGAAGCTCCAGACCGTTCCAGGCGGTGACATCCTGCAGGAGTGGTTGGTGAAGGGTGCGGCCGACGCTGGTGCCATGATGGACCAGGGCGGTATGGGTGCCCCTCCGCCGGCTGCCGGCGATGCGTCGGGCGGTCAGGCTGGTATCGAAGAGATCGTTGCCATGATTGAGCAGCTGGTGCAGTCCGGCGAGATCTCCATGGAGGAAGCCCAGCAGATCGTGCAGTTGCTCGCTAGCGAAGCTGGCGGTGATGCCGGCGGTGAAGCATCTCCGGAAATGGCTGAGACGCAGAAGGCGGCATCCGCTCTTGCTGCGCAGCTGGTGCCTGATTACTCGGAACCCGAGCTCATCAAGGCTGCCAGCGCGTGCCAGCCGGCTGCCTAGTTTATCCCCCTCGGTTCCTACTCCTTCGCCAAAATGAATCCTCCCCAACCAGCTCCTGTCGCCGACCCACTTTCGGAGTCGTTGTCGTTGACTGCAGATCTGATGGAGCTGGCGGAGAAGCAGGCAGCCGACATCAAGACTTCGCAGGCTCGTGTCGCGGAGCTTGAACAGCAACTCGCGGCTGCGCAGGGTGAAATCGAGAAGCGCGCATCGGCTTCAAAGCCTGCGCTCAATCCCGACAAGCTCGATGCGGCCCTGACGCACCTGCAGACGCAGGGTTTCTTGTCGGCCGCCACCAAGCAGGCCGCCTATCGCGATATTCTGGCCGATCCCGACAAGGCATTGTCGATCATGGTCGGTCTCGCAAATTTTATTCCACCGGTGATGAATCCGCAGGGTCACACCGCATCAATTTCCGGAACAGGGGATGCCAGCACTTCCAGTGCCTGGTATTAACCGGTCCAGAAAAACCCAAACAACAACACCAACACGATGATCTCCAGAGGTCTCAACTACCAGCGTACGAAGCCGTCGCTGCGCATTTATCGGGGGTATGATCCCCTGAATCCGCGCGGTTTGTCGGCCGAGTATCCTGTTTCCGCGGCGCTCGTCGATACCATCAAGGAAGGCATGATCATTTATCCCAAGTGGATAAGTGCAAACAGCCGTACGGAGTGGGTGCTGGATGGATCGGCCGAAGTCGGCCGCGCTATTCCGCACATTGCTCTCACCGATGCGAATCGATACGACGTGGTGCAATCAGATCGACTCGTCGGGCTCCCATGCTCCGGCGACTTTGTTCTCCACACCGGTTACTACGACAAGAGTGTGGCAGACGCCCAATACACGCACGGCGCAACTTTGAAGGCTTCGACTGATGGCAAGCTCTACCTCACCAGTACCACTGGCGAACTCGTAGTGGCCTACATCGTGCACGAAAATCTTCCGTTCGATGTTTCGGCGGAGGACAACACCTTCACGAAGGCGACGGAAGGCCTGAGCAACACCAAGTACGTCATCAAGATTCAGACTTGCTTCAAGCCTGTTTCGGCCGACTACAACGGCTAATCCCTGAGCACACAGAAAGAACAACACTATTATGGAACCTCAGACACAGGAAGAGCAATTCTCCAACCAGAGCTTCATCCAGAGCTTGCTTGATTCGCCCAACGGCAATGTCAAGAAGGCATCGGCTGGCGCTACTGGCTACATCCGTGACCATCTGCGCGAGTCGGCCATTTTCCCGAACATCCTCCCACCCACCAATGTCACCTATGACGATCTCGATCGTATTCCGGGGCAGGAGCTGGGAGTGATGATCGACGAATACGAGCCTTCGAGCCCGGCATCACGTTCGGTCCCCTTCGGCGGCGCAGCTGATTCGGTTCAGTTCCGCGGCATCACGTTCGTCACCTACTTCGGCAAGGAGATTACTCCTGAGTTCACGAAGCTGATCGATGAACTGGCGATGTACACGATGGACCTTCGCCAAGTTGTCACCGACAATGCGTTGAAGGACCTCGACAATCGTCAGGACACCATCTTCTTCGCCTCCGTCGATGCGATGGTCGGTTCGGCCTCTGGCGTTGGTGACTCCGGTCTCCAGCAGTCCTTCGAGACGAATGGCCAGCTCACACGTCGTTCCTACAAGGACGCACTCAACAACCTCATCCGCATGGACGTCCCCAATGGCGTCTGGGTGCTGGCTGTCGAGACCGCGAACGAGTGGATCGGCTGGGGTCGCGAAGAATGGGGTGGTGACATGGCCCAGGACGTCCTCCTCAAGGGACTTTCCGGTGCGATGTCGAAGCTGTCCGTGGTGGGTGTCCCGCACATCGCCACGATCAAGCGCACCGTCGTCCCCTTCAACACCGTCTACCAGTTCTCGACGCCACAGTTCATGGGCAAACACTACATCCTGCAGGGTCTGCAGATGTTTGTGGAGCGCAAGGACGACCTGGTCCGCTGGTATGCTCATCGCAAGTACGGCGCTCGCATCGCGAACGTCAAATGCGCGACCAAGCAACGCTGGGTTTAATCGACCCGGCATCCGGTTCAACATCCAACAAGGGGAGGGGCTCGAGAGGGTCCCTCCCTTTTTATTGCGCGGATCGGATATTTACCTGATGGTTCAACACCTCAGCACCCAATTATGCCTGCCGCAGATATTTTTCGTCGTTTCCTCACCAATCTTTCCGGGCGTGGCGTACGCTCGGCCAAAGAATTGATGCGCCGCAATCCAGCTGCCGCTGGTGGTATAGGGCCACAGCTTCCGACCGGGATTGATATCGCGAATTTACGCGCCGCCCGTACGAATGCGTGGGCCAATCTGCTAGGCGGCACAGCACTTGCCGGTGTAGGTGGCTACGCGGCCAACGAAGCTCTCCACCCGATGGACTTGGCCGGCAGCGCATTCCACAAACTGATGGGCACCAATGTCGGCAACTTGGTCGATCGAGCTGGGCACGGCGTCGGCAAAGCGCTCAAATTGCCCGGGCGATTCTTCCACGCCATTGGGGATGAAATCGGAATCAACACGCCGGAGCTTACGCCTGCCCCGCCTTCCAAATTTATGACGTCACTCAAATCCATCACCCCAACGCAAATCGGACTTGGTCTGGCCGGAGCCGGCCTTGCCGGTGCAGCCGGATATGGTGCCTACAAGGCCCTGGCATCTGGAGACGAAGATGAAGCAGACGGCGATTATCCGAACTTGCGCAAGACCGCCCACGTCATCACCCCGGCGTATGTCGAGGAATTTGCACGCACGTGCCGGGAAGCTGGAATGGACAAGCAAGCCGCTGCAGTTTTGCTGCGCAGCGCGGTCGAAGCGCGTTCCCCAGTCTGGGCCGTCAAGGCCGCATCGCAGCGGCAGATCGGATTGGATCCGGTCTGGGCCGGTATCGTCACCTTCAAACTCGCAACCGCCCCGTAAGATGCCCCTCTCCGTCGAATCCGTTCAGGCATTCCTGAACGACAAGAGCGCCCAGGCGAATTTATTTTCAGCCGACATCGATTTTTCCCCCGCGGAAATTCAGATGGCGATGAAGCTGACTGCCGGCGCCTATAATTCGACCCTACCTCCATGCGACACCGTCAGTGTCGCGTGTATGCCGGATATCGACGAGGACGACACGTTTGTGCATGGCGTCGCCGCTGCCTTGCTGCGGTCGATGATGATGAATATTGCACGCAACGCCATCGAGTATACGGCGGGTGGTGTGACGGTATCGAAGGACTCGCAGATCTACGCCTTCTACGAGAAGCTGGAGCCTCAGCTCCGTGCCTATTTCGAACGAGGAGCTAAATCCAGGAAAATGGTGAAGAATGTCCGGATGGCTTATGGGCAGATCGGTTGATCATGGTCGCACCATTTACATCCATCACTGTACAGCCTGCCTATGGGAAGGATCAGATATTACTCCGCTGGCAGACCGCCGGGGTGTATGGGGATTGGGGCGTCCTGGTATATCGCTCTCTTGATGGCGGAGTCTCGTGGCATTTCCTGAACCCGGACGAGGAGTGCATTTTCGGTGCGACCGAATATCTGGATCAGAATATTCCTCGCACGTCCAAACTCGACGACATCTATTACCGGCTGGGCGCGGAAGATCCTGATGGAGAAATCGTCATGTCGGAACCGGTGGCGGCACTCGGCGTACTGACTCGCAAGGAATTGGCCATAGCCAGTCGCATCATCCACGAGGAATTCATCAGGCAGTCAAAATCCGACGGCACACCGATGCTGCACTTCGTGCCGCTGATGGCAGGAAAGCGCAATCCGTATTACGATCCGGACGTGTCGGTAGTTCGCGGGCAGGAATGCAAGCATGCCCCGATCCAGTCCTTCGGCCTACCCTTTGAGGGCGGCTACGGCCCGCCCATCGCCACCTGGGTGACGTTTGGGCAACAGAAGCTGGAGATGGAGCAGACGCCAGACACGGCTGCATCCGTGGAACGGCGCGTCGCGCCTGCGCGCATGCTGTGTTATCCGCGACCGAAACTTGATCATCTGTTCGTCAACCCGGTGACGGATGAACGGTGGGTGGTGGGCGCGGAAGTGACGCCGTATTTCTTCAAGGCCGTTGTGGCGGTAGCGTACGACACGACCCTGCATCTGCTGAACCGCACTGATACCCGCTACCGGCTGGACATCTCAGTCCTGCATCCCCAGACCATCCAATGAGTGATCCGATCAAAATGGAACGCGCTGATGACCCGGCCGGAGCATTGCGGCTCGGCTCGGCGTTGCGCGAACGCTGCGAGCAGCCGCCTTCGTTTGCCGAGCTGCGCTATTTTTTCGTCATGCTGCTGCAACGGCATTTTTCGAATGCTGCCGACTACGGTAAACATACGGACGTCATGGCCTGCACGACCTACAATCTGGAAGATCCGGACCGTAGCGAGCTGCCTGTCGGACTGGCTTTTGGTTCTCCCGAAATATCTGCCAGTGCGCGAGGCGTCCGGATATTCATGCAGGACTTTACCTTCCAACCGGCGCAGATCGGTATGGAGACGTCCTACAGTCAGGATAATGCCACCATCTACACGACCAAGAAGGCCGTCGGTACGCTCAACATCGTGGTCAGTCATGAAAATGCCGAGATCGCGCACATGCTGGCCGAATCAGTCATTCCTTTCCTCGAGGGAACCCGCATCATGTGGATGGATTTATTCCACATCACGGCCTTCAACACAATCGGGCTGGGCGGACAACGGAAACAAATTCCAGCTCCGGGCGATAAATTATTTCAGGCTACGGTGACCTGCCAGATTCAGTGCCAGATCATCACGGCCCTGACAGAGGAAAGCTTGCGTCTGAAGAAAATAAGCTTCGACGTCAACCTCGTTTGAACCGACCGTTTGACACCCTTCACAAAAAACGATTTGTTACCTGACAAACTTCCTGCCCGGTCATGATTGCCACATACGCACCACCTTCGCTTCATATTCGTCAAAACCTGGCAGCAGAGCCAGCAGTCGGGACGCCCGTGATGGCCGCCTGCATTCTCGGTCCTCGTTATCTTCTTTCCCGTAAGGGACGCGAGACGCTGCCGAGTTTTGCATTTGATTCGGCGGGCGCGTCGTTGCCTTTCAAGTTCATCGATTCGGACGAGGTCGAGCAGACCATTCCGGATACGTACGCGGTGGATGCCGCTTCGGTGGCGCTGTATGGGACCAAGCTGGAAGCCCAACTGGCTACTTTCGCCGACACGGTTTGCTCGATTCCCGACATCACGCAGCCCAATGTCGTCAAGATCCTGACGAACAAATTCAAGGGCGGTACGCTCAACTCCAACCTGCATGGTCGCGCGGTACAGGTCGGCGACATCGTCTACACGACTGGTACGAACGGCGGGGCACAGACGCGCCGTACGGTCCGCGGTCTACTCGGTACCGATGTGGCCTCCTCGGTCGGCACGCCGGCAGTCAGCCCCTACAACCCGGTTGCCACTACGGCGGCCGTCACGACCGTATCGGTGCCGACCAACGGAACCGTGGCGGTGGATGATGCTACGCTGTTTGACGGTTTGGCTGTCGGATCCAAGGTCGACAACAAGTACGGTGAGGAATACATCGTAACGGTGACGACCGGTGGTCTGCCTGGTGACGCTGTCGTGGCTGTCTCGACCGTCAGTGGTCATTTCTCTGCTACCAATGTGGCTACGGTTGCTGGTGTTGGCGATTCTGATGATTTCCTGATCGACAACACGGCGGTGTTCGGCGGTTGCGCCATCACGATCGGCTTGGGTGGAGGCACCGGAGTAGAGCTGGTGCAGGGCCAGGTGTTCCGCTTCAAGCTGAAAGGCTCTTATGTGGCTCCAGTCATGAGCGGTGGAACGGCCAACCTTTTGGTGACCGGTACCTATACGGGCACCAAAGACACGACGTACTTGATTGAGGTCATCGAAGCTAACACGGCCGTTACGAGTTTTGCCGGAGCCAAGGTGCGCATCACGGATACGGCCGGGATCGATGACGTCATCGACTCGACCACGTTGGTGGATGCCAATACGGCAGGTACCACGGAGTCCTATCTCGGTGCACTTGGTCTCATGTTCGCATTCGACGACAAGGCTCGCGACAACTGCAAGCTGCGCGTCGGCGACATCTTCTCCGTGGCCGCCACGGCCGCCACTGCATCGACCACGACGTTCGACAAAATCGTCCTGGATGGTCCGGCAGTCGACACTGCCATCTTCGCCGTCGCCGGCACGCTCTACGAGGTCCAGATGCGTCTGCCCTTCACGGGCAAGATCCTCGCGACCGACTCGGTCGACGAAGTCGCCTGGGAGCAGACTGGCAATGTCAGCCTCGATTACGAATCGGCGCTGGCCCTGAACGTCACGGACCGCACCTCCAGCCCGTGGTGCCCCTTCGTGGACGCCATCGGCACCCTCGAGGTATCGTTCCGCGCCATCGTACCGACCACGGCTTCGGAAGCGCTGCAGAACGCCGGCACGGCCGCGGAGATTGCCGAAAAGGCTGGTCCGGATGATCTGGACAATGACCTGGGTTACGCGGTTGCGCGTGCCTGGGAAGCGTCGGGCGGCAAGACCACCTACTTCAGCAATACGGGTGGCATCGAGCTGGCAGACTTCACGGACGCCTTCAAGAAAATCTCTTCGACGAAGGCCACGTACGCGCTGGGCATCGTCACGTCAGACGACACGATCGTGGCAGCGGCGCGTGCGCATGCTGTCGCGATGTCGGCGGAGACGGTCAAGAATTTCCGCAAGATCTATTTCGGCGTCGACTCGCCCGGCCAATATCGTGTGCTGGCTCTGCAGCCCGATGATCAGTATTTCACCTGCACGATCTCGGCCTATGGTCCGCTCAACCGTATGGTGACGCTGGGAGCTGGTGATGTCGATTTCACGACTCTCGATCTGCACGATGGTGATCTGTTGGTACTGCCAAACGCTAACGAGTCCCACGAAATCGAATCTGTCTTGTCGGCTACGGAACTGTTGCTCAAGACAGGTCCAGCCAGCCCGGTCAGTCCGGCCGTTCCCTTCTACCTCGACAAGGTCAACACGGTGGCGAACCAGAAGTCCTACCTGCGCGCAAAAGCGCGTGCGCAAGCCCAGGCCCGCGCCACCATGGTGTGGTGCGAAAATGGTACCGCTACGGTCAACGGCACGACGACGGTCATTCCGTGCCGTTTCCTTGCCTGCTATGTGGCTGGTCTCCGCGCTGGTCTCCGTCCGCAGCAGGGTCTGACTCGCCGTGAAATTCCGATGATCACGAGCGCATCGGCGATGCATACCCGTTACACACCGACCGATCTGAACGAGATCGCAGCTGATGGTGTGCTGATCATCACGCAGGATGTGGACTCTGGGAAGATCTACATCCGGCACCAGTTGACGACCGATTCATCGAACGGCATTCTCTTCTACGAGGACAACGTCTACCCGATCGTCGATTATCTGTCCTTCCAGTACGACGACGGACTCGATCCATTCGTCGGGAAGAAAAATGTCACGCAGGCTACCCTGACGGAAATGCGCAATGTCATTGCTGACATTTCCGAGGAGGCCAAGAATGCCGACTACAACTCGGCGATCGGCCCGCTCATCGTCGGCTACAGCAATCTCACGGTGACCCGCAACGCGTTGGTGCGCGACCGTGTCGATACCTCCATCGATGTGGAGATTCCGACACCGCTCAACACCATCATTCACACCATCAACGGCTCATACTCGACCGCCACCCCGGTTTAATCGTCTCACAAATAATCCGCCATTCCTATGTCTGAATTCTTTTCCCAGACCCGTACCACTGATCCGACGGCGCAAATTCTGTCGTCCGAATTCGCCAAGATTTCGATGGGCGGAATCGTGACGATGGCGCAGCACATGCAGATGTCGTATGGGCGGCCGTTGCGCCCCATTACGGTCATCGGCGAATCCAACATCTACTATGTGGCTGGCCCTGCCCAAGGTAATGTCCAGCTCGGTCGTCTGACCGGGAAGGGTGGATTTCTCGAGCCCTTCCGTTCGATCGGTCAGAACTGCGGCAAGATCACGACCATTCAGGTCAATGCTTCTGGCGGCAAGTGTGCGGCCACAGTCGGCGAGTCGAATATCTCGTTCGGCGGTGGCATGCTGGAGAATATCTCGCTTGGTATCAAAACTGGGGAGCCGGAAATTGTCGAAGGCGCCGCCATCAAGTTCTCCACGCTGGATGTTTGAGTTGCCCTGATGGGGGCAAACCACTAGGGTGTCGCCATGTCGAGATCCCCTGGTGCCAATCTGAATAGTTCCCTCGCCGGGCACGGAGCAGCCGGACGCCCTAACGCCCATGCGGAATCAGGCGGATCTGCATCCGCAATGCGGCTCGAGCACGGCAAAGCCTACGAGGGCGTCATCGTCGCGGCCGGACAGATGGAGTATGCCTACGACGTCAAACTGGCGTCACCGAAGGTCGTGCTGCCGGATTGTATTTTGGGCGTGGGCGTCATTTCGTCTTTGCTGGGTGTCAGCCACAAATTCAAAGCCGTGGTCGGTACCAGCGTGTTGGTGACGTGGATGGGACGCGGTGTCATCACGGCCATGCTGCCCAGCGAGGTGCCGGATATTCAGGGCGCAGAGGCGCGCGTCCTCACTACATCGCCGATGCTGGCCAGCGAATTGTACTCCGCGGATGAAACGGAAGGCGATATTCGCCCGGTTAATCGCGGACCTACTCCGGAGGCCGACATCATCGAGGGCGAGCATGATCTGACGAATGCACTGAAGGTCGGTATTACGTTGTTGACCCACCTGGCGCAACTGAAGGCCGGGGATCGAGCCAAAGTCGAGACGCATCTGTTGAACGACATGGTGCGGATTATTTCCGAGCGCTACGAGCACCTGTCAGCATTTGGAGATTTTCAGATCATCAATGACGGCGGGCTGCAGTGCATCTGGCATGGCACCTCGTACCCATTTGAAGCCCTGGGGGTGCAGAAGGACAAGAAGTGGGCCGACGCCACGGACAACAAAGTTGATTTTGCATCAGCAGCGGAAACCGGTCGCTGGCGTTTCTCCCAGTACGTGGGGCACATCGGTAATTTCATTTCCATGTTCGTCACTGACCCGGTGGACGGGTTGGCTGAGTTGGCGCAGGAGCGTGCTGGAAAATTCCACATGCACGTCAATAACGACGGATCCTTCCTGTTGCGCTCCGTAGCCGATATTGCCATCGAGCGCGTCACACGAATTTCTGTGCCGATCCAGAAGCATCGGCTGGATTCCCCGGATGGGAAAAAGAAGGCCGACTATCTGAACACGACCACCAAGGCGTTGAAGCAATGGAAGTACGCCGACACCGATAATCGCTGGCATGCTGCCTATCAGTTGCGGGATTATTCCAGGTGGTTGGCCAACCACCACGCCTATGCGCGGTTTCTCCAGTCGGATGATTTCGAGGTCAAGGCGGATTCGGACGGACCGGTTCCATCCGCTACCAATGACGAGGCGGACGTCAAGGCCGCCAATGGAGATGTTGATCTCATTGATGTCTATTCGTGCTACAGACTGATGCGTGACGGATCGACGGTGCAGCTCGATGGGTATGGCAACTGCACCGTCACGTCAGCGTTCGGCGTTCATATCGCATCCGCATCCAACCTTACGTTCGAGGCAGCCGGAAACATTTACCTGCTGGCCGGCAACAATATCTTCATGAAGGCCAGGCGTTCCATTGAGATGCTGGCGCAATTTGGTGGTGTGTTGATGACGGCCAAGACATGGTTGAAGGCACTGTGCGAAAAGGGATCCGTATGGTTGAAGTCGGACGCTTCCAAGACTGACGCTGAAGCATACACGCCCGAAACTGACGGAGATCCGCAGGCTGAATATGCCGACTACGCTGTCGTGTTGGATGCGCCGATGGGATCGGCTGCCATGCTGGCCGGAGGTACCGTGCGAATTTCCTCCGACGGCACGTCCGAAGACGAAGTGCCCGAGAATGGGGATCACGATACCAAAAAGGCCGTGCTGATTCAGGCCGTTCACGGCCCGGTATCTATGCGGGCACGCAAGCATATTGACGTGGTGGCGACAGGCGATGAAGAGGATGCCAATATCCGGATGAAAGCGGGCAAAGGGCATCTGCTCATAGATGTGGCAAAATCGGTGATGGCTAAATGCGAGGAGATGGACATCAATCAGTTGCTGGTGCTTAACAAAGACAGAGAACTGCAGGTGTTGGCGGAGGCGACGCGGTGCAAAAATCTGTACGCGCACAAGCAATTGTTTAATCCGAGCACCAAAGCAGGAGTACCGCAGCACACGAACCACACACGCGTTCTACCAGATGACCATCCGGAGTTGGAGCCCGTGGAAGATGGCAAAGACGAGCTGAAGGAACTGCAGCAGCGCTCCGATATCATCAAAGCCTATTTCGGCGGAGCAGAGCCGGCCATGCGGGCAGAGCAGGCGGATGTCTATACCGCTGGCATGCCTGGCGACACCTACCATCCGAAGAGCGAAACACAGCGCATCGCTGACGAACAGGATGGCTACGAGGATTGGAATCTGGCCGCGCCTATCCGCGGTACCCGCACCGAATGCGACCCATTTCCCGGCAAGACATTGAAGCTTGCCCAGTGCCGCCCACAAGATACTACGCCGTTGGGCGATGTGTCCGACAAGGATCCGCAGACGACTCCAACATCTGGCACTGGACTTACGTCCACGGGCGGCTACGTACTGAAGCGAAAGAAGCAATGACATGGAAAAACAACCACAACCACAAGTAGATCCGGATGCCGTAGCGGCGATGATCGCCGCCCACACGACATCAGCCGCCCCCGTTCAATCATCGGAAGCGAATCCTGATAACCCGGGCCCACGCGAGGTCGAGTTGGATCCGGGTATGGCGCCTGTCGTGGAAGAATTGAAGGCTGCCGCTCCTGCCGGGGCTCGCTTCGAGCCAGAACCGAATCTGGCATTCATGCCGGCTTACCCGGCAGTACTCCAGGATGGAGGGATGAAAAAGTACGGCGAGGCATTGCAGGCCGCGGAGGTTACCCGCCCGCAGAAGGAAGAGTATTTGCGTGCTCTGTTGGCCACCGGTACGTCCCATCTGGATGCCTGTCACCGTTGGGATATTCCGTTGGCAAAAGGCAAACTGATCATCAACGTGCGATCGATCAACGGTTACGAGGAGACCCTGATCGAGCAGGTGGTGCGTGCTCAGATCAGCAAGAAAGGCGATGCCTTGCTACCAGCCACTTTGCGCAACACCGAAATCTGCTGCTCGATCGTTCTCCAGATATGCACCTACGACGGACGGATGCCATGGCACAACCTGTCATTCGACCCGGCGCGGGCAGCCGATCCAGCTGCGAATCTGGCGGACCAGCAGGCACTGGAAGATGCTGCCGGCCAACTCATGCTCTCCACCACACCGGCGCAGCGCAAAGCGTGTGTCAGCGCCCTGCAGATGTTCGAGGCCATGACGATGAAATGCCAGGTCGGAGTCTTCGACGAATCTTTTTAGCATCCCGCAGGTACAGGGTCCTGGTCTTGGCCGGCCTGCGGGGTAAATTGCGACGCCATGTGCGGACCACCAACGAACAGTTGCGCGAGCGGCTGATTTTCCAGGATATTTACCGGGAGCTCGACTGCGAAGAGGCGGCTGCCTGCCTCGATGTGCAGCTCGCCATGCTGCCGCTCATGACCAGAAATTCGGTTTTGGAACTCGTGCGAAAACAGTATGCTTCGCGGGCGACTTTGCGTCGTCTCAAGGAAATTGACCCGTATGCTACCAAAGACTCTCCAGACCAAGCAGCCGTTCGTCAGAACATGGGCCGGATGCTGGACATGCTGGAGCGGGCAGGCCTCATGGAGTACGAAGAGCCGTCAGATTTCGTCAAGGAGGGACAATGAGCGATAGCGGCATCCCGGAAGGTTTTCAGGCCACACCTGATTCCATCATCAATGGTGCGCTGATGGATCGGGTGGGGCGGCAGTTTGCCTACATGCAGACCGCCGCTACGGATCGTCTGAATGCCGACAGCGCAATCGTCCAGAACATATCTGGATGGATGACGCGCATGTTTGGGTCGACAAGATCCGCCAACGAAATGCTGCAGTTTGGCGACACGGCGCAGCGGTTCATGGGCTTCGGAGCCAATCAACTGGCTACCGCACTGGCTCGTCAGATACCGGGGGTAGGTGCGCCAGGCGATCTGTTTGCCGGCGTGCAGCAAGCCTTCATGTCGGGCGGCACCCGCATCCTGGACGCCCATACCGGCATGGCATCCCCGATGCCAATCTGGGGATCCACCTCGACTGCTGTCGCGGCCGAAATATCACGGCGGATGCAGGAATACTATTTTCCGACCGCCAATAATGGCATGCCGGTGCTGTCCAGGACCATGGGGCTGAATACTCGGGAAATGGGTGACGTCATGGCCGACATGGGGGCTCGAGGAGCTTTCGCGGGAATGAATGTGGCGCAGCAGTCGGTGCTGACCAGCGCTGATGTGGCCAACCGGCAGATGGCAGCCAGGCTGACGGGCAACAAAGAATTGATCGCGCAGGCCAATCAGTTGGCGGCCGATCAGTACAATCTGGATATTCCGGCCGACGTGGCGGACAAGATTCAAAATGCAAATCAGGACGAGGTAAAGAAAATAGCATG
>ERZ724522.815-NODE-815-length-18674-cov-5.008808_pt1 | contig 18674 bp, 24 predicted proteins | sample MGYA00376055_ERZ724522 | MGnify/ENA primary metagenome ERZ724522 (study PRJEB28724, sample SAMN07190884) | wastewater metagenome | isolation source: effluent of sewage treatment plant in Hong Hong | place: Hong Kong | collected 2016-03-17 ... | reverse complement strand
CCTATTTCTCAGGGAACCTCTGAGTGGCATTGATTTTGAGTTGGTTGGTGATTGGAACTCCCATTTCAATGAGAGATTCACGACTGGCATAATAGATGTCCAGTGAGTGTGCCAAACAACCCCGTTCAAAGTTGACGGTGTGAACTTTACTTTGTTCTTTACGACCCCATTCGGTGCCCATGTCAAATCCCTTTGGTTTGGCTGACAATGATTGAGCCGTGATGGTAGCTTGACCAGTTCCGCTGTTCATCAACTTGGGAGACTCATTCAAGAGACTTCGGCAGTAATTTGCGGAACTTCTCATTTGTGGTTCATCACTTGCCATGTCAGCAGCGACATAGTTGACATTTGAAGTGTAACTCAAATCATCGCTCAATTCGCCACTGTTACCACCACAACAAGTCCAAGTTGGGTATGGATTCCAAGGTGGATTGATGGGTGTGGATGGGTATGGATATGGTGATGGAATGGTTACTGGTGTATTGTAAATCACCAATGGTTCTTTCTCATAAAACAAACGAACGCCGATGACGCCGCAGTTTTTGTCTGCTCCGTCACCTTGCTGTTGTGCATAAGTTTGCCCGTTGAATTTGAAACCGAAACGGAACATTGCCCACTCGTCATCCGAGAAACGAAAACCTTTGATTTTCTCTGAATGATAGGAGTCGATGATGTAACCCGTGTCTTCTTCGGAAGCGGTTTTGCCGGTAAGAACATTCAAGCCATCAACTGCTGAAACAGCGAGAATTCGCTTCCAATAGTTGTTTTTAATTTCAATGCAATATTCGGAATCAACATTCGCCTGAACGAATGTCTTTCCTTGATGATGGTATTGTTTACAACGGTTTCCGTTGACTAGGATGTTAATATCGAAGTTCGACATATATCTTATCTTTCTATTTTGAGGGTTATAGTTTAAGCCGGCCTACGCCGGATTTCACCGAATACATAGGCGGCGCCCAAGAAAATCGTTTTTTATTTTGATGATAAGATTTACATCCCATATGTATGATTAAAAACAAATGATGGAGTATGAATATTATGCTTACACAAGAATTTTTAGAAAAAGAGTATCTAACAAACGGCGTAAATGTAAAAGATATAGCGAAACAAACAGGATATAGTTACTCCTATTTACAGGCCAAAATCAAATCGTTGGGAATACAGAGGCGAAGGCAATACAAAAATTTGGAGAACAAAAAATTTGGAATGTTGACTGCAAAACGATTTGAGAAGTTAGATGATAGGCAACAAGCGTTATGGGAGTGTTGGTGTGATTGTGGAACGGTAAAGACCGTGAAAGGAAGTAGATTAACAAGTGGTGAGATTAAAAGTTGTGGGTGTTTGCATAGAAAACGATGTGGGGAAATAAGTGGCGCCCACTTTTCAAACATAAAATCGCACGCTCGATGGGGTGGGTTAAAATTTGATTTGAAGATTGATGACATATGGAATTTGTATTTGACACAGAATAGAAAATGCGCTTTAAGTGGCGTCGAAATAGTATTTGACAAAGTTAGAGGAAAAACTACAGCATCATTAGATAGAATAGACAGTTCCAAGGGTTACAGTTTGGATAATGTTCAATGGGTTCATAAAGAAATCAATCAAATGAAAAGTGATAGAAGCGTAGAAGATTTTTTGGTTTGGATAAACACAATTGCGTTGCATCAAAAGTTGAAACTGTGATGGACAAATTAAAATAGGTGGGAAACGGTATAAAATGTTGTGTATGTGTGTCCATCGTGTAAAGTACCACCCACAACAAAACTAACAAAGTCATATGAACGAAATCGATAATCTGAAAAAATACGGCGGTGAATTCCAAGTCAAGTGTATCGCAGCTCTGCTAACGGACAAACTCTTCCTCGAACAAATCTTCGACATCCTCGTGTCGGAGTATTTCGAATCTGAATCAAATCGTTGGATAGTTGACACGGTAAAGGAATACTATGTCCAATACAAGTGTGCTCCAACCATGAATGTTTTCAAGGTCAAGTTGGATTCATTGGAAAACGAAGTGTTGAACAAAGCAATCAAGGAACAACTTCGAGCGGTGTATGTTCATACCAATGATACCGACATCAAGTTTGTCAAGGAACAATTCTTGGAATTCTGTAAGAATCAGAAGTTGAAAAAGGCGATTTGGGATTCCACCGACTATTTGAAACTTGGTCAATACGACAACATCAAAAAGGTCATTGACGAAGCGATGAAGGCGGGTTCGGAACGAAATCTCGGTCATGAATACTTCCAAGATGTTGAAAAGCGTATGAGCGAAATGGCTCGTTGCAGTATCAAGACCAATTGGGAAGAGATTGACAAACTGTTGGATGGTGGATTGGCCAAGGGCGAACTCGGATTCGTGGTAGCACCTGCTGGTTCAGGCAAGTCGTGGTTGTTGGCTCGTTTGGGAGCAGAAGCCATGAAGAACGGCAAAAATGTTGCTCACTTTACATTGGAGTTGAACGAAAACTATGTTGGTCTTCGTTACGACAGTTGTTTTACAGGCATCGATTTCCAAGACATTCGTAATCATGTTGACACCGTTAAACAGAAAATCGAAGAGATTCCCGGACGGCTGTTCATCAAGTATTTCCCCATCAAAACCATTGCTCCACATACTCTCAAGATGCATGTTGAGCGAATTCAAATGTTGACTGGCGTTAATATCGACCTGATTGTGGTTGACTATGCTGACTTGCTCCGACCAGCAATGGCAGACAAAAATGCCAATTCATACAGTGAGGCTGGTAGTGTTTATGAAGAACTCCGTGCAGTTGCAGGAGAACTTCAAATTCCAGTCTGGTCGGCTTCCCAAGCCCATCGTGGTGCTCACGAGGCGGATACCATTCAGGCCCACAATGTTGCCGATTCATATCGCAAAATTATGACGGGCGATTTCGTGATTTCTCTTTCACGAAAGATGAATGACAAACAAACATCCACCGCTCGTATCCACATTATCAAGAATCGTTTCGGTGCAGACGGTCTTACCTTCCCTACTTACTTCAATTCATCCAATGGTGACATTCGTGTTTATGACCCATCTTCACCAGAAGGCATTGAGATTCAACAGAAATTCAAAGATGCTGAAGAGTGTTCGAAAGATGCGATGCGTGACCAGTGGAACAAGATGAAGAAGAACAAGGGATTCACTGACGACGATTAAATTGGAAGACTGTCCTTCTTGTACCGGAAGAAATTCCAAACCGTCAAAGAAAATTTTTTGTGTTAGACGATGTTTCGTTTAGCACAAATCTAATTATCACTTACGACGCAACGAAAGAATAGAATGAATTTATGAGTGACGAAAAAGCTGCCACAGATGTTAACACGATTACAACCAAATACGAAGATGTCAAGAAACTTACCACCGAAGAATACTTTAGGAACAATCAGTTCTCCATCGATGCCTTCAACAAGAAGTATTCAGCGTTCGACGGAGAAACCTATGTTCAGGCTGTAAAACGAGTCTGCGACTACATTGCTTCCGTAGAAAAGACCGAAGAACTCCGCACTTATTGGAGCGAACGTTGGTTCGACGAAATCTTCAACGATTGGTGGCATCCTGCTGGTTCAATCATGCAAGGAGCAGGCACCAAACGGAAAATCTCCCTCGCCAATTGCACCACGATTTCATTGGGTGCGATGCGTGAAGATGAAGAATGGGATAGTCTTGAAGCCATTGTAAGAAACACCGCATATACCGTGGCAAAGTGTGCTGCATACCGTCAGGGTCTTGGTGTGGATTTCTCTCGTTTGCGTCCGAATGGAACAAAAGTTCTCAATTCCGCTAATCAATCCACGGGTGCCGTTCATTGGATGAAATTCATTGATGGTATTGGTTATTCCGTGGGTCAGAAGGGACGAATCCCTGCCATGTTGTTTTCTATTTCCATTTCCCATCCTGATGTGGAAGAATTCATTACTGTCAAGGGAGACAGAACCAAGATTCAGAACGCAAACATTTCAGTTCAAGTTTGTGACAAGTTTTACAAAGCGGTGGAAGATGACAAGGATTGGGAATTGTATTTTGAGATTCCAGCCATCAAACAAGGCGACCGTGTGTATATTGATGTTCATAGCATTGACATGGATTGCACTCGTGAAAAGGAAACAGGTCGTTATTACAAGATTGCTACTCACGACCGCAAGAAGGAAGTGTTTACCAAGATGGTCAAGGCTAAGAAGTTGTTGGAACTTCTATCCAAGAACATGCACGCACACGCGGAGCCGGGCATTCAAAACATTGACATCGCTCGTAAGTATTCCAATTCCGATTACATGTATGACCCGAAGGATGAATACGATTCTCGCATCTTGTCAACCAACGCTTGTTCGGAACAATACTTGAGCCGTGAATCTCTTTGTGTTTTAGCGTCATTGAATGTCGGCCGTTTTTCAACTGTTCGTGAAATCTATGTCAAGCAGTTGGAACGGATTGGTCTTTCGATGCAACGATTCTTGGATAATGTCAACGAATGTGAATTGTTCTATCAGACTTACGCTACTCCACATCAACGACTAGCTATTGAAAAACTCCGTCGAACTGGCGCTGGTGTGACAAACATTGTAGCTTGGTTGATGAAGAAGAAATTCCTTTATGCTACCAAGGAAGCCAACGAGTCGTTTGAAGAGTTCCAAAAGTTCTTCAATTACTGGCTCTATGTTGGGTCAGAACAAGTTGGTCGTGAAAAGGGCGACTTTAAGTTGTTCAACAAAGAGAAGTGGCGTTCTGCTCCGTTTGTTGCTCGGGTAATGAGTGAGTCGGAAAAGATTCACAAAGAATTTGGGACTCCAATTATCTATGGAACACATGCTCGTAATGTGACATGTAGTTCCATCGCACCAACAGGCACTTTGTCTCTCATGTTCCGAGATACCATCATGAGTTATGGTATTGAACCAGCATTCTTCTTGTATTTCTGGAAACGAACCCGTATGGGTGGAAAGTATGAATACTACTTCTGTGTTCCAAAGGTTGTCCGAGAAATGTTTGAGGAAGCTGGTGTTCCAATTCCAATTGCTTCTGACACGATTCGAGATGAATGGGATGGCCGCCACGGAAAAGCGGTAGCTGAGTTTATTGATGCGAATCGTGACAAGGTTGGTATCAAGTTCCAAAATTCTACTGAGATTGACCCGATGGACAAGTTGGAATTCATGTCTAAGGTCATGAAGTGGGTTGATTCATCTATTTCTACTACCTATCTTTTGCCCGAAGGGTCAGATTGGAAGTCGGTTTACAAGTTCATTTTGGAGTCACACAAGAAGGAAGTGAAGAGTATTGCGGCTTTCCCTGACAAGAAGATGTATGGTATTGTTTCAAGCATTCCATTCCGTTCCTTGGCGTTCAAACTCAAGGAAGAAGCGGTGGATATGCACCATCAAAACTTTTCGGATGACGAGTTGAAAGAACTCAACATTTCTCGTCAAAACATCAGTATTAGTTGCAAAGAAGCCCCAAAACGACTTCCATGCCTTGATGCAGATGTTCATGTTGTTACCGTTAAAGGTGAGAAGTTTGTGATTGCTGTTGGTTTACAAAACAACCAACCATACGAAATTTTTGGTGGTCATTTGAACGGTCTTGGTTTCAAGTGGAACTTCAAGAAGGGAAAAATCACCAAAATGAAGCGTGGTCATTACTCTTTGGAATTTGACGATATCAGTATCGAAGACTTTTCCAAACAGTTTACACCAACGGAACAAGCTATTTTCCGTCTGACTTCGACCAGTTTGCGACATGGAGTTCCTATCCATTTTGTCGTTGACCAACTACAAAAGTCTCAGGAAGACATCACATCAATGGGTTCGGCAGCAGCGAGAGTATTGAAGAAATACATCAAAGACGGTCAAATCGTTCAAGGACATTCATGCCCGAATTGTGGAAATGGGTTGATTTACCTCGAAGGATGCGTATCTTGCTCAACATGCGGTCATTCAAAATGTAGTTAAGTTTTTTTGTAGTTGTGGTTTTGTTTTCATATTTATACATTGAAGGATGTATCATCAAATATGAGCGGACACAACACACCAAAAGACGAAACTAACCACCAACTTGTCGAGTTTCGACTGACAAAACTTGAAGAAGCAGTCGAGGCATTATCTGCTATGAAAGATTGTGTCTTGAAATGGGATTCTAAATTTTCCGCTAATGATTCGTTTTTGCAATGTCCAATTCACAAGGAACGTATGGAACAATTTGAAAAACGAGTTGATAAATTGGAAGGCATTGTGGAAGACCTTGACCGTTTCAAATGGAAAGCGGTTGGCGTTCTGTCAATTGTCATTTTGATTGTTCAAATTTTTGGTACGGCTGTCGTTGAAAATTTGGTTAGACATCCTGCGGCTGCTTCGAGTTCTCATACAACACAAGTTCATCCTGCAACGAATAATGTTGTAGCTTCGTCAACAAACGCAACACCAATCCAAAAAATCAAGTAATTTTGGTTTGACAAATCTCTCCTATCTGTTACAATACAGTCATGTCCGTTGAAACATCGTTTTTCAATCCTGAAAAAGTTGTTGTCCGTGAAATAGAAAAAGGGTTAGCCGAAGATATCATTGTCAAACACCATTATTCACACAAATGGTCGTTATGCCAAGTTGCTTTCGGTGTTTTTTTCATTACTGACAACGATAGCCCATTCATTGAAGCCAAAGAGGAAAAGTTAATTGGATGTTTGGTTTATGGTCAACCAGTCGGTCGTTCTGCTGCCGAATCCATTTCTGAACTGATTAAGGTTCATGAAGTTTTTGAACTCACTCGGTTGTTCATTCACGACGGTTATGGTAGGAATATCGAAAGTTATTGCATTTCCAAATCACTGACTCTTATCAAAAAGAAGTTCCCTGAAATCAAGGCAATCATCACCTATGCGGATAACGAGTATGGTCATTGCGGAACAATTTATCAGGCATGTGGATTTCATTACCAAGGAAACTCGTCGTTGGCTTTGATGCCCAACTTTTCTCTTTCCCTTGTCGGCTCACCGTATGATTGGGTACATTCACGAACAGTTACATCAACATACGGCTCATGTAATGTAGAACATCTCAAAAAACGGATTGGACATACCTTTTGGAGAAAGAAGGAATCTACGAAACACCGTTATGTTTGTTTGTTGGGGAACAAATTGGAGAAAAAGAAAATCCTAGCCAATCTGAAACATCCTTTCCAACCCTATCCCAAAGACACTTCATTCCGTGAAGAAATTGAGGAAATTGTAGTAGAAAACCCCACCGAAAATCCATTCTTTAGTTAATACCATCATATTTATACCCTGACACTGTGTAAATAAGTGATGGAATCTCAACCGACAAAAGTGATTATTGATTACGAAGCGGCCTCTGGCAAGCGTCGTGAAGTCATTACTTTTGATACTCGTCGTTCTTTTGAGGATGGCGTTAAAAAGTTGAATCAATCGTCAATTGGCCCAAGCGTGGTTCAGTTTGTCGATGCAGCGACAGGTGAAACCATCAAAGGCAAAAAGTATGACACAACCACCGTTGGGGTGAATGTTTACGATATTACAAAGAATTTAAGGCCCGGTGTGGAATTGAAGACGCCGATTGAACCGTCACAATATGAACCAAGAGACAGATTTCAGGAGAACAAACACATGAAAAACGCAAAAGAAAAATTCCAATCCCTCGTTCGTGAGTGTATTGCTGAAATCAAGGCTGAGAGCCCACGAGAGAAACTGAAAGAGTCACTACGAAAAGTAGTCAAAGATGTTTTGACCGAAATCTCCACCGTGACCAAACCAGAACCGACCAAGGAAGAGAAAGAGAAGGTTCAAAAGGGATTTGCGAAGGATGGTAACGAACGTCTTGACAAGGTAAATGTCAAATTGCAAAAGGAACTCGAATCTCTCGTTCATGGTATCAATGCTGATTGGGAAGTTTATTGGGATGACCACAACGAATTGAATGTGGACGCCAAGAATCTTCTACGAGTTCGCATCACTCCAAAATTTGAAAACAATTTCGACATCGACGCAATGGTTAAATTGGTTGACCGTATTCGTGTCATTTCGGTTACTTGGGAACAAGTCAAGAGTTTTGTGAAAGCAAACTTCTCCGATTTGGAAAACAAGACCAAGCCAGATGTTGCCAAGGAAAAGTCGCTCGACCATTACGAAGACAAAGACAAGGATTCCAAGGCTGCCGGCCCTGAAAAGGCTAAAGTTGATGTCCGTTATCAAGACCCTGAACATGGCTCTGTCAAAGACACCAAGCGTGATGACAAGGATTACAATGAAAAGGATGTCAAGAAGGATGAAGACCAACCAGACCAACCAATGAAACAAGTGGTCAAGAATCCCGGCGACAATCCACCATCTCTGAATAAGGGTGTTGAAAAGACCCCTCAAGTCAAACCACCAAAGCACAAGAAAGACGACGGCGCTGACAAGCTCAAGACTGATTTGCCAGCCACCAAGAAATTCCGTGCTCGTAGCAAGTAACATGAAATCCTCACAACTCAAAGAACAAGTCATTTCCATCCTTCTTGAATCTTTGAATGAAGGGGATGCTGCATACGAATATGCGATGGGCAAGAAGGTGGGCGTCCGTGACCGAATTGCTGGTAAAAAACAACACCTTGACCCCAATCATTATCCTGCTGCATTTATCAAAGGATATAACGAGATTCAATCTGAGAGTTGGTGGCAGAAGTTCAATGAAAAATTGACCGATTGGTTGGCTCGTATGGGCAGCAGTCGCCTCCGTTAAAATTCATTCTTGACTTTCTATATCACTGTGGTAGAATGTCCCTCAAATGGATACCACAGACATCGCTAAATCACTAGAATCGTGTGACACTCTAAAACCAAACGACCTCATTATTGATGATTTGTCGTGGAAATACCTATGCCGAGCGGTTTTACGAGGCAAAAACATTTTGTTGGTAGGCCCAACTCGTAGTGGCAAAACCAAGGCGGCCCAATCCGTCGTCAAAGCTTACGGAAAGTCTGACCGATACTTCTATTTCAATTTGGGGTCAACTCAAGACGCTCGGGCCTCATTGGTCGGTAACACCTTCTTCAAGAAAGAAACCGGCACCGTCTTCAATCCCTCTCAATTTGTCAAAGCAATCCAAACCCCCGGCGCCATTATTCTTCTGGACGAATTGAGCCGTGGTCATCACGACGCTTGGAACATTCTCATGCCTGTGTTGGATGAAACCCAACGATATCTGCGATTGGATGAAACCGAAGACTCTTCCGTGGTGCCAGTTGCGAAGGGAGTCACCTTCATTGCTACGGCAAACATTGGTAATGAATATACGGCCACACGAGTCATGGATAAAGCATTGACGGCTCGTTTTCCTGTCATTGTCGAAATGAAGGTTTTGGATGATGAACAAGAGTTGACTTTGCTGACAACTTTGTTCCCCGGTGCTTCATCAACCGATGTTGACGGGTTCAAAACTCTCACCAAGATTTCAAACGACACCAAGAAGCAGTTCAAGATGGAAGACTCTCGTATCAGTTCGTTTATTCCGACTGGCACGGTAGTTGAAATGGCCGAACTTCTCTTGGATGGATTCACTCTCAAGGAAATCGTTCAGATGGTCATTTACCCATTATACAGTGAAGATGGTGGAGCGGAAAGTGAACGGGTGTATGTCAAACAAATCGTTCAGAAGTATATTGACATGGAAGCATCGGCAGTTCCGTCTCCAATCAATGACCCTACTGCTCCAGCGAAACCTCGTAGAATCAATTTCGCATGAGTTCTCCAAAGAAAAGTGCGTTTGCGGACTTTTGGTTGACGGATGACATACTCCAAAAGCATGCTCCGAAGGATAAATCTGCACAGTTCTCAACGGATTTGATTCAACTGGCCGCATACCGCCGAGTCATTTCCAACTATGTTCGAATCCTCACTGGACGAAGTATTCCTGTTCATTTCTCTGACAATGCGAACGCGATGATGAACTTCACCGATGGCGACATCGTATGGTTGTCTGCTTCCATTCGTCGTAAAACAGATTTCGATTGGTCGGTGGGTATTGCTCTTCATGAAGCGGCCCACATAGTTCTGAGCGATTTCAAACAAGTCAGAGACGCTTTTACACGAGTTCCTTTGCCTATTCCATCGTCTTTACGACAACTAGCGAAGAAGAAAGGCGTATCTACTGACCAACTAGCATATTTGTGCAAGTGGATGTTCAATTATGTTGAAGACCGTTACATTGACACCTACATTTTCACCGAAGCACCCGGTTACAGGGGGTATTACAGTGCGATGTATAAACGGTTGTGGAATAGTGAAAAGATTTCGAAATCTCTCAAATCGAAAATGTGTCGGCTTCCGAATCTGAAAGCATACGAGTTTCGAGTCATCAATCTTACCAATACAGCAACCGATTTGGATGCGTTGCCCGGCCTCCGTGAAATCGCTGAAACATTGAACATCAAGGGCATTCTTCGATTGAAGAATACTCGTGACCGTTTGAATTTGGCCTACAAACTGGCCGAGATTATCGTTGCCAATTTGGGAAAGATTCAAAAAACCAAAGACCCCGGTGCTCAGGATACCATTGATAAGATTCATGATGTTATCGACAAATTTTTTGATACCAAGGGTCAAGGTGGTAATGGCAAGGGTAAGAACAAAGGAAATGGCAAGGGAGAACCTTCCCCTCAAAAGGATGGTGAACCATCTGAAAAGGGCGAAAAGGAATCGAAAGAGGGTGAAAAGGATGAAAAGGAATCAGATGAAACAGGCGAGCCTTCGAATGTCGATGACATTATTGAAAAAGCCGTTGCCAAATCCATGAGGCAAAAGGAAGGAAAAGGCGAGCCAGAAGACGAAGAATTTGAAAACATAGACCCGGATTCACCCGGCGACATTTCTGAGTTTTCGGAATCCGAACTGGGTCAAATCAAGAAGGATTTCAAAAAACAACAAGACATGTTGAAACACGATTATCGTGACATCAAGGAACAGGTTTCTAATTCGGAGAAGTCGTTGTTGGATGTTATTGAAAAGGCGGGCATCGTTATTGTTCCAACGGGTCGTGGAATCAATAAGGGTGAACTTGGAGTTCCAGCCGTGGATTGTATTGTAGTCAATCAATTGTCAAGAGAGTTGATTATGGCGGGTGCGTCTGTGTTTCCAATGTCAACCGTTAACAATTCCATTGGAGCAGATAAAGACAAACCTCCTGTGGATAACGACGAAGCGGTAGCAAAGGGGGTCGCTTTGGGCCGTTTGTTGGGTAAGAAACTACAAGTTAGAGGCGAAGTCAACATCATCAAGTTCATTCGTAAACGCTCTGGCAAAATTGAACGACGATTATTGGCTGGTATCGGTGCTGGTTTGGAAGATATCTTCAACCGTTCGGTGGTTAATCGTTACAATGCGGCCAGACTTCATATTTCAGTTGACGCAAGTTCATCAATGGCATCGCCTGAGAAATGGCATCCAACAATTACATGTTTGGTCGCTATTTGTGTGGCGTGTTCGATGGTGGATAATTTGAAAATTTCCGTATCGTTTCGTTGCACCCATCGTTTGAAAGACGGCACTGAGTTGCCTTATGTGGTATTGGCATATGATTCGGAACAAGACAAGATTTCCAAGGTGAGGAATCTCTTTCCATATTTGAGAGCCAACGGTTGCACGCCTGAGGGGTTAGCCTTTGAATCCATTATGGATAGTTTCATTGTTGGTAAGAAAACCGACAATCAAGACCATTACTTTTTGAATATCTCTGACGGTGAACCATACTACATGTTGACTCCGATGCGACATGGTTACAATCATCCTAAAGGGTTGGTTTATACCGATGATGTTGGTGTGGCTCATACGAAGAGACAAGTTGAGAAAATCCGTAACCAAGGGGTTAGGGTTTTGAGTTATTTCATTGAATCAAACGATTCGATGTTGGCGTTCCCATTCGGCTTAATCAGAACAAACACCAGTTTGAGTCGAAAGGACGTTCTCCGTCAACAGTTTGAAACAATGTATGGTAGGGACGCAAAGTTCATAAATGTCACCAGCGTCTTCGATATTGCGAAGACCATGAACCGACTTTTTTTAGAAAGTGAATAAAAAGTGGCATTGACATTTTGTATGAACTGTGATATAGTAATTGGCGTATGTGTGGGAGTAACAAGGAATAACAAGTATGACTGAACGAAAAACACAAAGAAAGAATCGCACAAACCTCGTGATGAAGTGGCCGTCGAAAGACGAGTATTTTACCATTCCGAGTTTGTGGAAGGGGTTGAATCCTGATTTCATTGAGATTACTCTGAGGGTTCGACTCAAGAAAGCAATTGAAGAAGAAAAGACCGTCGCAGAGATTGGTAGCAAGAATATGGGCTTTGGCCGTCCGATAAAGATTTTTGCTATGACACCAGTAAGCCCAACCGTCTTGGAAAAGGCCAAAAACGATGGAGTTATTCTAAACTCTCCATCCGTTCCAGTGGTTCAAATCAATTCGAATACACCACTGACCGTTGTAACCCCAACGACTCCGGTTACAAATGTAACTACGCCGAAAACTCCGGTTGCAGCGTAACGATGATTAGGTTTTGAAGGAGTCGGCTTTGGTTGACTCCTTCTTTCCTTGAAACATCATTTTCTTTCTGAAAGATACCTTGTCACTAATGTCTCGTTTGTAATAGACAACGGTGATATTGGGATTCAAACTACGAACCTTGGCATCAACGAGATTTCGACTACCGAAAGCTATTGGCATGTCGAGTTCATCATCAAACAAAACATATTCACCAATTGCCTTTTCGAAATAGTGATATAATAACGCTTTTGGATTGACTCTTTTTAGTTGCATTGGTATCATATAAGTATCGTGAAAGAAGACCTCTCATTAACATTCTTTGGTGTTGCCAGTGAATTTGACTTCGAAGCCGAAAAGAAAAGACTCGTTGATAACCTCAACTGGTTTAAGAGCATGTCGGTCGAAGAGTTCACTTTCTACAAGAAATGGGAAGAACTCCAAGATGTTGATATTCCTGAAAACGGAGTGACCAAAGCTGCTATTTGGACTCCCAAGGATTTGCAGAACGAAGAGTTGACCATCAAGGAAATTCAAGAGTTGAAACCCAAGGTTGTGTTGGTTGAATCTCCTGCGGGTGACAAAACTTGGAATACCCTTCGACGATACTCTCATTCTGCCGAACATCACAATACTCCCGGTCGGTTCATGAAGTTCCTTTTGATAGACGAGAACACCGACAAGATTTTGGGATTCACTTCAATAGCTTCTGAAATGCCGGCGTTAAGGGGTCGTGATGAAGTGATTGGTATCAAGAAAGAAGTGTGGATGGCGAAAAACGGTGAAGGCACAAACAATCACTCCGTTCAATGTCCATGTATCGCTTCAACTCAACCGTTGGGATACAATTTTCTCGGTGGTAAACTGATGGCATCAATGTTGACCACTTCGGTTGTTCGGGATTCATATTTCAAAGCGTATCAGGATGTCTTGGTTGGTATGACAACCACAAGTCTCTATGGTGCGTCATCCATGTATAACGGAATCAAATGGTGGGATGGTGTGGGTATCAGTGCTGGTAAGATTTACCTTCAACCATCACCTGACATTTACGACAAGTGGCATGAATGGTTGAAAAAGAATCGAACCGAAGAGTATAATGAGAAGATGACTCAGAAGGAAGGGGTTTCTGGCCCTGTGACTTCGGCTAAAATGAGGGTCATCAACATGATTTTCAAAGCGTGTGGCATCAAATCAACAGATTACCATCATGGTTATCAAAGAGGATGTTACTATTCATGTTTCTATCAGAACGGATTTGATTTCCTCCGTGGTGAAATTGATGAATCCAAACTCGTAATGAAACCACTCTTTCAAAGGGATGTTCAAGCGGTTTTGGATTGGTGGAAACCAAAGGCTATCAAACGATACCAAAAGTTAAAACAAGAAGGAAGATTGAACGGTGAAAAACTGTTCTACAATACAGTTCGTGGAATGACTTATGAAGAAGCGAAAAAAGCGTTCGCGGGGGCCGTGGGTCGTTGAACAAGAACATTTGGTGAATTGGGTATTGAATAAAATGCCCGTTCGATACAAATGGGAGACTATGTATATTGACCACTCAGACCGACGTGGAGAAGGTTATGTTTCAATTTACAAAGTGGACAGTCAAGGCCGACGCACAACAGAAAACAAAAGTGTGCCGATTGATGACATTGATTTGTTGATTGCTTAAACCAAACAATCGTATGGGTAAAACATACAAACGCAATGACCGTTGGAAGAAAGACCGACGAGATAAAAAGTTCCAGAAAAGCAAGAAGTTCAAACACTGGAACGAACCCGCCCACCATTCACCACCAGACCGAGAAAATCCTTGGAGTTTGAATCGGCCCGAAGACAGCATAGGAGATTTTTGATGATTGTGTTAGATATCATTTGTATTTTAGCGATAATCGCTCTGTATGTGATTGTAATCCGTGCGTTCATCATTCAAAAAAGGATGGACAAACAGATTAAGAACATGACTGAGAATATAAATTCTTTACACTATAATCAAAATGTGTTAGTATCTACTCTCAGCAAGATTTATCAGGCGTTACGAACCAATGAGCGTCAAACCCAAAAGAACGAGAAAGTCATCCGTCGTCAAGTCAGACGAGGAATCGACGAGTCCGAAACCAAAGGGTCTGACACTGTTTGACCACATCAAACAGATTCAAAAGTTTCAAGACCCCGATTATTTTGACAAACTTACCGAGTTAGACCTAAAAACATTTAACCATTTCATGATACTTAGGGGTCTTTCGATGAACCCCGACCTGTTAGATGATATCTCGGTCTTGTATCGCTACTTTGACAAGATACCATCCAAACAGTTTTACTTGTTACTTATCTCTTTGATTCCGCCAGAGCATCCAAAAGCTTTTCATCCTTGGATTAAGGCAAAGAAACGACATAAACACTCGGATGGTTTGATTGATTTGGTTTCTCGTAAGTTCGAAATTTCTCCACAGGAGTCAATCGACTACGCTAACATCCTATCACAAACCGAAGCTGGTAAGAAAGAGTTGTTTGCGATTTGTCAAGGGTTTGGACTGACGGACAAAGAGGTAGAAACTCTTATGTCCAATGACGAAAAATCAGAATAACGACACACCGCAAGGGAAACTATGTAGTCACATTGACCCTGAGGTTCGTGTTTTATTTCATAAGAGCGTTACCTCAGCACTTCAACGCATTGCTCCATCAGAAAAGGATTGGGCGGTTGCGGTGAGTGACGACGATGGCACTAACTATCATCTTTACTTCTTCCACGATGACAACGGTAAAGGCCCTTGTTTCATGGTGGTTGCCCGTGTAGGCACTTACGATGTTGAGAAGAAGCAAATGAGGCCGTCTGACGAAGACAAAGTGATAGTTTTCAAATTCAAAAATGTCGATGATTTGCTCATATGTCAACCCCAACAAACACTCCCCTCGTAATTGGCGTAGCAGGCTACGCTCGTGCTGGTAAGGATACCTTCGTAAAGGTAGCCGCCAAAATTCTGAAACAACTTGGTTACACCACATCAACTCATTCTTTCGCTCGTGGTTTGAAAGATGACCTTGATGAATGGTTGAAAGACAAATACGGCATCAGTGCGTGGACTGATAATACCGAAGAGAAACAACTCATTCGTCCATTCTTGGTTGCTCATGGTTGTGGCAAACGCATCCAAACCCAAGGCAAGTATTGGATTGACAAAGTTGATGAACAGATTCGATTTCTTGCCAGTCACGAATACCGAGATGGAAACAACCACATTTGTTTTGTCAGCGATGTTCGTTTCTTGAATGAAGCCAATTGGTTACACAATTCGTGGAGTGGTTGGTTGGTTCATTTGAAGAAATACAAGGTTGATATCACCGGCGACCGTATTTACGACTCCGCTCCAAATGATGAAGAGGCCAAGAATGACCCTCTGGTTTTGGAACAGGCGGATGCTCGATTGGAACTTGAAGAAGTGATTGCCAGAGAGAAGGCGAGAGGCAATATAATTACCGTGGATGACCTGATAGACAATAGTTATCTCAATGAAGAGATAAGGTTATGTCTAGCGAAACATCCAGCTTTTTCGAGGTTGGCGACAACAAAGTAAAGAATCCAATTCTGTTGGAGGAATGTCTCCGCCCTGCTCAAAATAAGTTGTTTCGAGATACGATTGATACCTACCACTCCTATGTCAAATATACAGATAGTCCGACAAGGAACATTCGTTGGCTCGTTTACGAAGCATCTTCGGGTAATCTCATTGGGGCAATTGGGTTATCGTCAGCGACAATTGCCATTTCGTGTCGGGATACATTCATTGGTTGGGACAAAGAAACTCGCATCCGAAACTTGGGGATGTTGGCAAACAACAGCCGATTTTGTCTGATACAGAAAAACATCACCATCAAATACGCGGGTAGTCAAGTGTTGAAACAACTCGCTAGTGTCGGTGCAAAACGATGGAATGAAAAGTATGGTCAGCCGTTGGTCTTGTTGGAAACATATGTTCAACCTGACCGAGCAGATGAATACCAAGGGTCGAAGTCGAGAAATGGTGCGATTTATCGGGCGTCGAATTGGGTCGAAGTGGGAATGACCACCGGCCATTCAATTCGGAAAGGCCCGCTTGCTTTGTGGAGAAAAGAAACGGGTGCCCGTGGTGAATTGGCAAGAACCAATCCAAAGGCAGCATTGGAAAAGTATGGCTATGACGATGGTAAAGAATATGTAGTCACAAAATCGCCGGTTAAGATAATGTTTGTCAAACCGTTGATTTGGAATTGGAAGAAAGTATTGACACAATGAAAATACTGATTTTCGGTAACAAAGGATACATCGGGTCAGAATTCGATTCGCAATTGAACGGTCGGCCCGAATTTCTAGTCCGTCATTTGCCTTCTCGTGGCTTTGATGGAAAGGGATTGACCTTTACGGAATTGGAATTCCTTGTCAAAACTACCAAGCCTGATATTGTATTGAATTGTGCCGCTTACACAGGCGGAGACAAAGGCATCGTAACTTGTGAGACACGCAAGGATATGGCAATTGCTTCAAATGTCATCTTCCCTACATTCCTTGGTGAGATATGTAACGAACACGGAATCATTCTTGGGCACATATCAACAGGATGTTTCTACAATGGCTATGTTGACGGTGGTTATGACGAGTCTATGTCACCAAACATGACATTTGAATACAACAACTGTTCGGTTTATACTGGCACAAAAGCCTTAGCCGAAGAAGCGTTGTCTGAAATCAAACGAAAATACATTTGGAGAATCCGACTTCCCTTCGATAACATCAACCATCCTCGGAACTATCTTACGAAATTGATGTCGTATGAATGGTTGATTTCTTTGCGAAACTCTCTAACCCATCGGGGCGATTTCGTTCGTTCGTGTATCGATTGTTTCCATCGGGGCGTTCCATTTGGAACATACAACATGACAAATCCCGGTGCTATGAACGCAGAAGAGATTGTGGAGATGATTAAAAAGAATCAACGCCTCATGGATTCATTGCCTCCGACCAAACAATTTCGATTCTTTGACAATCCATTTGATGCCTTGAAAGACATTCCAAGGTCAAACACCGTTTTGAATACAGACAAACAACAACGAGCCGGAATTGGTATGCGACCCGTTAAGGAAGCCATACAAGATTCTCTCAACCACTGGAGATGGATATGAAACTAGGCGAACTAAAGAAATCACTAAGTCGTTTTTCAGGCGACATGGATGAATCGGAAGTGTTATTCACTTTCCTCAACGACAGTAATGCACCGTCATATGACAATCTAGCATTTGTAGCCTACGCAGAAGTTGGCGAACAAGTATGTATTGTTCTTGGTTCTACCTCAGTAGCCATCGACCGAATTAAGAAGGGAACGCTTCGTTACCCTGACGGCTCAAAGCCAACGGATACGGGATTTTCAGTTAACGATTCAGAGTCGTAATGTGTTGACCGTCATTTGTGAAGGTAATGACGGCATCTCCTGTCTTGGAAAACATTTCCGTCTTGTAAGCGTGTGCTTTTGAAGCGAACGCCAAGTATAGTGATTTACATTGATTCAATTTGGCATTCTTGACATTAACGGAATCACAGTGACACAATCTTCCATACTCTTCAATACATACCACCAACCCAGCAAGTTCGGGTGCCATTCCGATTAACATGTTGTTTCGAACGAAGTGATAAAGTTCTGTGGCGTTGTTGATTCTCATAATCCCAATAGTTTGACTATCACTCCATAAATAATCAACGAGAAGATACAAACGATAGGGAATGACAACAATTGGCAGATTATCAAACATTGTAACAATGACAACCAAACACCTAAACAGATGGGACAGGAAATCAGATTGACGAAGAAGTTGTTGTGTTTCATCCGTAGATAACACGGATATGAAAGTGGAAACGGTTCGGCTAGTTTTTTGTCTTTGTATGCTTGGTTTTTGATGCCGAACAATTCACAGTATTCAACGAACGCATCGGTCTTGAACCAAATGAGTAGAATCAGGGCGGTTAGACATGACAACAATAGAATCATTTCAAGTGTTTGGTTTGTTCAAAGACCTTGAACAATTCGTTCATACAATACGGGTCGGTATCAGGTTGTGGTAACAACTTGAATCCGTAATGGTCTGCATGCACCAAAAT
>ERZ724522.814-NODE-814-length-18695-cov-43.454453_pt1 | contig 18695 bp, 18 predicted proteins | sample MGYA00376055_ERZ724522 | MGnify/ENA primary metagenome ERZ724522 (study PRJEB28724, sample SAMN07190884) | wastewater metagenome | isolation source: effluent of sewage treatment plant in Hong Hong | place: Hong Kong | collected 2016-03-17 ... | reverse complement strand
GGTGGACCATGCTTAGCCGGTTCGCCGTGCTGGCCGTCGCGCTATTCGTCCTGTCGCTCGCGCTCCGGTCGCTTGCCGACTGGCGCAATGATCGCCGCCGCCCGGTAGGCTCCGGCGGCTGTAGGCTCTAGGGAGGTGGTTATGGCCTATGCTTTCGCTGGTAGCGTGTCCGCTGGTGTCTCGCCGCCGTCTGGCGCCGCGCCGGTTGCAGTCGTTGACGGGTTGCTTATCGTTGAACCATCGTTGTGCAAGGACGTTAGCGTAACGTCCTACCATATGCCGGAGGCTTCCAACGCGGAGTTGTTGCGGCTTGGCTTGGGTCTGACGGTTAACACGGCAGCGGGCGGCCTAACTGAGTTCACAGTCGGAACCCCGCCGCCCCCGCCGGTTATTCGCTTGGTTCATGTCCCCGTCATCTCCGACAGCGACGCGACGCGGTTCTGCCGCGCGGTTGTCGGCTCCCCGGAGATTCCGGGGATTGTGTTTAGCGTCGCTACTCAGCTAGCGCGGCACTTCGGATACGACGGGGCGCGGCATATGGCAGACAGCGGCCTAGCATATGGATACAGCGACGATGACCCGGAGGACGATGATTAGCGCGCGCCCGACTTGACATTGCTGGACCTATAGCGTATCATCCCCTTATTGCGCCGTGTTGACAATAAGGGGATGCTTTTATTATGGGCGACTCTAGCGCCGGGGCGGAAGCCAAGCGCCAGAACGCAGCGCCGTCTGACTACCGCTCCGGCCCGTTTGAGCTTAAGGGGTTGGCGGAGGTCAAGGGGGACGCGGTAGGCGGCTGGACCTTTGAGGGTTACTTCAGCGTTTTCAATAACGTGGATGACGACCGCGACGTAATTCGGCCGGGCGCGTTCGCCGCGTCTCTTGCGCGGGGACTGCCCAAGGTCAAGGACCACCACGGCGTAACCGTTGGGCAGGTAACGTCGGCATTCGAGGATGAACGCGGGTTGTACGCCAAGGGTAGGATTTTCCCCACGACTGCCGGGCGCGACCTTGCCTTATTGATGCAACCCGTTGAGACGGACGCGGGACCGCGCGCCCCTGTTGAGGAAGGTAGCATTGGCTACGCTCCGACAAAGACGGGCCAGAAGCGGCTACCGGATGGAACGCGCGAGCTAACGGAAATAACGCTTTATGAGGTTAGCCCGGTGACGTTCGGCGCCAACCGCGCGACCCGTATCTCCCTGGTTAAGTCGTTGAGCGTTGGGGAGTATGACGGTCCTGTCACGGACCTGCTGAGCGAGGTATCGCGCGTCCTGCTGTCTGCCGTCACGGAGGCTAAGGGGCTGGCCATGCGCCGGGCGGCATCGGGGCGCGATTTGGGGGCGGATCACCTAGACGCTATCGCGGAGCTAGCCTTTGTGTCGGGAGACACGATGCTAACCCTGCTAGCGCTTGACGAAAAGGCCGGGCGCGCCGGAGCGGTATCGCAGCGGCGGCGGGCATATCTCGCTCAGGTTATGCGAGCGCTTGCCGCCTACGTTGACAGCCTGCCGGACGCTGAGCGCGCGGAGCTATCCGCCATGATTGATGATGAGGCGGATACGGCCGGCGACGGCGGCAACGCTGCCAAGGACAACGCGGGCGCCGGGGACGGCGACGCGGGGGACAAGGACGGCGGGACCGATGAAGCCAAGGACGGGGGCGACGGTGCCGGAGCGCTGCCGGACGACTCCGGGGATGCCGGAGATGCCGGAGCGGATGCGCCGGACCATAGGGCCGAACTAGAATCCGAACTGTTGCGGCGGCGCCTCGCCGCCCATGCACGATAACAAGGGGTTAAGAATGTCTACCACAACTAAGGGAATCGACCTTAGCACGCTGTCTAATGAACAGCTAGCGGCTGAAAAGCGGATCGCATACCAGAAGGCTAACGATATCCTGGGCGCCTCCGGGCGCGTTGATGATGAGCGCTTCGCGGAGGCTAAGCAGCATCTAGCGGACTGCGATATCCTAGAGACTGAGATGGGGCGCCGCGCGGAGATTGACGGCCTTCGCGCCAAGGCTTCCGGCGGACTGGCGTCGCTCATGTCTCAGCCTGCCGCGATTCCGTTCTCCGACAATCCCGGCGAGTCCAAGGCGCGGCGCGCTAGCTCCGTCGGTGACGCGTTCGTTAAGTCTGCCTCTTACCAGAACGCGCTAAAGTCCGGCGCGCTAAGCGCTGGGTCTATCCTGGCCAGCGGGCGCATTCCGGAGATGGGCGTCACCGTCCCGCTAGGCTATGCTCTGTCTCGCGGCATCGGTGAAAAGGGTCTACTCTACACCGACAGCGCCGTTGGCGGCGCGTGGGTTATCCCTGAGTATGAGCCGGGCTTTGAGCCGAAGTCCCGCCCGACGCCTGATATCCTGTCCTTGCTAACGGTCCAGCCGACGGCCAGTGATACAATCTATTGGATTCGGCAGGATACCCGCAGCACGGCCGCGACGGCCGTCGCGGAGGCCACCAATAGTACGGGGACGACTGGAACCAAGCCGGAAACGTCGCTGGCGTTCTCGCGCCAGACTAGCCCGGTGGAAACGCTAGCTGTCTGGATTGCCGCGACGAATCAGCAGCTAGCCGACGCTAGCGAAATCGCGGGGATCATCAATAGCGAATTGGTCTATGACCTGACGCTACAGCTAGACAACCAGATTCTAAACGGCGGCGGCACGTCTCCGGAGCTAACGGGCATCCTCAACGCCAGCATCCAGTCCGTCGCGTATTCGACGGCTACGTATTCCAACAAGGCCGATACGGTTCTCCGGGCGCTTGTCGTTATCGCTACGGCTAACGAACCGGCTCCGACGGGTATCATCATGAACCCGGTGAATTGGGAGACCATGCGGATTCTCCGCGAGTCTGGCAGCGGTTCTAGCGGCTCCGGAACCTACCTTATGGGTTCGCCCATGATGGAAGCCGCTACGACGCTATGGGGCCTACCGGTGGTTGTTTCCAACCGGATCACTAGCGGCACGGCGCTAGTCGGAAACTTCGCCGTAGGCGCCAAGCTACACTTGCGCGAGGATGCTACGGTCAAGGTCGGTATGGCCAACGACGACTTCACGCGCAACATTGTTCGTGTTCTGGCGGAGATGCGCGCGGCGCTTACTATCCGGCGCCCGTCCGCGTTCGCTAAGGTCACGTCTCTCTAGCCTTAGCCGCGCTGTCAACGATTAATAGCCCTTCACCTTCCCTGAGCGCCCCCGCCGGAGACTTGCCCGGCGGGGGCGCTCCCTGTCTACCGTAAATCCTCCGGCGCGTCTCCGGCATCGGCGGAGCTATCCGCGCCGTTATCCCAATCGAGCGCGGGCCAATAGATCACTAGGCCGTATCCCATGCTATCGACCAAGCATGACGACAGAATGTCTAGCGCCTCATCATGGTCAACCCCGTAGGTGTTGACGGCGAATAGCGCGATACTGCCACCAAGGCGGGGAAGGTCGGAGGCGTAGATGGCGCCCCCGTTTTCGTCGGTATCGATGGCCATGCATTGCCTGCCATACATGCCCCGCCCGCTATAGCTCCGGATATCGTAGCCGGCTTGCTCCGCGCATGCGCGGAAAGTCTCAGGCGTCATGGTTCGCCGCCTCCCATCCGCGCCGCGCGGCAATCTCCGGCCAACGGTCGATAGCGTAGGCCCACGGCCTGCCCGCCCACGTCTCGCTATCTGCGACCACTTGCAATTCGCCAAGCGCCGCCAACACCCTAGGCGCGTGCATCTCGCACGCGCCTCCGCATGCATCGCCGGGAACCCCAACCACGTATGGACCGGGGACAGGAACGCCAAGCCGCGCCCAAATCTCACCAACGATACAATGGCGCGTCGGATCGCTAGGGTCGGTGTATAGGCATGTCCCGCGTTCGTTTGCCGGATTAATCCCGTCTCGCGGTAGCTGGCCGATGATCGCGGTAACGGCATCAAACGTTACGACTGGCGTTGTCATATCCATGCACTCCCTGTTGTTAGGCCCGCCCCTATCCAAGCGGGCGGGCCGGCGGATGGTTGGCTGGTTAGGCGGCGCGGGCGGCCGCGCGTTCGGCGGCGGCAGCGGCGGCGTATGCGGCCATTTCGGCGGCGTTGGCGGCCCGCCATTCTGCGACGGCTTGGCGTTCGGCGGCGTCGGCGGCGTAGCAGGCGGCCCATGCGTCGGCGGACAGGGCGCGAGCGGCCGGGGTCGGCGTGGCCGTGGCATAAACCAGGGACGTAACGCCCTGGGCAAGATTGCGGGCGACGTTGGCTGCCGTTTGGGCGGCGGCGAGATTGGCGGCGGCGGCGATGCGGGCGGCGGTGGCGGCGGAGGCGGTGTTGGCGGTCATGGCGGGTTCCCCTTCGGTGGTTGCGGCGGCGGAGCGGCTAGCGGTGAACATGGCAAGGGTATAACGCGTGGCGCGCCCGTTGTCAATACCCAAGTTAGCCGCGCGGGGATTCTCTAATCTTGCGTTCTAATCTGTAGAACGCCAGCCGTAGCCAACCGGCGCGCATCGTGGTAGAATAGGCGGCATGGGGATCACTATCATTACACCGACTCAGGGGCGCGAGACGCTAGCGCGGGCGCTTGCAAGCGCCGGGCCGCTGGCGCCCGGCGACGAATGGCTATTGATGGTTGACGCTTTCGAGATGCCGGAGGCGGAGCTAGCGCGTATCGCGGCGGTTGCTGAGCCGTTCGGCTGTCGCGTTATCGGGGTGGACGCTGGCCGGCATACCTGGGGACATGACCAGCTAAACAAGGGGTTAGAGCTAGCGGCGCCGGGCGCCTATATCGTTTTCATGGACGATGACGACGTATTCGCGCCGGATGCCCTGGCAGGCGTTCGGGCGGCGGTTGAGCGAGATGAGCGGGACGGGGCGCGTCGGTTGCACTTCTGGCAGTTCCTAACGCCTTGGCGGTCCATTTTGCCGGTATGGCCGGACCTCCGTGAAGCTCGCGTTGGCGGCCATTGCATCGTCACGCCGAACGATGCCGGCATGGTCGGCAGGTTCGGGCCGGAGTATAACGGGGACTGGGGATATATCCGCGATACACTGGCCCTTTGGGGAGGGGTGGACGGGGGGCGCGTGGCGTTCCATCCGTCGCTTATCGCTATCACGAGGCCGGACTAGGGGAGGGCCAATAATGGGCGCGTTGATTCCTTGCAAGGACGGACGGGCGTTAGAGGCTGTCCCCGTCTCCGATTTTATCGCGGTCCAGGTCATGCGGCAGATTCGCAACGTCTGCCGCGAGGGGTTTAGCAACGACCATAGCGAGATATCCCCGGCGGCCCAGACTGAATGGTGGGATAGCATCAAGGGCCGGGCTGTCGCGTTCCTGTATTCGGAGCCGTTCGGCGCTTGGGTTGGGTATGGGCTACTCCGGCCAGACGCGGACGGGCGGACCGTCTCTAGCGTCGCGGTCCTGCCGGAGTATGCCGGGCGCGGATATGGCGGGGCAATCACTAGGCATATCGTCAGGCAGGCTAGCGGCACCGTCTACGCTACGGCGCGGCTAGATAACCCGGCGGCGATGGCGCTACACAACGCCGACGACTGGGTAGAGACGGGGCGGGCGGGCGACCTAGCATTCTACCGGACGCGCGAGGCGCTAGTATGAGCGAGCCGCGCGTCCCCTTGTTCCGCGTCACTATGGCCGACGGCGCCCCCGGCGCCGCTGCCGCAGTGCTGGCTAGCGGGTTCATCGGTCAAGGGCCTGTCGTTGATGCATTCGAGGATGCACTACGGCTAGAGCTTGACGCGCCGCGCGACGTGTTGACGGTCAATAGTTGCACGTCTGCTATCGACCTAGCGTTACACATTATCGGGGCGGGGCGCGGTGATAGCGTGGTCACTACCCCGATGACATGCTCCGCGACTAACACCCACCTAGCGCTAAGGGGAGTCCGGATCATTTGGGCTGACGTTGATCCGATCACCGGGCTGATTGACCCCGTTGACGCGGGGTGTAAGGTGGACCCTGATACCGTCGCTATTATCGCGGTAGATTGGGCCGGGCGCGTCTGCGATTATCCGGCGCTCCGCGCGCATGGGTTGCCCGTTATTCAGGATGCCGCCCATTCCTGGCTTGCTGAGCGGGACGGGCGGCAGATAGCGCGCGGCGGCGGTGATTTTATCGCGTGGTCCTTCCAGGCTATCAAGGCGCTAACGTGCGGGGATGGGGGCGCCCTGCTATGCCCGGACGCGGAGACGACGGAGCGCGCGCGGCTTCTGCGATGGTATGGGCTGGACCGCCGGAGCGCTGCCGACTTTAGGTGCGCTCAGGATATCGCGGAAGCCGGTTATAAGTACCATATGAACGACATAAGTGCGGCGGTCGGGCTGGCCAACATGGGCGCCGCTCGCGCCGGAGTGTCGGCGGCCAGGCGTTGCGCGGAGCGGCTGTCAGAAGCCTTGGCGGGCATCCCTGGCATTACCTTGCCGCCGCCCGATCCGGGCGCGTCGTGGTGGCTTTACACCGTCCTTGTTGAGCCGTCCATCATTGATGGACAGCAGCGCGATAACGTGGCGTCCCTTAAGGCCCACCTAGCGGCGCGCGGGATTGATTCTTCGCCGGTTCATCGGCGCAACGACGCGCATACGGCGTTTAAGCGGGCGACGGGGATTTATCGCTATGGCCTGCGAGGCGTCAACGCATTTGCAGACCGCGAGCTTGCTATCCCCTGCGGATGGTGGGTTGACGATGATGCTATAATCAGGATTGCTAATGCAATCCGTGAATGGGCGGAGGGGGTCTAGTGGCAATATACGCAACGGTCGCGGAGTTTAAGGACTGGCTAGACGATGATCCGCGCAACTTGGTAGACGCTCAGGGAGCGGATACAGACGCGCGGCTGACTCGCATCCTAGAGGCGGCTAGCCGTTCATTTGAGACCGATACGGGGCGCATTTTCTACAAACAGACGGGGACAACGCGGACCTATTACCCCGACCCCGCCGGGTTCGTCCAGGTTGTAGACCTGCTGTCTGTTACGTCTATCACGATTGACGCCAACGGCGACGGCACGCCGGAGACGGCGCTAGCGACCACGGACTATCGGTTACTCCCAAAAACGGGCGGGCATGGTGGGATCGCCGTCGCGCGGTATCAACGGATTGAGTCTGAGCTAGGATCATCCTACCGTTTCTATAACGGGCGCCCGGTTGCCATCGTCGGGGACTGGGGATGGGTTGAGACCTATAACGGCGTCGTTCGCGCTCCGGCAGACGTTACGACGGCGGTCCTGATTCTCGCCTCGCGTATGGCGATGCGCCGCTCCGCCAAGTTGGGGCGCGCGGTTATCCCTGAGTCCGGAGTATCCGAAGGACTGGCCAAGGCCGATCCGGATTATCAGGCAATCGTCAATCGTTATGTGCATCCGTCTATGGCTTGGGGATTGTTCGCCTAATGGCCAACGCGCGTTTCTCCGTTGATGATCGGGCGCTAGTCGTTGCCCTAAACAAATCCGTCAAGGGCCTACAGACAGACGCGCGCGCCGCGTTCGATGAAGGCGGCGCGGAGATGGTAAAGAACGCGCGCCGCTGGATTGAAAAGCACGGAAAGGTTGATACGGGCAATTATCGGGATAGCCTATTCGCGGAGGTTACGAACCGGCGCGGCCAGCTAACGCTAACCGTCGGACCTCCGGAGCGGCTGGATATCCAGGGGTCAACGCTGGAATTCGGGCGCCGGCCCGGCTCGCGGATGCCTCCGGCCGGCGTGCTTCTGCCTTGGATGGCGCGGCATGGCATCCCCGAATCTGCTGAGTTTGTTATCCTCCGTGCTATCGGGCGCAACGGGTTGCAGGGGCAACCGTTCCCGCATATCGGGCTAGCGGTTGACGACAGCCTTCCGGTATTTGATGCGGCCTTTGAGCGAGTGCTAGACAAATTGGAGGCCAATTTCTATGGCGGGTAGTCCGGCATTTGATGAGCGCGAGATAGCAACGGCGATCATAGAACAGGTCCGGCTAGTCCTTCCGGGGGTCAAGGGCTACCCCGGCCCGGCGTCGCGCATGCTTACGCCGTGCATCGTCCCCACGTTTGAGTATGAGTTTAATATGGGGTTCGGCGGTAAGGGTGGCAAGGTAACCTGCGATATCCTGGTCTTGGTCCAGGGCGGTGACGGCGACAGCGGACAGCGGACGCTACACCGACTGCTATCGGGGACTGATACGGAAGGGCTAAAATACGCCTTGGAGAATGATGAGACGCTAGGCGGAGCCGTCCAAGGCTTGCGCGTTGTCGGGCCTCAGTCTAAGCTCTACGAACGTTACGACGGCGACGGCAATATCACGTATTACGGGCGCTATCTGCGTACCACGATATACCCATAGGGAGGTTCTACCATGTCTGAAGTTGTCATGTATGGCGCGGCGCGTCCGCTGCCGCCGGAGGACGATGCCCCGCCGAAGGTTCGCCGGATCGGTGACGTTCGCCGCGTCGGGCCTGAGCTTGTCGGCTCAACGTATGAGACTAAGATTATTCTACCGGGCGCCCCCGTCACGGAGCCGGAGACGGAGCCGGACAAGGCCGCCGGGGCGGAGACAGCCGGAGACGCGCCCGACGGGGCGGCGGCTGGCGGCGATGCCGCGCCTAGCGCCCCCGTAGAGGCGCCTACGGGGCGCCGTAGCGGGCGCTAGGGGGTCGGGGGTATATGACAGGGAAGGCGCCTATTACGCGCGGCCTAGACGGTGTTAGCCGCGTCCTGATTGTTGCGAGCGGTCACAGTTATTCAACCATTGATTGTTATGCTGGCCTAGTGGCGGGGTTCCGCGAGGCGGGATACCAGACGTTTACGTATGACCTCCATACTAGGATTGATGCCGCTCAGGACTGGCTAAAGTTTGCGCGCGATAAATACGGCAAGCCGGACGACGCGCCGATAACAGAAGAGGATATTATTTATCAGGCTGGCGTTAGGACAATCGTCAAGGCGTTGGAGGTCAACGCCGACGCGGTTATTGTTGTCTGCGGCCTGCTATTCCACCCGATGCTGCTGATTCTGCTAGAGCGTATGGGTATGCCGGTCTTTACGTTCGGAACAGAATCGCCATATGATGATGAGAGGTTCGCGGTATCGGCTAAGCTATCGACCGTCGCCAGCGTCAACGACCCCGCTAGCGTCGCTCCGGTCCGTGCGCTTGTTGAGGCTGGCGGGGAACTAACGCCGGTTATCCATATGCCGCTAGGCTACAATCCTGCCGTCCATTATCCGGGCTTTGCCGACAAGGTAGAGGCGGAGTTTGGGGAGGCGGCGCCCGCTCATGATGTCGTCTTTGTCGGCAACGTCTACCCAAGCCGCGAGCGATGGATCGGCGCGATGGATTGGTCAGGGATTGACCTTGGGCTTTACGGGGTTTTCGAGACGGTAGGCGCCGACTCTCCGCTGCTGTCGTATAAGCGCGGCGGCATCATCCGCAACGTTGCAACGACGGCCATCTACCAAAGGTCAAGGGTCGTTCTAAACCTGTTCCGCTCCGAACAATTCGGGCCGGACTGGCAGATTATCGGAACGCGAACCGGCACGGCGGTTAACCCTCGCTTGGTTGAGGCGGCAGCGGCTGGCGCGTGCATCGTTAGCGAGTGGCGTCCGGAAGTCGAGGAAATGTTTAAGGACGCGATACCGCTAGCACGGACCTCCGCCGAATGCGAGGCGCATATCAGGCGCTTGCTATCCGATCCTGCTGAGCGGGCGGAGCGGGCAGAACGCGCCAGGGCTTGCGTCGCCGGGCATAGCTACACCGACAGGGCGCGCGCGATTGTCGCGGAGCTTGACGCGGAGGTCGCGCGGCAGCGGCAGGCGGCGCCAGGGTTGACATAGATGGACGTGGCGCTTATACTTGGGCCTAGCCGCTAGCGCTGCGGCTTTTGATAAACAACCGGCCCGCGCGTCCGGGCGATTAATGAGGGGATTCTAAAATGGCTTATGGGGATGCTCTAGGCAAGGGCGGCCATAATGGCCTGCTGGTTGCCGTTGTCACTGGCTCCGCTGTCAGTCTAACCGGCGCGGAGGGCGCCACCTGGAATTGGGGCATTAACACGGCGGAATGGGGCGGCTTCGGCCATACCACGCGCCGCGCGACGACCGTCATGCCCGGCCCGGCGTCTATCGAGGTTGCCGATCCCGCTTGGGATTCCGCAGACGATACCATCCACGACTTGCTGGACGGCATGCTGGCAGGCACGTCCTACACGTTCTATCTGTACCCGCTTGGCCGCGTTTCGACGGCTAAGTATCTTTACGGTTCGTTCATGCTGAGCGACCTAGAGATTGATATCCCGATCGATGATGTTATCAAGCAACCGTTTAGCCTTGTTGCCTCCGGCGACGTTTACCGCGTCGGCATGTAATTAGGCGCCAGTTAGGGAGGGTGATAAGTGAGTGAGGAACTAGACGGCGTGCCTGTTGCGGCGCCCGCGACTGCCGGCTCCGATGCTGAATTGACGGCGGCATCGGAGCCGGTTATGCGGGTCATCAACGGGCATCGTATGAGGATGGCGCGCATCGAAGTTACGCAAGGCGGTACGACGTTCTTTGTTGTTGCAAAGACCCGCGCGAAGTATAAGACATTCCGCGCGTTGCAGGATGAAGAGACGCTACCGGCAGCGTTTAGTGCGCTTGTTGTTGAGAATAATCTAGTCGATATGGATACCGGCGAACCCATCGGGGAACTAACGCCGGAGACGTTCGGAGACGTGGATTTCAGCTTGCTTGTCAAGCTGGTCCAGGGCGTTGCTAAGGCAATCGCTAACGAGGGAAACTAGACGACCCCATACGGGAAAGCGTAGAGCGCTATTACCAGGACCAATATCTCTACGGTCCCGCATGGGGAAAGGGGCGCGAGCGGCGGGGGCATCCGTGTCCCGAGCCGATCCTAGAATTGCAAGTCGCGGAGCGAACCGGGTGGGTGATAACCCCGACGGGTCTAGCTCCGGCGCCGTATGACGAACAGGACGCGGCTTGGCTTATATACTGGCAGAACGTTATGAGCCTGGAAGCGTCGCTAAAAGAAAAGTATGAGGACCGCGCGCGGCGCGAGCAGGAATCGCGCGCCAAGCGCAAGCGCTAGGATCGCCGGTCGATTATTGAAAGGGGAGGGGTGGACGTTTGCCCCTCCCCTTTCTAGGATATGGATAGCGCGATATGGCAGAGCGGCAGCTAAAAGTTACAGCCGTCTTTGATGACCAGCTAACAGGTAAGCTATCGGAGGTTGGCAAAACCGCCGGAGCCGCCCTAGCCGGTGGTCTAGCCGTTGCTGGCGCGGCTGTCGCGGGTGGGTTGGGCGCGGCTATTTCATCCGCGTCTGAGTTCACCGCAAAGATGGCGGAGGTAAAGAGCCTTGGGCTATCTGACCAAGCCTTCGCGCCGCTAACCCAGGGTGTTAGCAACCTTGCGGCGGAGATGGGCCTAAACGCGACGGACGCGACCAAGGCGCTATACGACGCCATTTCAGCCGGGCAAGACCCCGCGCACGCTCTAGAGTTTCTGGCGACCGCCGGCAAGGCGGCGGTCGCTGGCATTACGGATATGTCCAGCGCTGGCGGCGCGCTGTCTGTTGTCATGAATTCGTTTGGTCCTAGTGTCGGCAGCGCCTCGCATGTTGCCGACGTTTTGTTTCAGACGGTGAAGCAAGGCGTCACAACCTTTCCGGAGCTTGCTAGCAGTATCGGCAACGTCTCCGGACTTGCCGCTAGCATGGGTGTCAGTTTCGAGGAATCGGCTAGCAGCATTGCTCAGATTACAACCAAGGGCCAGACAACCGCCGGAGCGGTTACACAGTTGCGCGCGGCTATGACGGCGCTATCGGCCGGCGGGAAGGATATGACCGACGTTCTTAGCGCGATGGGCTTTAGCTCCGGCAAGGCCGCCATTCAGGCGCTAGGACTCCAAGGGACTTTTGAGGGGGTGCGCGCCAAGGCGGATCAAATGGGCGTCCCGCTGGCCAAGGTATTTGGCAGCGTTGAGGCTGTCGGCGCGGTCCTCAACACGACGGGCGCTAACGCTCAGGCGGCGCGCGATAGGTTCGCAACCTTCGCGGACGTTGCGGGTAACGTCTCCGGCGCCTTCGAGACCATCAACCAATCGGCGTCACGTCAGTTTGAATTACTGAAAAGCAAGCTCGCGGGGATCGGGCGCGACGTGGGTATGGCGTTGCTCCCGGCGGTTGGCCAGTTGCTAGCGTCGGCTAATCAATTCCTGACCTCCCTTGGTCCGATGGTTGACGTATTCCGCGCTCAGATTGGGCCGCTCATCACTACGCTAACCGCGAGCATGGGGATGCTATGGACAGGGTTCGTCCAGCTAGCCGCGTTCCTGTCCCCGGTCCTTGTCCCCGCGCTTGCCATCCTGGCCGGCATGATCGGCCTAACGCTTACAACGTCGTTTATTAGCGCAGCCGCCTCCGGCGCTGTCTGGTTCGCTCAGTTGGCGGTTGGCGGGGTGTTTAGCGTCGTTTCGTTTATCGGCTCGCTTACGACGCTTATACCGTCAATCTTTGCCGCCGGCGCCGCGTTCCTTACGGGCGGCATCCCCGGATTGCTGGCGTATCTCGCGGAGATTGGCGTCGTTGTCCCTGCAAACTTTGCCGCCGGCGCGTCGTTCCTTGCCGGGCTTATCCCTGGCATCCTATCAACCGCCGCCGCGTTTTTCACTACGATGATCCCGGCGGCTGTAGCTACAGCCGCGACGTTCCTAGGAACCACCGTTCCTAGCGTCCTGGCAACCGGAGCGGCTTTCGTCGCCGGGCTTATCCCTGCGCTGGCGGCAACCGTTGCGAGCGTAGCGGCGACGGCTCTAGGGTTCCTGGCCGGGCTGGTTCCAGCGCTTGTCGCGGCTAACGCCTCGCTAGTTGCCACGATTGCCGGAGCCGTGGCAACTGCCGCAACGTTCCTGACAACGACGCTGCCGTCTATCATCGCAACCGCCGCCGGGTTCCTGGTTACGCTTGTCCCCGCCGTTTGGGCGGCGGTAACGTCGTTCCTCGCGGGCATCATCCCGGCGGCTATCGCGGTTGTCGGCGGACTTATGGCGATGATCCCCGCCGCAATCGCGGCGGCTGGCGGATTCCTGAGCCTCGCAGCTACCGCGCTTGTTGGGCTGGCCGGCGTTGTCGCGTCCGCTGTCGCGGCAGGTATCGGCGTGCTGGTTGGACTGTGGCCTATCATTTTGGTGGCCGGGCTTATCGGCTTGGCCATCTACATGGTTTATAAGAATTGGGGCACCATTTGGGGCGCCATTGTCAAGTTCGCCGGAGCGGCGGCTAAGGCTGTCGTTAAGGGTATTTCCTGGCTTGGCAAAACGATATGGGACGTTATAAAGAAAGCGCTAGGCGCCGTCGGCAAGGCGTTTAAGGCGGTCTTTGGTGGCGTCCTTAAGGTGGGTAAGGAGTTCGTGGTCAAGCTGGCCGGAGGCGTCCGGAAGGGCATCGCCAGCATGGCGACTAAGGTGATGGGGATTATTGAAAAACTGGGGACGATGCTATGGGATGGGCTTAAAGGCATCGTTGATAGTATTATCTCCCTGCTGAAAAGCATCCCCGGCGTTGACGCAATCCTTACTGGCCTATCGTCGGCGGGGTCTGGCGTTAAAAAGTTCGTCGGCGGATTTAAGGGCGCATTCGACAAAGGCGGAGATGAGGCGGGCGGCAGCTTCGTTGACAGCCTTACAACATCGATTGACGCCGGGCTAGAGGCGGCGGGCATCGACTTTAGCGTAAAGGATGCGCTAGGCGAGATGATGCCGGAGATGCCCGGCGCGGCGGCTGGCGGGGGCGGCGGAGCGGCGGCGGCGGAGAAAGACCCGGCGGGCATTTGGTCCGGCACGGATAGTAAAGGCGCATGGACGATTGACCCCGCGACGGGCGCGAAAATCTACGACGCCGGCAGCGTCGGCGCGTTGCAGCAGCAGAACGCGGCATCCGACAAGGCGGCCAAGGAAGCGGGTAAGCAAGCCAAGGACGGAAGCGCTAGCCGCTCCGGCGTTGGCGCCGCTGTAGAGAAGAACATTGCGCCGAAGGAATCCATAGACCTAAGCAAGGCATTTAGCGAGGCGGTGCAAGCCAGCATCGCGGCTATGGCGTCGCTTGTCGGCGCGCGCATCCCTTCGCCCGATCAGTATATGCCGAAGTTGGAACAGGTCCGCGCGTTCTGGTTGGACGTGGGCAATATGTTTGCGTCCATTTATCGCTATGCGGCGGAGACGGATCGCGGCAAGGCTCCGGCGGGGGCGCTGATAAAGTCGGACCTTGAGGGTATCGGCATCGGCGCCGATGCGATGGACAAAGTGTTCAAGTCCCTGGAATCCGTCACCGGCTTCATGGGCAAGCTGAGCGACCTGAAGAAATTGCCGACGATGGAAGGACTAGCGGTTGTCCGCGAATTTGCCCTTGCCGCTGTCGGCATCGGGCGCGAAATTATGGGATTGCTTGACAAGGCGGCGGCGGAGATTCTTTCGCCGGTTGCGGACGCGCTAGGGAAAACGGTTGACGTTATCGGCAAGATTGCCGACGTGATGGCCAAGCCCATCAAGGCGCAAGCTATCGGGGAAGCGTCGCGTGGCGCGATGGTTGACGCCTTGCGCTGGATCGGTGGCATAGCCTACGAATTGACCGCGCCCCTTATGGATAAGGCCGACGAATCAATCGCGGCGCTCAACATGACCGGCGACGTTATGAAGGCGCTAGGCGCTGGCGTTGACATGATAGGGAAACTTGTCTCCCTGTTGGGCGGCGGGATCGGCAAGGTCAAGGCCATTTCTGCAACCGTAAAGCCTGCGATAGATGACGCTATCGCGTGGATCGGCGGTATAGCCTACTCGCTATCCGTTGGGCTTATGGCAGACAGCGAGCGCAACCAGGTACAGCTAAACCTAGCTAATAGCGTTTTCGCTAGCCTTGGTGCCGGAATGGATATGATAACCAAGGCCGTCGCGCTACTAACCGGCAATATCAACAAGCTGCAATCCATGCCGCTCCCTGCAATGGAAATAGTAGAGGGTATTATCGCATGGGTTGGCCAGCTTGCTTGGCGGCTAACCGCTCCATTGCTGGCAGACATTGACGCTAGCCTAGAGTCCCTTAAGATGGGTAAGGAGGCGATGGGCGCGCTATCCGTAGGGCTTGACCTGTTCACTAAGGCGGCGACGCTTAAGGTCAAGGCGTCTGCAATCGCTGATGATGCTATCGCAACCGTTGTCGATAACGTCTCGCGCATCGTCAACAGTCTGTCGGCGCTTGCCTCCGGATTCTTTGACGCAGACGGAACGATGAAGCAAGCGATAAGCAACCTTGCGCCATTCTCCGCCGCCGTCGGTGTAGCGGTTGAGCTATTCAGCAAGGCGGCTAGCGCCGGGTTCGATAAGGTGACGCGCCTAACCGCCGACACATTGTCAAGCGTCGGTGATAATATCGCGGCTATCGTCTCCGTTGTCTCCGGAGTCGCTGATATATTCGTTGATGCCGACGGGGTTATGGCGCCGCTAACCCTGGCCATTAAGTCGTTCACCGAACAGGCATCCGCCGCCGTTGATCTGTTCGTCAAGGCGGCAGGGATAGGCGTCGAATGGGATAAGGCTACCGCTATTTCGGCTAGCCTAATCTTTAGCGTCTCCGCCAACATTAACGCTATCGTCGGAGTCGTTAGCGCGTCTGCTGCCGCTATGCTTGACGCGGAGGGCGCGCTACTACCCATCGTAGCGGCGGCTAAGGTGTTCGCGGATAGCGCGGGTGAAGCGGTGGACCTGTTTATATCTGCCGCCGCAATTGGCGTCGAATGGGATAAGGCCACGCTAATAACGGCCGACACTCTCTATACCGTTAACCTCAACCTCGCGTCCATCGTTGCCGCGATTGTCTCTCAGGCTCGCGCGTGGTCGGATGCCGACGGCAAGTTGCTATCCGTTGTCGGCGTTATCAAGGACTTCGCGGACGCAGCCGGGGCGGCTGTCGGGCTTGTTGTTGATGCCGCCGGCGCGTCGGTGGATTGGGCAAGGGTTAGCGTTATCCCCGCCGACAAGCTGTCAATTGTTAGCGAGAATATCGCGGCGATCCTAGCGGAGCTAAAGGGCCAGCTAACGCTATGGACCCTGGCGGACGGAACGCTAGACCCCGTGCTGGCCAAAATCAAGGAATACGCGGAGACTTCCAGCGCGGCGGTCGAGCTAGTGACCAAGGGCGCGAGCCTTGGTCAGGACTTGGCCGATACCGTTCTAGTAACGGCTGACATGCTTAATGTTGCGGGCCAAAATATCAAGCTCGCGCTCGATGAGGTTATGAACCTTGCGAAGGGGTTTGATAGCCTTGACGAAAAAATCCGCGAGGATTTGTTTAAGAAAATCAAGAGCTATAGCGAGTCCGCGACTACGGCCGTTGAGCTTATCCTTAAGGGCGCCGGGCTGTCGGAGGCGTTGCAGAACGTCAAGCCGATAGGCCGCAAGGTCTTTGAGATGGTCGCGGAACAAATCAAGTTTAGTATCGAGGAACTAGCGCGCCTCATGTCAACCGTCGGCGCCGACGTGGCAGACGATGCGCGCAAAATCGCGGAGACTGCCGGCCCGGTTGCCGACGCGATAGGTAAGGCGCTTGATGCTTTCTCGCTTGAGAAGATGCTAGCGTCCGGGTTCATTGATGCCAAGGTCAGGAGCGGGCCGGCGGCGAAGGCCGCTCAGACTCGCGCGCAAGCATTTGCTAATAACGTCAAGGCGGGGATTAAACTAATGTTTGATACCCTCCGCGATGCAATGTCAAGCATCGGCGGAGTTGACGCCGGAATGGCGGCGCATATCCAAAACATTGTAGCGGCCTACACTCCGATTATCACGCTAATCGAAAAGCTGTCGGCGCTTAAATGGGATATGCGGAAAATCCGCGAGTTCGCCACGATTCCCGGCCTGCTAGGCTGGGGCATTACCGGCGGCGGCGGAGCGGCGCAAGGTGGCGGCGGCAGTGGAACGCCTAGCACAACCGGACCGGGCGGCGGTATACTGCTAACCGGCCCGGCGACGATAACCGGCCCGGTAACGTTCCAGGGGACAATGGCGGTCAATGTCATGCTCGACGGTAGCGTGATACAGCGGACGCTAACTAGCGGAACCTATAACCGCTCGCGCCAGCGCCATAGCCGGACGGGGGCAACGACGTAACATGGCAACAACGAAAACGATAACAATCGCCAACGCGGCGGGAACCTCCAAGCAATTCGCGCCGGAGGTTCTTTCGTCGGACGTTGCAACGGATGCGATTTACCGGAGCATGATCGGCGTTGATTGGGGGGAGGCTCCCCGGACCCAGTTTCTGCTGCCGCGCCCCATGCGCGACGGGCAATTCTACCGTGGCGGGGTGTATGACGCGCGGACTATGACATGGCAGCTATTCTCACGGGTCAACCCGGCTTCGGCATCGTTCGCCAGCGTTGGCGCGGAGCCTGTTAGGGATGATGAGGAAACGGTGCTTAATGGGTTTTTCCTCGACCCTGCCGGCGCCCCGTTCTGGCTACAGCAGACGCGGACAAAGACGGGGGGCGGGACGGTTAAGCGCCGGATCGGCGCGCGTCTTAGCGGGTTCCGTTCGTGGAAGTGGTCACCGGGCGATATCTCCGACGGCATGGTTGGAACGCATGCCGGGCCGGTCCTGGTCAAATCGCTGGACTGGTTCTGCCCTTATCCCTGGCTTGTCTCTTACGACACAGACGCGGATATCGTTACGTCGTCCGGCAACACCCTAGACAACTCAGACCGGAGCGTCGTTATCAATAACCCCGGCGACATTCCCTGCGGGGTCAAGGTGACGATATCCGGCGCAAGCGGGACAACAACCGTAACGATAACGAATGGCTATTCCACCGGCAGCTATGGAACGCCGAACAATTCTATATCCGTTACTAGCGTGGCCCCTGCCGGTGGCAGCTACGTTATAGACTGGTTCGGCAGCGATCCGCTAACAGGAACGGCAGTTCTAGGTTCGACAGATTACACAACGAATGTAGCCGCCGGCAGCTTGATACAGTTGGCCAGGGGCAACAACACGCTACACTATACAACGTCAAGCGTTGTAACGTCTTGGACTATTCGTTTTGACGTTTATCCGCTATGGGGTTCCCCGTGACAAGCTCAGCCGCATTCGATTATCACGACATTCGCGTTGATATCTATGATCCCGGCATGACGCTAATTGGCGGGGTTACTAGGCTGGTTAGCGTATCCAGCAAAATCCGCGAATTCGAGGGCGGAGAATGCGAGGTCGTTCTAGACCTTGCCGATCCGCTATGCTCTATCCAATACTCCGGATCATCCGCGTTTGCCCGCGAGTTTAGCGGTTATCGCGTCCGCGTCTGGTATCGTGATAATGAGTTTTTCGACGGCGTTTGCGTTGTTATGGAGGACGAAGACGCGGAGGAATCCGGTAGCGGCTCCGATGATATCCCGGTAAATGTCCGGCTAACCTGCGTTAGTTGGGTAGACTGGTTCCTATCGGGGCGCCTTGTTATGGGATCGGACGGCAATCGATACGCGCCATCGGCGGGCAAGGCCGACAACGTTCTCAAGGCTGTCTGGCGCGCGAACTTTGCAACGGGCGGGGTTAGTCCGGCGCAATATGCGAGCGGAGTTAGCGACCCTATCACGTCGTCATCTTTCGTTGTATCTCGCGCGAACGTGGGCAACGGTTGGACGTTTAGCGTAGCGGCAGACACAACGACCCATCCGACAACCGTTACCCATCGTTGGGATCA
>ERZ724522.812-NODE-812-length-18705-cov-24.156836_pt1 | contig 18705 bp, 20 predicted proteins | sample MGYA00376055_ERZ724522 | MGnify/ENA primary metagenome ERZ724522 (study PRJEB28724, sample SAMN07190884) | wastewater metagenome | isolation source: effluent of sewage treatment plant in Hong Hong | place: Hong Kong | collected 2016-03-17 ... | reverse complement strand
TCCCCCGCTGCAGGGTTCAAAAGCAGTTGACAGGTTGACAAGTTGACGCTCGTCAACCTGGCAATTGCGCATCGCGATGTTTCCCCCGCTGCAGGGTTCAAAAGCAGTTGACAGGTTGACAAGTTGACGCTCGTCAACCTGGCAATTGCGCATCGCGATGTTTCCCCCGCTGCAGGGTTCAAAAGCAGTTGACAGGTTGACAAGTTGACGCTCGTCAGCCAAGCCGAGCACGCGCGCCTATGTGGGGTGTCGCGCAATGCCGTGACCAAGTGGAAGGCGCAGGGCGACCTCGTGATGGTCGGAAACCTCGTGGACCATGAGGCCAGCTACAAGGGGGACAAGCACCACGCCGGCGCCAAGAAGGCGCGCCAGGAGCCCGAGCCCGCCGCGGAAGCGCCGAAGAAGCCCCGGGCGCGCCAGGCCGCGCCGATGCCGCCGAAGACGGTCCTGCCGCCGGCGCCGCCTGCCGACGCCCCACACGTGGGCCCGGCCGGCTCCACGGCGCTGAAGGAGGCGGTCACCCGCAAGGAAGAGTTCGCCGGCAAGCTGCGCGAGCTGGAGTTCCTGGAGCGCGCCGGCAAGCTGGTCGACCGCGAAGCCGCGGCGCGCGTGCAGTTCGATCAAGGCCGCATGGTGCGCGACCGGCTGCTGAACTTCGTGCCTCAGCGCAGCCCGTTCATCGCGGCCGAGCTGGACATCGAGGCCGACAAGGTGGCGCAAGTCCTGACGAAGTACCTCCATGAGTTCATCAGCAGCCTCGCAGAGCCACCCGCGAAGCTGGGATGACGTCGAAGACCTGTACGCCGCGTGGCGTGCAGGGATGGCGCCCACGCCTCGCCTGAGCGTCCCGGAGTGGGCCGACCAGTACCGCAAGCTGGCGAAGGGCTTCGGCGCCTTCTCCGGCCAGTGGGAAACGGCCATGTTCGAGATCTCGCGCGGCCCGATGCTCGCGATGACAGAGCCCGGGGTGCACCTGATCACCATCATGTGCTGCACGCAGCTCATGAAGACCGAGTTCATCCTGAACGCGGTCGGCTACCTGACGCACATCGACCCGTCGCCGGTCCTGATCCTGCAGCCGAAGGACGACGCGGCCGAGCAGTTCTCGAAGGAGCGGCTGCAGCCCACGATTGACGCCACGCCGGCGCTGGCCGAGCGCGTTGGCGGATCCGAGGAGACGCTGACCTACAAACCCTTCCCGGGCGGCTTCATCGCCCTGGCAGGCGCCGGCAGCGCCGACAACGTGGCGCGCCGGCCCATCCGGGCCTACTTCGCCGACGAGGTCGACAAGTACCGCTTTACGCGCGAAGGCAACACGCTGCTGCTGGCCGGCGAGCGCACGGCGCAGTTCGGCCTGAACTGGCTGGGCGTGCAGGCCTGCAGCCCGACGGTCGACGGCGAGAGCCTGATCGCGCAGTGGTACTACGGCACGGATGACGACCCGGGCTCTGACCGCAGGCTGGCCAGCGTGGAGTGCCCGCACTGCCAGCACCGGCAGTTCCTGGACTTCTTCAAGCACGTCAACTGGCCGAAGCTGGAGGACGCGAACGGCCGGGTCATCCGCCACCTGGTCGAAAAGGCCAGGATCCACTGCGAATGCTGCGGCACGGCCTGGAAGGAGGCCGACAGGCTCACCGCGCTGCGGTCGATCCGATGGCACCAGACGCGGCCTTTCGAGTGCTGCGGCGAGCGCCACGTGCCGCTGGACGCCTACGCCAAGGCCTGGAAGGCGGAAACGCCCGACGACCCGGTCACGGTGGCCTGGGACTGGTGGGAAGACGGCCAGGAGCGTCGCTTCGCGGTGTACCGCGCGAAGTGCCCGACCTGCGGCCAGTGGGGCGTCGACAACAAGCACGCCGGGTTCCATGCCTCGAAGCTCTACAGCCCGAGCAGCAAGGACAAGCCCAGCGACATCGCCGACAAGTGGGTGAAGGCCAAGGGCAAGCCCGACGACGAGCTCGTCTGGTGGAACACCCAGATGGGCCTGCCCCACAAGCCGAACAGCGGCAAGGTGCTGGACGTCGACAAACTGCTCGCGCGGCGCGAGACATGGGCCGGGCCGGTCCCGGATGGCGCCGGCGCGCTGACATTCGGCGCCGACATCCAGGACTACCGCGTCGAGATCGAGATCGTTGCCTGGGGCCGCGACGAGGAAAGCTGGTCGGTCCAGTACCACGTCATCGACGGCGAGTTCAGCGACCCGCTGGTGCGCAAGAAGGTCGACGAGTTCCTGCTTGGCACCTGGTACGACCAGCACGGCCGCCCGTACCGGCTCGACGGTGGCTGCATGGACTCCGGCGGTCACCACACGCAGGCGGTCTACGAGTTCTGCAAGGCCCGACTGGGGCGCTACATCTGGGCGATCAAGGGCGCCTCGGAGCGCGACGGCGCGCGTAACCCGGTCTGGCCGACAAAGCGGCCGAGCCGACGCACCAAGGCCAGCTTCCGGCCAGTGGTCATCGGCGGCAACGCGGCGCGCGACACGATCCGCGGCCGCTTGCTGCTGGAGCCGCCACCGCCCGGCGGCGCGAGGCCCGGCTACTGCCACTACCCGGCAGACCGCGACATCGGCTACTTCCAGCAGCTCACCGCCGACCGGCTTGAGCTGAAGGAGGTTTCCGGGCGGAAGTTCACGGTGTGGGTGACGCCGCCAGGCCGGGCCAACGAGGCCGCGGACTGCCGCGTCTACGCCTACGCGGCGCTGTGCGGCCTGCAGCACATGGGGCTGCAGTTGAACCGCGCTGTGGAGCGGCGAGCTGCGATGGCCACGCCGGCGCAGCTTGGCGTCGCGCTTGAGATCCCCGCCGCGCCAGGCGGGCCGCAGGCGCCGGCGGTCGGCGTCGCCATCACGCAAGCCCCGGCGGCCGTGGTGGGGCAGAAGAAGTCGCTGGGGGCAAGGCTGGCCTGATGTTCGGTATCCGCGTCACCACCAACCTGTCGGAGTTCAAGAAGCACGTCAGCGAGCAGGTGATGCGCCAGGTGCCGTTCGCGATGTCGACGGCCCTGACCGACCTGGCGCGCGACGTTGTCGCCGCCGAGAAGAAGAACGAGGCGGCCAGGCTGGACCGGCCGCGCGAGTTCACGACCGGCGCGATCCGCGCGATCCCGGCGCGCAAGGGCAAGTACGTGGCGCGCGTGGTCGTGATGGACACCACCGCACGCTACCTGGAGCCCTATGAGTTCGGCGGGCACAACGTGCTGAACAGCAAGGCGCTGCTGAAGCCGGTCGGCGCGGTGAAGGATCTGGACCGCTACGGCAACCTTCCGCGCAGCCTCATGGCGAAGCTGAAGGCACGCGACGACGTGTTCGTCGGCACGGTGAAGACCAAGGCCGGCGAGGTGACAGGCGTCTGGCAACGCGCGAGCGCCGAGGGCGCGAAGGTCGGCGTGCTGCGCAAGGCCAAGGGCGGCGGCACCCGCATGGGCAAGACCGGCAAAGGCCTGAACACCTCCGGCGGCCTGAAGCTGCTGATCAAGTTCGCCGACGCGCACCCGGTGGACGACAAGAACCGGCTGCACTGGTTCGAGGTGGCCGAGGTCACCGTGACAAAGAACTTCAACCGGCGCTTCGGCGCCGCGCTGGCACGCGCTGTCGCGACCAGCCGCTGAACGCAAGGACGCGACATGGCCGCCTTCCTCTACGACAAGGGCCGCGAGGCCTTCCTGAACGGCGACATCAGCTGGGGCCGCGACACGATCAAAGCCGTCATGGTGGACCTGGGCACGTACTCGGCCGACTCCGCAGCGCACCAGTACCTGGGCGACGTGCCTGGCGGCGCGCGCTACGGCACGCCGGTGACGCTGGCCAGCAAGACCGTGGCCGCGGGCGTGGCCGACGCTGCGGACTGCAGCGTGAGCGGCATCACCGCCGCGCCGACGCTGGAGGGCGTCCTGATCTTCCAGGACAACGGCAGCGATGCGACCTCGCGCCTGATCGCGCTGATCGACACGGCGACCGGGCTGCCCGTGGCGCCCGGGGCCACGCAGTGCGACATCTCCTGGTCCAACGGCGCCACGAAGATCTTCAAGCTCTGACATGCAGGCTCTGGTCTTCTCGCCGCCGTTCGAAAGGACCGGCGGGGGCGGAGCCGTGGCGCCGACGACTGCAACGCAGAGCGGCAGCAGCCTGGCCACGGCCGGCGCGCCGCACCTGTCCACGATCACGCTGGACCAGCCGGCCGACCAGACCTACACGATCACCTGGACGCGCAGCGACGGCGGCGCCGGCCCGGCCACGAGCACCATCACGGCCGGCCAGACCTCCGTCAGCGCCACGAGCACCTGGTCGGCCGCAGGTTCCGGCCGCACGGTGGACTTCACCATCAGCCCGAGCCTGACGCGCTCTGGCCGCCCTCTCGCGGTCAACGTCGCGGCGCCCGGCGCGCTGCCGGCGCTGACGCTGCTGACGGCTGGCGCCGGCACCTACCCCTGGACAGCCGGCCACGCATTCAGGCCCGGCGACGTTCCGAGCGGCGCCCCGCTGGCGGGCCTGCAGATCAACGTCAAGAGCACGTGGCCGGATGGCAGCGCGAAGATCGCGCTTGTCTCAGGCGTGGCGACGGCCACCGGCGCCACGCACTCGGTCGCTCTCGGAACCGGCCTGCACATCAACACCGCATGGCTGACGCTGGCGCAGCTTCGCGCCACGGGTATCTCGGCGGTCATTGGCACCGACGCCTACGGCTCTGCTACCTGGGCGGCCGACTCAGCGGATTGGGAAGCGCCTTTCATGGTGTGGGCTGAGGGCCCGGTCATGTCGTCGTGGATTTTCCGCAAGCCCATCGGCAGCGACACGCACCTGACGGCCTGGATGGAAGTGCGCTTCTACTCGACCGGCGATGTCGAAGTGGTGCCGTGGATCGAGAACGGCTACCTGATGGTGACGGGGCCGACCGGCAAGGCTGGCACCTACAGCTTCACGCTGGGCGGGACATCGCGCTTCAGCATGTCGATGCCGGTCTATCACCACACACGCCAGCCGCTGCTGAGCGGTTCGACGCTCTCCTACTGGCTGGGCACCGACAAGTCCGTGGCGCTCAAGCACGACCCGGCCTATCTCGCGTCCACCGGCCTGACGAACAAGTGGCTGGCTTCGCTGCAGCGCGAACAGTACGCGATGGACGGCGTGAGCACGGAGAACCACCGTGTAAGCGGGCAGTTCACGCCATACGAGTTGCACGTAGGGCCGGGGAACGCCAGCGCGACCACGCTGCACCCATCATCAATGGGCAGTGGCGGCGAGCAACCGAGCATCGGTGTGCAGCCGGCATGGGAGGGCGTCTATCTCTCCGGCACCAATACCAACGGCGTGCCGTTCCGCCAGTTGCTGCAGGAGGGCTACCGCTTCGGCGCCTACCAGACCCACTACCGAGACGAGAGCACAAATCGACCCATCCGCTTCTCGCAGCACGTTGACACCGGATTGCGCAGCGAGACGGCGACGAACTTCTCTTACGTTCGCGGCAACACGACGACGCTCACGCCAACGATTAGCGGCTACATCACTGACTCATCAGTTGCTCAGCACTTCCGATGGGCGGTGTCGCACCATCCTGCCGGGCCGCTGTTGGCCTACGTCGCCACGGGCCGCTTTTGGTTCATGGAGGAATGCCAGCACATCGCTGCGGCGAATTACTTGGCGATGGGGACACCCGCCTCAACCACGGGCGGCGTGTTCGACAGCAAGGATCGCAACGACAACAACCTGCGCACGACCGCGTGGAACTTGCGCAGCCTGTTCATTGCGGATTGCGTGACGCCAGATGACGATGCGCTCAAGCCCGACCTGAGCGCATCGGTCGATGCCAACATCACGAACTACTGGAACAAGTACGTCAGCCCGAGCGCGACGCCGACGCCCAACCCCTACGGCATCGTGAGAAACAACGACGCGACCTACGGTGATTCGTGCCAAGCGTGGCAGCACGACTACTTCGTGACCGCCATCGCCAAGCTGGTGGCGTTCCGGGTCGGCGGCACGTTCGAGACTCGCAAGAAGGCCCGTGAGTTCTTCGACTGGACTTCTCGGTCTGTCGTTGGCCGCGGTGGCAGCACGGGCGCGACGGAGTTCCTGTACCGCTACGCGACCACGGAGTTCCCCTACGGCGAGACTTCCACCGCCAGCCTGCACCCGGGCGCCACCGGCACCGCCGCCGAGTGGGACACCGGAACGTGGATGCCGCATTGGGGTGACTTTTACGACCGCAAAGCGGCCGGGTATGGGGGATCGTACCCCCGCGTTGACGGCGACCTGCAGGGCAACACACCCGAGGCGGCCGACACCCACTGGGGGCGCTATCTCGAGGCCCTGGCTGTTGTCGCCTCGCTCAACGCAACAGGTGCCAGCGCAGCCCTGGCCCGCATTCGCGCAACGACGACCTGGGCGCAGTGGGCGCTGGGTCAGTCGGGCAGCGTGTTCGCGTGGCAGCTACCCATCGGCACCGGCATCGACACGCAGACGCTGCTGCAGGAGAACTTTGCCGACTTCATCCCGGCCGTTGGCGCCAGGACAAACATCAACATCAACAGCGCGTCCTCGGTGGACTTCGACACCATAACCGGGCAGACCGAGGGGCAGCGGTGGTGGAACGGCTACAACGGGAATAACAGCTTCGACGGCATGCGGTGGTCTTACAGCGGCATCGTGTGGGCGCCCGAGTACGGGGCCAAGGGCGCGTTGATCCTGAACGGTGGTGGCCACGGCAACAACATCGGCGCCTTTTCCTACCTCTTCGACCTCGAAAGCCGCACATGGAAGCAGGTAGGCGCGCTGCGCAACCTGCCCGCAACTTCAGCCTGGAGCGGCTGGTCTGACGCCAAGAGCTTCGGCACCTACAACGTCGCCAACGATCTGCGCGAGATCGGCTGGTACGACTACAACCACAACGGCTCGATGATCGCGTTCAGCGATCACGTTTACCTGCAGAACGCCTATGTGAGCCAGGCCGAGGGCGGCGGCTATGGCGGTTCGCTGATGCTCCCGCAGTCCACATGGAGCCAAGACCCGAGCGCCACAGACCCGCGCACATCCGGCCCGGCCTACGGTTATCGCTGGGCGCCGCACCTTCAGTCGATGCACGACGGCAAGATGGCCCGAGCTTCATCGGCGGTGCTGGGCGACTGGTCTGCATACGCCGGCACGCTGTCGTTCAAGGACACAGTAAATGCCCGCCTGTGGCACTTCGGCGCTCAGTGGCCGTACAGCTTCTACTTCAACCTCGCCAGCGGCGTGTGGCCGCAGGCACCGACCTCGCATGCAATTCAGAAGGCCTCTGGCGGGAATGCAACGCTGCAACTCAAGAACGCCAGCGTCTGCTACGTGCCAGAGGCCGCTTGTGTGCTGACCTTCTATCCAGAGAACGATGGCTATCCGGCGCAGCACAACCGCATTGTCTACACGACGATCTACAACATGGCCAGCGGCGTGCCGGTGCAGATGGACACCATCACCGTGCCGACGCGGGCCTTCGACCACAACGGCGTTTTTGTGGCCGTGGCTTGGTGCCCGACGCTGCAAAAGTTCTACTTCTATGAGGGCTACGGCGACACGTTCTGCCACACGCTGACGCCTTCGACACTCAACTTCCTGACCTGCACCTGGACCTGGGGGCGTGAGAGCTTCACCGGCCCGACGCCACCGAGCAAGGCTGACATGGTGACGCCACCTGGTGACGACATCGACAACTACGGCGCGTCGGCCCCGCAGGGCAATTTCCAGTGGTCGCCGGCCTATGGCTGCTTCGTGATGACGGATGGCCCCGGACCTTCGGGCACCTGCTACGACGGCGCGACCCGTAACGGCCTAGTCCAACTGTGGCGGCCTCCGGGCACGCCTGTCTAAGGAACTCCCATGACAGTGGACGTACTTACCCAGGGATATTCCCGAAAAGGGGCTGACAACTTCAACGTCAACCCGTTCAACATGCCGATCACCATTGGCGCCGGCTCAAACCGGATGCTGCTGGTTGGTGTGGCTGTCGACCCCGTAATCCCCAGCAACTGGGTAGACCCGATCAAATACGCTGGCACGGCACTCGCGGAGGTAACTGGTGGCGCGATCACTCAAGCGGCACAGCACATCAGGTGGTTCTATAGACTGGAGGCTGGCCTTACGACAGGCGTCTCGAATCTGACCGTCAACGAAGGGTGGACGCAAAACCTCGGGGTCTATTTTTGGGCAGTGGTCGAGAATGCCCTGCAGGCCGCGCCGACTGCGGTCACTGCAGCCGAGTGGGCTAATGCCGCGTTGTCGGCCACTGTCAGCACGCCTGCCAATGGTCTAGCGTTGGCGCTGATGCAGACGCAGAGCAGCGCGGGCGCTGTGATTTCTGGCACGACGGCATTCACGCTTGATGTGGGGGACGGTACTGCATCGGGCAAGGTCAACTGGGGTTACACGACCGGGTCTAGCATCGGGTTCACGACGGGAGTCAACCAGGACAAGGTTTTGGCGGCGCTGGTGATTTCGCCGCTTGCTGCCGCGGCCACCCTCTCCAGCCCCACCGCCAGCGCCACGGGCGTGAGCGGCCAGGTGCAGATTGGCGTGAGCATCGACACGGTGGCCGGCGCCACGCTGAAGAGTCTGCAGCGGCTGACCGCATCGCCGGCCGCCGATGCCGCGACGATCCTCGCCAGCGGCGTCACGCGCGCCCTGGGTGGCTCGCCCGGCGCGCAGGGCCCCTACACCGTCACCGGCCTCACCGATGGGGTGAGCTACTCGTGGGACTGGGCGGCCACAAACGGCAGCAGCTCCAGCGTCGTGACTTCGACCGCCACGCCCTACACCGCAGGGGGCGGCGTCAAGGCGCCGGCCGCGCTGCTCTCTCGCCTCCTCACTCCTCGGAGCTGACCCATGTTCAAGAACGTCGCTGGCCAGAAGGCCTACATCTACGCCTACGATGCCTCGACCGGTCTGCCAAAGACCGGCGACGCAGCGAACATCAGCCTGGCCGTGAGCAAGGACGGCGCCGCGCCGGCCGCGCTCGGCACGGTGGCGCCGGCCGAGGTCTCCTCGACCCTGCAGCCCGGCTGGTATGCCGCGACGATGACGCAGGCCGAGACCAACGGCGACCAGTTGCTGATCGGCGGCAAGAGCTCGACGGCAAACGTCGTCGTCGTGGGCGCCGCGATCTTCACCAGGCCGGCCAACTTCACGAACTTGAGCATCACCTCTGGCGGCGCGGCCGCCGTGCAGGCCGCCTTCAAGAAGAACGCCGCGATTGCCGGACTGCCGGTGCAGATGACCGACAGCACGACGCACGCGCCGGTCACCGGGAAGACCGTGAGCGTCTTCGTCAGCATCGACGGCGCCGCCTACGTCGCGGCAACGCCGGCGACCGCGACGGAGATCGGCAACGGCATGTACGCCATCGGCCTGTCGGCGGCCAACATGAACGGCAGCAACATCGGCGTGCGCTGCACGGCCGCCGGCTGCGACGACCTCAACTTCGTGCTGGCCACCGCGCCCTGATCGGCTGAGGCGCCGTGTTCCAGATCCTCACCTCGCCGGTCGACGCGGCGCTGGTGTGGCGCGCGCGCGGCGCCGTCGCGCCGGCAGCGCTCAGCGGCCGCCAGTGGGGCTACCGCATCTTCGGTGGCGTTGGTTCAACCTCCGCCATCGTCTGGCCTCGACCTGCCGGCGCTTCTGCCGGCTTCGTGGCCGCCATCACAGGCGCTGGCGGCATACCCAGCGCCGAGGCGTTCGGCACGCCCATCGTCAGCACGCCAACCCCCGGCCAGATCACGGGCGCCGGCGGCATCGCATCGGCCGAAGCCTTCGGCGTGCCGACGATCTACGTCACCCGGGAGCCGACTGTGACCGCTTCGACCTACGCCGGCGACAGCGTGCTGGCCGGCATGACCTTCACCGACCTGCAGGCCGCGCTGGTGGCTGCCCAGCGCGCCTACGCCGACCTGATGACCGGCAACAAGGTCGTCACCGCCAGCTACGCGCAGGCCGACGGGATGAAGTCGGTCACCTACACGAAGGCCGAGCTGCCGATGCTGACCGCGTTCATCCGCCAGCTGCAGCAGGCGCTGGGCATCACGACCCAGGCGCGCCGCCCGGCCCGCTTCATCTTCCGCTGAGAGCCGCACCACCATGAGCAACCAGGTCGCAATCCTCGACGCGCAGGGCAAGCCTCTGCAGCCGAGCCGCGCCATGGCCTTGGCCGGCGGCAACAGCAGCATGCCGTACGACGCGGCCGACATCGGCGGCCAGCACACCGCCGAGTGGAACCCGTACCTGTGGAGCCCCGACGCGTCGCTGGGCATGTTCCGCGACCGCATGGTCGCCCGCATGCGCGACCTTGTGCGCAACGACGGCTGGGCCAGCGGCGCCATCACGCGCATCCTCGACAACGCGGTCGGCGCGAACTTCCGCCCGATCAGCAAGCCCGACTACCGCGCGCTGGCGGCGCTGACCGGCAACAAGGCCTTCGACGCGAAGTGGGCCGAGGAGTACGGCCGAGAGGTCGACGCGCGCTATCGCCTGTGGGCGGAGGACGAGGGGCGCTACTGCGACGCCATCCGCAAGCAGACGATGTCGCAGATGCTGCGCCTGGGCTTCCGGCACAAGCTGGTCGACGGCGACGCGCTGGCGCAGATGGTCTGGCTGCCGAAGCGCCGCGGCTACGGGCGCGCGCGCTACGCCACCGCGGTGATGCTGATCGACCCCGACCGGCTGAGCAACCCGCAACAGCAGTTCGACCAGCGCTACATGCGCGGCGGCGTCAAGATCGACGAGATCGGCGCGGCGGTGGGCTACTACATCCGCCAGGCGCACCAGGCCGACTGGTTCGTGGCCGACAAGGCGGTCACCTGGGACTACATCCCCCGCGAGACCACCTGGGGCCGGCCGATCATCGTCCACGACTACGACTTCGAGCAGGCCAACCAGCACCGCGGCGTCGGAATCCTGGGCCCGGTGGTGCAGCGGCTGAAGGCGCTGATCAAGTACGACGGCGCCGAGCTCGACGCGGCGATCCTGAACGCGATCTTCGCCAGCTACATCGAGAGCCCGCACGACCCGGCCCTGGTGGAAAGCGCGCTGGCCGGCGCCGAGGAACTGCCTGCCTACCAGACGGCCCGAACCGACTTCCACAAGGAGAAGCGCCTGTCGATCAACGGCGCGCGCATCCCCATCCTGTTTCCGGGCGAGAAGATCAACACCGTCAGCGCCGCGCGCCCGACGACGAACTTCGCCGAGTTCGAGAAGGCCGTGCTGCGCAACTTCGCCAGCGCGGCCGGCCTGAGCGCGCAGCAGGTGTCGCAGGACTGGAGCGACGTCAACTACTCCAGCGCCCGCGGCGCGCTGCTGGAGGCGTGGAAGACCCTGGACCGCCGCCGCTTCGACTACGCCATCGGCTTCGCCAGCCCCGTGCGCGGCGCCTGGCTGGAGGAGTGCCACGAGGTCGACAAGCTGCCGATGCCCAACGGCGTCGTGCCCGACTTCCCCGAGGCGCGCGCCGCGTTCGGCCGCGCGATGTGGCTGGGCCCCGGCGTCGGCTGGATGGACCCGGTCGCGGAGAAGGAGGGCGCGATCATGGGCATGGGCGCCGGCCTCTCGAACCTCGAGCTGGAGGCCGCGCAGCAGGGCCTGGACTGGGAAGAGAACCTCGACCAGCTGGCGCGCGAGAAGGAAGCCTTCGAATCGCGCGGCCTGGAGGCGCCGACCTCCTGGCTGGCGCAGATGACGAAGCAGCCGCAACAGCAGCGCCAGCCCGGGCAGGGCCCGGCGGCCGATCAGCAGAAGGCGGGCAACGAATGAGCCAGCACCTCTACCCGCAGCTGGCCTCGCGCGTCTTCGGCGTGCCGCTGGCCATGCACCCACTGAAGGCCAAGGTCATCGCCGAGGCCCTGGCGCCGCGCTTCGGCATCGACGGCGTGACCATCCTCGACGCCGGCGGCCGCCCGATGGCCGGCGACTGGTGGGACGACGAAGACGAGGGGCGCATGCAGGCCGAGGCCAAGCCAGATCCGGGCTATGACCTGGTGCAGGGCGTCGCGGTGATCCACGTCGAAGGCACGCTGGTGCACCGCACGCGCAGCGTCCGCACCTACAGCGGCATGCTCGGCTACAACGCGATCCGCTCGGCGTTCCTGAGCGCCCTGGACGATCCCGAGGTGCGCGCCATCGTCCTGCTGTGCAACAGCCCGGGCGGCGAGGTCTCCGGCTGCTTCGACCTGGTGGACCTCATCTACTCGGCGCGCGGCATCAAGCCGATCTGGTCGATCTGCGACGACATGGCCTACAGCGCCTGCTACGCGCTGGGCAGCGCCGCAGACCGGCTGATCCTGCCGCGCACCGGCGGCGCCGGCTCGGTGGGCGTGATCACGATGCACGCCGACTGGAGCAAGGCGCTGGAAGGCGCCGGCGTGAAGGTGAACATCTTCCAGCACGGCGCGCGCAAGGCCGCCGGCAATCCCTACCGGCCGCTGTCCAACCTGGACAAGGCCGAGATCCAAGGCGACATCGACGCCCTGGGTGATCTGTTCGATGAGACCGCGGCTCGGAATCGCGGCCTCAAGGTGGCCCGCGTGCGAGACATGCAGGCCCGCTGCTACATGGGCGCCGCTGGCGTCGATGCTGGTCTGGCCGACGCCGTCATGGCGCCCGACGAGGCCTTCCGAGTCCTGCTCTCCGAGCTGGGCTGATCCAACCACCACAGAAGGAAAGCACCATGAGTGTGAAGCAAGCGGTGGCGAACGCCCTCTCGTTCGCTTCCCTGGCCGGCCTGGGCCGCGCCAAGGGCGCCCGCGCCGAGTCCGACGAAGAGAAGGACAAGGAGAAGAAGGACGACGACGCCAAGGCCGAATCCGAAGAGGAAGACGCCAAGGCCGAGGACGACAAGCCCGAGGACAAGGACGACGAAAAGAAGGAGTCCAAGGCCGAAGGCAAGGAAGACGACGAGACCGACGACGAGAAGAAGGAGAAGGCCGCCGCCGCCACGCTGAAGCCCATCGCCGGCACGCCTGCCGAGCGCCAGCGTTGCAAGGCCATCGTCGCGCACGGCGTGAAGATGTCGGTGGCCGCCGGCGGCGACCTGGCACCGGTCATCGACGCCTGCATGCTGGCCTTCGACACCGACGTGAGCGCCGAGGCCGCCATCGGCAGCATGAGCGCGCGCGCCGACGTCGCCGCAGCCCTCCCGCGCAAGGCCACCGGCCAGGCGCTGGACGCGCGCATGGGCGCCGAAGTGGTGCCCATCGCCAAGCCCGAAGCCGGCAGGGTCGACGCCAACGACCCCAAGGCCATCGCCCTGACGGTCATCGCTGCGGCCAAGAAGGCCCGCGGCGAAGCCTGATCCATCAACCTCACTGACAGGAGACCATCATGGCCCTGACCCCGACCAACGTCCTGAACAACAGCTCGGCGCCCGGCATCGCCGCCGAGATCTACGTCCCCGATCAACTCATCGCCGGCCAGTTCCAGCCGGTGACGCAGCCGGTCACCATCGCTTCCGGCGCCGGCGTGCTCACGCGCGGCACGGTGCTGGGGCGCATCACCGCCAGCGGCAAGTACATCAAGTCGGCGTCGGCCGCCGGCGACGGCAGCCAGACCCCGGTGGCGGTGCTGGCCGACGACGTGGACGCGACCTCGGCCGACGCCGCGGCCGGCGTCTACATGACCGGCGAGTTCAACAGCAACGCGCTGACGCTCGGCGCCGGCTGGACGGTGGCCACGGTCACCAACTCCCTGCGCGCCTTCGGCATCTTCGTCAAGACGGTGACCGGCGCGCTCAGCAACGCCGACCCGACCTGACCGCCGGCTGATCCAACCCCTCCAGGGCGCCTTCGGGCGCCATTTTTCATTCGGAGATCGAAATGCCCCTGTCCTCCACCGCGATCTATGACACCAACGTCCTGGTGCAACTGGTCCAGAACCTGAAGACCGCCCAGAACTTCCTTCTGGACCGCTTCTTCCCCAACATCGTCACGTCCGACACCGAGTACGTGAGCATCGACGTCGACATCGGCAAGCGCCGCATGTCGCCGTTCGTCTCGCCGCTGGTCGAAGGCAAGCTGGTCGAGGCGCGCCGCATGCAGACCAACACCTTCAAGCCGGCCTACATCAAGGACAAGCGCGCGCCCGACCTGCGCAAGCCCGTCCGCCGCATGATGGGCGAGCGCATCGGCGGCGAGCTCAGCGCGAGCGAGCGCGAGCAGGCCAACCTGACCTTCGAGCTGACCGACCAGATCGACATGGTCAACCGTCGCCTCGAATGGATGGCGGCGCAGGCGCTGCTGACCGGCACGGTCACGATCTCTGGCGACGGCTTCCCCACCACCCTGATCGAGTTCGGCCGCGCCTCGGGCCTGACCATCACCCTCGGCGGTGGCGTGCAGTGGACGAACGCGAACATCGCGAGCGGCGCCGCGCGGCCGACGGCCGACCTGGAGACCTGGGCGCTGAAGGTGCTGAAGGAATCCGGCGCGGTGGTCGAGGACGTGGTGTTCTCCACCGACGCCTGGCAGCAGTTCCTGCTGGACCCGGTGCTGAAGGCGGCCAACTGGTACCCGAACCAGGGCGGCAGCAGCGTGGTCGAGCTGGGTGCCCAGATCGTCAAGGGCGCGCAGTCCAAGGGCCGCTGGGGCAACTACAACCTGTGGGTCTACAACGACTGGTACGTCGACGACAACAACGTCGAGCAGCCCATGATCCCGGCCGGCACGGTGATCATGTCCGGCTCGCAGCTGATGGGCACCCGCGCCTTCGGCTCGATCCTGGACCCCAAGTTCGCCTACGGCGCGCTGCCCTACGCCCCGAAGTCGTGGGTGCAGGAGGACCCGGCCCAGCGCTTCCTGCTGATGCAGAGCGCCCCGGTGGTGATCCCGTCCCGCGCGAACGGCGCCATCGCCGTGACCGTGAAGTAAGGGGGCAGCCATGGCGAAGCAACAACTCGTCGAGGTGACCATCTTCCGTGGCACCTACGTCACGGCCGACGGCGAGATCACCCAGGGTCAATCGGTGGAGGTCGAGCCCAAGGAGGCCGAGCGCCTCAAGGCGCTGGGCGTCGTCAAGCCCGACGACTACCAGGCGCCGCCCGAGGTGCAGGACGGCACGCTGAAGGTCAGCACGGCCGACGGCGTGACCATCGGCCCCGCCTGACGTGGTCGACTTCGACGCCCTGGTGCTGGGGCCGAACATGCAGGTGTTCGGCACCCTGGTCACCTACGAGCCTGCGCTGAGCTCGCCGGTTGCTGCCGGCGGGTCCTTCGACGTGACGGCCATCTTCGACGATGGCTTCACGACGGCGGGCGAGTTCGACCAGGGCGTCATCACGTCGAACCCGCGCCTGGGCATCCAGCTCTCGCAGTTCCCCGCCGGCTTCGACCCGAAGCTGGCGCAGGGGGACCGCTTCACCGTCAGGAAGACCGGCCGCACCTACGTGGTGAAGCTGGGCATGCCTGACGGGCAAGGCGGTGCGAGGCTGGACGCGAACCTACTGCGCCAGCCATGAGCGCGCCGCGTCAACTGGCCCGCCGCTACCTGCGCCGGGCGATGGCTGCCGTGCTGCAGCAGCTGACCGGCGTCACCGTCGACAGCCCGGGCGACTGGGACACGCCGGCCACGGCCCTGCCGAACATCAAGCTGCGCGCGCTGGGCGACATCAAGGACAGCACGGGGCGGGCCATGCCCGCCTTCACGACCATCGCGCCGCTGCAGCTGCTGGCCCGCGTGCGCGCGCAGACGGCCGCCGAAGCTCAGGACGCCATCGAGGCGCTGGGCCTTCTGATCGAAGACGCGGCGCTGATCGCGACGCAGGTCATCCCCGCCCTGCAGCAGATCGCCAAGGTGACCACGAAGCAGCGCATTAGCGCCGACGGCGAGGAGCACTACGGCGAGCTGGAGATGCAGATCGACTGCGAGACCTTCGAGCAGTTCGACCCCGCAGAGATCGCTCCCGAGCTTCTGATCGAGCTGCGGCAGATGGTGATCACCATGGACACCATCGGGCCGTTCGACGCTGGCGCAATCAGCGCGCCGGTCCCTTCGAATGTGACCGACGACGTTGCGCTGGGCCTGACCCGTCAGCAAGACGTCGAAGCCGGGGACTACCCCGGCGCCCCCTATCCCGACGCCGTGCAGCCGGCGCCCCGCACCAGCGGGCCAGATGGCCGCATCGAGGGCGAGCTGCGCATCGACCTCACCAACTGACGAGGACGCCATGTTCGTCGTACCCAAGCCCGGGCAAATGATCCCGGACCCCGCGCAGTTCGGCACCCCCGCCTACTACCTGCCGCCCGAGGGCCGCGAGGTCGACGCGTCCGACTACTGGCACCGCCGCGTGCTCGATGGCGGCGTGACCGTGGTCGAGCCCATCGAACCGCCCGCCGAGTAATCCGAGAGGACATCATGCCCATCACCTTCAAGAACGTCCCGGCGAACCTGCGGGTTCCCCTCTTCTATGCCGAGGTCGACAACAGCCAGGCGAACACCGCGCAGTTCCTGCAGCGCACGCTGCTGATCGGCCAGAAGACGGCCGCGGGCTCCGCGCCGGCCAACGTGCCGATCAAGGTCGGCGGCGCCTCGGAGGCTCGCACCTACGCCGGGCCCAACTCGGTGCTGGCGCAGATGGCCGACGCCTACTTCGCCAACGACGCTGCGGGAGAGGTCTACCTGCTGCCCATCGACGACCCCGCCGGCGGCGTGGCCGCCACGGCGACGCTCACCTTCACGGCCCAGGCCACGGCCAACGGCACGTTCTACCTGTACCTGTGCGGCACCCGCTACGCGCTGCCGGTGCTGGCCACGCAGACCGTGTCGCAACTGGCCGCGGCGCTGGTCGCGCTCGTCAATGCCGACCCGATGTGCCCGGTCACGGCGAGCGCCGTGGGCGCCGTGGTGACGCTGACCTCCGACAACACCGGCAAGGTGGGCAACGGGCACGAGGCATGGGTGAACTACCGCGGCGCGCCGAGCGGCGAAGTCCTGCCCGCGGGCCTGACCTACACCCTCGCCGTGTTCAGCGGCGGCACGGGCGTTCGCTCGCTCGTCACCGACGCCATTCCCAGCCTGGGCAACGACGCCTTCGACTTCATCGTCCTGCAGTACCCCGAAGTCACGAACCTGGACGAGCTGAAGACGCTGCTCAGCGATGTGAACGGCCGCTGGAGCTACCTGCAGCAGCTCTACGGCCACGTGTTCTGCGCCAACAGCGGCACGCTGGGAGACAACACCACCTTCGGGCAGGGGCGCAACAACCAGCACGAGACGCTGATGGCCTTCGCTGGCGGCCCCACGCCGGTCTACCGCTGGTCGGCCGCCGTGGCGGGCGCTTCGGCGGTCAGCCTTCGCAACGACCCGGCGCTGCCCCTGCACACCGTCGCGGTGCTCGGCATCGTCGCACCCCGCCGCCAGAACCAGTACACGCTGACCGAGCGCAACTCGCTGCTGTACGCCGGCATGAGCACCTTCACCGTCGACGACGACGGCACGGTGCGCCTGGAGGGCGTGATCACCACCTACCAGAAGAACGCCTTCGGCGCGCCGGACAACAGCTACCTCAAGGTCGAGACCCTCTTCACGCTGGCCTACGTGCTGCGGTTCATGAAGACGGCGATCACCAGCAAGTTCGCGCGCGTGAAGCTGGCCAGCAGCTCGCAGCGCATCGGCGCCGGCGCATCGGTGGTGACGCCCAACGTCATCCGCGCCGAGCTGATCGCGCAGTACCGCGAGCTGGAGAGCCGCGGCTACGTGCAGAACGTCGAGGCCTTCAAGGCGGCCCTGGTGGTCGAGCAGAACGCCAGCAACCCGAACCGCGTCGACGTTCTCTGGCCGGGCACGCTCATCAATCAACTCGACGTGCTGGCCCTGCTGGCGCAGTTCCGCCTCAACTGATCGGAGCCTGAACCATGGCAATCGACCCCAAGCGACTGGCTGGCGTAGCGAACCTCTCCGTCGATGGCCGGCGCTACATGCTGGCCGATGGCCTGCAGTACGGCGTCAGCACCGTCGAGCGCACGTCGCTGATCGGCCAGGACCGGCCGCACGGCTACAGCGAGAAGCCGAAGGTCGGCTTCATCGCCGGCACGCTGCGCGACGCCTACGGCATGTCCGTGGCCGACTTCAACGCGATGACGAACGTCTCCGTGGTGGCCGAGCTGGCGAACGGCAAGACCATCGTCGGCCGCAACATGTGGACCGTGGACGCGCAGGACGTGAACACGATGGAGGGCACCTTCGCAGTTCGCTGGGAAGGCGAATTCGTCGAGGAGGCCTGACGCATGGCCGACACCATCGAGACCAGCATGGTGCTGAAGCTGCGCAAGCCGATCAGCGTGGGCTCGCAGACCTGGGAGGAGCTCAAGCTGAGCGAGCCCACGGTGCACCAACTGGTCGAGTCTTCGCGTGCCACCACGGGCCTGGAGTCCATGGCGATGCTGCTGCAGATGAATGCCGGCATCCCCACCGCGGCCGCGCGCCAGATCTGCCAGCGCGACTTTCAGGAGGCGGTCGATTTTTTCGGCCGCTTCGGGCCCGGCTCGATGCCGACGCCCGCCTCGGAATAGCGCGCCTGTGCCGCTTCTTCGGGTGGTCGGTGGCCGAGGCCTACGCGCTGACGATCACCGAGCTGGACCAGTGGGCCGGGATGGCGCGCCGCGTGCGTGACGAGGAGCTTGGGAAATGACGAACAAGTTCCAGGTCAACATCCACGCGCTGGACAACTTCACGCCGACATTCGACAGCCTGAACAAGCAGGC